>Ga0206328_108_pt1 | contig 61957 bp, 54 predicted proteins | sample SalPonR1_A_D2_MG_FD_142664 | JGI IMG/M metagenome (GOLD analysis project Ga0206328, IMG submission 142664)
CGTTCTGGACGAAAAAGGTATCTCATCAGCACTTCTCATCGGTGCTCTGATTGCAATTCCGGGACTTTTCGGTACGTTTTCAGCACTGACACATGTCAGGGTTTCAAACTATCTTACAGAGATGAAGACAAATTTCTTCTTCTTCATCATGCTCGGAACAGGCATTTTCATCCTTTCAATTGCACCGGATATGACATCACTTATATCCGGGCTGGTAATAACAGGATTGGCTTTTGGTATCATCAATGCCACAAATCTAAGCTGGCTTGGAAGGATTGCACCAGAAGAATCACGTGGAAAGATATTTTCCGGGTTTACCACCGTACTCTTCCTTGGACAATTGGTCAGCCCTTTGATCATCCAGCCAATTCTGAAAAGCGGTACTCTCTACGATGCTTATGCATTCCTTGGAATTGCCGGTGTCGGGTTGGGACTAGCATTTGGAATTGTTAGTGTAATGGGAATCATAGATCAATCTGTTCTGACCATCGAACATCCGGTGGCAATGGAAATGGAAGAATTATATTTTGAAGATATAGAATAGTAAGATTTTTTCAAAAATACCAATAAGTTCTTTCATAAAAATTAGGCGTACGATCCTGCTGTATATGTTGGGGTCGTGTGATGATTTTGTTAAGGGTTCCTACTAAGCCAAAATCAAAATCCTTTTAAGCTTTTGAGCATTATTCCGATACAATGTCACCTGTTTTCAAGAACAACAGGATATTTAAAGGTAGTTTGTATGAATGAAGATGTGAACATACTTGGTGGAGGAATAAGCGGTCTTGCATGTGCGATCATCCTTCGCAAAAATGGACATGATGTTAATGTTTATGAAAAAAGGAGCTCTATTGGTGCAAGATTCAATGGGGATTGGCAGGGTTTAGAGAACTGGTCTGAAAAAATTGATGTCTTAGAACAAATTAGATCTTATGCCATCGACACATCATCTTTTGATTATACATCTCTTAGTAAGCTGGACATTCATTATTCAAATAAAATAAGAACTCTTCAGCAAAAAAATGCCTGTTATTTTTTGAAGCGAGGAAATTGCGAAGAATGCCTGGATACAAACTTGTGCGAACAAGCTCAGAAATTGGGAGTAAATATTCATTTCAATTCCAGCCCTGATGAAAGTACACCCATTCACGTAAATGCTACCGGTCCTAAAAACAAACAGATCCTTGCAAAAGGAATAAAATTCACCACAAAACATGAAGATGTCTATAAAATGGGTTTTGGAAGTGAATTTGCAAAAGGATTTTATTCATATCTTGTTATCAGAGATGGTCACGGAACAATTTCAACCGTTTTCCATCATGAAGATGCACAGCATTCTAATAAATACCTTCAAAACACAGTTGATTATTTTTCAAAATACCTAGATAAGGGTGATCTGGAAACAGGTCACAAGTTTGGCGGTTATGGAGCCTTTGAGATCAAAGACTCATTCTATGATGAAAATGGTGCAATGCTAATAGGAGAAGCAGCCGGTTTTCAGGATTACCTCTGGGGATTCGGGATGAGATATGCATTCCAGAGTGGGTATTTTGCTGCAAGAAGCATAATGTATGGAGAATCTTACAGCGACCTGATCAAAGACAATTTGCTTCAAAAAATGAGACATTCAAAAAGGAATAGATCAATTTTTGAAACTATGGGTCCTCTGGCATATCCTCTTGCGTATTATGCATTGAGCTCTACTAAAAAACCGCTAAAGCTCTTAAATCTGATATATAGATAAGGTTACGAGCCGTCGTGTATCTGGAATATTACCAATTATCCAGGCAAGACTGGCATTCTCCACCTACTGCATCCATCAGGGTTTTAGTATTCCCGTTGACCAGTTTCTCTGAGAAATCACGCTCATTGACCAGATAGTCAAAAAGATCATTGGATCTGGGTTTTTTCCATTTGAGATCATAATCACTTGTTACAGGAGGATCGAGGAAGAAATTCCTGATCTCTTCAACTGGATACTCTGAGCGAATGTCCTTGTCTTCTTTTCTGATTATGGTGTCAATGTTCTCATGTTTCTGGATGAGCTTGAGGGCAGTCTTTGCACCTACACGGTATATACCTTCATTAAAATCAGTACCAATACAGATACTCATATCGATAAGTTGCTCGCGGGTTAATTCCAGATTAGCCAGCGACTCACTCAATGAGATATCTTCCGGAGTGATAGAAATATAAGCCTTCTTGCCAGGAACTTTTCGTTTTCCACTACTACCCATATTGCGTACAACATTCTCAGCTCCGAAAAGGAAAGAATCGTAATCCTGTGAGCCTACAGAATCAGCATCTCCACGGGTTACCATAAAAGCTGCCTGTGCCTCTGCTTCGGATTCCGCTTGTACATACGGAATTCCCATAAGATCTAAGATCTTCTTGGATTCTTCAAGAATCTGTGGGGTTATTCTGGAGGTTCCCTGGGCATACTTTTTCATATTCTCAATGTTACCTTCATCCTTGGCGATCTCATACTTGCGGGCTGCATCCTGCTTGCATTCCTTGCGTTTATCAAGAGTGTCCCGTTTCATATCAGGTGGTTTTCCATCAAAAATGAAAACTGGTTTAATACTGGAATCTCTCAACTTGCTGGTTCTTGAAAAAAGACCCGTAAGATGTGACGTTGGGTTTCCAGAGGAATCAGTGAGCAATGAACCATCACGCTGGCGAATTGCACTTAGAAACTGGTATATGGTGTTGTAAGCATCAATTGCAATCACCTTTCCAGATAGCTCTTCGTACGTGATTGGATTTTTTGTGAGTAAAGCTCCTATTTGTGTGCCCATTATAATTCCTCGTAAATCTCTTTCTTTTTCCCTTCTTGTTCTACTCCAATTGACATTATAGTTTATATTGATGTTGAAAGTAGGATATAATTGAAGAAGAATTATAAAGTAGAAAATAGAAAAGTTCATACCCGTTTCTGAGCTTTTGTATAGATGAAAATTTCTAGTTCTATCACGAAGAAGAACGAACTTGCTATCAGCACATAAATGAGAGGAATTGGAAATTGCTTTAAAAATGTATAGAATGGACCATGCAGTTTCCTTGTTTCAGCTTCATTGTATGCATGCTTTGTCAGACGTATTGATGCTTCACCATTACTGAGACCTTCCTTACTTTTTTCTAGGAGACTGAAGGTCTCATCTGTGGTGGCATGGTAGCACTTGACCTCCCCCAGTCATAGAATAAGGTTCTACATTTTGACTTAAATTATTTTGTAGTTGAGTTTGGGATACCAATCAATACAAAAGTAATTAGACACTTTCAAATAACATGGACACAATGAATTTCGATGGCTCATGCGATCCCAATCCCGGTGGACGAATGGGATTTGGCTGGGTTATCAATTGGGATAAGAAGAAGTCTCCCACAGAAGGCAAGGATGAAAAACAGAGACATCCAGAAAACACGAATAACGTAGCAGAATACACTGCACTAAAAGAAGGTATCCTTCAGTACCTGAAACTTGGTGGAAAAGGTCCTCTGCAAGTATACGGCGACAGCAAGCTTGTCATCAGCCAGATATCAGGCAAGTGGAAGGTCAAGAACCAGAAACTTGCAGTCATCCACAAGCAAATAAATGAGATCATCAAAAAACACGATCTCAAGGTGAAATTCAACTGGGTGCCAAGGGAGGAGAACTCAATTGCAGATAGACTTGCAATGCCAAAAAACGCTTCCAAAACCACTCCTGTTAAACTGGAAGACAGAAAGTTCGTCACTGATGTAAATAGGGCCTCTATTTCCCCGCAACTTCGCCTGAGTATCAATAAGTTGAATACAAATCCCACACCCGGATTTAAAAACTTCGCCCAGCTACGTACCGGCGGCCTTGATACCTTTTCCAGAAAAAAGATGAATGAACTAAGCGAAGAAGCTGGAAAGAAAGCTGTGGAAATAGTCAAAAAAGAGTTTCCCAATAGCACTAAAGATCAGGAATCTGCGCTTCGATGGATGCTTAGAGGATTGAGCACTGATCTGGCTGTGAGAAAAGTCAAGGTGGATGTTGAGATCAGTAAGAAGCGTAATAAAAAGAAGTAAATTGAAAGAGGGAATAATCCCTCAATCTAACAAAATAAGCGTGTACTGGGATGGTATCTCATCGCTCAGAGGAAATGAGGGCAGCTCAATGCCAAGTTTTTCCAGTGTTTTATCCATTCTTATTCCAAGTCCCATGATACATGGCCTGCGAATAGTAGGCTGATGGCATGATCCTTGTGAGCCTGCACATGCAACGTCTGAGCAATCACTGTTAGCACACCACGTACACATGCCCGGAAAAGTACCAAGGGCCATGTTGTACCCAAGGCTCCACGCTAATTTTTCAAGCTCAATAGTCCCCGGCTGTATTATCTCCTTACGTTCCCTGATCACAGTTTTCAAAGTACTGACAAACTCTTCCTGAGTTTTACTATCCTCTGCCGGAACAACACTGTATTTTATGAAATTCTCACTCACTTCTCTTGAAAACACATTGCTGGATTCCCAGTGTATAAGCAAAGCCCACTCATATTCCGCAAGCATCCTCCGGAACTCATCAACAGTAGGTATGAACGGCGGACAAACCTGACTTCCATACCCATTGCAGCCAAATATGCACTTCAGAATGGTTCTGTTCTCCACCACAATATCCTCTGCGCGAAAAAGCTTGATACTGTTCGCGCCAAGAGTATCAGCTTCCGATTCAAATCTTGCGCAGTCTTTTTTTGGTATATTCATAATTTCAATTGGAAACTAATAGTTGATTTATTTATTGATTTGTGCCAGATAATTTTTGCTTGCTCTTAGATTAATAATAATATGTGATTTTGATCAGTTCCTATTAGCCATAATAAAGGAAGTGTAAACGATGGTGAAATCTTCATTTGTAATATTCATTTGTAGTCTTATAGGATAGCAGTTCCAAGCATCGATCATTTTTTGTTCTAATTATATTTTATCCTCTTTGGATATATCGCATTCATTGAGATATTGAAGAATTAGATCTTTATCTTTATCCTCGGCTTGCAAGCTTGTTCTACATTAATGATAAAGATGAACTATTTCCTTTTGTTCTGGACTTAAAAAGCATATTATGGGCTAATACACAAAGACACAATCTTCTTTGCTTTTTAAACAGTCCTATTGAGAGAAAAAATATTTTTCTCTATGAAATTTAATAGCAGCTTGAATTTTAAGTGCGTTGTATTTTTTGCTACTATTTGATTTTAAAATGCGATTTGCTTATATATGAGTATTTCATACCTATGAGCGGGGTAGAGGCAAGTTCTCTACATATTAGTTAAGAGCATGAGGTTGTGGAAGACCTCTTGCAACATGGGGGAAATAAAGTGAAACAATTAGATAAGTGCCCGGAGTGCAGCTCACATCTGCACGATGGTGAACATGTACAGATATGTGGTGAGTGTGGTTACTGGACAAGAAAAGGAACTGCAAGGTTAGATGCTATTGATTTATTTACTTGAGGTTGGATCATGAATAAAACAAAAGGTAATTCGTGTCCTCGCTGTAAATGCGAGCTTAAAAGACAGGTGCTTGGAATCAATAGGGTGTTTTATTGTCCGCTTTGTGGTAATATGACATCCGATGAGTTGGCATAATTGCTATACCCATCATCCTTTCTCTTTTTGTATTCAGTGAACACTGTACTCCTGCTTTTCTTTTAACTGTATCGTGATCAACATTCTCAGGAAGCCAGAATTTCTGTTCCACACATCGCCCTGAGATATTTGATTGAATCAAATCAATTCCTGCACGATGCAATTGACTTGTAAAGAACTATGCTATCAGTGAGTCCTTCGTTTCTCGATTAGTAATTCTTGAGGATTATGTTCCACTAATAAACCAACACAATGTAATATAATTTGTAAATTTTCAACTAGTATAAATATATTGTCACAATTCTAATGGAAAACAAAGTTAAAAAACGCTATCATGAGAGAGAAAAATGCTCCGGCCGGGATTCGAACCCGAGTTTTCAGCTCGAAAGGCTGGAATGATTGACCGGACTACACTACCGGAGCATTGCGATTTAATTTAGTAAAATTAAAGTATTGTTCAAAAACAGTGTGAGAGACTGAGGTGCTCCGGCCGGGATTCGAACCCGAGTTTTCAGCTCGAAAGGCTGGAATGATTGACCGGACTACACTACCGGAGCACATCGATTTTACTTTAATTGAACGACTCCAACATAACGCATATATTTAATAAAGGTTTCGCCTGGATCAGGCGGTTTCCTCTGTATTCTCTGCCTCGTTTCCGATATTCATGACCCAGAAAGTAAGCTTATCGCAGATTTCTGGCTGGCATGCATCCCTGCATCCTGCACATGGGGAGAAAATATCGCCTGCCATCAGAAGCTCAAAAGTAGGTTCTTTCTCTACTTTGATACTCAGACGGTACGTTCTTGCACCATTGGAAACAGCAGACTCTCGTGTGATCAGGTCATCATCCAAAATTTTGGACACAATTCTGGAGCACTTACGACTGTCGATCTCCAGAAGTTTCCAGAGCTCGTTTTGGAAAACGCCCTCTTTATGATCACGAATTACACCCAATGCATCTTCTTCAAGAGTCATGTTATTATCCATTAAAATATCAGTTTTCCATTGGTACAACAATTATGATATTGTTTCCGCGCAGAACCACAGAACCAAGGGAACGCAGACGTTCACCATCTGCCATCTCGACTGTATCTATCAAATGAAGATTCATATAGTCGTCAGCACTCTGTAAAGTACCTTCAAGAAGATGAAGGTCGCCTTTCATCTCAACCTGGACTTTAGATCCAATCAATTTCTGGACTTTCTTATTAGGGAACAAAACTAATCCTCACATCAATTATAGAAGAATGATCTAATAATAACACTAAATTGCCATATAAATTTACAGGCTAATTAAATTAGCTAATATCCTATTTATTATTAGCGATTTAACAGCCTTGATCTTTACACCTGAAAAATCACATATAACCCTGTATCTCAGTAGTATCCTGTACAGGTGCCTCAGCTTTTTTGACCACTCCCGGCCTTTTTATAGGTCCGAACTTTGATTCATATTCCTGTATATGCTGGGTCAGCCACTTTGAAAGCTCAACTGTCGCCAGCGGCGAAAGGATAACTTCTGATTCTATCTTTCTGCGAATCACCTGAAACTCGTCGCCCTTTGCCATAGGCAGTGGCTCATCATTATAGAAACCGATTCTGAAATCATACGGGCTATGGCCACCTACGGCACCAATAGAATATACCTGCTTGAAATCCTCCGGCTTGTAAATTTCTATCCTGGCCTTTCTCTTATCTTTAAATTCTACAGGTTTATCATCCATGATATTGATTCCTAAACAAATAATTTAACTCTAATGTGTAAACATCATTTTAAAGGGTTTGGGTTTTTGAAACCTGAAACTATAAATTTGAAACTTGAGATTTGAGATCGAACATTTATTAGCCAACAATATCCTTCCTGAGGCGACGTGCAGCAGAAGCAATATCCTTTTTAGAATACACCCTTGCGATCATCTCAACAGCATCCAGATTGCGCACAGCATTATCAAGATAGCCAAGAACATCACCAGGATATGCCGTCACACCATACCTATCTTCAAGCTTTCTCACAATACCAACAGGGTCATAGCCCTCAGCTCTCGTTGAGATCAGCTTTTCAGAGAACTTACGCTCGACACAACCACAATTCGGAGAATCTCTGCAACTACATGTCATAAAATCAGATGCGAACTCGAATATCTGGTCACGGAGCACAATATCCAGTTGCTCCAGGTTCTCCCCATCAAAAAGAATATCGATCGAAGCACCCTGGAAAACCCTCGATGGCATATTAATACCAAGTGATGCGGATATTCTTGCAGCATATTTAAAATATACCGAATCGAAGAACTCCAGATTGGAAATAATGGCTATTGGATCCTGGCCTACCATCACAGCATCCCTTATCAAAAAGGCCTTAGAGACAGAAAGGAAATTACCAGATGCAATTTTACCAAACTTTGTAAGCGATACCTCAGAACCTTTACGAGTCAAAAATTTATACCTTTCAAGTTTGGACAGCAAAAAATTGATACTATAGTCCACCAGCATATTAGAATGGATTCGCTTGAGATCAGCAAGCGATGAAGTCACTGCAGTAGTAGCAAGGACCTCCTCAAGCTTCTCATCCTCACCATAATCAACCTCTGTATGCTGCATCTCTCCCTTTAGCAATTTCAAGGCAACAGCATCCTCTGTGTCGCCTTTATCACTGGAATACTTCTTGTTCGGTACCGCAAGTAACACAACTTCACCACGGTCATGGTAATCCGGCCTTCCGGCACGTCCCAGCATCTGCAGGAAATCCTGCATATTCAGCCATTCAATACCCATTGCAAGTGATTCAAAAATAACCTGTGATGCAGGAAAATCAACGCCTGCTGCAAGTGCTGCTGTGGTAACTACAGCAGGAAGTTTACCTTTTCCAAAGCTAGCTTCCACCTTCTTACGCTCCTGGCTTGTAAGACCCGCATGATACGGGGCAGAATACATTGGAAGTGCTTCAGAAATGCGATGACAATTCCTTCTGGAATTAGTAAATATGATAGTTTGTCCTTTATGACCTTTAGATGAGACTTTCGCATATTCCTGCCTGACCAGCTTTGCCATAATCTTATTTTTCGAATACTCAGGACAAAGAATGAAATGCCTTTCAATTGGAACCGGTCTGTATTCATACTCAATTAGACTTGCCTGGAGTTGCTTTGCCCTGATCGTTGGTTCTGCGATTGTTGCTGAAAGGTATATGAATTGAGCATCAGGTGCAATATATTTCAGCCTTGCTATAACACCATCTAACCTATGACCACGTTCAGGGTCTTCAATAATATGGACCTCATCTATAACTATCGTGCCCACATGCCCCAACAGATCTGCATCCCCACTTCTAAGAATATAATCGAGACCCTCATAAGTACCTACAATAATATCGGAATCAAGAGTACGTCTCATTTTTTCAGTCTTTGAAGTTTTTATCCGGGCACTACCAACTCTTATAGAGGTCTGAATACCAATACCGGAATATCTCTTTGAGAACTGATCGTATTTCTGATTGGCAAGAGCAACAAGTGGAACCAAGTAAAGCATTTTCCCCTTTTTACGCAGTATATTCTCAACACCTGCGATCTCACCAATAAGTGTCTTACCTGTAGCTGTTACCGAAGTTACAAGCTGGTTCTGTCCCTTTAACAGACCACTTTCAATAGAAAGTGCCTGAACCGGAAGAAGAGTATCTGATTTTTGAAGTAAAATATTCTTGAACTTTTTAACCAGCGGAAGAGATTTTATCTTCTCTGCTGAAACTGTCGTGCTTGCCTCTATGGCATCAAAACGTGTTAATTCAGGATCAAGACCCTCAGGACTCAACATTCCTATTGTCCTGTCAAGATCCCTTGATTTTAACAGTGTTTCTTCAAGACGTTCGCACAGATCATCACTGTAATATGTCTGTGAGGTTCTGAATGTCCTGTGAAGTTCATCTATGGCACAGTCCTCGCATATCTTTTCATTATGATACTTGATAGATTTGCGATTCAGGAAATTAAATCTATAATTTAATAAACAAAAACGACATGCATTAACAACATCAGCACTCAACTGGAAATCCTGCAACATGTCCATAAAAGAAGAGCTTTGTTGCTGATCGCTACCTTTTGCAAGCATGATCCTGTCGGCGATCCTCAGAAGGTCGATCAATTCAGAAGGAGGGCGTAGTTCCTCGTTTCCATTTTTATCCACTCTGAATTTATGAGGCCTGACACCAGTTGGACTTTTCCTTATTTCCAATTCACCTACAAAAACAGGGATCTTTTTTTTGTCCCTTATAGGCATAATAATAAGTTTTGACCTTTCGGCACTTACAAGTATCCAGAGTGTCATTAATGCAGTCAGATAGTTTATTCATTATATATAGTATTGGTTTTTGAAAGAAAGGTTTAATAATATAAAAATCAATATAATAATGCATGAATAATGAGGGAAACGATGCTGACTGCAAATAATACAATTAAATCTGATAGTTACAATCAGAGAGCATCGGAAAGCAATACTGACAAATCTCTTTATGATAATCTGAAGAAGACATCGGAAAATAAAGATTATCAAGAACAAGATATGATTCACACAACAGGTATTGCAGTTCTTGACAGAACTCTTGGCGGAGGATTGCCGGCAGGCTCCCTTACATATTTTTCAGCTGATCCTCGTTCAATGTCTGAGATATTCATCTACCAGTTCACCCAATCCAGAAAAACATATTATTTTACCACAACAAGAAGACCAAAATATGTTTTTGAAGACATTGTAAGTGCTGGTTTTGATCCTTCAAACATTATTTTTGTTGATATCTACAGTGAATACTACTTTAGCTCACATGGAGATATGACTGAAAATGTCGGTAACGAATATGCCGATTCAAAGATAATAGAATTCACTGAATACAATATACGAAATATCGAAAATGATTCAAAAGGTGAAGACATCAATATAATTATTGACTCATTCTCTTTTTTCATGAATTTAAGCGTCAATCCGGGCATAATAAAACAGTTGACGAACCTGCTTTATGAAACTACAAAGAATTTGCAATGTCTCACATACTTCTACTGCATAAAAGGAGGGCAGCCCGAATTTATTGAAAATAGCATTATCTTCAATTCAGATGTCATTTTTGAAGCAAGTCTGGAAAGAGCATCGGATAAAGTAATCAGCACATTGTATATTCCGAAAATAAGAGGGATGATCCCAAGTGCAGAAATAATTAAATTCAAGATCGGAGAAGGTGTACAGATCGACACTTCAAGAGATATTGCTTGATATACCCTATTGATTCTTTTATAATTATTTCAGAGATAAGCATCTGATGTTGCCATCGAGCAATTGCATGAGCGCTTTTCTGGAATTTTGGAGATGGTATCAAAAAGAAGTTCAAAGAGCTTTTCCTGCGTATCATCAAGTGTTTCCAGCAACTCACTTACCGTTAACTTAGCATCATTGAAACCACATGCATTGTTGGTCACAGTACATATGGATGCATAGCAGAGGTTAAGTTCCTTGGCCAGGGCTACCTCTGGCAGACCGGTCATGCCCACAATATCTCCAAAATGACTCATCATCCTGATCTCGGCCCTGGATTCAAACCTGGGACCTTCGGTACAAACGTAAACAGCTTCTGAAAAACCAATATTTACTTTTTTCAGCGAAGCCTTTAATCCATCTTTTATTTCAGGACAATATGGTTCTGAAACATCAACATGTACAGTCTTTTTATCGTAAAATGTAGAAACACGGTTCTTTGTAAGATCCAGGAAATCATCGGCAAGCACAAAACTACCGATCGGATGATTTTTCATTGTCCCCACAGAATTAGTAGAAATAATACGTTTGATCCCAAGTTTTGAAACAGCACATATATTGGCACGATAGTTGATCATGTGAGGAGGAACATGCGTACCTCCATTTGTGTGTCTAGGTATAATAGCAACATTTTTGCCTCCCATCTCATAGACAGACACATTTACATTGCCAAAGTTAGTAGAAACATTTATATTCCCCATACATTCCGGGAAAAATGAATTTACACCGCCAATTATAGCAACACATAATTCAGGTATTTCCTCTAGTTTATTTTTGCATTCTGGCATTAGATACCCTCATTTATCACTTCTTTTTCTTTGCCTTCGTTTTTTCATCAGAAGATATCTTAATACCTGCAAGAGCAACTATTAAGGCAAATACTACTGAATACACAAAGTACTGCACTCCATTGCCTGACAAAGGACCGGTTATTACAGGATCTACGGATAAAAGGTATGTACTTGCACCCCAGAAAAGCAGACCAATAGAAGTTACAAAAAATCCTGGGACGATATAATTGACCGTAGGTTCTCCATTCTTACGACAATCCATTATCTTTCCTGCATCAGCAAGCAGAATAGCTCCGGTATATAGCCATACTGTTGAATTGACAAATACTGTCACAAGAGGAATCATTCCATAGTACCACATGCCTTCTTTCGTATAAAGCTCCCATATACTCACCAGGCCAAGTATAGTAGCAACCAGTGCAATTACAGCAGCTGTTGCATAGGTGAAAAAAGACATTCTTCCCGAATAAAAAGAATCTTTCACTTTTTCCCATAAGTAATTGATATTCTCGCCAAATCCTCTGTAAAGCATGTATATTCCAATTGCAGCGAGGATACCAATAATCGCTCCCTGAGGGTAATCGATCAGAAGGAAAAATGCATAGATCAATGATGCAAGACCAAGCGGGACAAAAAACGTTTGCGATATCTTAGGATCATTGAATGCATGCTTAATAATATAATAAGTACTCTCAAGGTTTGCGCTCTGCATAACAACAATACGCTTCACAGAATCTATCTTTATTCTTGATTGTACAATTGGCAAAAGACTTTCATCCTCTGCACCATCGGAAATAAAGATTGCAGACTCAGCATTGAATTTCTTTAGAAGTAAGTCAAGTTGGTTTGCAATTTTCTGATCAGAGATGATCCCAACGTTCTTATCACCTGCAAAAGTGATGATCTCAGCATCAACACCTTTGGCAGTGAGTTCATCAAATACCTTTACTCCACCAAATATTGTATTGGTATCAGAATCTTCAGGGTCAGCTGTTGCAAGCTTTACAGCAGCCTCTATGTTAGCCTTTCTTCCAATAAGAGGTGACCTGACATGAGCTTTTTCGCCAATGTCATCATCTCTGTCTATACAAATTATCAACTTTTCCATAAAACTCCAGTAAACATTTAATTGCAGAAAATATAAATAGATTCTGATAAAATCGCAATTCTGAAGGACTTAAAAAATAGAAGAAACAAACTCAGAACTGATCTGGAAATACCATATCAATGAGTCTGTTAGCCCATTCAAGCTTCTTCTTCTTGATAGATGTAACATTGTCATCAGCAAGATCAAAGCCTACCAATGTAATGCTAGCTGCATCGAATTGTTTTGCAATGAAAACACAGCGATCCCCATCACTGAATCCACCAAAGTTATAGACATTCTCCAGTGGAACTGACTGGGTACTTCCAACCATATCCTGCATAAGGGGAACATATTTTTCCATTTTTTCAATGTTATCCCCATGTGCATGGACAACCACTATGGAACCCATACTGTTAGCAAGTATTTCGTTATCCAGGTCTCCATCAAGATCTGTTACTATCAGATCAGGCACAACATCCTTTTCTATTAAAGCTGTTGTAGCAGCATCAGCAACCACGATCACGTAGTCATCGATATCTACAAGATCCAGATCATTTCTGAGACATGGAGCATTCCCACAAACCAGAACATCTTTTCCACTTATGAGTTCATCAAGAACAGAGACTTCTACAGAATTTGATCCATCCAACATTTTTGAAAGAATGATGGCAGCTTGCTCATCACCCTCTCTGCTAAAACCCATATCCTCAAGAATTTCTGAGTAAATGGGCTCCCATTCTTTAAAATCCATGATATCAGATCACACAGCAGAAATTCCGATGCTCATGGAAATACCTTCAACATCCCAGTCTTTCACAAGATCACCAGCAGCTTCTACATCAAGTGCGATCACCTGAACATCTGCCCTGACCTCTTTTGCAATGAATTGTTCGAAATCAAGAACCAGATCAAGAACTCTTTCATCATCAATTCTGATAAGAGCTTTTATTCCCTGATCGACCAGGAGGTTGAGTTCTTTCCTCATGTCCTGAACCCTGCGGATAACTTCTCTTGAGTAACCCTCGGATTCGATCTCACGACTAAGCTGTGCATCCACATAAATGACCCCTGCACTTGATTCTGCACTTGCGACCATTTCAGGTACAGTCTCTTCGAAATTGACCATTTCACTTGTGATGTTAACAGTTACGCCACCTGCGATCTCAGTTTCAAAATCACCACTCGCAAGAGCAGCTTTAAGTTCTTTCACATCAGCTTGCTTGATAGCAGCTATAACCTTTCCTGCGTCGGCCTTGAATACAGGACCAATAGCCCCGGGGTTAGGATTTGCTTCAGATCCAAGTTCATCCCATGATTCTCCGACACCAGTAAGAACAATATCCTTAGAATTGGTCTGGTCCATGAGAACTGACTTGAGACTTGAAACAGCTTCAGCAGCTTGCTGGTCAACTGGGCTGAGAACTATGCGGCTTACAGGCCACCTAAGTTTCCTGCCAACCTTCTGACGTGCATTGGATGCTGATTCCACGATCGATCTGACAAGCTTCATATGTGCTTCAAGCTCTGTATCAACAAGAGAGTCGTCAACTTCAGGCCAATCACACATATGTACAGATCCAGGTTCATTTTCATCGACATTTCTCACAAGGTTCTGATACATCTCTTCAGCAAGGTGTGGCATAAAAGGAGCAATGATCTTGGACAAGGTCACAAAAACATCGTAAAGTACACGATATACTGCCAGTTTATCCGGATCATCAGCCTCTACCCATGTCCTTGGGCGAATAAGCTGGATATACCATCGGGATAGATCTTCCAGAATGAATTGGTTTACAGATCTTAATGCTCTGTGCAATGTACACTTAGCCATGGCATCGCCCACGTCAACTATGAGTGACTGTGCTCTGGAAAGTATCCACTTGTCTTCTTCACGCAGGTGTGGTTTGACAGACTCAAGTGACACCTTTGTGGGATCGAACTTATCAAGAACCATATACGGTAATGGGAAACGATAAACATTCCAGAGAATATTTAATGTCCTGTTAATGTTTCCAAGTTCATCCTGGGCGAATTTCATATCATCCCAGGGAGCGCTTGAAGATAGAACAAAACTTCGTAGTGTGTCTGCACCGAACTTCTCTATTACATCGCCAGGTGCAACAACATTACCAAGACTCTTTGACATCTTCCTGCCTTTTTCGTCAAGAGTGAAACCATGCATGAGTACACTCTTGTAGGGAGCCTTCCCAAAAGCCACCATACTGGCACCAAGCTGTGAATAGAACCATCCACGCGTCTGGTCCTGTCCTTCTGCGATGAAGTCTGCAGGCCACCATTTATCAAAGTCTTCCTGTTGCTGTGGGAATCTGAGAGTTGCCCATGATGCCACAGCAGAATCAAACCATACATCGAATACATCTTCGACGCGTGACATCTTACTGCCACATTCACAATCGAGTTTTATGGCATCTACGTAAGGTCTGTGAAGCTCGATATCCTCGGATGCATTTGAGACCTCCGTAAGCTCATCTCTTGTTCCTACCACATGCATCTTGTCACAGCTGTCACATTTCCACACAGGAATTGGAATACCCCAATAACGCTGACGGGATACACACCAGTCACGTGCACCTTCCACCCAGTTCTTAAACCTTGCAGAACCTGCCCATTCAGGATACCAGGTTACTTTTTCGATCTCAGAGAGCATCTCTTCCTTGAGTTCGCCGATCTTTATGAACCACTGCTCTGTTGCAAGATAGATTATAGGTGTTTTGCAGCGCCAGCAGTGTCCATACCTGTGATCTACAGTGAACTCTGCAAGCAATAATCCGCGCTCATTGAGATCTTCAATAACGACCTTATTTGCTTCGCGGATATGCATACCTGCATACTCACCAGCTTCTTCGGTATAACTACCATCTGAACCTACAGGACAGAAGATAGGCAGATCATTCTTTACACCAACATCAAAATCGTCCATACCATGGCCAGGTGCAATATGTACGCAGCCAGTGTTCTCTGCAGTTACGTAATTTGCAAGATATACATTATGATCTATGGTTGCCTGTTTTGGTACTTTATCTGCAAGAGCATGCTCATATGCAAGACCTGCAAGATCTTCACCAAGCATTGTATCAAGCACTTCAAAGTCAGCATACCTTCCTTTTCTGAGGATATTATCAACAAGCTCAGAAGCTATTATCAGAACTTCTTCCTTTCCATCAGATGCAACAGCTTTGACCTTTGAATATTCAAATTCAGGATGTACTGCAACAGCAATGTTAGAAGGGATTGTCCATGGAGTTGTTGTCCAGATGATAATAAATGTATCTTCCTCATCCTTTACCTTGAACTTAACAAATATAGATGGATCAGTTCTGTCAGCATACTCTACTTCGGAATCTGCAATTGCAGTTTCGCAACGTGGACACCAGTTTACAACACGTTTACCCTGTTCAAGCAAGTCTTTCTCATATGCACGCTTGAGAGTCCACCATGCAGCTTCGATGTACTCATCACGAAGTGTCATGTAGGGGTCTTCCCAATTAAGCCATGCACCAAGATTCTTGAACTGCCCAGTCATATTATCTTTCTGCTTCAGGGCAAATTCTTTACATTTAGCAATAAAATTTTCAACACCATAAGCTTCAATATCCTTCTTTGAAGTGAAACCCAGTGCTTCCTCTACTTTTACTTCAATAGGCAGACCATGCATATCCCATCCGGCACGGTCGATCATATCATAGCCATTCATTGAGCGGTAGCGTAAAATGGAGTCCTTGAGAATTTTGTTCCATGCAGTACCAAGGTGAATGTGTCCGGTAGTATAAGGTGGACCATCTACGAAAAAGAACTTTTTAGCACCTTTCCTCTGTTCACGTACTTTAGCATACGCGTCTGTTTCATCCCAGAACTCATGAGTCTTTTTCTCAATAGTTTCCGGGTCATATTGATTAGTGATCTCCTCTATCATCTAAGGTTCTCCATTGTTAATTTTGATATGGGTATTGCTACTACAATATTTAATTTAAACGTATGGTATCCGTATAAGCTGATAATTCCATCTAAGTCATAATAATCCTGTATTTTACTGAGATCATGAGTGCTTTATCAGACATAACATTATATGTCAGCGAACCAATTATTCTTATTATCAACTTCAAAATCGACTTCTATTTTGAATCTATATGATCATGAAAATTGGGAGACAATCAAATGAATAAATATGCTATACCCGAAATATCTGAGAACGTATTCTGGGTTGGTTCAAAAGACTGGAACCGCCGCTTATTCGATGCATTGATACCACTGCCACAGGGAACTTCTTACAATGCATATTTTGTAAAGGGAGATAAGAAGACTGCACTTATAGATTCTGTCAATCCAGGTTTTGAAAAAGAACTGGAAGCTAAAATTGAACAGATAGGAAGTGTTGAGGAAATAGATTATCTCATCATGAATCATGCTGAACCTGATCATTCCGGCTCCATTCCCTACATAATGAACCTTGCACCTGAAATTGTACTTGTTACCACAGAAAAAGGTGCGAAGATGGCAACAATGTATCACAACATTCCTGAAGAGCGAATGATGATAGTCAAGCAGGATGATACTCTTGACCTTGGTGGAAAGACTCTTAGGTTCATAGAAGCACCGTGGCTCCACTGGCCTGAAACAATGTTCACATTCCTTGAAGAAGACAGAGTATTATTCTCATGTGATTTCTTTGGAGCACATACGGCTTTTGGATTCTATGATGATGAAGTCGAAGATCTCATTGGTATCGCAAAAAGATATTTTGGAGAAATAATGATGCCATTTAAAGGACTTGGCAAAAAAGGCTTGAAGAAGGCCATCGATCTCGACCCGCTCATGATCGCACCAAGCCACGGCCCAATATATCGAAATCCAGAAAGAATATTCGAAGCTTATATGACGTGGACCCACGGCAGAACAAAAGAGAAGGTAATCATTCTCTATGTAAGTATGTGGAACTCAACCGAAAACATGGTACAGACCATTGTTGAAACACTTACATCTGAAGGGATCGAGCTTTGCCTTTACAATCTCACAAATGCAGATATCGGCGATATAGCAAGAGAACTTGTAGACTCACGTGCCATTGTTGTAGGAACTCCTACATTGCTTGGAGGTATGCACCCTCTTGCATTACATGCCGTAAACCTTGCTAAATCCCTGCGTCCTCCTTTCAAATATGCTGTTGCTCTCAGTTCCTATGGATGGGGAGGCGGTGCAGTCAACCAGCTTCAGGGAATTTTGAAAAATACACAGCTTGAAATTGTAGGAGCAGTTGATGTCAAGGGACCATGTAATGAAGAAGACTTTGAAAATATCAGAGAACTTGGAATGGAGCTTGCCAGAAAAATAAAAGAGGATAAGGAATAGTTCCTCAACATTATTCACACAGATATCAGAATTAACAGATCAATTGGAGCCTAAAATATGACATCGGATTTAGAAAATTTATATAATGAAATGATGGATGAAGCTGTAGATGATACTGAAAAAGTATGTACATCCCTGATCTTTGAATTTGGAGCAAAGGTCAGTGAACTTATGACCCTTAAAGCAAATAACTTTGAGAAAGAAGGAAATGACCTTTTAATTGCAATTCCAAATATGGCAAGCCTTGAGTACCAGACAAGTGTTGAAGTTGCACACAGAAAGATGAAACTTGAATTATCAAAAAATCTGGTTGAAAAAGCACTTGAATCTCCTAATCCAACATTCTTCAGTAAAAACGTGATTGACAGACTTAAAGCTAAAGGATTAGATACAGACGACATAATGGAAATGAGAACCACGGAATTGAAAGAGAAGGGATTTACTCAAAGAGAAGTTGACGAGTTTATGGGAGTTAAGCTCACATAATAATGTCAATTATTCAACTCGCTTTCTTTTTCTCTATTTTTACTTTTCTTTTCGCAATCATAGCCTCTATTTTCAAATAAAGACAATAGTGATTGTTCTCAATAATCTAATTGTCCCGAATTAAAATTATTTAGATGCTGAAATACAACTAAAATAAAATGCAATTAGCTTAAATAAAAAAGGAAAGAAAATCAAACTTCTTTCACAACACGGAAACCAATATCATTTTTGCGACTTCCTTCGCCCATGTCATCCCTGTGTCCTGAGCGGCAGTTCTCAGCAGCATTGTCCCAGCTTCCACCACGGTAAACACGACGATCAACTCCACCTTCCCATACTCTGCTATCAGATGGTGCTCCCTGGTAATTGCTGTGATATTCATCCATCACCCATTCAGCAACGTTACCGTGGACATCATAAAGTCCCCATGCATTTGCTTCTTTCATACCAACTGGATGAGTCTTGTCTTCTGAGTTCTCAGTAAACCATGCATATTGGAATAGTTCAGCTTCCTCTGAGCCCCCGAATGAATATGCTGTATTGGTTCCAGCCCTTGCTGCATATTCCCATTCAGCCTCTGTTGGAAGCCTGTAACTATCCGTTTCTTCCATTTTATTGAGCTTATCCAGGAACCTGTTTGCATCTGACCAGGATACTTTGTCTACAGGATGATCGCTGCCTTTGAATTCAGATGGTTCGGTACCCATTACTGTCTTCCATTCTTCCTGTGTCACTTCATAAACACCAATGTAGAAGTCATTAGGAACTGTGACCTGGCGAGTAGGCCTTTCGTCTCTGTCACTGTACAGTTCATCCTCTGGAGAACCCATTATGAATTCACCGGATTCGATCATTACAAATTCCATGCCAATTGAATTGGTAATGGTACTGTCATCCACTTCTTCCCCTTCTTCGACAACTACTGTGCTTTCTTCTTCGACCACTGCCTCTTCAGAGTCAGCACAGCCACTGGAAAATACAGCAAGCATTAACATAACACATAGTATAGATATTTTCAATATATTTTTGGCCAAAAAATGCCCCCTTTGTAATTAATGATTATGTCATTTAATTAACAGTGTAATTTAAATGTTTTGTTATATCATAAAAAGAAGAGTAAAATCAAAAATGGATATAACAGAACAAAAATAGAATACAGAAATGATGTGGATAAACAGATTTTTTAGATCATTCTCCATCAAAGGCTATATTCTGGATATTTTCAAGTAATATATCCGAGAATACCAATTTTTCAATGGTTCTAGCAACATATTTCCTATTTTGGTGCTTTTGGATGTCTTCGTTTGTCCTGAGATCAGAATCGACCTGTATCCTTACAAGTGCGAATCGAAATGAATCTTCATCTGCTATCTGCAGATTAAAGAATGCTTCCAGATAATAAGGAAGCTTGTATGGCTGATCTATAACTTCACAAAGATAAAGTATTTCTTCCGGAATCTCAGAAAGTGAATCCTGAACATCCATGCTTCCTGTAAGCAGTTTTAGCGTATCAACTGAATAGTTTCTGCCATTGATGATCACAAACCGATCCATACAAGTATCCTCCGATCAATGTTTTTGTTGAAGAGCAGTCTTTTCAGCAAGTATCTCAGTTAGTATCTCTTTACACTTTTTCAGTTCAGATACTGTATTGATATTAAGTGCCAGCTCCTTACGATCAAGGATCAAGCTTTCATAATCCTGCTCATTATCAACATCTTTTCCATCTAATATATTTATTCCAGCAGGAACTATCAACCTGCCAGCCCAGTTGAAAACTGTATCAGGACGAATTCCAAGGCCTTTGCAAACAGTTATTGGCGAGAATACCGACATTGCCGGTTTTTGGCATTTATCATATTCACTGATTATATCTTCAATAATCTCTGGATTTAAAAGAGGAATATCCGCCATTAGTATAAGTACAGGATCATCGATCCCGGCACTTTTTACAGCGTGTATCATATCCCCCACATAATTCCCACCACCAGTCTGAATAACTTTGACCCGGCCTTCGTAGAGCGATTCTACAAAGTCACCGGTACTGGGAGTTGCCGGAGAAACAGCAACATAGATACTTCCTATAATCTCAGTATCTTCGAGAGCTTCAATTACATACGATATTAAGGGCTTTCCAAGGAGCTCAACCCTGGGTTTTTCACCCATACCAAGTCTGCTTCCAAAACCACCTGCCATTATTATAGCGTCCAAGGAAGACCTCCAAGGTCATACTTTAAAGCAAGAGTTATCACGATCAAAGAAATTATTCTGCCGATCTCATTAGAAGATCCTATTACATCACCATTGACTCCACCAAAGTGCCTTTTACTCACGTTCATCAAAATAAAAGTTGCAATAATGGAAGCAAGGAAAGCAAAGATACCCACCAGAGCCATATCCAGATAATAGAAAGCAAGTGCACAGGGCACTATACCCAATACAAAACCAGCGAGATACTTAGGTAGTGTAGTATTTTCCACAAGTATTGAACCCAGACCTTCATGAATAGATTTACCGAAGGCTGCAACGGTAAGCATTGACTGTTTTGCAGATATTTCCGCCACAAACATTGACAGGAGAACAATAAGTGCTATGCTTACCCCTGTATCTGCAGATGTGGCACTAGCCTCATCAAGGAGAGATAGCAAAGAAGAATACAGTGAAAGAATAATAAGGGATGCAAATGCAACTCCACCGATTCCAAGTGACATATCCTTGAGTGCCTTGACCTTCTTCTCAAGTGAACCATGAGCGGTCATACCATCCCCTATATCTGCAATTCCATCAAGATGGTTCAAGCCTGTAAGGTAGTATATGAAAACTATAGTAAGAACAGCAGTTAACTGGAAAGACAGTGCTGATGCCAGAACATAGGATACTAGCCCTATCATCAGACCAATCACAATTCCTACCAACATATGCAAATATGTCCTTTTGAAAAACTCATCCAGCCCCTCCATTGTGATTCCCACAGGAATCGTTGAAAGGAAACCAAAACTTGAGCGAACTGCTAATAAAAATGCATTCATCTGGATATCACACCACCTTGATTGTTTAATTTTCAGATTTGCCTGAAGATGAGCGGGCTGCTTCAGCCATGGCCCTTGTGTACATATTTGCAGAAACTCCACCTATGAGTCCGCCAATAACATCATCCATGAAAGGTCCCAGAGTGGAAAGTAAACCTGGCTTTTTCTTGTCAAAACGGACAAACTCGAACATTCCTTTATCACCACTTATGTATTTTGAAATGCTCATCCCGATAACCTCATCAGCGATCAGGAATGTAAGATCCCTTTCATAAGAACTTTTACTTATATTTGGAAGAGTACCGGCCTTCCCTTCCCTTTCCAGCAGTATTCCAGAATAAACAAGCATGCAGAGATTTGGATCAGAAAGTGCTATGTCAAGTTCTTCAAGGAACCTTTCTTGTGCAAGTTCTCTTGTTTCGATACCAGGGTGAGGCGCATAAAGCTCCATAGCAGAGTCTACAAGCATGTCTATAGTTATCCCCTGATTGTCAAGTATCTCGACAATATCATGCATGATCTCACCTTCCAGCTCTTCTGCCTGACCTTTTTTACGATTTTCAGATTCAATGTCAGATAGTTTCATTCAAATCACTCTGCTTGTCAAATTTAAATTCAAATTTAAAGTTAAGTTAAGTTAAGTTAAGTTAAGTTGAGTTTAACCGATCAGATTAATGTTACATTATTAATAGAATAAATAACCACTGAATAGAATACGATAGCTAAAAAGGAAGCTACCATTATTATCCACGCAGTAAGCTTAATGTCTTCTGACACAGGGAGAGAGTAATCTTTCCCCAGTACATAGGCATTTGGTTTTTCGAGTTTGACCCCGAGAGCACCAGCAATGGAAGCCATTGGAAATCCGGAGTTTGGAGATGGTGTTTTGAGGCAGTCAGAGAAAGCACAGCTTAATGCCCTTGATGCACTCACATTTCTTCCGCTTTTAAAAAATATTTTTACAATCAAAGATGCAGCGGCTATAAAGAATATAGATATTCGGGCAGGTACCCAGTTGAAAAGATCATCCATTTTTGCTGAGAACCAACCTATATCAAGGTGTTTCTCATCCTTGTATCCAACCATGGAATCAAGTGTACTGACTGCCTTGAACATATAAGCTGCAATAAGACCAAAAGGACCGAATGCGGAATAGAAAAAAAGTGGCGTTAATATTCCATCAACATAATTCTCAGATACTGTCTCAATAATGGATGATGAAACATGCCCCTCATCAAGTTTTGAAGTATCCCTGCTAACATACATAGATAGGTTTTTTCTGGCATTGTCAATTTTACCGGAATCAAGTTCTTTTCCGACATCAACAGCGGCTTCGAACAGACAACGTACTGAAAATGTTGATTTAAGGAAATAGGCTGCCACAAGAATACGTATTATTTTAGGTATTGCATCTATACTAAAGAATAAAAGTACAATATATGCAATAGCCATTGCAAAGAATATAGTAGAGAGACCCAGAACTATTCCATATAACCTTCTGTTCTTTGCAGGTGCTTTTGCCTTAAATTTGGAGATCAGATTCCCCATCCATACAACCGGATGGATCGCAAATGGTGGTTCACTCAATAAAAGATCGTAAACATATGCTACAAAAAGAATAGATAGCAAGTCTGTGAGCCCAAGCTCTACAGGCACTATCATAGGTGTGTCTCCATGACATTTTTCCAGGCTTTTTCAAGACTTTCTTTACCTCTTCCTTCCTTTGTAAATATGGCAATGAGTCCGTCGACAACTTCCGGTTTGTGGATCACATTACAATAAAGGCAACTCCATACATGACCACCACTGGAACTATCTATCCACTGGCCACCTGTGCGTTCATCCTCACATGGGTAGAATGGGCAGAAACAGAATGTACAATCCTGATCCTCAAAGTGGCAACAATAGTAATCACATTCAAGATTGCTTCCCATCCTTCCACACTTTGCTGCATTCTCAAGATTGGTATCAAGATATATCTCTGCCTGTTCTCTGCCCCATTCGTAGATCACCTGCTTAATGGTAGCTACTACCTTTTCATTTTCAGCCCTTGTTCTGATAGCGATTCTAATAAAATTGTCACCAATTTCTTGGAAAGAATTACAATCGCGTATGAGAACTGCATGTGATGCCATACGCTCTGAAAGTTCAGTTGAATTCAATGACAGATCAGTGATATCAACAAATATGTAATTAACACTGCTCTCTATTGGTTTAAAACCCCGGCGAGATAGTTTTTCCATCAGGAAATACCTTTCTGTTTCAATGAACTTGCGGGATTCCACAAGGTAGCGGCTATTGACACCACCATCCATATTCAAAAGAGCAGTTGCTACTGTGTCAGCTATGCAACCAAGATTCCAGGAAAGTCTCGCGTTGTTGAGAACCTTTGCAAGTGATGAGTTAGCAATTCCGAATCCCATCCTTATCCCAGGAATAGCAAAAGACTTTGTCAGTGAGCGCTGTATGAAAAGATATTCGTTACCTTCAACCATATCCGCGGTGCTCTGTGAAGGATCAGCAAGTTCTATGAAAGCCTCATCAACGAAGAGGATGGTTTTGTGTAGTGCACATTTTTCTGCAAGACCTATGATCTGTTCCCTGCTCAAAAGTCTGCCTGTTGGATTATTAGGAGTACACACGAAAAGTATCTTAGCCTCATCAAGAAGCTCATTATCAAGTTCAAAGATGTCTTCCTGAAGCACATATTTTATATTCGCCCCAAGAACCTCACACTGAACTTCATACTCACTGAATGTGGGTTGTGGGATGAGCACTGTGTCACCGTCATTAATAGTACATTCTGCAACAAGACGGATTATCTCTGTGGAACCATTACCTGGTATTATATTATCAGCGGTAACGCCCATTTTAACAAATCTTGCAGCAGCTTCCCTGAAATCATTATAGCGATTATCAGGATATTGTTCCATTTTTTCCAGACCTTTATTTAAAAGGTCCTGCAGATCCATTCCGGTATAGGCATGATCAAATGGAGTTCCATAAGGATTCAAACTTGCACTTGCATCAAGAATCTCATCTTCTGGGATGGAATGTTCCTGAGCATTCTTTTTGATCAATCCACCATGTGATGGAGGATTCAGTTCTAAAAGGTGCTTTTTTACCGGAAGGGATGGTTTATGCTCTGACATGATAATCACAAAACTCTTGTTAATTAGATGTACGAAATATGTTCAACTTTTTTTAGAATCGGATATTTTTTCCAGATATGGTTCTATTACTCCAACCCATGCTCTATTAATATTTTTATCTGTGTCCCCTTCATGCATCAGCACATCGAGTACAGCTTCAGCATTATGAGCCTGGTGCAATATGTTACAGAACTCACAGCTCCAAACTTGTCCACCGGTTGCGCTCTCTATCCACATTCCACCTGTTCTTTCATCATCACATGGATAGAAAGGGCAGAAGCAAAAAGTACAATCCTGACCATGAAAATGACATGGATAGTAATCACAATTATTTCTGCTGGAAGCTTCATCACTTCCACCATGCTCAATTGTCTCTGCCAGTTTTTCCCGTGCTTCTTCTTTGCTATATTTAGCATAGACTTCATCGATCTTATGGAATAATTTGTCAAATTCATTACGTGGGCGGATAGATAACCTAAAATATCCTTTTTCACCATCGAAAAAGTCCTTGCAGTCACGTATCAAAAGACCGTGTTCAGCAAATCCGTCGTAAAGTTTTGACGAATCCATGAAATGGCCTTTCATGTCCACAAGAATATAATTTGCATTGCTCTCAACTGGTTCGAACCCGAATAATGAGGAAAGATGAGCCATAGTGTACTCTCTTTCTTCCTGGATGAATTTCCTTGAATCACGTAAATATTTGCTGTCGACACCACCTTCCATACTCAAAATGGAAGTTGCTATCTGTTCAGTGACAGCACCAATATTCCAGGAAAGACGCGCTGCATTTAGCACTTCGGATATTGTTAGGGATGTAATTCCATAAGAGAACCTTATACCTGGCATTGAAAATGTGTTTGTGATAGAGCGGATCACAAATAAGTAATTATTATTGTTTGTAAGGTCTGTGACTGTCTGAGTTGGATCATCGGATAGATCAATAAAAGACTCATCCACTATTAATAATGTTTGACATTTGTCACATTTTGAAATTAAGCTCTGAAGATTATTTTTTGTGAGCAATTTACCTGAAGGATTATTGGGATTGGTCAACAATATTGCTTTTATGTCCGCGAGATCATCTTCCGATAATGACAAAATATGTTCATCCCTTACTCTGGAAACATTGGCACCAAATGATTCACATATACGTATGTATTCCAGTGGACATGGAACTGAGACTATTAAATCATCTTCTTCATAAACAACACATTCCATAAGCAGACGGAGTATTTCACATGAACCGTTACCTGGCACTATATTTTCTGGTCCTGTACCATTCTTTAGAAATGAAGCTGCAGCTGCCTTTAACCCTGTGTAACGATTATCGGGATATTGCTCGAGTCTTGATACTGATTCTTTGAGTATCCTGTCGATATCAAGGTCGCTTTCGGTAATATCAAAGGGATTTCCAAGTGGATTCAGACTTTTGCTGAAATCAAGAATATCTGATTCGGGTAATTTTGACCCGGACAGAATTAGATCCAGCTGTCCACCATGATTACACGGAGATAAATCCTTTAGATGATGTTTGAAAGGACAAGGAGTGTTATCTTCAGTCACAATTATCAGCACAAGGTATGCACATCAGATATATTAATCTATTCAAGTTGAGTTGCGTACTCATCAAGATCATTAGTTAGGGCAAGAACAGATAAATTCATAAAAGGTAACAATCAATTCATCATAAGAACTTATAATAAGTCTATAGATCCATGGAGAGAATAAAATGGCAGATGAAATTGATTATGATATCATTGGCAATGATATGCAAATAGTTGAGATCGAGCTTGATCCGGGGGAATCAGTTAGAGCTGAAGCTGGTGCTATGATGTATATGGGACCAGGAATCAAAATGGATACTTCAACTGGTGGCGGATTACTCAAAGGCTTAAAAAGAGCAATTACGGGAGAAGGATTTTTCATAACCAGTTTCACACATGAAGGAAAGAATAAAGGATATGTAGCATTTGGTGCCCCATATCCCGGAAAGGTCATAGCTCTTGATCTTGGCAATCTTGGAGGAAGTTTTCTTTGTCAGAAAGATGCATTCCTATGTGCTGCAAAAGGAACAGAGGTCGACATTGCACTCACCAAAAAAATAGGTGCTGGCCTTTTTGGAGGCGAAGGTTTTATACTCCAGAGACTTTCCGGCGATGGAATGGCTTTTGTACATGCCGGTGGAACTATTATTAAAAAAGAACTTCAGTCTGGAGAAACGATCAGAGTAGATACCGGGTGTATTACTGCATTTTCAGAGAGTGTAAAGTATGATATTCAAATGGCCGGTGGCTTTAAGAATGCTCTCTTTGGTGGGGAGGGGCTGGTACTTGCAAATATGACCGGACCAGGTATCGTATATCTACAGAGTTTGCCATTTTCCCGCCTTGCTGACAGAATTGTGGCAGCTTCCAGCCATTACCAGAGAGGAGAATCTAATAACGAAGGTACTCTTGGATCACTCCTTGGTGGTGACAGATCTTTTTAGGCAGTATGTCTGAAAGCTGGATACTATAAAAAGAATGTAGGACAGGTTAATTCATGAGAGTACTTGCAATAGCAGATCCACACGGGAATTATTCCAGTATAAAAACACTACTTGAAATAGCCGGTAAGATAGATATGGTCATGATAGCTGGCGACATTACCAATTTTGGTCCTGACGAAAAAGCGAATGAACTTATAGACATGTTCGATCAAACCGTCATGGCGGTCCCTGGAAATTGTGATCATACAACCATATTGGAATTATTGGATAGATCACGTGCCATCAATCTGCACAATAATGTAACAAGTATTGACGGAATAAGCTTTGCAGGAATGGGAGGATCCAATCCCACACCATTTTGCACTCCTTTTGAAATAGAAGAAGAAGAACTTGATGAAGAGATATCGCGCCTCTTGATCAGAGCTGAAGATACAGGATATCCAATTGTCCTTTTGACGCATGCTCCTCCTCACAGTTTTCTGGACAATGTTGGTGATAATCACGTGGGATGTCACGCTTTTGCCAGCCATATGGATAAGGTAAAACTGATTATCTGTGGACACATACATGAAGCCAGAGGTATAATTAATAATTGTGGGACATTGATCGTTAATCCGGGAATGGCTTCCGAAGGATCAGCAGCTGTAATTGAGCTATTACGCTCAGGCAATGATCTGGAAGTGCATGCTGAACTTATTAAAGTTTAATAAGAAAATATTAAATCCCCAACGTCATAATTGAAAATAGGTGATATCATGAAATTGAAATTGTTTGCTGTGCTTTTTTTAATGATGGCCCTGATCGTATCCGGATGTGTGGATGAAGGAACAGAAGTCATTGAAGAAGAGAGTCCTGAGGATGTACAAGTAAATGAAACTCCAATGGAAGAGGAAAATCTAACAGAGGAAGAAGAGGATGTTGATGATGATAAGCTGAATATCATTGAATCTGAAGAACCAAGAATATATACAGTACGCCTTGAAAATTTCCTTGCTCAGCCAAGTAACCTTACCATAAATAAAGGTGACAGCATTGCATGGATCAACTTTAACAACCCAAAGAGATTATTTACAGTCGTAAGCAATGAGGGAGAATGGGATAACTTTACTCTTAATTACAGAAAGCAGTATGACCATACATTCAACGAAAGTGGAACATACACCTACTATATACTTGGCTTTGAAGAAAGAATGAAAGGAACCATTATTGTTAAATAAAACTTTATCTTCTGAGAAGCGGATGAATGTCAGAACTATAATAGAAGGTGAAACTGAAATCCTGGTTCCCGTGCACGAAGAGGGAGTTTCATTTCCCCCTTCTGCAGCACCTGTTTTTTACAATCCTGTCATGGAACTCAACCGAGACATCTCCGTGGCTGCAACAGCTGTTTTTGCCAGGAGGATATCAGAGAGATATGATAAGGACATTACTGACATCACATATCTTGATGCCTTGTCTGCTTCCGGAATCAGAGGGCTACGGATTGCTAATGAGGTAAAGATCAGTACAACTCTGAATGACTGGAGTGAGGATGCTCACAAACTTATTCTGGAAAACATCGAAAATCTTGGTTTGGAAAATGTAGAAGGAACCTGCAAGAATGCTAATTTAGCAATGTACAAGAGCAGGTATAATATAGTAGACCTCGACCCCTTTGGCACACCTGCACCTTTTTTAGCTGCAGCAGCCCGTTCTGCAGTTAATATGCTGGAAGTTACAGCAACTGATACTGCACCTTTATGTGGTGCACATTTGAATTCAGGTATACGTAAATACGCTGCAATACCTTTCAATAATGAATACCACAGCGAGATGGGGGTTCGCATTCTCTTGGGAAAGGTCGCAAGGGAACTTTCAGCCCACGATAAAGCAATGAATCCCCTTCTGTCTCATGCTACTCGCCACTATGTCCGCAGCTACCTTGAAATTAACAAAGGTGCTAAAAAAGCTGACAAAATGCTCAAAAACCTTGGATATATATCCCATTGTCAAAAATGTGGCCATAGAGAATTGTATTATGGAATTGTATCTCATATCAAAGAATCATGCACAATGTGTGATTCTAAAACAATTACTGCTGGTCCGCTCTGGCTTGGACAATTACATCAACCTGAATTCTGCCAGGAAGTTATAGAAGAGATCGAGAGCAGAGAGCTCGGTACAAAAGAACATGCTATCAAAATTATTGATGTTTGCATGAATGAATTAGATATTCCTACTTTTTATGACCAGCATATAATATGTAGAAAACTTGGAGTATCAGCTTCTTTAATCACTACTCTCGTTGAAGCCCTAAAGCAGAATGGGTTTTTAGCTTCAAGAACACATTTCAGTGGAACTTCGTTCAAAACGGATGCAAATATAGCTGAAATTGAGAAAATCATTCTTGATATCCGATAAGCATATATACTATTTTAATACATTGATATAAAGATTAATATATAATATATTATCTAATTATACATAGATAATTTAACCAGTTCTATATTTTAGAACAAAGGGGATATTTGATGACAAAGGAATATGCGGAACAACTGTTCTTACAGGAAAAACCTGCACTTGCGCTTCTTGCCATATGGTCATTACAGAAAACTTATGCCTCTATCATTACTAAAGAGATAAATTCGACTTTTGCGCATACTACTAAAATTCTCATCAAAATGGAAGAGCATGGACTTGTTAATTTCTCACTTGAAGGCAGAGTAAAGTATGTTGAATTGACAGAACATGGTTACAGGGTTGTAGATGCACTGAAATCACTTATTATTGCTCTGGAAGGAGAGGATCCTGAAGACTTTATTAATGGTCATAACTCAGAAGAAAGCCTGCAAGATGGCAATAATGGACAAACAGCTATAGCTGAAAAGGTAGACAAATTGCATTCCACAATAAGTTCCATATATGAGGATAATACAAACAATGATAGTGAAACCATCAAGCGCAAAATAGGTCCTTTCAGCCGAGAGATCCAGTTATTGCTCAATGATATAAACGGGTTAGATGTTCTTGATGATTCTATATTGAATAGATTTACTGAGATACAAGATATATTCGATAATGTTATGAACTCATAAGATATCCTGTGATATGATGGTCGAGACACAATTATTGATAAAGATCTACGGTAGTAAAGAGCGTGCAACACATTCTGCTGAGATTCTAATTGAAAATGAGTTAAAAGAACTTGAAGCAGCGGCTGAGGTTTCTACATCAAAAGATGATTGGCTCACGCTTAAAATTGAAGGTGAAGATGCAGAATTCGCATCTAACTTCCTTGTACAGAAGTATGGAGCACCTACAACAAGAACTAAAAATGGTAGTGTTCACAAAGGTTTTATACACAAGATCGAAGAAGACAGGATAGAGGTTGATATTGGGATGCTCGTAACAATTCCAAAGTCTGACCTGAACTTTTTTGGTGCCGGAAATGCACAGCAAATAGCATCACGCTTTGGGATGATCAGGTACCTTCCTGTTGAGATCGAGATGAGTGATGCAGGTGAATTAAAAGCAAGATTTACCAAGAAACAGGCTGATGCTTTCTGGGAATTAAAAAAATCAAAGCTTGACCATGTTGTCGCAAACTCAGTAACAAAATCAGAGCTTAAAGCAGCAATAAAGAAAACAAAACATGGAAAAGATATTTACGGAATCGAGCGCCTTGGTCTTATGGAGCATATGATCACATGCCGTGAAGGAACAGATGGACCCGGCATCGTAGCTGCCATCGGAAAATATCTTAATGGTGATTTGGCTGTGATTAAAGCAAATTGATCCCCTTTTTCTAATTCTTTTATTTATTAAAGCATTTTCAAGATCATTTCATTATGAAAATACAGGAATTACAGCCAGAATCACAGCTTCCAACTATCTGCATATTACATTCATTGCCAAATTTATCGCGGAATACACCCTCAAATACGCCCTGTGCGAAAGAGCACAGAGTCTTTCCTTCAATAGGGATCGATCGGCAATCAAAAAAATCGTGAACTGCAATCTTTAAAGGTTCATTTTCAATTATTGAGAAGCTGCCTATATCATGCTCATCCCAGAAGGCGATCATTTCTTTGAACAGATCATCCCTGTTAGTAGAAACAAGATTCTTTGAGAGGCTATTTCCTACATCCCGGCCAATATTTCGCATTATAGGATCACAATTTATCCCATGCGCACGAAAACCATATTGCACTGCATGGAAAATACATTTCAGGCATCCATACTTCCCAACGTCACCAGAGGACATAACATCAAGCATTTCCATGTAGCTTCTGACACCTGGCTCCTGGGAACATGCTACATAGTGACATTTCAATGAATATATCTTCTTGCGTTTATCATTAGAATCTACCATTTCTTCAAGAAGATTAGAAGTTTTAAGGTCTTTAAGGTGAACAGAAATAGTGGCTTTTGCTTTTTCAGTATGTTTTACAATCTCATCAAAAGATTTGGGACCGGATTTTAGAAATTCCAGAATCCCTACCTTAACAAGACCATTTAACGCAATGAATCCTGCGTCAGTTGAAAAAATTGAGGTACTATCTCCGTTATTCATGTAGTTTCTAATTAAAAAACAATGTATATAAATGTTCGCTGTGCAACGAATGAATCCATCGTAAAACAACACAGTCATAAATAATAAACATGTAAAGAAGCAAAGATAGAACATGGTTAAAATTGTTGTCGTACCAATTGATAAAGCAGAAAGAATAAGGTCAAGTCTTCTGGAAAAAGGACTCCTCGATCTTGAAAGGAAGATAAAGGCAAAAGAGAATGATGGAACTAATGTTACTACTTTTCTTGAAATACCAGTTACATCTGAAGTAGAAGGTATGGAAACGCTTGAACAGCCTGAACCTGAATACTACAGGAAGCAAATGTCTCTCAGAGAAAGGATTGAGGATGAGCTGCAAGATTATTATTCAGGACCTATTCCACCAGGATGGCAGATAATTGGAAAGATAATTGTTGTTAGTATTGATGAAAGCTCGAATCCTATCAAGGAACTTATTGCAAGAAAACTGCTTGAAATATACCCACAATGCAATACCGTTGTACGTGACATGGGGGTAGAAGGACAATTCAGAAAGCCTAAGAGAGAGATTATAATAGGCACACAGACAGAAACTATCAATAAAGAGAATAACTGCTTATTTAAACTCGATGTCACAAAAGTGATGTTCTCGAAAGGAAATCTCTATGAAAAAAAACTTATGAGCAACATTGGTTCAGACGAATTAATAATTGACATGTTTGCAGGCATAGGATACTTCTCCATCCCAATTGCAGTACATGCAAAACCTAAGAAGATCTATTCCATTGAATTAAATCCTGAATCTTATACATACCTGAAAGAAAATATCAGACTGAATCAAGTTGAGGATATCATCGAAGCACTAAATGGTGATTGTGCATTGATTACTCCAAAAGCTGTTGCAGACAGAGTACTAATGGGATATGTAGGAACCACACATCACTATCTTAAACAGGCAATCCAGGCTTTAAAACCAAGTGGAGGAATGCTACATTACCACGAAACAACTCCTGAGCAGCTATTATTTGAAAGGCCCATAGACCGCATAAAGGATGTAGCTATGAAAGAAGGAAAAAAAGTGGAAATAAGGGAATGTCGCAAAGTGAAAAAATATTCACCTGGCGTCTGGCATATTGTTGTTGATGCCTGGATATACTGAGTGGACAAGAGTAACAAACAATTCAGATCTCTTTTAGTTCATTTGTCAGATCTGAGTCAATAATATAATCGAAATCAATTACTTCAAGCCAGTTCTCACTTAGTAACATTGACTGGAAACAAACACCGATTATCAATTTATTCTCAGAATCACCTAATACCTCATCAACCACTTCTTTCATGACCTGAGGTTCAAGACCGATCTTTGGCATCGAAACACCACCAAGAAGAATAACCGTATCCGCATTGATAAGAGATTTTCTGTCTTCTAACTGCATCCCATGTTCTGTAGGAACAATTAACTTTGCATCATCCAATTGTTCACCAGGAACAAAGAACATTTCCTTATCAGTATTCCTTAATACAAAAGCCAATAGTTCTGCAAATGGAGTACAAAAACCTGCTGAACCGAAAAACACAATGGTCTTTGAATCTGTTGTTATTTTTCTAAAATCATTAAGCTGTCCGCCAATTCCCTTAGAAGTATTCAATACTTCCATCTAAGCACCTCTTTAAAAATAAGTTAGTACAACCAGAGTTGTACTGAAATAAAAAAAATTATTTATACTTCCTTTACGCCAAATGACTCGCGCAGGATACCAGTGTTAATCCTTCCGCTAGTATATGTTTTTTGGTCTGCAAGGTTGTTGATGGTGATCTTTGCTGGTGCAAACATTCCTGCATCTACTTTAAAGAAGTCAAATCCTGCTTCTTTGAAGGTTGTGAAGAATGGCTTACCATAATCTCTTGAAGTTGTTGATGGTACTTTACTAATAAAGTCAGGAAGCGCTTCAGAATCCTTGTAATCTACTGTGTAGTAGGTCTCACCACAGTAAATGACACAGTCATTTGTGGAACCCATGCACTTTGTATCGTCTCCGACAATCGGTGCAATCGGTGCAACACCAAACGCGCTCTTGATAGTGTTAATATCAAAACCTATAGATTCCATCTTGTGAATACCAGTCTCTACAACACGAGCTGAGATCTGGACACTACCTGCAATAGATGCTGTTGGTGCAACTGCGATGTAAACATTTTCAGAGTCGATACTGCAGTGCTTTGCAATATAGTCCACAACTTCTTCATTTGGAAGTTCACTGGATTCCATAACAAGCACAGCTGCCTCAAAATCATCCTTGTATTCTATTTCTTCATAGAGTTCTTTTGGTTTAAGACCAAGTGCCCTTGCAGGACCTGAGCCCATTCCAAAGTATTTACCTACTGAAATTCTCCAGCCAGCATACTGAGATGCCATGCATGCAATTGTAGGATAGTCAGTTGAGATCTGGATAGCAGGTACTGGCAATCCATCGAGATCGAACTTTGTATAAGTTACTTCGGCAAGATCTGCAAGACACAGACGTGAAAGGTAAATACCTGCATCGTACCCACCGTCCATATTGACACCACAATCAATGATAGTGGCACCATTTTTAAGCTCAGTGGACTCTACCTTAAGGTCTTCTTCCCAGTCAAGCATCTCATCAATAATTGCAAGTCCTTTTTCGTTAACACTTATCACGTATTATCACCCTTATATGTCGATTGCCTGTCATTGGGTAGATAGACATATATAGGTTTCGAAAATCACAGCCATTATTCTCTGGCTACTGAGCTTTTTTCAAGGTCAGCCAGAAAATACTACCCTTACCTTCGGGATTGTCAGTTACTCCAATAAGGCCACCGTGCAGATCCATGATACGTTTAACAATAGCAAGACCAATGCCCGTTCCGCAAATATTTTCCTTGTGAACACGTTTAAATCGTTCAAAAACAGCATTTTTATCCTTATCAGCGATACCCTCACCCTGATCGATAACACTAACCTTCCAATACTCCCCTATGTCATCAATACTTAATTTAATGGTACTGTTTTCAGATCCATATTTTACAGCATTTGAAATAAGATTAGTAAATACTCTTTCTACCATGGGATTGGCATGAGCAAAATATGAATCTTCAAACAATAATTCATAATTCATGTTCTTTTCAGTCATATCCATTGAGAAATTAGTTACTGAATTAGTTATTAATGATGAGATATTAATTTTTACAAAGCTAATATCCTCGACCGATTCTAGCTTAGCAAGTTGAGAAGCTCCTTCTATAAGATCGATCAACTTCGCATTTGATAGCTTTATGTTTTCTAGTATTCGCAGTTTTTTCTCATCTTCCTCAATATCCTCCAGCATTTCGACAAAGGATTGGACAATACTTGCAGGATTTAAAAGATCGTGACGCATAATGTCCGTAAATAGATCTTTAAGTTCATTTGAATTCTCTAATTGCCGGGCATAATCCTGCAACTTAGATTCTGCCACTTTTCTCTGAGTAATGTCTTCTCCTGATATCAAAATACCAGCTATACCACCATCATCTCCACCTAATAGAGAATCATACCAATTAAAGAGTCGTTCTTCACCATCGCTTATAATAATAGGATATTCATAATTCTCATGTTGTTTAGCACGACCACTTAAAAGATCATTGTAGCCTCTTCTGATATGACTTGAATAGCTTGCAGGGATAAAGGAATCCACCCAGCTCGTATTAATAATACGCTTATATTCATATCCAATCATTTCCAGTCCTTTTTTATTAATATGGATAAGATTGTAATTATTATCCAGTACCGCCACAAGTGCCCCTACACAATCAAGATAATCATATGCTTTATTGCGGTCCAGAAGGAGAGTATCATGCTTTTCCTTAATTCTTAAAAGAGATGTGATCTTCTTTTCAAGATTGAACTTACTCACAGGTTTATTTAGAAAATCATCTGCTCCTGCCTCAATTCCACGTATGTGATCTTCACGGGAGCTTAAAGCAGTGATCATGATAATTGGAATGAAATCCATCTGATAATCCTGCCTGATAACCCGACATACCTCGCATCCATTCATATCAGGCATCATAACATCAAGCAATACTATATCAGGAACTTCATTTTTGATTATATTTAATGCATCTGCACCATTATAAGCTGTAAGAACATCATATTCATCTTCAAGATATGCGCGCATAAGCTCAACGTTAAGTAACTCATCGTCAACAACCAATATCCTATGCTTAATTTCCGATACCATACATATCACTTATACATACAATAAATACCAATATATATTTACCCTTTTATCATAAAGGCAGAAATATAATTCTCCATCAGAGAACATTTAGCTGATCATCATCAGCAATGAGTACTTTATGTCGAACAAAAAATCCCATACAGCAAATATACAACTTATTTTATATAAAAAGATTGATAGAAACTTTTATCCATTATCGCTTTTAAAGCGGAATAAGAATCTATAATTAATCAGTAAAGGCAGTCATAAGCGTAAATTTACTTTAAACATCTGATTCAAATTATTGAGAATGATATGTTTAAGTATATTTATTAAATATATAGTAATCATGATTCACGTTACACAAGAAAAATACAGTATAAACTGTCTAAATTGTCTATACAGGAAATCGATTGATCTATTCACAAAATGTGCAGGCGTCCCTGGAAGAAACAAAGCAGGGATATCGTATTACTGCGGACATCCCGAAAATTGTAATCCAGTCCCCATAATATCAAAAGAAACAGCAGTACTTGATAGTTGCCCTGTTTTCAATGAAACCATATAATGATGAAATAGTAGTAATCTGCAATTCAAACTGTTAAATACAAAAAAGGACGAGACTGTCAGCGAGGCGTGAATTGGCCTTTGCAAAGGTTGGTGGTATTTACAACGGATTCAGAAATGTGGTTGAACATTTATAAATTCACGCCTCAAATTATACATAATTATAGGTATATTTAAATTTTTTTAAATGAACTTATGTTTTTAGACAGTTGGGGCAAAGTAATGTCAAGTTCAAGTTTCCTTTTATTGATTCTTTTTCAGACCACTTAGTCCAATCTCAGTTTGATCTGCCTGAAAAACAATCTCATGTATTTAGCTTACGGCCAAGATCAAATCTTTTTTGACTAAATAATCTTCACCGACTGCTTTTTCACGGCATAATATGATTTATTTCGATACACAAAATATGCCAGAACAAATAAAGTTATATTGATTTATTCAATGAATTTCAAAAATATTAAATACCATAATAAACATTGTAAAAATCAGAGGCGAAGTGGGATAAAACAATACAACCTGTATAACCAACCATAATACTGTGAGTGGTTCCTCTGCATTTTAGACATAACATAACTGGCTTCGCCTCGCCTCCAAACAATTTTAAAACATCCATATATATCCACATAAATATCAAAAGATAAAACCAGCTATTGATTAATTGGCTATGTAGAAAACCTACTTTAGATTTTATTTTAGCATAACAATTTAAAATGTATTAACCCCTGAGTATTACTTACCACAATAAAAGAAAAAGGGAATCATTGTGTTTGTTCCAGATTTTTTAGCCGGCATTCACTTTACAAACTTATTATTGGAATTAAGTCCGTATCTTTTCATAGATTGCCAAATTAGAGGTAAAAAAAGTACTGGAATCAGTAAAAGAAGTCAAATTCAAGATATTGATATATAGCCTTGAAAAATACTTCAAGGTTATATTTATCATCCAAATGAGGAAATCTGTAGAGACGATTTATTCTAAATTGAAACCTATAGGCATTGTGAAAGTGAATTTAGTTCCTTTCCCAAGCTCACTTTCAACCCAGATTTCCCCTCCATGTGCCTCAATATATTTTTTTGCAATTGAAAGCCCTAATCCGGCTCCCCCTTGTCTACGTACAAGGTGTGGCTCAATTTGAACAAATGGATCAAATATTCCATCTATGTTTTCTTTTGAAATTCCTATTCCAGTATCCTCAACAAATACTTGAAGCATCTCACCACTAAGCTTAGCATTGATTTCTATAAAACCATTGTCTGGTGTGAACTTGATAGAGTTTCTTATAAGATTATAGAGAATCTGTTTGAATTTGGTTTTATCTGCTTTGATATCTTCAACTTGCAGTTCGATATTGGCATTAATAACGATCTCTTTTTTTAGTGCAATAGGTTTTAGCGTATATATTAATTCATTAATTGTATCATAAACAGAGAATGATTCATATTGAAGATTAAATGCATTGGATTCAAACGTTGAGATGTCAAGTATCTCGTTGACTATATTTAGAAGATGTTTACCACTATTCAATACAGTATTTACATATTTCTTCTGTTTTTCGTTCAGGCTTCCAAACCCCTTATCAAGCAAGAGATCAGAAAAACCGATAATAGAATTTAATGGTGTCCTCAGCTCATGACTCACAATACCTAAAAACTCAGTCTTGGCTCGGTTGGCGACTTCAGCTTCGGTTTTTGCCTGAATTATTTTTTGCTCATATTCCTTACGATCAGTGATATCTCTTCCAACACCAAGTATACCAATAAGTTTGCCATTATCATCATACATTGGTTTTTTAATCGTTTCAATTATTTCACTATGTCCATCATCAGCAAATGTAATTTTTTCTTCATTTATTGTAAATGTGTTAGATTCAAGAGCTTTTTTGTCCATCTGGGTAAACATATTAGCTCGATCTTCATCCAAAAAATCATAATCAGTCTTTCCGATTATCTTTTTCTCTTTTGCACCAAAAAACCTTTCAAATTTAGAATTGCAGCTAATATACATTCCATCAGGATCTTTCAACCAGATCAAGTCAGGAATTGTATCAATTAGAGTTCGTAGATGTGTTTCACTTTTTTGAAGAGCTTTTTGTGAAAGAATCATCTTTGTAATATCACGAGCAGATCCATAGATTAATTCATCGTACACAAATAGCTTCCATTCAAGATAAAAAAATGATTGACTTTTACTAAAATATCTATTAATAAAAGATGTAGACAGTTTACTGGACAAAGACAAAAGTTTTTCTTCAGTTTCTTTTTTGTCATCCGGATGAACAAAATGAAGATAATTTTTTTCTTTTAAATCATCAATTTCAAATCCAAGAACATTATACCATGCATTATTCAAGCTGAGGAAATTTCCATCAAAATCAATTATAAACAAAAGATCAAAAGTATTATTAAAATAATTGTTAAATTCATTTGTTTTTTTAACTAATTTAATCTCAGCTTTTTCTTTGTCCAATAAGTATTTCTTTTTTTCAAGAACTTCTTTCACTGCAAATGGTAATCTGGCAATATGTTCTTTAATAACATAGTCTGAGGATCCTGCTTTCATACATTCAACGGCTGTTTCCTCATTCATTGATCCAGTAAAAATGATGAACGGAATTTTTGAGTCATTTGCTAAAGATAAACTTAGTGCTTCCATCCCATCAAATGTTGGTAGGGCGTAATCTGAAATGATCAAATCGGGTTTGAAGTTTTTTAATTCTGACAAAAAATCATTTTTAGTTTCAACGATAGATGCATCAAACTCAAGGCCACTATTTTTTAATTCTCTTATGGCAATTTCTGCATCATATGGAATGTCTTCAAGAAAAAGTATGCGTAAATTTCCCTTTTCTTCCATATTCACCTCAGTCTAGACTTGGTTTAAAAGTAACCAATAAAGTCCTAAATCTCTAACAGCTTCCACGAATTTATTAAAGTCAACGGGTTTTACAATATAACTATTAGCTCCTAGGTTATAACTTTCAACAATGTCTGATTCTTCCTTTGATGAAGTTAGCATTACTACAGGAATTTTTTTAGTAACTGGATCTGTTTTGATAGCTTTTAAAACTTCTAATCCATTTATCTTAGGAAGTTTTAAATCTAAAAGAATAACTTTTATTTTTTTACACATTCCTCTTTCATTATATTCACCACGACAAAAAATAAAATCAAGTGCTTCTTCGCCATCATCCAGTACCTTTATTGGATTATATATATTATTTTTTTTAAATGCGCGTAATGCCAGTTCAGCATCGTAAGGATTATCTTCTACAAGTAAAATCTCAATTTCATCATCTTCTTCCATAAGTACTCACCTTTCAGGCATTGAAAAATAAAATTTTGAACCTTTATTAATTTTTCCTTCAGCCCAAACTTCTCCCCCATGACGGTGGATAATTTGCTGAACAATTGCCAATCCAACACCTGTTCCTTCAAATTCATCTGTACGGTGCAACCTCTGGAAAATACCAAAAAGTTTCTCAGCATATTTTGCATTAAAACCTACTCCATTGTCTTTCACATAATATACATTCTTTCCATTTTCGGAATAATTTCCCACTTCAATTATTCTTTCATCTTTCGGCATAGTATATTTTAGTGCATTCGACAGTAAATTGCTCCAAACTTTCTTTATAAGCACTGAATCACCATAACACTGAGGAAGAGATGAGATCGATAAATCAAATGTATCTTTTTGATCATGTGTCGCAATTTCTTCATAAACAGAATAAACCATCGATTCCATATCAATAGTTGAATAACGAAGTTCGATCCTTGTAACTTTTGACATGGACAATATATCTTTAATAAGCTGATCCATCTTTTGAGAATTTTCTCTGACAACATTCAATAGTCTTATACCTTCATCATCAAGTTTATTGGCATAGTCTTCTACAACTATTTGGGAGTAAGCATCAATTGCACGTAATGGTGCACGAAGATCGTGTGACACTGAATATGCGAATGATTCCAGCTCTTTGTTAGTATTCTCTAATTGTGATGTACGCTCTTTGACACGTTCCTCAAGTTCAATTGAATTTTGTTGAATTTGTGTGTTCAGTTCCGACTGGTGAACAGCTATAGCAAGCTGAGTGGCAACTTCATATACAATTTCGTGGCATTCCTTGCTGAAGAAGTTAATTTCGGAAGAAGCCAAGTTCAGAACACCAATCAATTTATTTTCTACAATAAGCGGCACACTCAGAGCTGAGCGCATTCCCTCCTTAATTAGCAATTTTGCTAAGGGAGAAGATGGTTCTTTCACTTCCCGCAAATCAGAGATGAGCAATGATTCGCCTCTTTCCAACTTCTCAATATTTAGGTTCTGGCTTAATTTTAAATGTGTGCCTTTTTTTATCTGAGAATCATAGCTTGATTCAACAGCAAAAACAAGCATATCGTTATTTTCGCTGTCTAGTAACATTAAACGTGCAAAGGGACAGGATACCAATTTGCGCAAACGTTTCAACACATTGTCTGCGATCTGTTCAGTGGAAAAAGAAGATATGATACTTTTATCAATTTCATGCAACATGTTAAAGCGTTCATTATACTGCCTTATTTTTAATTCAGCTTGTTTGCGCTTAGTAAGATCCACAATTACTGCAATCGCATATTTTACAGAATCAAATTCATCCCTTACAACCCTAGAATATAATTTTACCCATACAATGCTACCATTTTTGTGAATATACCTTTTTTCTATTTCAAATTTGTCTGTTATTCCTGAGAACACATCTTTAATGCATTGCTCAGCAAGATAAATATCATCATGATGTGTTATGGTTTTAAAATCTAGATTTAATAGCTCATTTTCCGAATAACCTATAATTTCGCAGAAACGGGAATTGATTTTTAGGAACTGTCCCCCTGGAGAGACTTGAGCAATACCAACTGCTGCTTGTTCAAAAAGGCTCTTGAAAAGCTTTTCACTCATTTTTAGTTCATCTTCAGCTTGTTTGCGCCTAGTAATATCCTGAACAGTGGAAATCATTAGATTCTGTTTATAAATAGGTATATTCTTTGCTGAAATAATTCTTTTCTCACCATTTTTTGATATGATCTCAAGGCTATCCCACTGCATTCTACCTATGTCGCCTGATCCTATATCCTCCATTATCCCTTCTTGAACCTGCTTTCTATAAACTGGATCTGGATAAACGTGCTTGAAAAAAGAATCAATATCTGTTATTATTTCACTTGGCCACCCATATATATTTTCGAATTCCTTGTTCATATATGAAGCAGAACCTTCATCTATGTAGTTCACTGCAAGACCAATAGGAAGATTATCCAGAATTGTTTCAATGAATTCATTTTTCTTTTTAACATCTTCTTTAGATTCTATGATTAATCCATGTAAAATATCTATTTCTTTTATTTTTGGTTCTAAGTATGAATAGAAATATACTCCAGAGGCCATAACAAAAAACCAACCTTTGTAGGTTTGGAGCCTCGAATTGAGCACAATATCTGAAAAAAACCATTGCAAAAACTGATCTGAAAATAGAATCCAAATGCAGGCTACAACAATATAGAGAACTATAATTCTCTGTATTTGTGTTATTTGAATTAAATTTTTACCCACGTTTGTACCCACCTAATTTATATTACCCGTACATTATATAAATGATGTAGGAATGTAATTATATATTTATTTATCAAGACATATAAATCCAGCGTATCATAAATTAATACAAAATGAGATTATCAAATTGGTCTTTTCCCTTCGTTCGAGCTTAATGGATTTTATCCAGAAACCCATTTCATCTTATCATACCTACAAATGAAAAGTTTTTAATCTTATATACCAATTCAAACTCAAAAAAATTATACTAGTATGCTCTTGTTGTTGGAAATCTTCTATCATAATGAATTTATGTTGTACTTTACCCACACTATATAGTAGGGAATATAGGGGAAAAGGCTATAATCATACCACATTTCACTTTTCTGAGAAAAATATTAGAATTAGATATTGTTCGCCATACTTTTCGGAAACGCTAGAAATATCATGAATTGGCAATGAATACCATAAATACATATCAAACATCGTTTGGAATAATTTAGGATATATTTTTCAGGATAAAGTTAATAAAATCGTAGCTCATGTGAATTTCTCTTTTATGTCCTAATATCAATGATTTCTACAGAGTAGAAATAAAATAACTATTAATTACTATGTTTCTTCATGAGTGCACCCAAAACTCTTTTTTTTATATTCAGGGCTTTAATTTCTTCGTATCTCTTGAATTTACTAAAATCTAGATTATCATCATCATTAACAAATTGATGTTTAATTATTGACAGGATTTTTTTAATTTCACCTAATCCTTTGTTAGTCAGTTCAAAATCATCCATATCAAGAAAATCATGATCTATAAAGTGTCTGTAAGCTGTATCATAATCATATTCAGTAAAATTCAAGTCCTTAAACAATGGTTTAGTATCAGAGCTGCTCATAATATAGAACCAAAAAAGAAGTATTGTTTTAATATCTTCTTTCTTATTAAGAAGAACGTGTAATGCGATTATAACAGAAAAATCAGAATTTTTAACATAAATTGTTGAGTTGGAAAATGTTTGTATTTCCAATCCAAACCCATAAATTTTAAAATTTTCGAATTGGATTTTAGTTATATCCTTGATGGGCAGATATTTCCACAGGTCTTCTACAAAAACGTGCCCAAAAAGAGATGATTTTCCATTTTTCCATACTATACTGCTAGTACCCTCAGCAGACGGTAATTTATCAAGGTGGTCCCAGTGTTTGCTTAATTCAGCAAAATTATTCTTTATATTTGCACCTATTTTTTTGTGGTCTGATTCTTTTATATCTGCCAGTATCTTTTTCCCTTTTTCTGTTATTGATGCATATTCATCCACAAATTCACTTTTTCGAAGGGTTTGAAAAGACTTTTGAATTAACTCTTTATTATTATCAAAAATTGGAAGCAGAATTTCAGAGCTTTTTTCACCAATAGCAAGAAGAAACAGTAATCTTATTTCTTCAGCGGTCATGCTTCCAAGTAAATAATTTTTTTTCAGACCCAAGCGACTACTTAAATAATATTTTAACTTTGAGATATCACTAGCTTTGCCTGCAAACAAGGAAGAAAAACGAGTCTGACCATGTCCTATAGTTGCTTTTTTCCCCTATAATCAATTATAAGAAATGATGCACATTTACTTGTATTTTGTATTTTTTTCTTAATTGAATCACATGTTGGCCTATTTATATATTCAATTTCTTGATAGTGTAATTTTCTTGTTTCATTACCAAAATTGATGTCAATAGATGAGTCTGTTAACCTAACATTCCATTCTTGCCAGTATGAAGAATCAATGCTAACCATTGTAGATATATATGGTACATCCGTGATTCCATATAAATTAAATTCAGCATATATCATGTTATCAAACTTTTTGGGAAAAGTATAGTTTCCATTTATTAATAGCTTTTAGCTTTGTGGAACTTTTAGGTGAAATCATCAAATTAGCTCATATAATCATCTAAACACGACTTTCGGCTCTTTAGAAATCCTATCAAAATGAACGTATATGAACTGGAATTTGATTTATAGCCCCAATATCATGTAACATATCATAGAATATTTGAAGTAGGATTATGTTCGAATATTGAGAATTTCTATGGAGCTGAAAAATTAACAGTTTATCGTAATTCTCTATATTTATTCAGCTTTCTTCAATCCAATACAGAAAACCCTCCCTTTTCCATTCGTTTTATCTATAACACAAACCTTTCCACCATGGAGTTCTATAAGTCTTTTTGTAATGGAAAAACCCAAGGGGTCACTTTGATATTCTATCTGATTATTATCATAGTTGACTTCCAAACTATTTATTTCATCATTTGGTTCATAAACAGAACTTTCGCCATAATCAAATTCAATCCTCCAGAAGTTATAATCGTCTTTAATGTTGATATGAATAACAGAATTTTTAGGGCTTTTCTGGATAGAATTTGAAATGATATTGCTGAAAATATCTTTCAGTGTATCGTTAATATATGAATTGTAAACACCTTGACACTCCATCTCGACTTTAACATTTTTGATTTGTGCCTCAAATTCAAATAAGTCGACAAGATCTATTAGCACTTCTACAATATTCTGTCTACTTACGTCCAATTCTTTATAGGAATTCAAACCGGTATATTTGGAAGTTTCCTTTATTTTTCCCTCCATGTTTCCAATGGTTTTTTTTATAGTATGAAGCATTTGTTCTTTGTAAACATTGTCCTCAATATGAAGAAGTGAATCAACAAATGTCATTAAGGAAGCTACAGGGGCCAAAAAATCATGCTTCATTATGTCAAAGATAATAGAATTTACATTGTTTGAAAATTCCAAATCTTCAGATCGCTCTTTTAGCAGATTTAAATTCCGCCTTTCCCTAGTAATATCATTCCCGGAGCTCAAAATACCTTCAATATTTCCATCATTGTCTCTAATAAAAGAACTTCTCCAGACGATTAATTTTCTTTCACCATCTTTACTTAACACAGGACTTTCAATATCTTCAATTATCTTGACATTATTTTTTTTAAGCTCTTCGAGTTTCATTTGCATATCAACTTGTGAATCTTCAAAAATTATTAAATCACACAAGTTCTTCCTCAGAAGCTCTTCCTCAGTATAGCCAAGAACATCACAGCATTTGCTATTAACCATTGCAATATTATAATCGGTATCTAAAGCAATCAGCATACAACCTGCTATATTTAAATACTGCTGATTTTTATTGCGCTCATTGGTAATAGACTGGTGCAGAAGAGTTTTTTCAATAAGATTCTCCACTCTTGCCCTAACTTCTAGATTATCAATTGGTTTAGAAAGGAATTCGTCAGCTCCAGCCCTAATCCCATTAATTCTATCCTTTTTTGTAGTAAGTGCAGTGATCATAATGATTGGTGTCAATTGTGTTCTTTCTTGCAAGCGGATTCTCTTGCAAACATTATAACCATCAATATCAGGCATCATTATGTCGAGTATTATAAGGTCTGGTGTTTCACGTTCCACAATGTCAAGAGCTTCTTGTCCAGTAAGTGCAGTCAGAATATTATAATCATCCTCGAGAATTGCGGACAATAATTTCAAATTTGAAGGTTCATCCTCCATTATCAGAATACTAGATTTACATGAATAAACCATGTTATCACCTTAACTAGTTAGTATTATACATCAGTGATACTATATATTTATATTGTTATATATTTTGTTATGGATCGAGATCATCAAATTAGCTCATAATTTCCTTTATTCTAATTTGATAAGCATTTTTCCTCAAATATAATTCGCAAAAGATTTTGGCCTTCTTGCAAAATACCCTCACCCACATTGATAATATCGAAACCAAGTATTTCATTATCTAGCACAACATTCAATCTTATTTCGATTTTATCAAGGAAAATATTCCTTTACTTATTTTTGTTTTGAATAACTTAAATAATTTAATAATCCCATTATTAATTTTTGCTTGTCTCAAGCATAATAATTCAAACCGAACTTATTCGGAGATTTTATCGATTACGACATACATTATTACATGAAGAAGATTCAAGCAAATAGCCATTTACTCTTAATGGCCGTATCAGGAAAGATTGAGATATTGGCATGTCAAAAGGAGTTCATACCATAGCGTTCCACTATAAAGGGGACTGGGAGCACTTGCATAGAATAATTTTACCTGGAATGGCTTAAGCGCAGTTTTCAGCCATAATTAGGTAAACAGAACAAAAGGGAAACGTTAAACATATGGTTGAGAGCAACTTGGCAATAAGGGGCATTGAAAAACTGACTGATAACTTCATTGCAATTATTATAATTCTTTCAGCAATTTATTTTGTGGCAGCTAGATATGATATTCCAACATGTTCGCTACTGAATTTGGTATAGTTTGTAACATATTAAATACTTTAAAAATTAATAAAGTAATTAGCCGGAATATATATATCCTATAGAATAACACTTTTATTTATTGATTTGCAAAAAAGCAATCAAAATTTAAAGAATAATAAGGAGTGCCGGAAATGAAATTATTAAATATATTAGTATGTTTGCTAATCGCAACAAGTTTACTTTTGTCGGGCTGTGCAGAACAAGCCCAAGAAGAAAGTATGGAAACTGAAGAAATGGCAACTGATGACATGGAAGCCGAAGAAGATGAAGCTGAAGAAATGAATATTGTTGAAACAGCAGTTGCTGCAGGTTCATTTGGCACCCTGGTGACTGCAGTTCAGGCAGTCGGACTTGATGAAACATTGATCGGTGAAGGGCCATTTACAGTTTTTGCACCAACAGATGACGCATTTGCTGAATTACCTGAAGGTACACTTGAAGGATTGCTGGAAGATGAAGAAGCACTTACATCCGTACTTACCTATCATGTAGTTGCTGGAGAAGCAATGTCAGGTGATCTGTCAGATATGATGGTGCTTGAAACCGTACAGGGCGAAGAAGTTACTATATACATCACCGATGGAAATGTAATGGTCAATGACGCAAACGTAGTTCAGGCAGATATAGAAACCAGTAACGGAGTAATTCATGTCATTGATAAGGTAATACTACCACCTTCTATGACAAGTTAATAGGTTAAATTAACCTATTTTCTACATTTTTTGTTAAATTTTAATTTTGATCTATGGATATGTGCTTTTATCAAAGACCAAATCTCTATAAATGTTAATAAGAGATGCTATGCCGCAATCTGTAAACTTATGCCAGTTCATCTCCTGTCAACTAACCTCTTTGGTCTGCCTTTGATACGATATAATTCAAGCTCTCCAGGCCCTACATAGTTGAAAATGATGTTCAGAATTCCCTCAGAATGCGCATTTTCCAGATTTTTTTTGTACTTAAAAAAGGATTCCAGGAAATTATTCTCTATGACATTTTCATCACATTGAGCTACATCATTGCATTCCATGCTCACTCTCAGGGTCACCTCACCTTCATCTTCTCCACCATAAAGGAAGGCTTCATATTCACCTGTAAGATATTCCATATTCACTCTCTGGAAAACTCCCTTTTCAATATCAACACGATTGAACGGTGTTCCAGCTATCCAAAAAGTCTCAGCTTCCCTTTCCGGATTCATTATCTTCATGTGCGTTCTTCCACAGGCGCATTTGTCCCGTGTCATTACAACCGTTGTGTCTTCAGTATCATAGTTCAAAAGAAGGTTGCCACTTTTAGCACCTACTGGAAGTAATGTTGTGAGCACCATTCTACCACATTCCCCGTCCTTTACAAATTTGCTTATTTGAGGATCATAAACATCCATATGTACCAGGTCTTCTGGAACATGTAATCCACTTATGTCACTACATTCACCGCACATGGTTCCTTCAGTGCTACCATAGGTATTGTATACATCACAGTTCCATATTTCAGAAACATATTGGCGTGCTTCTTCTGGGAAACTCTCGCCACCTACAACAAGACGCTGAATGCTCGATTCTGTGGGATCAATACCTTCGGCTTTCATTCTTTTTGCCAAACGTATAAGTTTAAAGATACTAGCTACAATAGAGGTTGGTTTGTAAGATTCCATGATCCTTACTGGAAATGTACATTTACCTTCCGGTATGATGCTCATCCCTATGCTTCTGGCTGCCAATGTCATGGTATTAGCACCAATATTCATTCCGTATGAGGCACAAACAACTACCCTGTCCTCTTCATTGAATCCCTGGGACATAAAACTACGTGAATATTTTTCTGCATATCTTTCCCAATCTTCCCATGTCAGGAAGAAAGATTTCGGTGTTCCGCTGGTCCCACTGGTTTCATGGACAGTGAATACATCCTTCCAGTCAACTGATTTAAAACCAAAATCCTCTTTTTCAGGAGGTTGATTCTCACGGATGGTCTTTCCTGAGATGATAGGAAGTTCAAGCAGGTCTTCATGGGACCTTATATCAGAAGCTTTTATATTATGCTCCCTGAACCATTTTTTGTAGAAAAGTGAGTTTTCAGCAGCATATTGTACTGTGTACCTGACCCTTTCATCGACAATGGAATCGAGTTCTGCTCTTTCCATGGTCTCAATGTCTGAATTATAGTATCTTCTTTTATTCATCTTTGATCGGACCCATCCATCGCATAGTTTCTTAATTCTTTAATTATATCGATCATATGATCGCTTTAATTTCAAGGTATCTTACAATTCTAATTCCGGCAAATTAAAGGTATTATATTTTGTTATTTTATATCATACGATATCGCTTTTAAATAATCAATGTTCATCTGACAAAAAAGGAAAGGAAATCATATTCCTTTCGAAACCATAAGTTTTATGAACTCTGTGGATTCCATCACAGGAGAACTTTGTATATAACAAATATCGGACCATGGAAGGTTAAATTCAGCATATGCTTCCGGACTTTCGGTTTCATAGAGCATGAAATACCTTCCACCGTTGAGATCGACCCATTGGTTTATAATTTTTATGTTTGCAGGAGGGCGTAACTCCTTAAAGTGCTGAATTATCTTTTCACTATCTTTTGGTTCCCAGGTGCTTATACTAAAGAATAACATTTATTCCTCCTAATTAACAATTATCTATTTTTATTTCTTGGTAGCAGCGAAATATATCATATAAACTGCTGAAAGACCCACCACAATGTAAACTATTCTGGATATTAATGACATTTCACCGAAGATCGTTGCAACAAGATCGAAATTAAAAGCGCCAACAAGCCCCCAGTTTAGACCACCAATAACGACTAAAGCTAATGCTACTAGATCAATACTTTTAAACATTTTCTTCTCACCCCCGTGGAATTGATAATATAACTTTATAAATTAAGCTATATAAGTTTGATTGATTATTTTAAAAAAAGTTATAATTTTTTGTTTATGATTTTCCCTTTATTTTCTCTTTTTGAAATCACAACATATATGCTCGTAAAATTGCAAACGTGAATCCTGCCGGGCATAAAGATTTTTATAAGAGTCTTAAAGTTAACCTGTAGTGACATCGTTGATCGGAAGAATGTTAGCTAGAGCATTGACAGTGATCATGATGAAAAAAGTTACCAGCACGACAATTCTAATCATTGTGGTCTTATATTTCCTTTCTATGCCTTTTCCTTTCCTATGAATAACTATGCCTTTAGATAGATTGAAATGTCACCACTGTCAGTCCATTCCAACAATCATATATTGGTTGGGAAGTAAATAAGTATTTAGAACGAGCATAAAAAAATCTATTGTTCTGATACATGTTTACTCATGCTTGTGTTTGTAGTAATTTTTTGAGTTGAATGAAGTGCTTATCGATAAATACTACTACAACAATTAAAGCCATGGTAATCCAAATTAACTGCATTATTCCAGATTGTAGATCTGTTCCTATTAACCAGGCATGAATGAAAATCAACAAGAAAGCTATGTAATTTAGATAATGTAATTTAATCCATTTCCTTCCAAGCTTCTTTCTATAGAACCCAGCTGAAACAGCAATTATTATTAGGTAGAATGCGGGTCTCCCGGCAAGCTCTAAAAAGTCCATCAATGGATAAAATACTGGAACTAAAACTGATGCACTCTTTTCTTCAAAAGCAAATGCAATAGGATGTAAAATCATTAGAAGAATACCAATCTTGGCAAGGAAATGATGTATTGCAATAAACCCTTTGCCAAAGACTTTTTTCATCTGGATCATGTATTCAGATGATAATATTGCTAAAAAAATAAAGAAGTATGCAAACAATCCTGTAGCTCTATCGACCATACGCAAAGGATTATCTTTTTCTTGAAAAAGTGAGAGCATGAGAATTCCAGAAATCAGAACCACAAATGATAGAATCTTAATTTTGGTTTGCATTTTTAATCACCTATAGATTAGAAACTTCGATCCAATAAATTTTCTAGTGTTCCGTAAATGAAGTAAAAAAACATAAAGTAAAGCCTACAAACCAATCTCCCTTAGCAAATCCATTCCAACATGCCTATTTTACAATCTCTTTTCTCTTATATATTCATTTTTGTGTTAAATTAGTAAACAAAAAAGTCAAAGGAAATTATGTGCCTAAAAATGGAGTAACCTTTTTATTTATACTTATCCCAAGCATCCCATGAAAAACTAAAGATCTTTAAGTCATTGATCACGGTTATACTTATAAACTTATAAATACAAATTCTATTCAATGAGAGACTTTCCAAAACCAATTGCACTTGTTAGCAGGTGTGTTGAAGTTGATAAGGTACGCTATAATGGACAGGTGATTCCCTCAAAGGTCGTACATGATGTGAAAGTATATGCTGGTGCAAGTATGGCTCCAATTGTCGAAAAAGGTGCAGGGCTCTTGCAAAAGAAGTTATTTCCAGGATTCGTTCTTGTATCCATATCCTGAAAAACTTAAAGCTGAAGTGGATGACCGAAGAGAAAAATACTATTAGAGAGACTAATATATTGAAAATATTCAATTACTGTGGACAAATAATTTTCATTCCTAAATGGGGGTTTTGTGTTGAGCAAGAGAACTAATCTATTTTTACAGTTTTCAAAACTGTTTTATTCTTTTTTCTTTAGTCAAAGAGAAGAGAATCCTGATGCAGACATTGATGAGTGGAGTATTAGCCCATCTGAGCTTTGTGCAGGAGAGATATTGAACATAGAAGGTAAAACAAGACCTGAAGAAAATATTGGTATGAATGTTTCATTCTCAGTATCCTCCCCAGTTGTCGATGGAATTTACAAATATACTTTTGACAATGTTCGTATACCAGGCGGCAGCAACAGTTTTAGAGTCAGGTCACAAAAAGTAGATGATCTTAATTTTATTGTGCGTATGTTTGTAGACTTTAAAAGAAGTTTTGATGCAGAGAATGGAGTTGCCGAATTCTTTGAAAAGAACATCCCTTCAGGAAATTATGAAATAACAATAGAAGGCAATGCACTAGATGGTGAAAAAGAAGTTAAAATAGATTTCATAGCCAGCCAGACAATAAGAGCAGATGAAAAAGGAAACTTTAGTTACCAATATGATACCGGTTCACTCCCCGATGGAGATTTTATAGTGACAATAGGTAACAATGAAAAAACAATTAAATTAATGCCTTCTCAACGTGATGAAAAATGAATCTTTAACATTTGTATAAACGTTTTTATCAACTAAACATAGACATGGATGCACATTTTTATGAAATCAAATTTCAAGTTCTAACATGAGCATTTGATATATTTCAGTATATTAGAAAATGCGCATCAAACAAGACATATAATTTCGAAGTGTACTGTTTTTACTAAAGTGTATTCTGAGGATCAACATAAATGAGCTGGATAGCAAGCGTGGCGATTGAAGGCAGCAAACTCTCCTTCAAGATAATTTCTATCGAATAATCCTGGGCTCATCTTTGTTCATCCTGTTACTGCAAATACCTACCATATCCTGGAACTCATTCCATGGAAGTGCATAAACACTGTTTTTCTGTTAAGCCCGGTAATTCCAGCAATATCTATAATTGAACGTGGATTCTCCAAAATACTTAAAGTGTGTAATGATGAAAATTTTAATATCTTATTCAATGGAAGACGAGAATATCCCACAATAATATTTCTCAATGAACGAGAATGTAATGATTCAGAAACCTGTAAGAAAAAGTTAATTTCATGCATTACCAGTCTTTTCTGAATATCACGGTAACCGAGGAGTTGAACTCATACAATAATCATGAATATGTGAACTTTTCATCATCCGAAACACATAAATCTGCAATAAGTAATATTGTGTATGGAGTTTAGAAGAGACTTTTATGTGTCTGCTTTTGTCGGTGCATCGCTTTCCTATATATTCAATGTAATAGCATTCACGGGTGAATTAGATCTGTTCAGATGGTTTGTGTTCGCCGTGTTTTTCCTCATTGTGACGTATGGTTTTGAGAAATTTATAAACTGGGCAAATAGATTTGAAGACTAACAAATGTAGTAAGTAATCTTGGAATTCATGTAAAACAAACTTCCATTCTGTTTTTTGGGAGAAAAAGATGATAGGATCAGATTAAATCAGGCTCTGTAGAAATCCTTGATATTTGGGTAAATGAAAGTTAACTAAAATTCATAAAGTACTTGGTGTTATTGAATGTTTTTGCTAGGTTTTCTACAGAACCCATTTTTTCTTAACAAACCTCGCTTGTATAATCTTTTTATAAGCGTTGTATTTGTACTTTAATGCCGATGGCTATCACTATTAAAGGTACTGCATTTCCACTCGGTGAAATAAAAAAAGGTTGGGGATTCCATTTTCTGAAGCAGAGAATGTCATCTATTCTCTCAAAGGTTCTGTGCTTCGTATATGCCCACGGGATAGACCCCACGAATGTGACTTTTCTGAAGATCCTTTTGATCTTACTGCCCTTGGAATTTTCTTGAACATAAGTTCGAGTCAAAGCTACATATTATTTCTAAACGTGGAGTTAGGGGGGCCAATTGAAGAACAGCATTTATTCAGAAGTGGTTTATGGGCACGCATGAGGAGGGTTTTCATGTGTGAGTACAGGTTATTTTTAATTGATATTATTGGAGCGATTGATGAGATCGAAGAGTTCACTTCAGGAATGGACTTCACTGAATTTCTCAACCATAGGAAAAACCAGAAGGTAGTTGTGAAGAATATCGAAATCATTGGTGAAGCCGCTAAGAATGTGCCAGATGAGATAAAAGAATTTTTTATATAGAAAAAGGCTTTCTAAAAACTCTACTCTTTAATCTCTTCTTCTGTTTCCTCTGGCTTTTCTTCCATTATCTTGAGTTCACATTTATTGTCCACATCGCATACAATATGTGCGGTGCCAAATACCTCTTTTAAAGGGACAACAAAACCCAATCCTGTTCCTGGTTTGTTCAAACCCACTTCTTCATTGATAACATTTATTATACCACTGGCTTTTTCAGATTCTGCAAGTGTTAAAACTATTTCTTTTTCTGGCTCTATAAACATTCCGAGCAGTTTCTTGTTCTCATGAACCCCTCTACCACGCCCAAAAACGATGGTCCCACCTTTTGCACCTGCTTTGCAGGATGCATTTACTACCTCGTCACCCCAGCCTTTCTTTACTATGCTTACTATCAGTACCAGATTATTTTCATCATTCATTATTTCTCAATCCTATATATTTTACGTATACACCTAAAAGCATTACAAAAATGATTGGGGCCAGGGCAATCAATGCTATCATACCAAAGCCATCAATAACCGGGTCTCTGCCCCCAAGTGATGAAGCAACGCCTACTGCCATAGACATCAAAAAAGTGACAGCCATTGGTCCGGTGGCCACCCCTCCTGAATCAAAAGCGATGGCTACGTAATCCTTGTCGCTTATCCACATCAGCAGTATCGACAACATATAGGCTGGTATTACTATATATAAAAAAGGAATATCATAGACCAATTTTGTCATGGCTATGCCAACAAATACTGCAACAGCTATGGATAAAGTATAAAGCATGAGATTTGCCCGAATATATCCACTGGATGATTTCTCTATTTGGTAGCACAATACTCTAACGGCAGGTTCTGCAAAAGTAGCAAGGAAACCAAGAAGAATTCCAACCGGAATTACTATCCATGTTTGCTCAAAACTACCGAAGAAGTAACCCATCTCTAAACCCACAGCAAAAAAACCATTATAAACACCATAGAGGAACAATATCATTCCTACAGCAGTCATGCTTATTCCCAGTGACAGTTTTATAAGCTCTGAAGATGGGAATTTAAGGTATAATATCTGAAAAATAATGAAGAATATTATGAGGGGCATCAAAGCCTCAAAGACCTCTAGAACGATGGCAAGCAGAGTCTGTCCATGTTCCACACTGCTCAGGCAAACACCCCCATAAGCATTACGCTGATTATCGGTCCAATGGATGCTAGTCCGATGAGCCCGAAACCATCGGAAAGTTCTGATTTATCACCCAGCACAGAAGCAGTACCTATACCAAGTGCAAGTATAACCGGGACGGTCATGGGTCCTGTTGTCACGCCGCCAGCATCGTAGGCGATGGCAATGTACTCAGGTTTTGTTAAAAAGGAAAGTATTATGACGATCAGGTACCCAGCTGTCAGAAGATATTTTATCGGTACATTATAAATGATCCTTAGCATTGAGACCGATACAAAGAAGCCCACACCGCAAGCAATGGAAAATATCAATAAATTACGAGAAATACCATCAGTTGACACAGAATTGATCATGGTGCTCAATAACCTTACATCAGGTTCTGCAAGTGTTGCCATGAAAGAGAGCAAAAATGCAACTGCTACTATGAATATCACTGAATTATGCTTTGGCAGTTCAGCGCCGATCGATTCACCTAGTGGCAGCATTCCTATCTTTACGCCCATCAGGAAAAACACCATACCTACAATCACCAGCAGTACTCCTGTAATGAATGATATTAATATATCAGAACTCATACCTATTATGAGAATAATTACAATAATTGCCACGCTAAGGGGCAGCACAGCCATGACAACTTCCTTGAATGTTTCTTTAAAATCATCTATCATGGTATTATTCTCTTTTTAGCCCCTTATATTAAAGTTCACAGATATGACAATCCTATTTCTAAAGTTGACCTTGTTTACAATACAATAAACTGGAAAATATCCAACATATCATATCTCATATTGTCTATAAAAATATTGTCATCTAATTTTGAAATTATGTCTGAATGCACATAGGGAAATAAAGTATCCATGCTGAGAAGTATCGATTCTCTTTCCAGGTATATTCAGTTTGAAGTAACCACGACTTCCATTAATAGATTCTATTAATTGAAGATCTTCATGTTCTCTAATAAAATGAGTTGTTATGTTTTTATCAATTGTTTCGCAATCATAGCTAATCAAAGTACCATCAAAAGTACAAAAATCAACTACAAAACTCTCTGAGAATTCAACCGAATCTAAAATTTCACCATTGTTTTGCAGGGTCTCTTTAATAATTGCAGCGACAATATGAGTTCCCTTCTGATATAATAATCGGTGCTACTCATGCATTCAATAGAAAAAAGCCACTTATATTCAGCGATGTAAACGAAGTTGAGACATCATCAGAACTAAAAGACAGCTTGAAGAAAAAATATATCCATTATTTGCTAACTTTCTGGCTGGTCCGGCTTGAAGCTGCAGCTTTAGTATATCTTGTCTATAAAATCGGAACGGAATAGCATGGTTGAGCTCAATGCGGCTTTACATGGCACCTCAAAGAAGCCTATTACTCTCATGAAATATGTTCAGAAGGACCGTCTCAAGAGAGATACATACGGTATTTATGGTGCTTCCATGATGGAGCCCATTGAGCTCAGTATTCGGAACTTGTTGAACATCAACCATGGATACGTTTCCTTTGTTAAGAAATACGGCAATGGAAGATATCTTATCAATTTCAAATTCCTGGAAAAACTGGTCGAGCAGGAGATCGTCAGCATCGAGGATGCACAGAATGTCATAGACGCCTGGCTTGACGAGCACAAGTACCTCTCAGAAAACGAGGAAATTGCTGCATTGGGGTTGGATGTTATTCCTGTTGATGCGAAAGGATCCCTAGACGTCATGTCGTTCAAGATATCTCTGGAAACAGACATCCAGATAGGTCTGTTGCAGTCATCACTCAGTATGGGAAATGCAAAAGAATCCACATATGCAGCCGGATATGTCTCAGAAGAGGAACGTATGGTTGTCCTAAAAGGTCTGCAACATATTGTCCGGAACATCTCTAATAGTGCTATCAATATGCGTCTTCGACTCATGAACAAAAAGGAAGATTCTGTTTGGATAGAGTTAGAGGAGCTGAGTCGACCGCAGTTTGAGTCCCGTGATGTGATAGAATGGTACAATAGCGGAGTCCTCACGAAAGAACAGCTTCTCAAATGGGGGTTTCCCGGTGGAAGGGGAATAAGCAGATGATATGATGTCACTCCTGAAATCTCCTGAAATGGTCCGGGTCGAGAACCAGCTTATATCTCTTTTTGACCACACCATGGAAAGAGCATTTAGATTAAGGACCACGGGATATGAGCGTGAGCTTGTCCACAATGTTCGTAGGGAATTTGATTCCAAGACATATGTGAAGCAACTGGACAATATTATCACTGCGATCATCAAGCAATCGTTGCTATACGCAGATAATCAACTGAAACAGATGTCTACAGCTGCAATCGAAGATTCATATGTAATTACAGAAGAAGCTGTAAGGATATCCACAGAGCTGGCAGACAATGTTGTAGAGTCTATCGTCCACATGTTCAAAGATGATGCTATCTATACTACACATCCCAACCAGCTGGCCAGAAGGATAGTAGAATCCTGGGAAGGAGAACGATACAAGGCAGTTAGATTTGCCAGGATCTTCACTGCAGACGTTGCCACCAACACTACAGTGTACCGATATAGGCAGCGTGGTGTGGAATACGTTGAATTCGATGCTGAGCTTGATGATAGGACAAGTGATCAGTGTAGGGCTTTGCACGGGACAGTGTTCGACCTCTCAAAGGGTTCCGTGGACCTGTATCGTCCTCCGCTACATCACAGCTGTAGGAGTGGTCTCAAAATAATCTCCATCCATCAACAGATAGACACGGATAAATTATTTGAAAACAGAGATTTCAGCAGTTATGAAAAAGCTTTCAAGGAGATTGACGTTTTTAACAAAAAGTATCGCATAAATAAATTCGTGCTTGATGCTGACATAGAGACAAGATTGGCAGGGATGAAAACCTAGGTATAATATTGGATGTTTAACTTCCGCTTGATATTATGAGATGGTCTTTCAAGTTTATGTTTAGCATTAAAAAATGGATTTTAGATTTGTTTTGAAGAAAATTGAGATTTCCAGAAAAAATAAAAATGAAAAAAGATGAACAAGGATTACTTCTTTCCCTTTGTTTCATCGATTTTTTTTTTGATATCCTCCTGTGCCTTTTTCATGTGAGGTTTGGCCTTTTCATATCCTTCCTTTGTCTGTTGTGAAGCAAATTCCGCACCTTTGGCAGTGTAATCAGCAGCTTTTTTACTTGCATCCCTTATGGCAGGTATCCCTTTATCGTTGAATTCCTGAGACCCTTTTTTAATAAGTTTTTGCGCCTTGCCCTGTGCTTTTTTCAGGTCCAAGGACTTTGCCAGATTCCCTGACTTTTTCATGACCACAAAACCTGCACTAGCCACAAAACCGATGAGTATCAACGGTATCAGCCATAATAAAGAAAGACCTCTGTCGTTATCGGCATCAAGTTCATCATCTGATAACTTTACATCTACTTCCTGACCAAGATCACCTTCATATGCATATGTAGGTTCAACATCATTATACACAACATATTCCATGTCACCCGTAACACCTGTACTTTCCAGTGAGAACTCATGTTCATCGAAGTAATCTTCGGGCTCTTCCAGTTCTTTTATCAACTCTTCATTACTGATAGTATAGATTTTTTCAGCAGTATATTCCACAGAGTAAGGTTCAATGCTGATCTGTGCCGGAACGTCTGATGGAAGAGGCTGAACATACAATAGGCCATCTCGCAGGTCGACTACGTATTCATAGTCATCACCATATCCTGGATCAGGATAATGCACTTTTACAAGATACTGACGTATCTCATCATCTTTTACTTTCAGGTAAGCACCATCTATCCTTACGGCAGTGCTCCTGTTACTTCTTTCATAGTTAGCAGCTTTTCCGATAACCATGCTTTTCTTATATTCGATCTCAGAAGTGGAATTCAAACATCCCAGATCAAAGAATACTTCACCTGAATCATATCTTCTATTATTGTTAGCATCCCTGAAACCTTCAAAAGTGTCCCTCTTACCGTTGCCTTCTGTGGTATCAGCAAAGAAACCGTGTTCAATGAATATTTTGTCTATCTCCGCAGATTTGCTGGGATTTGCTTCCCTGAAAGCAACATAATAATCATAGAAATCTGTTCTCTGAACCTTAAGCACGGACCACATATCATAAAGGGACAGGGAAAGAGAATCACCATTGTCGTTTTTCTTATCATACATATCCCACAGAACAGAGGCAACTGCAAATTCCTCATCGTAACCTTTCCCATCCCACGGATGATAATTATTCTCAAGACTACCAAAAGATGCATAAATATCCGATTTTGTCTTTCCATCAGCCGGATTGCTGTCACCGAACTTATCGGAGATCACAAGAGCAATGAACTCCGCAAAGCCTTCATCAAAGGAATCTGCAGTGTTAGGGTTCAGGAACCCATCATGGTTAACTGTACCTGCCTCTTTACCGCCGCTTGTCCATCCACCATAGTTAGCATACATCAGATGATGGGCGAACTCATGGTACTCACGGTTCTTCGGCCTGTTCGAGTTGGAGTATCCAGCATCATTACTTGAAATAAGGATTTGTGATTCTCCCGGAGAATAGAGGGTATTGTCATTGTTATTGCCCACAAGTATCTCCACAGGTAGCTTGTAATCTATGTTGGCCTCAAGGTCAACAAGACAAAAATCTACAGCCTCAGCTGTATGGGCATAAATGACACCAAGACTTTTCATATCAGCAAGATCGCCGGTACTGCTGGCTTTATCCCTTCCCTGAGAACCATCCAGTCTGATATGGGCTTCGATATTTCCCTGATCAACTATAGTCAGTTCCTGGTAATACCAGACATTTTTGTAAGTATTTCCATCCAGATCATAAAGTAGGAAATAATTCGTATCATCCCTTTCGTAGGAAAGAATAACAAAGAATTCTACTTTAATATTCTTCTCCTTATCATCTATTTCCATTGTAACAGGAATCTGAAAATCACCATGTTCATCTGCTATACCTTCAAATACCTCGCCTTTTACCCTTGCTTCAAGCTTTGTATATGGTAGTGGGTTTCCATCAGCATCGCTGACCGAACCGCTTATGTACAGAGTCTCAGGCCCTTCTTCAAGGGGTAATTCTGTTTCAAAAACAGAAGGATATGAACCACTGGAAGTACCAACGGGTGTATAATACTGACTTCTGGCTATGTTATGGAATTCATCCAGAGATTCTTTGACAGCAGAATCCACATCTACATCTTTTACACCCTGGATCTCCTTTGCTATCCATGTTTTATAGATTACAAAATCATTGACAACTACCTCAGATGTATAGCCTAAAGAGATCGAATACTCATCATAAGGTTCTCCGTTGTCGTCATAAAGTGTTTTTTTTGACTTGTCAACACTAAACATGTAGTAACCCCTGGAAGGACCTGTATTTCCCGGGCTACCATAATATTCAGAAACTTCCATACCTTCTTTAGGATTATCAAGGTATTCTTTTGGTATGGATGTGCATGATATATAATCGTCATTGACATTTCCATAACATACTTCTCTGCCAAAAGATCCCATATAGCGCTGCATAGGATCATAAATTGAATTCACATCAGACGCCCTCACATAACCGAAACTGGGAGTATAAGTTACTTTATCCCAGTATTCTGTCTTGAATTCTCCATCGGGAAGGTCCGGAAGATCCGCATAAAAGCTTACAGGTGAAGCATGAACTTCCTTTGAGACAGTTCCGACTGTACCCATATACATTCCCCAGTCCGGATATTTGCTTTTCATTTCTTCAACATCACCGTAAAACCGGAATGATACGGCTGCTTGCTCATCTCCTTCCCTGAAACCTGAAAAAATCACAGCATCAAAAACGATCTCATCCTCACCTGAATATTCAAATTCGTTTGGTCTGGAAGTTTCACCATTTCTTTTTAAATTGATATTTCCATGAGTACTCACACTGATCCTATGTGTAAGTTCCCGTAACATGGGATCATCAATGACCAGTTTTACCTGAAATATTTCACCTGACACCACATTATCTGGCATTTCTATCCTGGCATTCTGTCCGGCAGAAACAAGAGGGCAGAGCAGGATAAGTAACATAATCAAAACAACATATATTCTCATTTTACCACCAGCACTTTTTTTAAATTTTGATTTAATTACCCATTTTTTAAGTATCAAAAGCTTATACAAATTGAATGATAAAAATAAAAGAAATAAACAGGAACATGAGTTAATCACATGTTCTGACCTTGCACACCATTACATGGAAGTATCCCGTACCTAACGATCAAGAAAAATTCCATACATTGATCATTTTACCCTGTTACCGTATATGGTCTGCAATTGTCCCTTCGGATCAAAATCTGTTTTGTACTTCAATTTCCCTGAATCCGCCTTGATGATAAGCTCCCAGGTTGTTTGAGTTATGCCATCGTCATCAGACCTGGTCTTCTTATTGACCTTTATTGAACTGATAGTTGAGTTAGGAATTGCAAAATTCGCTTTGTCCTCTGCCAAGGCAGTCTGTGCACTCATACCTGCATATCTTTCTGCGTATTTGTTCACACCGGATATCTGAGCACCCCACTGACTAAAGAAGCCCTTACCTTCAGCTTTGGCCTGTGCACGGGAATCTTTTATAACCTGATTCAGCATTTCACGTGTAACCTTTGCTATGACGGTAGTATCAGACGTTGCGATCAAAGTGAACATATCATAGGATATACCCAACATCTTACTTTTCTTTATGTTTGGAACAATACCGATTATTCTGTCATCCATAGGAAACCTCTTTGCCATCTATTGAATTGAAACCACTTCTGTACCATAGAATTACAACCATAGATGATAATAATAAAGGTATAAAAGTAATAAATATATAAAGATTATCTTTTGATCCTCCTATTAAACCAAATAGTAAAACAGGTTCCAGCCGTATATTCACCTGATACTGCAAAAGAATTATTACTTCCGGAAAAATAATCGGATACGATCAAGCAGAAAGGAAATATAGCGAACAAATCAAGGTTAAAAAGTACTGGAATCAAGTGAAAGAGGTCAAATTTAAGTTGTTAGTACATAACCTTGACAGATATGTCAAGGTTATATTTGTTATTCAAGCAAGGATTTCTAAAGAGGCCTTAAATAAATTAAATTCTAAAGTTTTTTTAAACTACAAATAGTGATTTAGATCGGAATTCTACAAAGTGCTTGCTTGTATAATCTTTTTATACCTGTTGTATTTGTACTTTAACGCTGATTCTCCACAATTGAAAAAGAAACTCTAAGGTAAAGGAAATAGGCCTTTTTTGATCGGTACGTATCTTTACTTAATACCACAGTAAAGATAAGTCGAACTCATACTCTAATGGTCATGAATACATGGTCATATGTGCAAGCTTTTCATCATCCGAAACACATAAATCTACAATAAGTAATATTGTGTATGAAGTTTAGAAGAGACCTTTATGTGTCTGCTTTTGTGG
>Ga0206328_109_pt1 | contig 59206 bp, 55 predicted proteins | sample SalPonR1_A_D2_MG_FD_142664 | JGI IMG/M metagenome (GOLD analysis project Ga0206328, IMG submission 142664)
GGGTGAATCTTTTTGCTATGGTCTGATCCCCTCATCTTGTAGACCTCCATGCTACGCATTCTTACATACGACATAACGCCGGAAGGATTTGTCATTCATCCACATGAAGAAGTATATTCAATGTTCTGACCACATTCAAGAAATATCAGACATCAGCATAAGTTTCCTCATGACCACATTCAACACATTTATAGATAACAACTGGCCGGCCAAATTGATCATGCCTTTTGAGAACAGGATATCTCCACCTGTTCATTTTACCCTCACATTCCGGACAACGATGATACATGATATCAAAATAGGATGAGTGTACATATATTAAAGTTGTGAATGCATGAGAGATCAAACTAAAAATTAACAAGCGATCAAAAATGGATGATTTAAACGAAATTTCCTGCGGAATAGAAAGTCTGGATGAGCTATTAGGCGGATTCAAATCCCCCTCCACAATATTAGTTGCCGGTACAGCAGGTGTCGGAAAAACCATCATGGCCCTGCAGATGTTATCAGAAGCTGGCAAAAAAGGAGAAAAAACCCTATATATTCCAATAACTACAGAAAAAATAGACAAGCTTAAAATGTACCATTCCACGCTTGAATTTTTTGATGAATCCTTAGAAGTATACCCCATCAACCGCCAGCTTGCTGAAAAAGATCCTTTGACAACATTGATAGACATAGGAAATGTTATAGAGACTAAAAAACCCGACAGATTGGTCATTGACCCCATTACACCCATCGGATTTGGTTTTGTGGAGCAGGAGAGAAGAAGATTCTTCTACACCCTTGATTCCATATTACAGGAAAGAAATATCCTTACCTTCCTGATAGGAGAACTTATAGACGAAGAAATGCACCAGTCAGTAGTTAGTCATCTAGCTGATGGCATAATATACCTATCAAGAAGAAGTAATGGCCTGAAAACCGATCACCATATAGAATTCCCTAAAATGAGAGGATTAGACCTGAAAAGGCAGGCTGAGATTACATCATGTAAATATTTGTATAAGATAACCACAGATGGATTCACAGTTTACCCTCACTTGAAACCTGAAAAGGATACAAACCTTGATGATTCCAGAGTTGAAGCAGGCATCCCGGGCCTGGACACGATGCTTGGCGGAGGCATACTAAAATGCAGCAATACACTTGTAGCAGGCAAGCCAGGGACTGGTAAGAAATTGTTTGGGCTTCAATTCATACACCATGGACTTGAAAATGGAGAGCCTGCAATAATTGTCACTTTTGAAGACTCACCACATCAGCTGCTAATGGATGCAGAAAAGATCGGATGGGATTTAAATAAATATGTACAAAGCGGATTACTTAAATTCATATGCAACAACCCCACTGAAATATACCCTGCTGAACATTCCATCCGAATCAAGAACACCATTGAAAATATGGGAGCAAGCCGCATATTTTACGATGGGTTGAATAACCTTGAAATACCGATCCCCGATAAACTGAAAATGAAAGGATACCTATACTCACTTGCAAGCTACCTGAAAAGTAAGAACATTACAAGCCTTTATACTGCAGAAACGAACCAATCGGACTGCCCAGGTAATGAAGGAAGCGAACATGCATTCCTAATGGACTCAGTAGTCGTACTTCATAACTCCAAAGCAAGAAAACGCAGATATATGTGTGTTCTTAAATCAAGGGCCACAGAACACAAAAGCTCAATAAAAGAATACGCAATTACAGATGCGGGCATAAAAATGCGTACTGACACACTGATATAATAGAAAGTAGAGCTAAATGCTCTGCATTCTTTTTTCAACAGCTGACCCAAGTTCAGTTAACCTGAAAGAATCATCAGCCCGAACAACCAATCCTTTTTCTATAAGCTCAGCAAGTACCTTCTCAGCTGATGGACGAGCTATTCGCATGCTTTTTGCAAGCCTGCTCCCTTCAAGTTCATCATTAGATGCCAGCAAAGCAAGCATTTTTCGGCGATTTTTATTACCAGTTACAAATCCCATATATTCGTCCATATTATGCACTTCATTTAGCATAAGGACGGGCAACTATAATTATATTATCACAATGAACGATCACCAAAAGCACGAAGGATACTTTTATTACCTGTCATGCATATGTAGGGGGTGGCAGGCTAGTCTGGGTAGCCCGGCGTTACCTGTAACCCGAAATCGCCGATATGCGGGAGACGAAGCCGATAGAAGATGTTCGGATCATCTTTAAACCTGTAATTTCAACGAAGAAACCTCGTCCTGCTTGGATAATGTTGATATAAGGGCTTGTTGGAGAACTTGTTTTTATATCTTAACTGCGAGAACCAGTCCAGGCCCGGAAGGGAGCAGACCAACCGTAGACAATTGTCGCTTGGAGGGTTGCGAAGTGGAGGAGAAATTGCAGACCATTTAGAGATGTGAAAAACAGCAACTTGAGGTGTGCCTGTCACTTAGAACCGGAAAGCGTTAAATAGATGAATTACGTTTAGGCACGAACACGATTAATGACGAGATAGCCAAGCCCGGTATGGCGCAGGATTGCTAATCCTGTGGTGCTTTGCGCCTCGGGGGTTCGAATCCCCCTCTCGTCGCCAAATTTTTTCAAAATATCAAGAACCCTTAAACAACTTTATCTAAGAATAAGGCAGACAAAAAGCAATGTCAGAAAAAACAATAATCCCGGTTCTGGACAATGAACCAGAAGAAAGTGAAGACACATCATGTAATTCATGCGGAAAAAGCGGATGTTGTGGCGGCTTTGGAATAAAAGTAGGATCTGAAAAGGATGTTGTTTACAGAAATATATTTTTATATGCTGCAATGGGACTCATAATATTCACAGCAACATACCTCATAATGCAGCTATTGAACAGACTAGTATGATTCTTTCTCGCTAAAAGGATAGCGTTTGATAGAACTGCAATTTGTACAAGTGATAATAATATTCCCATTATCCAGCCGAACCCTGCAATTCCCACCAGGAACAAGGAAACTACCGCAATTTTTGCATATTTTTCTTTTAAGTTCAGATGGAAGACTTACACGATAGCGCATACCTATCTTTTGTGCAAGTGAAGAATACCTGTCACTCAAAGCAGGATTCACTGCATAGACCTCGCTTGCCTCAGAAAATAGATAATTTATCCGCTCCAATGCAATTTCCCGCGACAGGGCTTTCTTTTTCTTACGATGTTGTGCCATAGAAACTCCGATCTAAAATCAAATGAACTAAAGTATCACCACATCTATCGAAGGATCTGCGGCATTTACCAGCTTTTTAAATTCTTCAGGATCTCCGAATTCTTCAGAATAGTGCATTGGTATCACCACATTTGCCGACAGTTGAACTGCAGATCTAGCTGCTGTTTTTTCATCCATCACTGACACGCCACTGATTGGAAGGAGTGCAACATCGATCGAAACATCCCCAATTTCATCCATTGGAATGAAATCCAGATCTCCCGAGTGATATATGTTCAAGCCATCCAGCTCAATAATATAACCTACGCCCTGTCCCTTTAAGTGCTCTGATGAATTTTTATTATATGCAGGAAGAACACGAATATTCACGCCTTTGATACAAAGCTCGTCAATAAGATCATCTCCCTCCATAATACGCCGCGTATCCCCCCTGAATTGTAAGCCCATATTTTCAGGAATCAATGTAGTGGAATCAGGGCTGCGAATTTTACGAATAGAATCAGGATAGCAGTGCTCTAAATGTTCATGTGTGATCAAAAGGATATCAGCCATATCCCCATCAGGAATTGACTCCGGAAGAATGAATGGATCTATGTGTATAACGTGACCATCGCCTTTTATCATAAAACCTGCATGACCAAACCAGCTTATCGAAACATTTCCTATAGTTGTACTGCCCACATTATCACGCCACATACTTTTGAATAGATCCTTTTAATTTGAAATTTATAGATATCACGATTAATAACGAACTACTGGTTTTTTAAGATAAATAAATACCTCACATCAGTTCACTAATTTAGAAAAACATAATATATTGGCATAGAAAAATTCATTAGCAATTATGAAATCCATTATAAGCCAGCATGAACAATGAAAAAATAACCATACTTTGCTCCACGGTGGATGAAGCTAGTCAGAACATAAAGCAGAATCTATTCCACCTTAGGGACTGGAGAAAGGCCAACATAGAACACATCAATTGGGACAAGCTGGAATCCATATACGAAAATGATAGCCACCGGATCATTGAGATAAATGAGCATCATATATATCAGGACCACATTGATGATAAGATCAAAAGCTATGGATTTGACACGAACTTAATAATAGTAGCATCAAAACATAAAAGTGCTGATGGAAGACCAGTACTCACTGCTCATTTTACAGGAAATCCAAATAAAGCTGATTTCGGGGGAAAGGACAGAGAACTATCCACAGCTGCGCCATGCATTCTGCACTCAATACTTGGGAACATGAATAAATTGGGTCTTGATACAGAATATGAAGTGAATATGGAGTCGACCCACCACGGACCCAGTAGTATCAAAACAGCAATGGTATATGCAGAAATAGGCAGCGGAAGCAAACAATGGAGAGATCCGCTTGCAGGAGATATAGTAGCCAGGTCAATCCTTGCAGCGGATCAAAGGGATCTGCCAGTTGCAATTGGTTTTGGAGGAGGGCACTATGCCACCCTACAAACACAACTGGTCCTTGGAACAGATATTACGTTTGGACATAATTTTCCGGAGTATCAGCTTGAACATGTCGATAAAGAGATGATTTCACAGGCCTTTGAAAAATCACTTGCCCACTTTGCATACCTTGACAGAAAATCCATGCCAACGAAAACAAGAGAACGTATCTCCAGAATCATAGAAGAGCTAAATTATCCGATTTTCAGAGAAAGTAACATACATGAAATGAAAGGATTGCCATGGGAACTTTTTATTGAGATACATAGAAGGTCTGAGAAAGTACATGCAAATGGAAGATTCAAAATATCAGATTCATTTAGAGAGTATATTAAAAAGCATGATCAGAATGGAAATTCAGAAATGCTCAAGAGAAACATCACCACTGAGAACATAAGTGAAGGCTTAATTCAGAAATGCATTAGTTGCGATAAGGACAAAACCATAAAAATGCTGAACAATCTTGCCCCTGTTTATATAGAAAAAGAGAATGGCACCATATCAAATATAATACTGGGAATAAAGGATAAAATCGAAATTACGATGCAGGATATCACAAACGAATGCATTAAAATACTAAAAGAACATTATGAACTTAAATATATCCCAGAGGATAATAAACTGCACATAATCGACGAGCAATTTAGCCCTGACCTTGCACTGAAACTGGGAATAAAACCCGGACCAATGTATGGAAAGCTAGCTATGAAAGAGTCGATCATAATTGATGGCATGAATATCGACCCAAAAATGGTCCATGTGCAAAAGATTATAACAATCCCATTGTCCAATGCAGTAAAAATAACTCAAGACGGAATCTAATATACGATTTTCATTTGAGGGAGAAAAAGAATGAAATCCATAGTAGAAGAGGCACTGGAAAGATCCGAACAAGAATCTCATTTTCGTAGCTCAGCAGCAGCTCCTGACCAAAATGACATTAACACAGAACTGGAAGCAATGTTAAGTGAGTTAACCACCAACATTAAAGTAATTGGTTGTGGTGGCGGTGGCTCAAACAGTACGCAGAGAATGATAGACGAAGGGATTAAAGGAGCAGAGCTTGTAGCTTTAAATACAGATGCACAGCACCTCCTGAGTGTCAACTGTGAGAAAAAGATATTGATCGGGCGAAAAAAGACAAGAGGTCTCGGTGCAGGCAGCTTACCACAAATTGGTGAAGATGCAGCCCTTGAAAGTCTGGACGATATATCCGCCACAGTAAAAGATAGTGATATGGTATTCATTACTTCAGGTCTCGGTGGAGGGACCGGAACCGGGTCCGCACCCGTGGTTGCAGAAGCAGCACGTGATGCAGGGGCATTAACAATTGCAGTCGTCACCCTTCCATTTGGAGTAGAAGGGCAGGTTAGACGCACTAATGCAGAGGCAGGTCTTGAAAGATTAAGAGACGTTGCCGACACGGTCATTGTAGTACCAAACGATAAACTTCTGGAAGTAGTGCCAAGATTACCCCTCCAGGCAGCATTCAAAGTATCAGATGAAGTTCTGATGAGAGCTGTGAAGGGAATTACCGAACTCATTACCAAACCAGGTCTTGTTAACCTTGATTTCGCAGACGTAAGAACCGTAATGCAGAACGGTGGTGTTGCAATGATAGGACTTGGTGAAGCCGACGGAGAAGCTAAAGCAGTAGAGTCAGTGCAGAAAGCACTTAGAAGCCCGCTACTTGATGTAGACATATCAGGTGCAACATCAGCACTGGTCAATGTTGTGGGTGGACCTGACATGACAATCGCAGAAGCAGAGAGTGTCGTCCAGGAAGTATACAGCAGAATTGACCCAGATGCACGGCTCATATGGGGTGCGCAGGTTGATGACTCACTTGAGCATACAGTTCGCACAATGATTGTCGTAACCGGTGTGAAATCACCACAGATATACGGCCATGGTGGCGGGCAAAACGTCACCAGAAGATACGGAATAGACTTTGTGAAATAAAAATCATTTTTTACCTATTACGATTGAATTGGGCTAATTATTCAATTCAATCGAAAGGTATTTTATACTAGACGCTATTTACATGGCGCTATGATTTAGTATTTTATGACATAAACTGCATGAATGCTAGATTAAAAAAGGTATTTTATCTATAAATTCATCAATCAGAACCGGTTGTGAAATACGTGGCAGAATTTGACCTAAACAAATTAAACAGTAACATCAATCAGATCCTGAAAACATACTACAGGGTACTCAAACTAACAAAGAAGCCTTCAAGAGAAGAATTCCTGATGATCTCAAAGGTCGCAGGATTGGGAATCATTGCTATTGGTTTAATGGGCTTCATCATTTTTGTGTTGCTGGTAGAAATGCCGCAATGGGTGTGATCATGGCTGAAGATTCTGCGATATTTGTAATAAAAACAACTGCAAATCAGGAGCGATCAGTCGCAAATATGATTGCACAAGTTTCAAAGAAGGAACACTTCGACATAAGGGCCATTATTGCACCTGATGAGTTGAAAGGTTACATACTTCTGGAGTCACCTAATTCAGGCGAAGTTGAACAGGCAATCCAGACAGTACCCCATGCACGAACTGTTGTAAAAGGTCAGTCCAGCATAGAAGAAATCGCTCATTTTCTGACACCAAAACCAACAGTTACTGGTATTGCAGAAGGTGCAATAATAGAAGTTACATCCGGACCGTTCAAGGGAGAAAAGGCACGTGTGAAGAGAGTTGACGAAGGTCACGAAGAGATTACTGTTGAACTCTTTGATGCTGTTGTACCGATACCTATAACTATCCGCGGTGATACTGTAAGAGTCCTTAGGAAAGAGGAAGAGAATAATTCCTGAATTAATATTTATCAATAATTAGAATTTAACGGTGATATTCAAATGGCAAATGTTGTTGACGCACTGGTCCCAGGAGGAAAAGCGAACCCTGGACCACCACTAGGCCCGGCGCTCGGTCCACTCGGAATCAATATCAAAGACGTGATCGATAAGATCAACGAGAAGACAAAAGATTACAACGGAATGCAAGTTCCTGTAAAAGTAATTGTCCAGGATGACAAAAGCTTCGAGATAGAAGTAGGTACACCACCAACATCCGCTCTTGTTCTGCAGGAAGCAGGAATCCAAAAAGGATCCGGCGAAGCAGGAACAGTGACTGTAGGAAACATCACAGTCCAGCAGGCTGCAAAAATTGCAAGGATGAAAAAAGATGACATACTTTCATACTCATTGAACGCAGCTATCAAGGAAGTCCTTGGATCATGCGTACCAATGGGCATTACTGCTGAAGGTATGGATGCAAGAGCATGTCAGAAAGAACTCGATGCGGGTAAATTTGACGACATTCTTGCTAACGAAGCATGGTAATTAATACCACGCTTTAACCGATAAGTTTAAGATTATTGCTTAATTAATGGGCTCGCCCCATTAGATGACAGGGTTTTAGTCCATGAGATTAAAACGCTAAACGCAGCCGTAGTAGACCGAAACGGTCCTGCCTGAACATTAAGTTCAAACTACGGGAGGTATATAATGGCAGACGAAAACACAATAGAAGCTATTAACAAGTTATTAGCGGATTCACCGGAGCGTAAGTTCTCGGAAAGTATGGATCTTGCAGTTAACTTGAAGAACCTTGACATGAGTCAGCCTAAAAACCGTGTTGACGAAGAAATTATACTTCCACACGGATTAGGAAAAGGTCTTAAAATTGCTGTTTTTGCTAAAGGAGAAGTAGGACTCATGGCAAAACAAGCAGGCGCCGAATATGTATTTGGCGAAGAAGATCTTGCTGAACTCGGAGAGGATAAGACACGTGCAAAAGCAATTGCCAATGAGATCGATTTCTTCATTGCTGAAGTTCAGTACATGGCGCAGATCGGTAAGACACTTGGTATAGTGCTGGGTCCCAGAGGAAAGATGCCAACACCACTTCCACCTGGAAAGAATGTTGCTGACCTTATAAACAGTATAGGCAACTCTATCAAGGTCAGGTCGAAGGATAAACTTACATTCCATGTGTCAATCGGGCGCAGAAACATGGATGTAACTAAACTGGCAGACAACGTTGAAACCGTGGTAAACAGAATTGAGCAATCCATTGATAAAGGAAAGCATAACATAAAATCAATTTATGTTACAACCACCATGGGCAAATCCGTGAAGGTGATGTAATGTCAGAAAATCACCACACAGAACACGTACCTCAATGGAAGAAAGAAGAAGTTGAGGCTATCAAAGAACTTATAAAAGAGTATCCTCTTTTCGGTGTCGTTGGTATAGGCGGCATTCCTGCAAAACAGCTCCAGAAGATGAGAAGAGATCTTCAGGGTACAGCTGTATTGAAAGTTGCAAGAAATACGCTAACCAAAAGAGCACTTGACGAGTCAGATGATGACATCAAGCAGATGGAAGAGTACATTGATGTACAAACTGCTCTGGTATTTACTGAACAGAATCCATTCAAACTTTACAAGTTGCTTGAAAATAGCAAGAGCCCTTCCCCAATCAAAGCAGGTGCAATTGCACCTAATGACATCATTGTAGAAGCAGGCCCAACAAGTTTCCCACCAGGTCCAATAATTGGTGAAATGCAGGGTGCTGGAATTCCAGCAGCTATCGATGGTGGAAAGGTAGTCATAAAAGAGACAAAGGCAGTCGCAAAGGAAGGCGAAGTAGTTTCACAGAAACTTGCAGCCATGCTAACAAGACTTGAGATCTACCCAATGGAAGTAGGTCTTGACCTTAGAGCAGTTCTTGAAAGCGGTTCAGTCTTTGAACCAGAAGTTCTTGCAATTGATGAAGACAGGTACTTCACAGACTTCACACTCGCAGCCCAGCAGGCATTCAACCTGTCCGTAAATGCAGCATACCCAACCGCAGAGAGCATCAGCACACTTATTTCAAAGGCAGTGACAGAATCACGCAACCTTGGAATCAATGCTACAGTTCTCGAACCGGAAATCATGGATGCATTGCTTGGAAAAGCACAGTCCCAGATGCTTTCAGTTGCATCTTCAGCTTCCAGTAACAATGAAGAAGCTGTTGATGAGGAACTAAAGGAAGCTCTTGGTGCTGCAGCAAGCGCAGCAACAGCTGCCCCAGCAGTCGCAGAAGAGACAGTTGAAGAGCAGGAAGAAGAACCAGAAGAAGAGGAAGAAGAGAGCGGAATGGCCGGTCTTGGAGCACTTTTCGGATAAAATAACATATAACAAATTTACACAGTATTTACTATAACACAAAAAGGTGATCACACATGGAATATATATACGCAGCACTTTTATTGCACAAAGCAGGAAAGGACATTACAGAAGAAGCAGTTACCGCTGTACTTACAGCAGCAGGTACAGAAGTAAATGACGCACGTGCAAAGGCACTCGTTGCAGCACTCGAAGACGTAGACATCGAGGAAGCAATGGCAACTGCAGCAGTCGCAGCAGCTCCAGCAGCAGCTCCAGCAGCAGCAGCTGAGGCACCTGCAGAAGAAGCACCTGCAGAAGAAGAAGAATCAAAGGAAGAGGAAGAAGAGAGCGGAATGGCCGGTCTCGGAGCACTCTTCGGATAAGATTGTTTCATGCTCGCCTTGTGGCGAGCAACTATCTTATTTTACAAAAAATTTAATCCTATTCAATTTAAACTGAATCAGAATTTAAGTTCAAGTTTTTTCATACTTTTCTGAATATCTGACATCTTACGTAGGATCTTAAATAGACATCTTTTACTAATTCAAGACCATTTTCCTGACACATTTCCCATAGTGATTGTTCCAGCTATCAGCATTTTCCTTGAACATGAAGAAAGGAAGCATCATAACACTGGACAATGTAACTCTTGAACGGCAACAGTCCACAATAGCAAATCATTCTCCTTTTTTAAGACTCTATTAAGTTCAGATATTGCCCCTTGCGTAGCTCTGTAGTTGTTTCACAAAAAGCAACTGACGTAAGCACCATATCAAAGCGCTCGTCTTTATAAGGCACATATCCATATATCCACGGCAAAAATTAAAAGAAAAGCTCCCATCCTTTTTGGTTTTTCCATTGCATACTCAAGTTATACCTTTGAAGGATCAATACCACAAATATCAACCTCTGACCCAAAATGGTGAGACTTTGTTTCTGCCTGTATCCTGTATTTTCAGCCCCCCCACAACAAAGAAAAAATCATCTAAATCCTTCTTGCAAATATTATTCCAAAAAGCAGAATTGAACTAACAAATCCTGCAACCCCAAGAGTTGTTAAAGAGCCACTTCCATTGACCGCCATATATGCAGAAGAGAGCATTATAGCTGCAAGGAACCCATACTTCAAAGAAGATTCGATTGCACGATATCGCTTGATCTCTTTGCTCTTCTCCTCAAAACGCTCGATCCGATAGCCCCTAATGGTCTCAATGACATCATTAATACCCTGTGGGAGATTCTTGACGATCTCCAGATACCTGTCACCCTCAAGTTGCAGGTATTCAGCCGCCTCAAAAGGAGAATAACGTTTCATAAATACCTTTGTAATAAGAGGCTTTGCATTTGTGAGCAGATTAAAATTTGGATCAAGCTCAAGGCAATTTGCTTCAATAAGTATCAGTGCCCTTTCGAGTGTAGAGAATTCACTTGGCAAGGATAGATTGTATTTTAAAGCCAAATTAGCATAGTTATCACTTTGCCTTTCACCAGAAGAATAATTCTGTTTAGAGATTATATCATCAAGATCCATCCTAAAGCGGCGAACATCAATGTCCTCTTTATTGATACCCGTGATCTTCAGGAATGACTCAAAAACTACGTCCATTTTTTCCTTATATATACCATAGAAAAGATTTAACATATTCCGACGGAGCTCATCATCGATAACTCCCACAGCTCCGAAATCGATGTAGGCTATCCCGTCTTCCTGAAGTATAATATTTGAGCTATGCGGATCTGCATGGTAAAAACCATCAACATAAACCTGTTTTAAATAGCTTGTACTGATAATATTCGAATACCAGCGTTTTTTTTCATCAGAAATATCAGGAAGTTTTCTGATAGTTGTTCCTTCCATATAATCCATAATAAGTACATTTTCATTAGAGAACTCATCATACACGTTGGGAACATTCACTCCCTCTACGCTGGCAAAGTTTGCCTGGAAGCGTTTAATATTCCTAGCTTCATTGCTAAGATCGAGTTCTTTGTTCAGCAGATCTTTAAACTCGAACAAAAAAGATTCAATATCAAAATTGCTACCAAATCCAAGTGCTTTTACAATTATGAATTTAAGATCATCCAGTATTGCAAGATCGAGATTGATAGTGTCTATCAGATTTGGGCGAGTTACCTTCACAGCAACTTTCTTACCATTAAGGACGGCTTCGTATACCTGAGCAATGGAAGCACATGCAAGGGGTTCTTCATTAAAATCATCAAAAATGTCCAGCACATCAAAATCAATCGGTGCAGAATCCGTGCCAGGTAGAGGGCAACTGAATCCCTCAAAAGCCACTTTCATTTTAGTAAAATCAAGTGGATTTACATTATCCTGCAAGTTTGATAATTCCTCCACATATATAGCAGGAACCAGATCAGGTCTTTTGCTGAGTATCTGACCAAGCTTTATGAATGTAGGGCCCAGTTCCTCAAAGGCCTTCCTAAGCTTTATCGCCTTATCTCGATTCTTCACATCGATAAAACATGGATTTCTGTTGGTGGAAACATAATACTGATTTACCTCACTATAAAGTAAAGTAAAAAGGTTGTACTTTGAGAATACTTTAAAAACAGTAACATACCTGCGAAATTTCCTGAACATTGTCTTGTTATTTGAGCTGTTAATAGATATATGTTCTTATCAGTCTATTTATATCCATTGTTCCGATGATGATTGTACGAATTTATCACATCATTTATCTCCTTATGTGTATGCTCATGAAGATGAAGATGAATGTGGCCCTCTTTACCCTCTATGGAACTTGTCAGAACCTGGATCGCTTCATTAAAACACAAAGGAAGATTATCCGAAGGATAACCAAAACAATTTAACACTTTAAAAAGTTTGAAAACATCAGGAGCTTCAAGATTGTTCTTATTAAGAAGTTCCCAGTCAGAGAAGATATCCCTAGGAGATCCTTCGGCAACTATATTCCGGTTCAATACATACACCCTGTTTGCAAGCTCCGGAATTGCATTAACATCGTGCATGGCAATTATAGTAGTGATACCATCATTCTCATTCAGATGATTGATAAGATCTATGAAATCCACACGGCTTTTTGGATCAAGGTTCGCGGTTGGCTCATCCAACACAAGCACTTTTGGCTCCATGGAAAGCACTGATGCAAGTGCAACTCTTTTCTTTTGCCCGTAACTTAGGTTATGAGGAACTTTCTCCTCAAATCCTTCAAGTCCCACCTTTGAAAGTGCCTTAATAACACGTCTTTTAACATCATCTTCGTCAAGTCCCATATTAATAGGTCCAAAAGAAACATCATCAAATACTGTAGGCATGAAAAGCTGATCATCGGGATCCTGGAAAACGACTCCCACCTCATGGATTCTTTCTTTAAGTTTCATAGAGGTGATAGATCTGCCAAAAACAGTGACATCACCACCCGGGTTTTTGATAGTACCATTGAGATGAAGGAAAAACGTGGTTTTACCTGCTCCGTTGGGACCTACTATAACAACCTTCTCACCTTCATATATGGTCAGAGAGATATCTTCAAGGGCAGTTGTTCCATCAGGATAAGAATAATCCAGATTTTCAACCTTGATCGCTTCTTTCATAATAATACCAGTTGATAAGTATGCACAAAGATAGCAATCAACGTCATACAGATACTTAGTACATAATCCTTTGCACTCATTTTAAATTGGATCATTGTTACTGGCCTTCCACCATATCCTTTGGAAAGCATTGACTGATAAACCCTGCTAGTACGATCATAACTCTTAATTATCAACATTCCCAGAGTGTTACCAAGGATGGAAAGACCATAATAATTGGCCTTCAGACGGAATCCCTTGCACTCCATTGCTTTCCACATCCTGCTGAACTCGTCGCTTATAACGAATATATAGCGATATGTGAACATAAGCATCTGAACCAATATACCAGGTACACCAAGGGCATACAATGCCTTCATTGTTACATCAAACCTTGTAGTTGCAAGCATAATAAGAGCAAGCGTAACTGCAGCCATTGCCCTTATAACGATGAGTGAAGAATAGAGCAGACCTTCAATTGACAGGGAAATTCCGCTTATACTTACAAATTCATTTCCATCAACTGTCACCGGCATAATTATCAAAAGGGGAAAAAGGAAAAAGAATACCAAGCGAATTCTTTTCACGGCAAAGGTAAGGGGAATACGTGATGAAACTAGTACTAAAGCTGAAAACATTAAAATGAGCAAGGCAATTTTGATGTCATTCACAAAAGCGAATGAAAAAATAAGGACGGTGAAAGATACAATCTTGGCACGGGGGTCTAAACGATGGATAAAGGAATCAAGCGATGCGAATGCATCAATTTCCGGATACTCCATTAAGTCCACCCCTTATACCAATCAATTATTAGCTTTCCTTGAAGAGAAGTACATGGCAAAACCCGCAAGCCCGACTATGTAACCTAGGCCTGATATAATGTTTGCATACAGAGGCAATTCGGCCTCTTCCTGACTGGCCAATGAGCCAGCAGCCAGGTTGAATGTCTTTTCATTCTTATGGCCGCTTTCCGAAACTACTACCCTGTATTCGGATACTCCCAACTTCGGAGTGAAATGATACAAACCCTCTGAGTCGGTCCGGTCCTCGATGTAGAGTTCTTCTTGCCCATTCTTTACTGCATAGATAGAGATCTCTGCATCCACCATGGGATCACCTCCACCGAACCAGGTCTTTATTTGAACATCCTTGATCTGTTCCTGGAGATATACCCTATGTGCAGATACACCAGGCACAAGAAGCATCATGAATACAATTGCGATAAATATAATTCTTATAGATTTTGAACTGAACATAGATCTAAACCTCCATATCAAATGGTAGCAGCTCAGGCCTTACTTTCAAAAGGAAAGTCACGACAGAACCTGTAATAATTCCTTCAATAATCATTATAGGAACATGTACCAATGCAGCGGCATAAGCAACCTCCAGAAATTCCTCACCTGTACTTATCAGAAACAGGGCAAGAAAAATACCGGACAGGAGGATTCCAAGTGCTCCACATAGTGCACCTAAAAATGCCGGGCTAAAACCTTTCCGGTAACCGAACCTGAATATCCAGTATGCAAGAATAGCAGGAATGCCCATCATCACATTGTTAATACCAATGGTTGTGATACCACCATGCTGAAAGAGGAACGACTGCAATGTAAGGCCTACCAACATTGCTGGAAATGCCATTATTCCAAGAACGACCCCAAGAAGGCCATTAAGAAGAAGATGTACGCTTGTGGGACCAATGGATACATGAACCAGTGATGCAACAAAAAAAGCTGCGGTCATTATTGAGATCTTCGGAATGCTCTCTGCCAGATCATACTGAGATTTGCATCGCCACAAAATAAATGCACTTATGGACAGTGCTATTACCCAACCAATAACAACAACTCCAAAAGACAGTACACCATCTGAAATATGCATAATAATTTCCCCATACGTATGATTAGTTATGATTAATCTTTAAATTCATGTGAATTCAAAAGGAATTAATTACAAACTATAAAAAAGGATTGATAGGGCACAAGGCACCCAATCTCATTCAATCTATTTCTTCCTCATTATAGTATAAAGTGCACCGATGATACCTGCAAGAGCAAGAGATGCCATAAATCCCGGAGCTGTTGCTGTTTTCGCATCTTCTCCTCCCTTCTCCTCAGCTAAGGCGACATCAACACCAGGGGAAGCAGACTTTGCGGGGAATGACTCCAGCACAGGAACAATGAATACACCCCTTACAGGCTGACCTTCTTCAGGTTCCATGGTTGCTCCGACAAACCAGATCCCGGGCTCATCCAGAGTGTAAAGGAAATCACCTGCATCATTTGACCTTGTCAGCCTGGTAAATACCATGGGTGCATCGTATGGATACATCTCCTCAGCGGCTTCCACGATCTCAATACCGTCTTCAAGGGTGTGGTATATCTCTATTTCGACATCCGCTCCTGTAAGCGCTTCACCATTGTACAGTGCTTTTCCGGCAAAGACAAAGCCTTCTTCCATGCCATATGGCCTCATGTAAGGAATGATCTCGGTCGTCTGCTGAACTTCTGCATCCCATCCAACCCACATCTCTTCTCCACAATGAATAACAGATTTGGTGAAATCCACCATATCCTCATCAATATCCTCATATTTTACAGAGACGACAGAATCTCCCATCTGATCGACAGTAAAGGATGTCTTGTATGCAACAAAAGTACCCATATTTCCATCTTCATCCATTCCATCAACGGTTATCTCCTCAACTGTAAGCTGCTCAAGAGTACCGTCCGGCTTGGTGACTGTAACTTCAGGAACTGTAGACATATCGAAAAGGATATGTTCGTATGGATGGCCCCATGAAATATAGATATCCTTGGTATCCCCAAGTTCTGCAATGAAGTCTTCCGGAGCTACATCCCACATGGAATCTGCACTGTCAGCCGGAAAGACCATTGTGAAGTGTGCACCTGCAATACCTGATGAAAAAAGAAGAATGCCTGTTAATATCATTAAACTAATCAAATTTTTCCTCATATTCAACCTCCTATCAACTTAAACGAACAATACATCTACGAGTGTTACGAAATATATAAATTTTGCTACTTTAACCGAATAATTCATCTAATCGTAATACAAAACCCAACTGAAAACATATATTCTCATAAAACATTACGAATAAAGCAAATCTTATTTACCTTATCAGGATCCCAGTTGAATGACTAGCCATTACGGACAAATTGACATGACGAAATTCTCACCAATCATTGCTGCCAAAGCCCTCTGGCAGATGCGGATCAAAAAGCGACCTTTTGTATTGTCCCACGCCATCAATTCAAAATGCAACATGAAATGCAATTTTTGCGAATACTGGAAGGAAAGTGGACCCGAAATGGAACTGGAAGAGATATACAAAATGCTTGATGAAGCAAGAGATTTTGGCATTCTTGTATACAATGCGTGGACCGTTGAACCCCTGCTTAGAAAAGATCTGCCACTGATACTCAAACATGCAAAAAGCATAGGCATGAGAACGTCCCTCATCACCAATGGACTACTACTGGAAAAAAGGATAGAAGAGCTTGATGATCTGGACTATCTATCTGTATCCGTGGATGGCACAAAGAGTTACAAGGAAATAAGAGGAGTGGAATTTGAGAAGATACTTCCAGGAATCATCAAAGCCAGCAAACTTGTCAAAAATCCCCTTCTAATGAACTGTGTGATCAGCGGGAAGAACCTCGACGACATTGAAGAGCTCATCCATCTGGCAAAGGATATTGATGTAAAGATATCTTTCGAGCCAATGTATGAATTTGGAGGGATTGGCACGAACATATGGGATGAAATGGGAATACGGGATGCAGATAAATACAGAATTACCGTAAACCGCATCATTGAGATGAAGAAGGGAGGATACCCCATTATTAATTCTCTCACATATCTACAAATGGTCAGAGATCTGAAACCAGATTATACATGCCATGCCAACCAGATCGTACTGGGTGTTGCCGCAGACGGAAGTGTTGAGAACTGCAGAGTACACAGAGAACCCATTGGAAATATCAGTGAGGGGATTGCAAAAGTATGGGAGAGGACAAAAGCTGAAAGAGATCAGAAGGCATCTGAATGCCAGAAATGCCTCTTTTTCGGATATGTGGAAAACAGTTTACTCTATGATTTCAAATTTGAGGTCATGAAGCATTACGACTGGATGTAAGGGTTTTGCAAAGTAACACAGATATCTAATAAGATAAAATCCATACTTTTCTTAAAGATGGAGTTATTCATTATGAATTTCAAAAATGTATTCAAGAACTGTTCATTTATTTCTCTTTTTTTAATTCTGGCCTTATTCCTACTTAGCGCAACTACCAGTGCTCAGGCCATTGCTAGCGTATCTCCAGAGAAATTGCAGGTTGAGGAAAATGCAAAATTTACATTGGACATCACAATAACGCCTGATGCGGCCTTAGCAGGGGCAGAATTCCAGCTAGAGTATGACCCTAAACTTGTCTCTGTTACAAAGGTATCTGAGGGGGCTTTTCTGAAACAGGGGAATGAAGGTACTTTGTTCTCAAAGGGTACTATTGATAACAACAATGGAATCGTGACCGACATATATGGAGTGATAATTGGAAAAGAAATGATCTTGGACCCCGGGATCTTTGCAAGCGTGGAATTTGAGGCAGGAGATTCATCAGGAATATCTGAAATTACACTAAAAAATATGATCCTTAGCAATTCCACTGGAGTAAGCCTTCCACTGGAGGTCAACGATGGAAAAGTTCTGGTAGGGGACGTGGAAGAAGAAATACCAGAATCTGTTGACGCTAAGGATCAGGAGAAAAGTGCAGGGCAGAATGGATTCCTGATCTCGATCTTTGCAATTCTGTGCATCTCTTTTCTGTTCATGAGGAAATAAACTAACGATACCTAGTTCCCATTTTCTTTATTTTTATTTGGCATGATACAAATGAGCACGCATGCTAAATAATCAAAAATATGAGGCATTGGTTGTAGAAAATAGTATTTAAATAATAATTAGAAAAATAGATGCAAGTGAAAAGAAAAGAGTAAAGAAGTAATGCCTGAGGCATTACTTGCAAAGATCATAGCTTGCGTTTACGATCTTAAGAGCACAGAAGTCACCGCACATTGTACATGCGTCGTCATCGCCTGGTGCTCTGCTGTCTCTGACACTTCTTGCAAGTTCTGGATCGAGTGCAACCTTGTACTGTGCTTCCCAGTCGAGTTTTGCACGTGCTCTGCCCATTGCAAGATCAAGTTCACGGGTTTCTGGATACTTGACAGTGTCACCAACGTGAGCTGCGATCTTTGAGGTCTTGACACCTTCAACAACATCTTCGATGTTTGGAAGTGCAAGGTGTTCTGCTGGTGTTACATAGCAAAGGAAGTCACAGCCTGCTGCTGCAGAAGCTGATGCTCCGATAGCTGTTACGATGTGATCACGGCCTGCTCCGATATCGGATACTAGTGGACCAAGCATGTAGAATGGCTTTCCACCACTCATTGCTTTCATGAGCTTGACATTTGTTTCTACCTGGTCTAATGGCACGTGACCTGGACCTTCTACGATAACCTGAAGATCATATTCATCATGTGCTTTCTGTGCACATTCAGAGTTAATGATGAGTTCCTGGACCTGTGCCCTGTCGGTTGCATCTGCTATTGCACCTGCGCGCATTCCGTTACCTGTTGAAAGAGTAACTTCATGTTCCTTAAGGATCTCACAGAGGTAATCGAAGTCCTCATAAAGTGGATTTTCCTTTTCGTTGTGAAGCATCCAAGTGCTCATGAATGCACCGCCACGGGAACAGAGACCACCATATCTGCCGTGTGCCTTCAGTCTATCAAGGACAATGTTGTTGACACCTGTGTGGATAGCCATAAAGTTTGTTCCAAGCTTTGCCTGTTCCTCAGTTGCACTCCAAAGATCATCCTCTGTCATGTGGACAATGGAGCCGTCTCTCTTTGCAGCGGAGATGAATGCCTGATAGAGTGGTACTGAGCCAACTGGGAGTGAGATTGCATCACATACAGCTTTCCTGATACCAAGGAAATCCCCACCTGTTCCGAGCTCCATAAGTGTGTCAGCACCTGCTGCTTCTGCTGCCTGTGCCTTTTTGACTTCCATATCTACATCAACAATATCTGATGATGCACCGATGGATGCATTGACCTTTGTCTTGAGTCCTTCACCCATACCACATATCTTAATGTCCCTGTATGGAGTCATAGGGATTACAATTTTACCTGCAGCAATTCCACGTCTGATGAATTCAGGCTCTTTGCCTTCTACTTCAGCAACTATCTTCATTTCTTCGGTAATTTTACCGTTTTTTGCATCTGTAACTATTGTCATTGTTTGTACCTCAAGTTTTGATGTAAGATAAAAAAGCAGAATCATATATAATATTTGTCGAAAAACAAACTTTAGGTAAAATCAATTTAAATTTACTAGATCGAAAATACATTATTTGATTTTTCAAAATCAAAAATAGATAATACATATTAAACGTGATCTAAAGACAACATATATTCAAAATACAGAGTATAAGAAACATTACTACGATTCTTGAAAGTCAATTAGACTTTACCAATTGACAAAACATTTTGAATTGTTTTGAAGAAAAAAGAATAGAATCATCTAATAATATCTAAAATCGTTGAATCAATCCTTATCCTCAGATATTTTCCGTAGAAAACGCATATTCTCCCTATGCAAAGACACCAACAGATCACTCATGATACCAAAAACAAACATCTGAAAACCTACTAATATCAAAAGAGTGGTCAGGATTGCCATGGGAATACGCGTGATACCCTGGAACCATTGAACGACTACAAAGGTACCTGTGAACAAACCACCAGCTACGAAGAATGCTCCAATTATACCAAAATAGAACATTGGATTATGCATTTTAGCCATTTTGTATATGGTTGCCCCAATTCTCAAACCATCCTTCAAAGGATTAAGCTTAGTAGCCCCCTCGGAGTGTCTTGCCAGATAAGTGGTTGGAACTTCCAGTATCCTCAGGTCCTTTTTGACACTATCTATGGTCATCTCGGATTCGACCTCAAAACCGACCTTTTTAAGGTCCAGAGATTTTATTGCTTTCCTATTGAATGCCCTGTATCCGGTAAGTATATCCTCAAGCCAGATGCCATAGGCAAAGCCGAACATCTTGTTAATGAGCTTGTTGCCAAACAGATTAAGACGGGTAAATGCACCTTTTTCATAATTGGCCAGTCGGTTACCCATAACATGATCAGCCTTGCCCTCCAGAACAGGACCTAGAACCGCATGAACATCACTGGCAACATTTGTGCCATCGCCATCTGCCATTACAATGTAATCTTCTTCAATAAGGTCAAAAGATTGCTTGATTGCCTGACCTTTGCCTTTGCCAGTCTGTACAACTACTCTGGCACCCTCAGATTCAGCGATATTACGAGTATTATCCTTGCTGTTACCATCAATTACAAGGATATTGTCAAATCCTTCTGATCTGAAATCCCTGATAACCTGACCTATAGTAGCTTCTTCATTGAGAGTTGGCAGCAAGACACAAACGTTTTCATTTGTCATTTGTCAAAAAATAAAGGGATCTTACAGCAATCCCATGCTGTCAAGCTGCTGTCTTACAACTTCAACACCCTGCTCACAGTTCTCTGGGGACTTCCCACCTGTGACAACAAGCTTTCCGGAACTGAATATAAGAACTACTACCTTAGGATCATCGATCCTGTACACAAGACCCGGGAACTGTTCAGGCTCGTATTCGATATTCTCAAGACCAAGACCAATTGCAATTGCATTAAGGTTCAATACTGCCTGAAGATCAGCAGAAGCTACAATATTCTGCACTGTAATTTCCGGATCCTTAATTGTCTTGATGCCGATACCGTTGAGCTTTTTAGCTATATTTCCTATGACGGTGTGAACATCAGCAACGTTCTTTGCACCTGTGCATACCACTTTCCCAGAAGTAAAGACTAAAAATGCTGCCTTAGGGTCAGTTACACGATAAACAAGTCCGGGGAATTTCTGCTTATTATATTCAGCACCCTCGAATTCAGCTTCTATTTTGGTAAGATCGAATTCTTCCGCAAGCTTAGTAGATGCTACTACATTTTCAATCTTAATATTATAATCTGACATGGTATAATCCTCATAATTAAATTGATATTTAAACAGGAGTTATATTCTGCAATTGAGTATATAAACTTATACCCTCTTGTTTATATATCTTTTTAAAAAAATGAACTTTCAGCAAACCCGAATTACTTAAATAATAATTTGAACTTAAAAATAAAGATTCAGTCCTCAAGTACCTTTAATCCATCTATGATAGCATCATATTTACTGCAGACGCGGTCTATTATATCGCCATCGAAGCCTTTGTGAGTTGGAACCAGTATATCCGCATCTTCGCTTACATTGATGCCATCACTTGATATTTCATAATCAGGAGCTATGACAATACCTTCCGCAGAAACACCAATGCGTAGATCGCTGACAATACGTGCTACCATATCAGTAGCAGGTCTAACCTTCTTACTAATAACAAGAGCTTTGGAAGCATATCTTTCTTTCAGATCATTGATAGTTCTAAGCGCATGTTCTACTTTTTCAGGCTCGGATAGATTCTCGATCTGACTGATAGCATTGATCAGATCATCAAATGTGGTGGAACTTATCTCAATGATCTCTCCATCATAATACTTGCTCACACGCTCCATATACCCTTTTGATATAAACACTTTATAAATATCCTCAAGCTCATCCAGTTCCTCTTCAGTGGGATTATAGACGTTTATCACTTTATAGTCCCTGATGCCACACATGTCCATAAGGGATTCATACATTGGCGTGACACCGATAAATTTACGACCAAGCCATTTATTCAGACCACTTTGGCCACTTTGCATGCGGGAAAGTTCAACTATTTTCTTTTTGACCAGATCTGGAGAATTGGATTCCATTCCAAAATAATCAGCAAAAACAGGAGTGGTTTGAAGGATCTTGGTCCTGCCGTGAGGAACTGCTTCAACAAGGCCTCTTTCCTTAAGTTCACGAATATGATCATAAGCAGAATTACCCCTCATTTCAACAAGCTCTGATTGCACAAGTGGCTGATGATAGGCTATCATAGAAAGGGTACGCAGCATAGGTGCGCTCAGTTCTTTAGGTGCCACAGACCTAACAAGATCTGTATATGAAGGCTTAACTTGCATGACATAGCGTCCACCAAGGTCAAGCATTTCTATACCACTCTCACGGCTTTCGTATTCCTCAAGAAGTTCCTGAAGTATTGGAAGTACCTGTTTTTTAGTCTTATTAACAAGTTTACGAATAGAATCTATGTCAAGTGCGCAACCTGCAGCAAAAAGTGCTGCTTCAATAGCTTCTTTATCACCCATGGTCAAGCACCTCTTAAATTACCTCTACAGCAGTATCGAATGGATACACATAAAGTTCACCAAACAGCTCTTTTTGAGCTATCCACACTTGTTTATCAGTAGCAAGGAATAATAATGATACATATGTCATTATATTTTCAGACCTGTCTTCTCCCAGAAGATCAGAAAATTTTACAAAATCACAGCTATTAAAATCATCTTTTAGTTTCTCACCAAGGATTTTTACACGCCCCAGAATATCTTCTTCATGGGCAATCCCCAGTACCTCATCGGTAGTGGATGCGGACCTCTCTTCGAGCTTCCTGAAAACCTTACGATCCCTTCTGCGGGTTTCTACGTTTTCAGCTTTTTTAAGTTCAAGAATAAGTTCCTGAAGAGTTACAGGTCGGGTAGCACGCCTGCGAATTGGAAGTTTTGGAACAGGATACTCATCCACATCATAGAAATCCACATCATCATCGAACATGTCAAATTCATCATCTGGTTCTTCTTCCTGAACGATACCTGTTGATTTCATTCGAAGAAGAATAGAAGCATAAAGAAGAGTCCTGCCGGAGATGCGCAGATCCATCATCTGTATGTGCTCAATGCGCTCAAGAAAAACATCAGTTACCTCTACAATATCGATATCCCATGGATTGATATCCCCATTCTTAGCCAGATTCATGAGAATCTCAACTGGTTCATTCAATACATCTTCTGAGAGTTCAAAAAGGGACTCATCCACACCCAGGCTTCTAAGCGTATCTAAAATATCCGCATCAATGGAGCCCGGAAGAGGGAGGGAATTAACCGGAACAGCTTTGATTGTAGCTATTTCTCCATCTTCAATCACCTCGCTCATCGCAATTTCACCCCTGTAATGCTTGTAATATTGTTTTCCTGCATAGCAACACCAATGGTCCTCTCTGCTGACTCTATCATTGGTTTTCTCAAAGATACCACAATGAACTGTGCATTGGCAACTGCCTTTTTCACACGCTCAGCAACTTTCCCTGCATTTGCACCGTCAAGGAACATATCGATCTCATCAAATGCATAGAACGGTGCCGGTCTGTACTGTTGGATAGCAAATACAAATGAAAGAGCTGTAAGACTCTTTTCGCCACCGGACATGGCTTCAAGACGCTGCAATGTTTTTTCTTTTGGTTGAGCTTTCAGCGTCATACCACCTGAGAATGGTTCATCGGCATTATCCAGAACCAGCTCCCCAGTCCCGTCAGAAAGCTCATTGAATATTTCCTTGAATGAATTATTGATACCATTATAGGTATCCATGAACGTGTCCTTTTTAAGCTCCTCGTATTGCTTGATCCTCTCAAGGATCTGCTCCCTCTCTGAAGAAAGAGTATCCCTTCTGGTAACAAGTTCACTCAGACGCATATCTACTTCATCATATTCATCAATGGCACGCATATTAACAGGCTCAAGCTTCCCCATAGCTTTTTCAATGGATTCTATCCTTGTGCGCACTGTTTCATAATTAGGAACTTCATCACTATCTTCTATACCACGTCTCTTCAATTCTTCAGCAAGCTCAATAATCTGCTCTTCCAGAGCTGTTTTAGTAGCCTCAAGTGCTATCATCTGCCTGCTGGATTCTTCATGTTTAAGTCTGATCGCATCAAATTCCTTTTTCATTGAGACGTGGGCATCATGCAGATTCGAACGCTCAAGCTGCATCTCCTTAAGTTGCTCACCAAGTTCGGTTTCACGCTGCTGCATATCCAGGAGTGTTTGCTCAAGTTCTTCAATGCGAACTTTAAGTTCTGAAACACGTTGCTTATGAGTAGACTTCTTTTCATCCATTGACTTAATAAGTTCCCTATTCTCCTCGATCTTCGACAGGGCATGATCCCTTTCAAGATTGAAACCATTGATATCAGATTCAATGTCACGAACTCTACTATCCAGACGTCGAAGTTCATCATCAAGCTGCTCTGCCTGCCTGTTAAGTTCAGGAACTTCAGATCCTTCCAGTTTTTCTTCAAGCTCTGCTATTTTCCCTTCCAGGGAGAGTGCAAGTTCGTTCTTTTCTTCTTTCTGAGAAACGATACCTTCCATCTCCTGTCTGAGCTCTTTGCGGTCCTCTTCTATTTCCAACAGTTCGGAGTCCTTTGCCTCAATAAGTTGTGCAAGACGTTCCCCTCTACCTGATATCCCCTCAAGGTGCAGTTCCTTCTTGGAAATTTCTTTGTCACACTCGTGAATTTCACGGTTGATCTCAGAGATGTGACCCTCTACCTGATCGAGTTTCTTGATAGCTGTTGCACGTCTTGAATCATATTCGGTGATCTTCTCTGCAAGTTTTACCAGCTTATCTTTCTCAGAAGCTGCAAATGAAAGGTTGGAACGCTGTCTGGAACCACCCACCATAGCTCCACTCTTCTCTATTACATCACCATCAAGAGTTACCATTCTAAGACCACCCATCATACGACGGGCATTGGTGAGAGTATCAACGATCAAGGTGTCCCTGAAAACATACCAAAATGCAGGTTCGAATTTTGAATCAAAATCAATAAGGTCAATTGCATAGCCAACGACACCTTCCTTGTCGGAAAGATCTTTGTATGGCCTGCGGGAATCCATTTTATTAAGTGGTAAGAATGTTGCCCTGCCACCATTTCTCTGTTTGAGGTAAGAAATAGCACGGGATGCATCCTCATCATTTTCTACAACAACTGCCTGCATCCTGCCGCCAGCAGCAATACCAAGAGCTGTTGAATATTTCTGGTCAACGCTTCCAAGTTCAGCAATTGTACCATATATACCAGGCAATCCATGGTGCTTTTTCTCATTCATCACCATATCGACTGCTTTTGAGTATCTGCTATGGTCCTCTGCAGCTCTTACCCTTACTTCGATCCTGGCATAATCCTTTTCATAGGTTCGCAATTCAGATTCCAGATCCTTTACGACTTCTTTTATCTGGGCACGGTTGCGCTCGAGATCATCAATGTCCTTTGTAAGAGCATCGATCTTCTCGTTCAGTTTTTCAATATCATATTGAACGGATTTGATATCACTATCAGATGAACCGACCTTTGATCTTGCATCTGCCACTTCACTTTCTATATCCCTCACTTCAGCAGATTTTCGCCTGAGAGAGTCAAGTAAGCGGTCTTCCTGACGCATTAATTCGTTCTTTTCATTTTTCAGGATCTCGAGTTTAGACTTCATCCCGGAAAGTTCATCCCGGGTTTCCGCAAATTTAGCATCTACGGATGCGATCTTACTTTGCAGGAGCATACGTTCGGTCTTCCGCTCAGATATCTCTGCAAGGATACCATCCTTACGAATGGTCTCTTCTGAAATACTGGAATCAAGGTCTTCTAACTTACCTTTGACATCATCGATCTCGACAAATGCTTTGCGTCTTCTGGATTCAATATCTTCCATCTCATTGTCTGCAAGTTCAATACTGCCAACACTACGAGATATCTCTCCCCTGGTCTCTTCAATATGCTTCTTGATCTGGATCTGCTCATCCTCACCCATTTTCTGGATACGAGTGGTCATTTCCTCAAGGGACTGCTCAAGTTCATCCACTTTCAGACGCTTTTCTTCAAGTGATCCACCAAGCTTTTCAAGGAATTCGTGTTTTGAACCTATATCGCCCATAACAGACTCAAGATCGGTTTTGGCATCCTTGAGCTTTGCAAGTAGTACAAAACCCTCAAATTTCATCTTCTCTTCTTTGAGAGACTGGTATTTGACCGCTTGATCTCGCTCTTTCTTGAGTTTCTCAAGCTGCACACCAACTTCATCAATAATAATGTCTACACGTTCGACCCGCTCACGCACAATGTCGAGTTCCCCAATTGCACGGTCCCTTTTGTTATCGAATTCTGCAACACCTGCAATCTCATCAATGATCTTGCGGCGCTCAGTGGGAGTCATATTAATGATGCGGGTAACGTCACCCTGCATTACAACATTGTAACCCTCCGGAGTTACACGCGCCTTTGCAAGATGGTTATGAACATCGGAAAGGCTCACAGCCTTACCGTTAAAATAAAAATAACTGTAATATCCGGAATCAGTTTCACGGATCTTACGTGTGATAGATATTTCATCACTGTCAACCGGCATCTCACGGTCAGTGTTGTCAAATAATATATTTACCTGAGCAAAGTCCGGTCTTTTGGAACCTTCCCCATTGTAAATAAGATCAGTTAATTTTTCAGCCCTCAGGGTCCTGGAGCTGGAAAGGCCGAGGACAAAGAGAATACCATCTATTATATTGGACTTCCCACTACCGTTTGGTCCTGATATAGTGGTAAAACCATCAAAGAACGGGATCTTGACCTTTTTACCAAATGATTTGAAATTTATGAACTCAATTTCCTTAATATGCACGTGATTCTCCTGGGCCTGATAAAAGATTACTTCCTGCGAGTTACCGTAATAACTGCATCTTCATCCTCACGCGCTTCAACGGTCTCGAATTCAGATCCACACTGCCTTCGATTACCATCTTCTTGCTCTTCTTGTTCTTCTTCTGCAACTATATAATTGCAGGATTCCCGTGGAACTTGTCTTGAATTCATATCAGCGTTGGATTTACGCTCCTCATCACTTTCAGCAATTATATACTCTGATCGAGGTTCAGGAGGCTGCGGAGCTGGAGGTTCGGGCATATTAGGCACATCCCTGATATTCACATTGACATTTGCAGGATTAGATCTTGATGGTATCCCTGAAGCAAGGTCCTGAGAAGACCTGACAGAGACATTGGAAGTAGGACTGTTTGCCGGAATAGAGGGAGCAGGAGGTACAAATTGTCGTACCGGTGCTGTGTATACAGGACCTGGAGGAGCAGGGGTTTCCGTGACAGGAGCTTGCGGCACGAGTTCTGCAACTGGTGCTACATTCTGTGGAGGTTTGTAAACCTGTGGTTCCACGTTTTCCTGAACTAGAGGTTCAGGAGCTTTTGGAGTCTCTTTTTTAGGAATTGGAGGAGCTGTTTCTTTGAGCGTGCGGATCATAGATTTCTGATCCAGAAGTTCATCCATTACACCATTCAAATTATTGCTCAGCGAATTGATCTTTTGCTCGATATTTGTAATTCGGTTGTTAATATCCAGATCATTCTTTAGATCACTTCTGATCTCCCGAAGAATAGAGTCATGCAAAGTGTTCTTTATGTTATCTACTTCCAGTTCCTTTTCCTTTAACTGCCGCTCAAGACGCTCAATGACAAAATCCCTGTTCTCATTACTCATGAAATTCCTCGCAAATCCATTCAATCCCTCATTAAATGTTGCTCTTGGGTTATTATAGGAATAAAAGTATAATATACCTTCTGGTTGCTTCAATATGCTCTCCCAAGCAATAAATAAGTTGCTAGGTTACCAAATCAGTCAATTTAAAGGGCTTATTAAAGAATTATTCTTCACCGGGTCCTTATCAACCACAAAAACATGATCAGCAGAGTCTATTAGCGATTCATCATGAGATACCAGCAATATCTGAGCAACCCCAATGTCCCGCATCATATCAATTAGCTTAATAAGTTGCTGCACATGGCCTTTGTCCAGGAACACTGTAGGCTCATCCATTATCAAAGGAGGAAGCGCAGCTTTGCTGGATAGTCCTGCGTTGCCAATGGAAAGTAAACGATATATAGCGCATCTCAACACAAGATTGAATATAGCCCTCTCGCCGCCACTTAGCAATTTAGGCTCCAGGGGAGTCCCATCTTTACCAAACACTGTGAGGTTATAATCATGATCCAGAAGAATATGGGAATATGCATTATTAGAATACATGAACGAAAATATCTCATTGATAAGAGCATCCAACGAGCCGATGTTCCGTGAGCGGAGGTCTGCACGAATGCGAATATACATAGCTTCCAATTCTTCGGCATCCGAATACACTGCATCAATGTAAGATGATTTCCTCTTGAGTGACTTTAACATATCCTTCAATCCGGAAAGGCGCTTCAGCTCTGTTTCTATCATACCTATCTGCTTTGATACAGCTAGTTTCTCAGCGTCCAGTTTCTTAATTTCCAGCTCAATATTTGTCAAAACTGAAGCAAACTGTTTAGCTTTCGACTCCAGCTCGTCGACATCAAAATTCCCCATCTTCTCGGAGATTTCAACTATAGCAGTCTGCTTTTCCACTATCTGCGAATCAAAAAGAACTATCATATCCCGGATGCTAACTATCTTATCCTCGAGCTGTTTGACATTTAGAAGTATCTTATCTGTTTCGACCAGATTCAGACTAAGTGCTCTTGCAAGATCCAGTTGTTTACGGGATAGAAGATGGGCTTTTGTAGCAGATTCAATGTCATCCCCCATTTTTGCCATCATTATCATCATTTCACTGTGAGATTCTTCCAGCTTTGATACCTGAGTTAGAAGATCCTCTTTTTTCTTTTCATCTTCAGTTATACGGGAACTATGCTCTTCAAACAGTCTACGGGAATTTGATATTTTATCCTTTAGGACCTTTTGATCAGAGACGATCGAATCGAATTCATTCTTAAAGTTACGGGCATCTTTGAGCTTCGAAGCCTTCAGTTCAATATCTTCCTGCTTCTTTTTTAGCTCTGATAGTTCAGACTGCAAGCTTTTTTCTTTCTCACTATCCAAATGACTGTGTTCTTCAACAGATGAGCCTGCAAGTTCCTGACCACAAGTTGGGCATTTTCCTTTTTCCAGCAATTCCTGTGATCTTTTGACAGTTGCATTGATCTCTGTGATCTTAACAAAGAGCTCCCGCTCTTTTCCATGCAGTATTCGTTGCTGATCTGCCACTAAGCCTGCGATCTCATCAAGATTTTCAATTTTATCCTCAGTAAATCCGAGGGATTCCAAGCCCTTAATAAGGGAAGAGCTTTTTTCTTCAAATTTGCTTTGGGAATTTAGAGAGGCCTCAATATCCGACTGGATAGAAACCAGCTTATCCTTGCTCTGCAAAATAGATTTCTCAACTGCATCGATCTGCTTCTTTTTTTCAGCAATTGAATTTGAGATGTTTTGAGAATCATTATTGAGAACAGATCTTTTGGATTCAAGCTGACTCAGATTATCCCTTGCAACGCGTTCATGGGAATCCAGTTCTGAAATAAATATATCAAGGTCCTTATTGCCCATGTCCAATACACTACTCATCTCTTCAGCCTTTACTTTGAGATTCTCAGATTCAGCCTTTAAGGATCCTATGTTTTTTTCAAGCGATCCTATCTGATCAAATGCCTTGATCTTTCTGTCATTGATATCCTTTTTTTGTAAAAGCAATGAATCTTTCTTAGATGCAAGCTCTTTGAACTCACTCTTTTGTTTTAAAACCTCATCTTTTCGGGAGCGTGCATAGTCTCTTTTTTCATTGAGAGAACTGAATTCACGATCGATCTCCAATGACCTGCTTTTTGAAACATTAAGTTGCTCCAGTGGTGAGCTTGACTCTATATTATCAATTTCAAGTTTAGTGTCTTTAATGCGGTTATTTGCATCTCTTTTCAATCGTCCTACGCCTTTTCGTGAGCTTGATGCGCGTTCCCTGTATTCTTCCAGTTTACCTAATTGCAGCAGATCATCTATCATCTTCTGGCGGTCTTTTGGTTTGGAATTTATGAGAAGGTCGATTTCACCCTGGCGAATATAAACACAATTTTTGTAAGCATCCTCGTCCATGTTCAGGAGATATCTTACAGCATCATAACTACGATTTGCCTGATCGGATAATATTGCCCCATCCTTTTTCAAAAGAGATTTTGTATTTGTGGCACGGGCTTTTTCAGGGTCGTTCCTGAACACCTGTTCAATCTCATAATCATGCCCATTCTGAGTGAATTGAAGATTAATAGACGCTTTTGTAGCTCCTTTCCGGACCATGTCCGAAAGTACAAATTCCTTATCAAGAGCTTTACTACCAAAAAGCCCTGTGAAACATGATTCCAACAGGCTGGATTTACCACTACCGTTAACACCTGAAACAACAGTGACACCATCTTCAAAAGAAATATCAAGCTTTTCATAACTCCTGATATTCTCCACCTGTAACCGTTTGAGCATCATATATAATCACCCAGATTGTATTGACGGGGTTTCATTGCAGCATTATCCGAATTTTCCTTGTTGGAAAAGTCAGATTCATCCTGAACATTTTCTTTGGAATCTGCCTGATCATCTGAAGCTTCGTCATTAAACACATCTGCCTCTTCTGAATCAGTCGTTGTTTCAAATTTACCTTCATCTACAGAGTTGATATGATCATCATAATCCTGATTTAAATGTTCAAGCTCTTCAGAGGAAAGCGTATTATTTTGTTCCTGGTCAGATCCTATTGGAATATCAGGAATATCCTGTGAAAAGTCCATTTCATCAAGCATCATGGCGATTCTAGTTTCAGCTTCGTCATCAACCCTTGTTTTTGGAACGCTTGTATCCCTTATGACCTCATCAAGAAGAATTCCACCATCCGTGAAATGTAATTTCTTCATCTCTTCCTTTACAACATCATCAGGATCTGTAAATGATACTTTCATGGAAGGGTTCAGCAATGATTCCGTGCCCATCCTGATGTCTTTAATAACCGGAACGAGAGCTTTTCGGGATAAGAGGAACTCCTCAATTTCACTGACCTTTGTTTTTGCTTCCGTGTCACCTGATATGTTCACAAAGACAACTTTGTCTTCAACATCATGTTCTTTAATGGCAGAAAATATCTGCTCATAGGCATCTGAATCTTTACTGATATGAACAGGAATGAAAAGGAAATCCCTTGTTTGAATGTTGCGTTTACTGATATCCAGGCCTGTTTCATTTACAGTAATGATGTTATAGGAACGGGGTTCGCGTTCTGAGCTGTTATTACGCTCCGTACTGCCACAATAAGTAGCCCAGGTGTCATCCACCTTCGTGATCTCATGTTTGTGATTGTCGCCCAGAAGTACAGCATCTATGTGAAATGGTAATGAATCCACCACTTCTTTTAGATCCCATTCTCCAAATGCAAATGGTTTCATCAACTGGTGCATCACAAGTATATTGTAAGCAGCATTGGCATCCTTGTTATCAAATATTGAATAATCGAAAATAGGGATCTTTGATTTTGATACGCTGTCAATACCGTATATTGCAATATTTTTCAATATATACGGGATAGCACTTAAACGAGTAACAAGGCCCATTCCAGCATAAAGGTCAAGCCACTGGGTGTTCTGCTTTCCCTCATGATTTCCCACTATTGCAAGTAAAGGAATTCCAGCTTCTTTCAAAATAGAGAACTGCCTCATTGTTTCAAGAATATCATCCAATGTGGGATTCCTTGAGTCGAAAAGGTCACCTGCGTGTATAACAGCATCAACCTGCATTTTAACAGCATCGGCAACAACATTTGCAAAGGCATCCATAAAATCCTGTCTGCGCACTTCATTGTGGTATTGGCGATACCCCAGATGAGTATCTCCCGTATGAATCAATCGTATCTCATCAGCCATTGGAACTATGATATGCACCCCATTGGTTTAAAAATTGCCTGTCAGCAACACAATCTGCTATTTTCAGTCAGATGTGGCAATGGATACTGGAAATATCTTAAATATCCATATGACAATTTGGTTTTTATATTATGCATTACTATATTTATACGGAAATTATGGACGAAAAAGGGCAAATCACCATAGATTATCTGATCAGTATCACAATATTCCTATTCGCAGTTATTTTTGTATTTAACTACACCTCAGGGATCTTTACTCCCTTCCAGTCAAACTCAGATGAGGTAACACTCATAGCTGACAGGGTTTCTACCACGCTCGTGGAAAAAAGACTGAGTGTAGGAGATGAGGGCACACCCAACCTTATCGATGAATCAGAGGTTGACAGCTTCTTCACTGAACTCAATGGGAACTACGACACAGTCATAGACTCCCTGGGAATGAACGGAAGCTACCTGCGATATGACCTCAACGTTACTCTGGAGAACAGTACAGCACTCACAGATTCAGCAGGCAAGATAATCCCAGTTGGTGTCAACGTAGGGCAAACAAAGCGAATAGTCCTATTAAGAGATAATATTTCAGGAAATACCGAGACCCTTACCATGTCATTCAGGGTGTGGTAACATGAATGAAAAAAGTTTATCTGATATCAAGGCTAGTTCCTCGGCCCAAATACACACCCTTGAAGCCGTCATTACCTCAATGATAATGGTAGGCATCATAATATTCACGGTACAGGCAACATCCCTCACCCCGCTTACATCCTCAACAGCTAATGCGCATATAGAGGCACAGCTTCAGACAATGGGACAGGACATGCTCAGTGCACTTGCATATTCATCATACGGACAGGATTCAAAGCTTAAGGAAGACGTGCAGAACTGGAACGGAAAAGAATATGTCTGGAACGGAAGCGCTTACCAGATGTTCGCCTCAGAAAGCACAGCCCTTCAGAATAGTTCACTTGCAGATACACTCCTAATGGTTGCCGTCCCAAGGGGAATAGCCCACAATGTACATTTTGCTTGGATAGATGATGACGGTATCTTGAGAGACAGGAGATACATCTACAACGGCGAGCCTTCAGACAATGCAGTAATCATATCGAAGAAGGTCCTGCTCTCAGATAACGATGTAGGCAACCTATCTACATTTTATGCAAGCACAAGGATCCCGGATGCTGATATTTCTACAGATTTCTACAATATAGTCGACGTGAGAATGACATTATGGAGAATGTGAGGCCTGATAATGATCAACATGAAAAGCTTAGATGATTCCGCACAGTTGTTATTGATCGCAGGCTTTGCAGTAGGAGTTGGTATAGTAGTTATCACCATCATGCTCAACAATGTCATATATGCCAGTAATATAGCATCGGAATCCAGTATCGATACTTCACGCTACGAAATGGCCAATGTTCTCCAGATGACCACCGAAGCATACGAAGATGCATACCATTATGCCATAACAGGCGGTTCATTTGACAACGATGCTTTTGAACAATACCTTGAGAACTACACAGACAAGGCATCCCAGAACTACGGTGTAGCAGGCTTAAGCATCTCCTGTCAGACTGACAATATATCAACAGCATATTTCACACATAATGGACTTGCAGATGGAGAGAACGACTGGATACTTGTGAAAAATGTCAATATCACTGACTCTTTTGCGTTTGCTATACCCGATAAATCCCTGCTAGGAAACGAATCCAACAAAGTGATGATAAAGGCCACAAGCACATCCGGAACCATGTTGTGGTCAATGGAATTCTACAATTCCAGTGGAAACATCAATATCACAGTCTCCGACCAGTCATCAACCATCGGTAACTACCAGAGCAACAGCGGGGAGATCAATATAACAGCTGACAAGATAGATGGGACCGGAATAGCTCCCGCATTCAGATTCTCTGACCGTACTGCAGGACAGGATTATTCAATAAATATCATAAACGGAAGTTATGCGGCCGGAACATACTCAATATCCGGCAATACGAGCACAGGTCAGTCTTTTATCCAGGCACGTTACTGGACGATAAATCCCATAGTCAGCATATCATCAAGAGGAATTACCATTAACAGGAGCATTCCAATATCACTACCAGGAGGAGTTCAATGAAGAGGTTGAGAAATGATGAGAATGCAGTCTCCCTTTCCATAGGATTTATTCTCACCTTCTCCATAACAGTGCTGGTACTGGTTACCATCCTGACATCATTCTATTCTCTGATGAACCAGGCAGAGCAAACAGTCATGCGTGACGAATTCGAGATACACGGAAGCGACCTTGCAGTGAAGATAACGACCATTGATACCATAGCAGGAACTGCAATTAACTCAGGTGCAACTGTGGGAGAGATAAGGTATGATGTATCCCTTCCTGAAAAGATTGCAGGAAAACACTATGAAATCGAGTTGTCCAATACGACAAATGACATAATCATTTCCTCGGAGGAAAGAGATGAGACCCGAGTCAAAGTACCTTTTTCAACCGATGATGCAACAGTTCTTTCAACGACACTGTACAGTTCGCAGGGCGAATTCCAGATCGTCTACAACCCTAGCACAAATACCATAGAAATGTCTTGAAAGCGATGAATATGACAGGCAGAAAAGATAGACATAAGAACCTCAAAACATCTGAAGAAGCCATTACCGAGGTACTTGATTTTGTAATAACCCTTGGAGTTATGCTTCTGGCACTGGCGATCATCGGGGTTGCAGGTTATCCAATGCTTGAGCATATGCAGGAAAGAGGGCATATTGAAAATGTGGAGCAGAGTTTTTCAGTCCTAAAGCCAAACATGAATAAAGTAGTATACGGCAAAGCACCTTCGCAATCCGTGGAACTGAAAATGTACGGCGGTATGATCAGGGTTACAGGGGATAGCTCCATTAATGTCACCATGCAGGTATGGAATGAATCATCATCATCCATAGAAAATATTTTCACCACCAGAAGTTTGAGGTCAATAGAGAACGAATTTGAAGATACGTCTATAGCCTACGAGAACACAGGAGCATGGGCTAAATATTCTCAGGGAAACGCCATAGCCATCTCAGAGCCTGATATAAGCTATGACCAGAATATGCTTTTAATACCTATGGTTCCGATCTCTGGCTCCGAAGGTATTTCAGGATCAGGGCTTGTGAGAGTAATATTTGAAGGTGGGCAGTTGTCGGTTGAAAGGATCGAGAACGTATCGCAAGTAAGCATTACCGTGAAAAGTAGCTATTACACCGGATGGAAACGCTTCCTGAATGAATCAATAGCCATGGAAATAACAAGTGTCGATGCAGCCAATGATACATTTACTGCAAGCAGAAACTACAACCCGAACATTGATGTTATTATTCCCATTGCGCCCATTACCGCAACAATAGAATGAAAAAGAGTGATGATATATGAAGAAACTGCTTGAATCCGAAGATGGCATCTCTCCAGTGGTCGGAATGATCATTGTCCTTGCACTTACCATTACATCCATAAGTCTGATACTACTTTACGCAACGCCTACCCTTGACAACATGGAGGATATGGCTAACGCCCAGGGAGTAGAGCAGGCATTTACAGTTTTTGACTCCAGGACGAGTAAGGTAGCTCTGGGAGAGTCACCAAGCCAGACAACATCATTTTCCATCAGAGACGGGAATATTGAAGTAAATGGAAAAAACGACTCCTATAATGATAGCAAAATAGTTGTTATCTGTGTAAACAGCAGTTCTGGATGGTACAGCGGTTTTGAAGGGAGCATATACAATTGGAGATCATGGGAACCATATCTTGGTCAGCCTGGGATGACTGAATTCAATGCTTCCATGGGAAGTATCACCTACACCAAAGATGATCGGATCATAGGTTATGAAGGTGGAGGTATATGGTCGAAGTATCCCAGTGGCAGTGCGGTTATGATATCCCCGCCTGAGCTACATTATAATGGAGAAACTGTCACCCTACCTATAATGGCGATAGCCGGTGGTCAGATATCCAGCGGGACAGCTAATGTGGATGTGACAGTCAGCTCTGGCAATATGCCGTCTGTATTGTACCCTGACCCTTCAGTAGATTCGAATAGGATCAATCCTGTGGCTTCGGACAAAGTGCTTATCTACATAAAAAGTGAATTTTACAACGCCTGGGCTGATTATGCAGAAACACTGACTTCCACCAATACTGCTCTGGATCATGAGAACAAGACAGCCATCATTGAACTGGATACTATAGCAGACATGGGAACATTTCCTCTGGCACATTCATTCAGGATCACCGGTATGGATCATGTGGGTCCTGCACCAATCCACAATTTTTCATTTTATTTTTATGTTGAAGGAGATTCAAGTTTCTTTAAATCCTCTGGAATGATCATGACTGCTACATCAGGAACAAAAGAGCTTGTATATAGTTTATCCAAGAAAAATCCTGGCGGTAACATAATACTGGCCAGAGCCCCAGGTGTAGCTGAGTCTAATTATGCAATCGAGTATACCGATAGCTCGGCAGGGATTATTGAAATATGGGAAAGCAATTCCAGCAGTTATTTTAGCGTTTATTCAGAAAAGAAACCTAAAAAATTTGCAGAAGGTACTGTTGACTTCCTTAGTGATACTTATCTAATGGATTACGACAGCAGTAGCCAAGCAACCTCCTGGGGTTCTGTTGGTGCCACATCAACCACACCCGACCTGTATATTGTAAAAGGCAATGCAAACAGCACCCAGTCATTAAACAACATTTCCCAACACTATCTAAGGCTCCTGGCACAGGAAGGTACTATAGAGTATAACTGGGATCAAAAAAAGAACGATAAGATTGAGATGGATAAATCCTCATATAGCCTGGAATATGATAGTGGTGGTGCCATTTTGACATATCTGCATGTGAGCAGAAATGACCTTTCAGCCACGTTGACTTAAAACTAAAGATGTAAACTACGTAAAATATACACAAATGGGATGTTCTAATGCTATTGCATAGAACAAAATAATATATCTATCGTTGTTTACCATATTGTGAGAGGACATTTAGACCACTTAATAAATATAGTGTTTAATTATATAATATCTAGGATATCAGGTGTTTGCTATACCTCCAGTAAATGGATGAAGCTTATCAAATTCCTCAGTATAAGCTTCAAATTTCACTGTTTTAAGCTTGAAGCTAAATAAAAAACAAACAATTTTATATTAAATAGGTAATATATTATATGATGATGGATGAAGATGGGCAAATTTCATTAGATTTTCTACTTGGCATTTCTTTGTTTCTTATAGCACTTATGTTCATAGTACAATTCATCCCGGGATTATTCATACCTGGTACATCAGGAGAGGGAAGTCTGGACTATACGGCCTATCGCACAGCCACCATACTAGTGGAAGACCCAGGATGGTGGGGTAACAGCACAAGCAGCGGCACTGACTGGGAAGAAAACACCGATAACATTCTGAGATTGGGACTTGCAGCTGATGATGACAGCAGTTCAAAACTTACCAACACCCCTAACCTCCTGTCAAAGCAGAAGATCACCCAGATGATGATGGTTAACGAAAGCACCCTGGTCGAAAGGCTCGGCCTATACAATAACGTCGATGGCACCCTTTTTTCCTACGGATACAATATATCTATCACACAGAACGATACACCCCAGAGTCTGAACAACACACCCATACTACTAGGAGAAACAATCCCGTATGACAGGGATGTATCGAAGATTACCCGAATAGTATTGGTAGAGAAAGGAGTTGAGGCACAGTTTGAAGCAGATGAATTGACAATAAACGCATCAGAGGTTGAAGATCCCATATTGAACGTTACAGGACCCTTGAACGGTGAGATAAAAGTTCAGATCAGCAATTTGAACATAACCGGAGTGGACCCCAGTTTTAAGAGACTGATGCTTGACGGAGTACAACTTAACGAAGGTCCGGATTATATTTCTCATAAGCTGGTCAATGGAACTATGATACCATTGGAGCCCACAGGCAAAATTAACAATAGCGATATCGTGATCTTTTACATTGAGCCGGGGATCTTCAACGATACCCGTACATACGAACTGGAGATTGACCTCAAGGACATAACATTTACAAAATCAGGACCTCCTTTTTTGGATTTTAACCAATATATTAAAACCTTTTATGAACCCGCATACCTCACTGTGGAGGTGTGGAACTGAACGACAGAGCACAGATCCATACACTGGAAGGGCTTGCAGCTGCTATTTTGATGGTCATTACAATGTTAGCAATAACTCAAAGCGCCATGATAGTAACACCCCAGAATGAGCTTTCTATGATCGTACATCAGGAACAAATATCATCCGATGCATTGACAGTGCTTGATATAGCACCTGATACAGCAATACAGTACAACCTGACAGAGTGCGTTGCAGGCTGGCAGGGAAATGAATCGAACGTTACTTCATCCAATCTGGAAACACTTGATAATGAACTTGCAAACTTGTTACCTGATATCAAGTACAATGTAGATCTGGCTTACGTGAAGGATGGCGAATTGAACACAAAGCAAGTTATCATCAACGGAGCAGCTACTGAGGATGCGGTGGTCGTCAGACGCCTTGTGACCCTTTCCAATTCAAGCGTTACCAGTTCAGGGGGAGCATGGAACCTGACAGATGATGAGTTGATGGTTGTGGAGGTGAGGTTAACATCATGGCAGATCTGAAGAAAGACAGTAATGGACAATGGATAGCCCTTTCCGGTTTTGTGATATCACTGATAATCATAATTCTGGCAGTGATGGCAAACCAGGCTGTGATCGCAGGCTATCATTCATCGAATGCGGCCCTGGAATTCCCTAAAGAGAACATACGTGAACTGAATCTGCAGACCAGAGATAATGCTGCCATTGCCAGAGAACTGGCTTATGAGATCAATAAGACCAGTAACGAAAGCATACATATTATCTACGACGATCTTTTCAACAATTGCAGTTCACAGATGAGAATGCTATACGCCATTCATGGAGAGAACATCAACGTAGAGTTAGTTTCGATCAATTCCACAACTAAAGTAAGCAATGCCTCTGAAATTGATATGATCAAGGTCAATATCACATATGCTAATGAAAAGACATTCTACGTAGCAGAGCCTGAGATAATAGAGGTGAATGTATGAAACGGTTTTTCAAAGATGAAGAAGGCGTTTCTATCATGGTGGAATATGTCCTGTTATCTCTGATAGCCATTCTTTTTTTAATGATAATAAGCATCAATTCTGATGCGATATTTATCGAGAACGCCAATGATGTCGTAATTGAAAACCAGTTCAGCGATGTGGGAAATATGATGAGCACAATGATAACCGATATGTACGTCATCCTGCCAGCTAACGGGAAGATAGAGATCGACTACACCATACCTGCTAAAGCAGGGAAAGACGATTACATCATCAATGCGGATATTGCGATGAGTGACCAGATAATAGAGGTTATTTCCCTTACATCCGGCAAAAAAGTAAGAGTGACCATCGGTGGAATTGCTAACACTATGCCAATAAATGGCACTGCATCAAGCAGCGCTAGTAAACATGTGATCAGTTATGACTCGAGAAGATAGAAATAATGCTGCAGTATCTGAAACAGTAGGATACATATTGTTGCTTGCGATCGTAACTCTGTCAATGGGAGTAATCTACGCAGGCGGATATCCCATATTACAGTCTAACATAGATGCAACGATATTTGAAAGTGCAGAGCAGAGCTTTGTTGTGCTTCAAAGCAATATGAAAAAAGTTTCCTTTGATCAGACTCCGGTCAAGATACTGAAGGTCAAGCTCCAGAGTAACACCCTTTCTGTTGACAGCGACTCATCGATCACAATTAACTATGACAGCGATACTATTTTGTGTCCCGCTGGAAAGATAGAGTTTTCAAAAGATAAAAAGACCATCACTTATGAGATGGGAGGCGTATTCAAGAAATACCCACCGCATGCAATGACCATGGTCTCAAAACCCCCAATATACATCGATACGGTCAACGGTATCGAAATGACAACCATTGGAGTCATTTCAGTAAAAGGCGATAATTCAATATCCGGAAGAGGGATCTCATCTATCATCATGGAACACAACAGCAGCACTATGACAATGTCACCGGGAATTACCAACGTCACGGTCCAGGTCAACAGCACACATGCTCAGAGCTGGGAGAACTATCTTAAGGATACGGGATTTGACATAATCAATAGCACAGATTCAACTGTTATTGCAATGAAGAATGAAACATTGCTGACGGTAAGCGAACATATAGTTGATGTTAATATCACTTAAGTTCAAAAACCACACTTTCATTAATAGGTTAAATTACCTATTGATGAACCCTTTTTTATTCCATTCATTGAACACTAACATACGGCACTATTTTACAGAGGTCAAGATCATTGACAAAAGGAGGAGATCTAAACAGATATTAGGCTTCTCAATACCCTCTGAATATGCTCCTATTAAATTTACATAAAAACAAGCATCTCAGAAACTAGAGTCATGCTTAGTCGGGAAAATATAATTTCCACCCTGCAACTGAAGGTACTGTGCACAATAATAACAGAAGGATCTCAAGAATTAGGCTTACTTTTTTCAATCATAAACCAAACAATATTATATCACAGAATCTTACTGCATTTTAAGTTTTCTAAAATGAACATATATAACTTGCTAAGCAATATTTTTTCGCAAGCATCATGATGCGACTTTTTATTCAGATTTGATCAAGTAAGGATCAGCTGTAATGATTGAGCCCAGCGTATATCTAAGTCCACTAGATATGAAGTAAAAAATAATATTTTCTGCTATACTATACTTTATTCCCACAAAATAAAAAATGAGAAGGAAATTTCAGCTAATGCTGATCATTCCCTTGGGCCTTACTACCAGTGTTTCACTTGCAACCAGTACATCGCTGACGTTGTTGACGTTGTAGGCGTAGCCTGTTATGTAAGCCTTGCCTGCAACTGCACTACTGAAGTTAACTGAATTGGAACCTACCACTGATATGTTAACCGGATTTGAGTAGTTATTGAAATAACCAACATTAGTATAAAGGTGTACATAGGCTCCGGTCAAACTTCCATTTAGACCCTTGACAGTCACATTAATACTTGTTTTATTATCGATGAGCATGATCCGATCCTCGGGATCCAGGGTCAGAGACCCAAGAGGAGGTATTGTGAAGTTTGCACCCACACCACCAAGGCTTGCACCTCCTACTGAAGGGACAGTGACCGTGACCAGTTCAGATTCAAGGTCTGTGTATGTAACAGATGAAGTTGGTAGGATAATAGGTATATATCCTGCTCCCTCTAATTTAAGCTGGTACCATAAGCCCCATTTGTCACCGGATCCCAGGTTTGGTAAATACCACTGCAGTCTTTTCCTGTCGCTGTATTCACTTACAGCAGGTTCTGCATTTGCAGTAGGTGGCGATGTTGGCGTTTCAAAGTAAGATTCGTTACCCACAGTGGAATTACTGCTTCCTGAAATGTAGCTGGCCTCTGCGATTGACAACTGGGACACATAGTCTTTGGGTATGTCTATGTTCATTGCGGTGCCACTTGCTGAGAAATTGGTAATGTCTGCTGCAATGCCCCTGAATATATCCTTAAGCACACTGGAGTTAGGTGCAAAGTAGTATTCTCCACCTGTTATGTCTGCGATTTCCTCAAGCATCGGGTCCACCTCGGATTCGTCGTTACCAAAACCGACCGTGTAGATCACAGAATTGTTCCCCTTTGCCCTGTATGCTTCCTCAAGGAGGGAATGATAACCTGCATTATCCATTCCGTCCGACATGATAAGTATGGTAGAATTATCTTCTGACGATGAAAGTTCGTTATTGGCAACATGCAGACCTTCATCAATGGCCGTCAGACCATCTGCAGTGATGGAATCGATCACACTTTCAAGGTGTACCAGAGAATCATTCTCAAAGGTAGAAGCCGCCTTTGCTGTCCACTGATTCCATTGTACATCAGGATAAGTAACAGTATTATCCTTGTCATCGATCACCAGATCGAAGGATTCGAAATATCTCTTGCTGTTCACTTCCATTTCAAAAATATATACCCATGAAGAACCGTCCCACTTCTGGACATTGATATCATGACCACCATCGGATGTCATGAGGAATATCTCATCTGATTCGGGAAGCGGTCTCATTTGCACCCAGCGGGTGTATCCGCTTCCAAGATTGTTTGCTGATGCTTCCGGACTCCACGTGGAACCATCCCATGTACGGTACTTGGAAATACGGGATCTGTCACCCCATACAACTATTCCCTCACCACTGGAGGATTCAAAGGCAACATCCACGGATCTCCTGTTAGCTTCATAGACATTCGTTCCAACTTCAAGTGGTGTTTCCCATGAATTTCCATCCCAGGCAGTTACATGGACATCATGATGCTCATCCTGCGTGGCAAGGAGGAGTTCATCTGAACCTGGTCTGCCTGCCATCTTTATCCAGTAGACATGTTCAGTGGAGGCATAAAGCGTATTTTCGGATTTCCATAGATTATCACCGTTCCATATGCGATAATTTACGGAACCGGACTGGTCATACCATGAGACCATAGCCCTTCCTGAATCCTGTTCATATACTACATCAAAACACTGGAATCCGTCCTGGCTTGCATTCGTTGCCAATTCCACAAACTCATCCCATGAGGAGCCATCCCATACACTTCCATAGATCTTACCTTCACTGTCAAGTGACATAAGGACCATGTCATCAGAACCCGGGTCTGCTGCAAGCTCTATCCACTCAACACTGCTGCCGTTGCCGGTAGAATTGAAGCCTTCTATTGCGGTACCGTTATTCCATGAAGAGCCATCCCATAAACTATAAAGAGGAGTGTTATTGCTTACGCTGGTATCCATATATACGGCTAGAGCATCTCCTGAGGTCTGTTCATATTCAATGTCAAAGTTTCTGGTGTAATAATCCACACTGGTATCAATATGTGGTTTTGAACCCAGGTTCTCAGAAAGGACATATATATCACCCCAGTCCTCCCCGTCCCATACCTGGGCCTTAAGGTCGAAGAAATCATTTCCTGTACACAGGATGATCTCAGAGTTCAGAGGATTGGATTCAAGTTCCACCAGATAAGGCCAGCCACCTGTATGCTCGGCATATTTTTCAGCAGACCATGAAGCACCCTCTTCCAGTAAACGATACTTAGGAGTTGATCCATCCCCGCTTGTATCGAAATACGCGGCCATTACGTTATCCAGTATGGTCTTGGAAACATCGATGGTAAAGTACGTATCTTCCATTGAACCCGGTGACTTTGAGATATCAATATGATACGTTTCACCTGAAACAAGGGTCTTGGATACTTCAATCCCTGTGCTTCCATTTGACGACGCCACAAGGTCAGCACCATCATAAAGGGATGCATCCAATTGGGAAGCATCTGACCAGCTCACATCAAAAGTATAATAACCATCTTCCTGGGCTGTGAAATAGCCCAGCCAGGTACTGTTATCAAGAACGTAGCTTGACTGGGTATTGCTTAATTCCTCTCCTTCAAAACTGTAAATAGCCATACCGGCCTTATCGCCTCTTTCTTCATCAAAACTTGTCATGAATGCATGAGACGACAATTGGGTTGCACTCTTCTTATCGATATAAGTTGTAATTGTAAAGTCCTCTGTACCTTCACCAAAGCCCATGACGTCCACAGTCCAGTTACCCATTTCAACGGTATCAACGTCATCTTCGGGATATGTTGTGAACACCGGCCTGACCCAGATGTATTCTGTATTACTATCTTCTGCGTAGTATCCACGGCTGTCATTGCTTTTACTATAGACATGTCCCGAGGGGCTTGTAAGTATGAGGCTGAGATCATTACTGCTGTTTTCCCAGTCCAGCTGTACCTTAATATCATTGATGCTTTCATTGATCAGGAAGGTCTCACTGTACGAATCGTCAAAATAAGGTATGTCCCATAAAAAATCATATGAGACATCGGTTAATTGGACCGAGCTGCTGCTCTGTGCCAGTACATGGGCCTGCCAGACTATCTCTATGTTCCTTACGGCACCATCGTAACCTGAACCTTTAATAAGATGATAATAGTCATAGAATGACAGCTTGTTTGAAACGGGATTCAAAAGGCCACTCAGATCATACTGGTAATCTTCCCATTGCCTGTTGACACCTGTATTTGAGGACGGGATAAGTGTGAAGTTTTCTCCGTTGAGCTGTATGAGAGCCTCTCCGGCGCTTGCACCTCCGTAATTGGACCCTGCATCAAAAACCACATCAAAATCATATCCTTCAAACTGGAGAGTCACATTCTTTTCGCTCAGGGAACTGTTCATTTCCAATGTGTCATGGAAAGCATGATCATAAGGGGTAAAACCATCCGTGCCAAACTCAACATCTACCGCGTCGTAATCACTCAGCTCCTGGGCAATACTCGCATATATGGTCTTGAGTTCGGAACTTGTCGGTGCATTGTAGTATTTACCACCGGTTTCAGCTGCGATGTACTGCAGAAGGGATTCGTCAAGGTTGTTTCCAAGACCTATTGTATAAATTGTAATTCCATTGGCAAGAGCATCGTTAATTGCATTATCACCACGTTGATCTTCACCTGCATTGGTATTACCATCAGTCAGGACAATCATCGCCTTTTTGGAACTCAAGCGGCCATTGTCGATCAAAATATCATTTGCATCTCCCATGCCTTCACCCATTGCAGTTGAACCACCATCCTGTATAGAATCAATGGACGTGTGTGCAAGAGTATTGTTTGAATATGAATTAAGATGGGTCAGGCCCAGATCAGTAGAACTGGATCCTGCAAAAGAAACAAGTCCAACCTGTGCATTTGATGTAAGGTGGTCAACAAAACTTTTGGCCGCGGTCTTTGCGTCGGATATTGGCGTTCCTGACATACTTCCGGAACGGTCCATTACAAGAACAACATCTAGAGGTTCCCCTGCATAGTAATCAGGATCCATACTCCCGGAGCGGTCAAGGACAAGCATGGCACTTGCTGTAGGTCTTACTATAGGCAACTCACCTTCCACCGAGATAACAGTGGTAACGTTTACAACAGAGCCGGTGTCTATAGTTGGCGGTTCTACAAAAAAAGATACGCTCAGGAACGGTTCATCCTTTACTGTAACATTCGCCTGTATTGTCATATTGTCTGTGGTAGCTATAATGCTTGTATTGCCTGAAACATTACCTGTGAATGTGGCATATAACCTGCCATCAGCACCTGTTGATGCATTGATATGATCTGTAGCACCAATGCCATCGACTCTCAGTGTACCTGTACTTGTGTTAGTGTTGTTGAGTACTATGGGAATATCTGGTAGTGCATGACCCCACTGGTCTAGGGCAACTACAGTTATTGTGGAATTATGATTACCGTCCAGGGAATTATCCAATACAGCGTTTGGAATAGCATACATGTCGATGGAATCAAGCACATCGGCTGTGAAATTCAGGGTGGTGGAGTTAATAAAAGAAGTGTATCCGGATTCATTTCTGAAAGTGGCCGTTACTGGGACAGATTCAACGTAGGGAGTAGGACCTACTTTAGTAGTCGCCTGTCCCATGTAATTCAAAGGCATCAGTATAGAGCTTGTTGGTGTTGTGAACCTGACCTGTTTACCAATGGAGCTTGTAAGAGGCACGACGGGATTTAGGAACTGATCCACCGGTTGCGCTGATAATGTGTAATAATCAATATTATTGGCGATCGCAGCTGCAGGGAATTTATTCAGGAAGAATTTATCAATATTGTCGGCAATGCCACTTATAGTTATATTATGCTGCAGAGAACTGTTTGCAACACTAATTCCTATAATATTGTTGCCTGACCTCTTGTCTGTGGTAAATGAATTGCTGAGCTGACCATAGATATCTGTAAGTCCACTGGCATGACTTACGTAAGCTGAATCATATGCAACCGGGCTATTAGAGACTGTGTTATCAGGAGAGCTTACATTGAAAAGTACCATGGCGTTTTCTATTGGATTTGAATACCGGTCATATACTATGACATTCAGGTTCGAACTTGTGTTGACAGTATAATCCGCATTATAGGAGATCCTCATCAGGTCCGGTGGAGCAGGATCGATGCTGAGGACTGTACTATTGCTAAATGATGCGGCGCTTGAATCAATATAGATAGTTCCTGCGATTGTGGAATTGATATGAAGTACTCCGTAATCGTAAGGAGCACTAAGATAGCTGGTATCATAGGACGTTTTGTTTGTTTCTAAAAGTACTTTGTTGCCGGCATAAAGAGGTATATCCACATCATGAAGCAGGGATCCGAAAATGTCCTTTACCCTGACATTAACTGAAATTAACTCGCTTGTGTTGGTATTTCCATATATGTCATGTGGATAGAATGTAATATTGGTCACGTTGCCTGCTATATTTACAGACTTGTTGGCATATACAGAATATGAGCTGGTCTCAAGAGGATGGATTGTTCCGTTTGTCAGTACATATGAGTCTCCTGAACTTACATTCAGATGTGCGCTACCGGCAATTGTTGAGTTAAGCAGGACCTCTGCAATGCCTGATGCATTGCTTAAGGCAGATGAAGAACTCAACACTCCAAGATCAGTTGTAAAATTGACCAGTGTATTATTTATGGGCGTTGAATTTCCGGCATAAGTGACAAGCACAGTGATATTGGCAGGAGTACCTGCACTACTTTCAAAATCCGGATCTAGTGAATCAATATCAACCGCCATGGCAGACATTGTCAACAAAATAAGTATCGAAGAAATGTATATTAACCTTTTAAAGAATTCCATGACCATACCTCAAGCTCACCCAGGAGTGTAAACAAGCATTTTGATTTAAATATTAAGACCATTGAGTATGTATTATAGATATATAATTGCAAATATAAATTACTTGTTATACAATATTCACGTAAATTACGCATTATATAAAAAAGTACAAAACTATTTACAGAAAAACTTAAATTTGGCACGCCCATTATCAAATCTCATCAAGGTGATATTTATGAAGAAAACAATTATGGAAACCAATAAAGGAACCATTATCCTGGAAATGTTCGAGAAGGATGCTCCAAAAACAGTGGCAAATTTTGAAAAACTTGCAAATGATGAATTTTATGATGGACTCACATTCCACAGAGTCATATCAGATTTCGTTATTCAGGGAGGATGTCCAAAGGGAGACGGCACCGGTGGACCAGGATACTCAATTAAATGTGAAACAAAGGGAAATCCACGCAAACATGAAACCGGCACAATGTCAATGGCCCATGCAGGCAAGGACACCGGTGGAAGCCAGTTCTTTATTACACACTCACCGCAGCCACACCTTGATGGCGTACACACTGTATTTGGCCAGGTAATTGAGGGAATGGATGTCGTCAATAAGATCAAGCCAAGAGACGTCATGAAAAAGGTAAGAGTTGTAGAAGAATAACTTTTTTGTTTTAGCAGCTTTTTGGGCTGCTACTCTCTTTTTTAAGATACATTATTAAGCTGCTGACCTCATTTTGTATTAAGACCTGAGTATTCATTTGAAATACCCTTAACTTAACAGTATCCCTATCAGCAAAATTACTTATATCTGAAGAAAGAATTTTAGCGTTATGTAGCAGAGAACATAACGCGAAGATAATTGATTCTACTTTAACTTCGGCTGACTGCATTCAGGAAGGCATTAATCATGACATTTAACAAAAAAATGATTCTGGCGATTGCAGCTATACTTGCGCTTGTTGTTTTTCTAAGCGGCTGCACAGACACAAATGCAGGTGAAGACTTAGAGACCAATATAAATACCGATAGTGGTTCTGATGAAGTGACAAGCATTACAGTATCTGCAGCAGCGAGCCTTACAGAAGCGTTTACAGAACTGGGAACTGTTTTTGAAGATGAGAATCCCGGCATCGATGTGAACTACAACTTTGCAGGTTCAGGAACACTCAGGATGCAGATAGAAGGTGGTGCACCTATTGACGTGTTCGCATCAGCATCACAGAGCCATATGAATATATTAAGTAATCAGTCCCTTATTGTTGAAGACTCAAGAGAGGACTTCGCATCAAACTCAATTGTACTGATAACACCATTTGACAGTGAACTGGATATTACCGACGCTGAAGATCTTCTGTCAGATGATGTTAAAACAATAAGCATCGGAAATCCACAAACCGCACCTGTTGGAAAATACACAGTTGAAGCACTGGAAGAAGCAAGCCTCTGGGAAGAACTTCAGCCCAAGACACTGCTTGCAGATGACGTGAAGCAGGTGCTTGTATACGTTGAAAGAGGAGAGGTTGATGCAGGATTTGCCTACAGCACAGATGCGGCAACAGCAGATGAAGGAACAATTGAAGTAAAAGCAAGCATTCCAACTGTAACCCCGATCAGCTATCCAATAGCAGTAGTCGAATCATCCCAACATCAGGATGAAGCTCAGACATTTGTTGACTTTGTCACATCTGAAGAAGGAATGGCAATCCTCGATTCCTACGGATTCACAGCTTAAAAGCAAAATAGATAATGTTCGACCAGATTGGATTCCCCCTGTTGATCACCCTGAAGATCGCGGGCCTGTCCACATTAATTGTGGCGATAACAGGCATGTTGATATCATACATACTTGCAAGACGTGAGTTCCATGGGAAATGGCTGGCCGACATTATTGTTACTTTACCCCTTGTGCTCCCACCCACAGTAACAGGTTACCTTCTGGTAGTTCTGCTTGGGAAAAAAGGAATCCTGGGGAGCATATTATACAATCTCACAGGATGGACAATAGTATTCACCTGGCAGGCAGCAGTAATTGCAGCTTTTGTCGTATCCCTGCCGCTAATGGTAAAAACCACCACCGCAGCAATTGAAGCTGTGGACAGGGAATATGAATATGCGGCTTTCACCCTTGGAAGAAAAGAACTGGATACTGCGCTTTTCATAACACTCCCACTTGCCAAAAAAGGTATTCTTGCCGGAATAGTCCTCAGTTTTGCAAGGGCAGTCGGAGAGTTTGGTGCAACACTTATGTTTGCCGGCAACATTCCCGGAAGAACAAACACAATGTCAATTTCAATTTACAGCGCATTCCAGTCAGGAAACAACGATCTTGCTAACATGCTGGTGATCATACTGATACTAATGTCCCTGCTTTCAATGGCAATAACTGCAAAGATTATCAATAACTGGAAAATATGAGGTGCTGCCATGGGAATCAAAGTTGACTTCAGAAAACGTTACTTTAAAAAGAAGAGCGATAAGAGGAAAGGCAAAGACCCTGTTTTCGTGCTTGATGCACAGTTTGAGGCAGGAAACGAGCTGGTAGTACTCTTCGGTCGCTCCGGTTGCGGCAAGACAACTACCCTGCAATGTATATCAGGGCTGTTGAAACCCAATGGTGGGAAGATAATCGTTAATGATACGACCTATTTCAATTGCCACACCGATATCAATCTCTCAGTACAGGAGCGGGGGCTGGGATATGTGTTCCAGAATTACGCTCTTTTTCCGCATATGGATGTGAAAAGGAACATTGCATACGGACTGAATGGCTGGCCTGAAGAAGACATGGATAAAAGAGTGGAAGAAATGCTTGACCTGCTCCACATAAAGGGATTAGAGGAAAATTACCCATCACAGCTTTCCGGTGGGCAGAAGCAGAGAGTGGCGCTTGCCCGGGCACTCGCACCAAAACCCGATATATTGTTACTTGACGAACCATTTTCAGCCCTGGACATGGTAGTGCGTATGAAACTGAGGGACAAGATCAAGGAGATCCAGAGGGAGCTTGGCATACCTGTGATATTCATTACCCACAACCATGTGGAAGCATTCACCATTGCTGACAGGATTATCATCTTCCACAATGGCCGGGTTCAGCAGAACGGTACACCGGAGGAAGTTTTCTATCACCCAGAGAACAAGCATGTAGCCGAACTTGTGGGAGTGAATAACATATTTGAAAATGCCAATATATTACAGGAAAATGATGCAGGTGAGACATTAATACTTCAAAGCGGAAAATTGAGAGTTGTGGTTAACAAATCGTGCCTAAAAGAGACTGATAGAACCTCATGGGGAATAAGGCCTGAAAATATTCGAATATTTCCAGCCGATAGCAATGAAGTTTCAGTCAAAGATGAAAATACGTTTGAAGCCAACGTGAAAAGTATTGTTAATAAAGGATCAAGTAAGATCATTGCTTTTGAACTTCAAGATCATCGAAATTTACTGACCGCAGAGATTTGGAATCAATTCTTTGAAAACACCGATTTTGATATTGGTAATAGCTTTCTGGTAAAAATGCCAAGAGAGAAGATAGTTCTATTTTGATCATCATTTTCAACCAATGTAAAATACTCATTTTTTGAGACTGTTGGTCTCATAAATGATTTTTTGGCAACATTTAAGTAGGCATTTCACCAAATTTTTTAGGATACTAGCCATCAATATATTTAAATAACTTGTCATAAGTTCTCATATTAACTCATATTCTCGCATAATTAGATGAAACCCAAGAGGTGAAGAAATACATGATACTCCCAAACCCATGGAAACAAGAACCAAAGATCAGTGATAAGGCATGGATATCTGAAACTGCCATTATTATAGGTGATGTCACTATTGGAGAGAATGTATTTGTGGCACATAATGCGATAATAAGAGCAGATGAGCCAGGTTCATCCATTGTAATTGAGAATGACTGTAATATACAGGATAATGTTGTAATTCATGGACTTTCAAATTCAGAAGTGATAGTTAAGAAAAATACTTCCTTGGCTCACAGATGTACAGTACATGGCCCGTGCACCATCGGAGAAGGATGCTTCATAGGATTTGGAGCGGTTGTTTTTGACTGCACTATTGGGAATGATTCAGTGATCCTCCATAATGCAACCATCAGAAAAGTAGAGATACCCAATGGAAAAGTAGTGAACGATGGAAAAATAGTTACTGATCAGAAAGATGTGGAATTGCTTGAGGACATCAATAATGATCTGGTGAAATTCAAGGAAACAGTAATAAATGCTAACCTTGAACTCGTAGAAGGCTACAAAGACCTTGAATCTGAAAAATAAAATTTAGAAATATTTGCCTTCCATTTTTTCCATAACCGTTTTCCAGGATCTGTCAAAACATATTTTCCATGTGGTTTTGGCGGGAGTCAGGCATTCAATTAATCCCTTAACCTCAAATTCCTTCAAAGCACGACTGATATTCTGAGTTGAGCCCTGGGTTTGATGGGCTATCTCAGAAGCCATGATTATTGAATTCTTATTCATATGTTCTACCAGAACAAGGCGCAGATCAACGCTTATTATCCACATGAGAAGTTCATCAATGAGTCTTCGGTCATGATAGCATCAAATATTAAAGGAAACCTATAAGCCATGTATAACATTTTTTCATAAATAAGAATAAAGCCTATCCAAATATGTGTCCGGTTTTTTAGATTTTACAGAATATGGCATTAGGTAAAATAAACCTGATGTTTAAAGAAAAGAAATCACAACACATTATAAGGAAATATAGCATCCCCAAAAAGAATAATACCCTCCAGAATAATAATACAGAAATATTAAAAAAAATAATTCATTTTCATGGCGGGGATAATGATGGGAAACAGCAAGTATATTCGCTGGTTTAAGGAGATCAGCATAGAAGACATTCCACTTGTAGGTGGCAAAAATGCATCACTTGGGGAGATGTACAGGGAGTTAACAGATAAAGATATCAAAATACCAAACGGATTTGCCATCACATCAGAAGCTTACTGGCATATTCTTGAATCTGCAGAGGTGCTTGACAAGCTTAAAAAGACCCTCGAAGGATTGAACATAAGAGATGTAGAAGACCTTGCAAAAAGAGGGCAAAAGGCAAGGGACATAGTACTTGACGCAGGCATCCCGGATGAACTGTGGAATGAGATAAAGGATGCTTACGACACATTATGCGAACAATACGGATCAGATACTGACGTAGCTGTTAGAAGTTCTGCAACTGCCGAAGATCTGCCCAATGCTTCTTTTGCGGGACAACAGGAAAGTTACCTCAACATACATGGATATCACTCCCTTAAAGATTCATGTAACAGGTGTTTTGCTTCACTTTTTACAGACAGGGCCATATCATACAGGGTCAACAACGGCTTTGACCATTTTAAAGTGGGACTTTCCATAGGGGTCATGAAAATGGTTCGCTCAGACCTCGCGTCCAGTGGAGTAATATTTACAATTGATACTGAGACCGGATTTGAGGATGTGGTGTTCATAACCGGATCCTATGGTCTTGGTGAGAATATTGTACAGGGACTTGTGAACCCAGATGAATTCTATGTGTTCAAACCAACGCTGAAAGAGGGATATAGATCCATCATCCGGAAAAAGACCGGCAGTAAAGATATCAAAATGATATACGGTCAGGGAGATTCACGCATACTGACGCGCAACGTAGAAGTCCCTGCAATAGATAAAAAGCGATTCTGCATAAATGATGAAGAAACACTCCTGCTTGCAAAATACGCAGTTACCATTGAGGAACATTACTCCAAGAAGAGGGGTAAAAATGTTCCAATGGATATTGAATGGGCAAAGGATGGGAGCACAAATGAAATATTCATTGTGCAGGCAAGGCCCGAGACTGTACAGTCAATGAAAACAAAGGATGTAATTGAAACATATTTCCTTGACGAAAGATCAGACATCATGGTCAACGGCAGAAGTGTTGGTGACAAGATAGCAACTGGAAAAGTCCATGTTATATCCGACGTTTCCATGCTTCCTTCTTTTAAAGATGGAGAAGTACTGGTTGCGGATACTACTACACCTGACTGGGAACCGGTTATGAAGAAGGCGGCAGCTATAATCGCCAACAAAGGTGGAAGGACATGCCACGCGGCTATCGTCAGCCGAGAACTGGGAATACCTGCCGTGGTAGGTGCTGAAGATGCAACCGAGAAGTTGATAACAGGCATGGAAGTGACTGTTAGCTGTGCAGAAGGTGATTCAGGGAAGGTTTATCGCGGAATACTTCCATTCCATATTGAAACCATTGATCTTAGAGATTTGGGAAAAACAAAAACAAAGATAATGATGAATCTTGGGAATCCAGAGGAAGCATTTGCATTATCCATGGTTCCAAACAATGGAATTGGACTTGCGAGACTCGAATTCATTATTACAAGTTATATCAAGGTCCATCCAATGGCATTGATCCATCCCGAAAAGATAGAAGATGAAAAGGTGCTTGAGGAAATCCAAAAGCTTACATCGAGTTATGAGACAAAAGAGAATTATTTTGTTGAAAGGCTTGCCCAGGGAGTTGCCGCCATTGCAGCCGCATTTTATCCAAAACCTGTCGTTGTCAGGATGAGTGATTTCAAATCCAACGAATACGCAAGCCTGAAAGGTGGGGAATATTTTGAATTTGCGGAAAATAATCCAATGATCGGATTCAGGGGAGCTTCACGCTACTATGATGAGCGATATAGAGAAGGATTCGCCCTTGAGTGTAAAGCTATGAAAGTGGTCAGAGAGGAAATGGGACTTAAAAATGTCATTCTTATGATCCCGTTCTGCAGACGTATAGATGAAGCCGAAAAAGTGCTTGCTGAAATGAAGAAGAATGGACTTGAAAGGGGAAAAGAAGACCTGCATATCTATGTGATGTGTGAGATACCCAGCAATGTTGTGCTTATGGATGAATTCAGCAAATATTTTGATGGCTTTTCAATAGGTTCCAATGATCTTACACAGCTGACCCTGGGTGTTGACAGGGATTCAGAGATTCTGGCATCTTCCTTTGATGAAAGAGATGATGCTGTGAAAAAAATAATATCCATGGCAATTCAGGGAGCTAAAAAAAATGGAAAACATATCGGACTTTGTGGGCAGGCACCCAGTGATTTCCCCGAGTTTGCTGAGTTTCTCGTTAGAGAGGGCATAGACTCAATATCACTTAATCCAGATTCTATCATGAAGATAAGGGTTAAGGTAAAGGAAGCAGAGGACAAAATAGCCCGGAAACAATGATTGAGATAGCCATGTATATACCAGCCAAAAATGAACAGAGATCGTGTTGAGGCTAAGATGCAGAATACTCTTTGAAAAATAGATTAAAAATATAGCGATCCCGAAGGGATTTGAACCCTTGGCCCTCGGGTTAGAAGCCCGATGCTATATCCTGGCTAAGCCACGGGACCGCTATGGATTGACTGGAGTACGAAATAGGCGTTTTAGCATAAAAGCCTTTTGTATAAACCGCCAAAAGAAGGTGTTTTAGCCATTATAACAAACACAAATAAATATTAGTTTAGCATCAACTCTAAAAGTTACGATTATATTTTAATTATTCAATTAATGAGGCTTAAAAAATGAGCGAACTTTTGATCTATTACAATGGCAATTTTGTCCCAAAATCAGAGGCAACAACTTCAGTTTATGATCATGGGTTCCTTTACGGAGACGGCGTTTTCGAGGGAATCAGAGCATACAATGGACGTGTTTTCAAGTTACGTGAACACGTTGACAGGCTCTACGACTCTGCAAAGGCAATTGCATTAACTATCCCACTGAGCAGAGATGAAATGGAAGAAGCTGTCCTTGAAACTCTCAGAAAGAATAATTTGCGCGATGCATATATCAGACCTATTGTTTCAAGAGGAATTGGAGATCTGGGATTGGATCCTAGAAAATGTCCAACACCAAACATCTTCATCATTTCCCAGGAATGGGGTGCAATGTATGGTGACCTCTACGAAGTAGGACTTACCGGCGTTACAGTTTCCGTTAGAAGAAATGCAGCTGATGCACTTTCACCAAACATCAAATCACTCAACTATCTGAACAACATCCTTGCAAAGATAGAAGCAAATGAGAAAGGCGGAGATGAAGCTATATTCTTCGACCAGAATGGTTACCTTGCAGAAGGTTCAGGAGATAACATCTTCATTATCAAGAACGGAAAGGTCTACACACCTCCAACCATCAACAACCTCAAAGGAATCACAAGGGCAACTGCAATAGAATTGCTTGAAGAGATGGGTATCGATATATCCGTTGAGAATCTTGGTATGTTCGACCTCTACACAGCAGATGAGATATTTGTCACAGGAACAGCGGCCGAAGCCGCACCTCTCGTCAAGGTTGACGGGCGTGACATAGGCGATGGAAAACCAGGACCTATCACAAAGAAAATGGTAGACGCCTTTGAGCACATCACCCAGAACACAGGCACAGAAATATACCCTTAACTTTTTCTTTTTTGGAGGGAGAACACACCCTCCGTGATTTAAGCGAGTTACAATTCATAAATGGAATTATATAGTATAAATTATATAATACCATGTATTAGCCTTAGCGAGGAAAATACAAATGGACATGGACAGCGAAAAAGGAAAAGTGTTAATGGAAAATGTCAAGTATCTGAATGATTCGATCATGGCAATACTACTTCTTATGCCTGTTACTCTGGTAATCGTCTTTGAAGCTCTTGATTCCACACCAAAATTGAAATACCTATCTCTTGCTACCTGGTTAATATATCTCACCGGATTATGGTACGTTGCAGCAAGAGTCTTCAAACTTAACAAAACCCTTATAGGGTATCTCGATGATAACTAAGCGACCATAATGGAACGCAAGGAATTCAGAGAACTAAGTTCAGTAGAAAATGCCAGAAAACTGGTAAGAAGTATAATCATTCAGCCGGATGCCGTAGTGATACCCATAGAAAGATCTACAGGGAAGATCACGGCGAAAGATATTTTTTCAAATGTTGATGTACCAGCATTCAACCGCTCTATAAAGGACGGATATGCCATTCGGGCAAAGGACTCATATCAGGCAACTGAGCCAGAGCCGACAAGACTCACGAATATCGCATCCATACCTGCAGGATGCAATGAATCTTTTTTTGTAAATGATGATGAAGCAATAGAGATATCCACAGGCGCACCTATACCCGATGGAGCAGATGCGGTCATCATGGTTGAGCAGACCAGCCAGAGAGAAAATGATACGATCCTCATGTATCAGCCAGTCTACATTGGTGAGAACATAATGAAGACAGGCTCTGACATCATGAAAGGAGAGCGTGTGCTTAGAAAGAATACACGCATGGGCTCAAGGGAGATTGGTGTACTTGCATCCATAGGCATGGGGCAAGTCCCTGTTAAAGAACTACATGTAGGAATCATTTCAACCGGTGATGAACTAATAGAACCTGGAAACGAACTTGTTATTGGCAAGATATTCGATGCAAATTCCTACGCCATTGCAGCAGCCATTGAAGAATGTGGCGGAATTCCAAAAATATATGGCATTGTCCCTGATGATGAGAAACTCATGGAGGATGCACTCAACCGTGCTATTGAAGAATGTCATATAGTCCTCACATCCGGCAGTACGTCTGCTGGTGTAGGAGACATAATGTACAAGATAATTGAGGATAAAGGCGAAACACTTACCCATGGTATTGCCATCAAACCTGGAAAACCTGTTGTTATCGGAATGATAGATGGTGTTCCAACCATAGGTTTGCCTGGAAATCCCACATCAGCATTGAGCATATTCAACGAATTCGTGGCACCCATAATATACAATTCTCTGGGAATAGCACCCTCTTTTAAGACAAGGATCACTGCATTGATGGGAACCGGCATTCGCTCAGGTGGACGTGAAGAACTGTTCCCTGTGGGAGTTGTGCGCGGAAAGGCATATCCAGCAGATAAAACATCAGGAGCAATTACCACACTATCTGATGCCGATGGTATAATGGAGATCCGTGCAGAAACTGAGTATATAGAAGCAGGCACCCCGGTAGAAGTGACCATGTTTGGCAATGTCAAAAGTCCGGACCTCATGATAGTTGGTGGGCAGTGCCCGGGAATTGATCTGCTGGAAGATATTACAGGGCTTACATTCAGAACGCTCAACGTTGGATCTAGTTCAGGATTTGCCGCGATATCAGCAGGTACTGCCGACATTGGTGCTGTGAGCATGCCTGATGCAGAAAAAGAATACAACCTCCCAATTATTAAAAAAATGGGTATGCAGGATGTTGTATTAGTTAAAGGTTATAAGCGAGAGATAGGCCTAATATTCCGTCTGGATACTGATGTTTCGGGAATGAATGATATAACAGAACTTCGTTTGATAAACAGGAATAGAGGTTCCGGAACAAGGGCTTTACTGGATAAGGAACTCGGGGCACTTGCAGAATCAAAGGGAATTAGCAGGACAGAACTGGCAAAGAGTATAGATGGCTACAATTCAGGATCGAAAACCCATCGTTCTGTTTGCGAAACCATTAGAAATGAGAAAGCTGATATCGGCTTTGGATTGCGTGTGACAGCAGAGGAAGCGGGGCTTCAATTTATAGGCATTGCCGAAGATGATTTTGATTTTTTGATACGGAAAGATCTCCTTGAAATAGAGGAGATACAGGCATTCATCAGGGCTCTGGGGTCGCAAGAATTTGCAGAAGAACTGCCTGATGGTATAAGACTCTATGAGCTAACAGGCGAAATTATATCATCTACTTAAGGCTATTTAAATGCCTGATTGGAAAATCTTTTTTTATATTGACGTTATGGTAGGTGCAAATGAGCATACACGAGGACATACAGGCCGTTGAAGAGGAGATCAAGAAAACGCCTTACAATAAGGCAACATCTCACCACATAGGCAAGTTGAAAGCAAAACTTGCACGGCTACGAGAAGAGCTTGTTAAAAAAGCTGCGAGCAAATCAGGCGGAGAGGGCTATTCTGTCAAAAAATCCGGTGATGCCAGTGTAGCGCTTGTAGGTTTTCCTTCTGTGGGCAAATCCACACTTCTTAACAAACTTACTGATGCGAATTCTGAAGTCGGAGCCTATGAATTTACAACTCTAGATGTAATTCCCGGTGTACTGGAATATAAAAATGCAACTATTCAGATACTTGATGTGCCAGGGCTTGTGAAAGGTGCGGCTAGCGGTAGAGGACGTGGAAGAGAGGTTATTGCAGTGGTTAGAAACTGTGACCTTGTTATTTTCATTCTGGACGTGTTCCAGAACTATCACCATCAAGTGCTCAAGCAAGAGCTCTATGATGCTGGAATACGCCTCGACCAATCCCCCCCCGATGTAACTATTAAGAGACAGGACAGAGGTGGAGTTGTTATCAGCAGTACTGTGAAGCAAGATATGCCTGATGACCTTATTAAGGCAATTCTCAATGAATATAAAATCCACAATGCTCACATACTCATGAGAAAGAAAATCAACGTAGACCAGCTTATAGATGCAGTTCTGGGTAACCGCGTTTACATTCCTTCTGTGGAAGTCATCAATAAGGTGGATATGGCAGATGAATACGTACTGGAAAAATGCAGAACGGAGTTCCCAAATTCCACATACATTTCTGCAGACAAGGAAGTAAATCTGGAAGCAGTCAAGGATGTAGTATACGATTCACTCAATTTCATCAGTGTATACATGAAGCCGCAGGGCGAGTCTGCAGATATGGACGAGCCCATGATCCTCAGAAGCGGAACGACAGTTGGAGATGTCTGTGACCACCTGCACCGTGATTTCAGGAGAAAGTTCAGGTATTCCCAGATATGGGGAGATTCAGCCAAACACCCCGGCCAGCGAGCAGGTCTGGATCACGTTCTCAAAGATGGAGATGTTATTACTCTGATAATCGCAAAATAAACTCGTTTTTGCATAAGAAATAAGTATGATTATGCATTTATTCTGCTAATCGTCGTAGTCCCGTAGGGTAGTGGTCAATCCTTCCGGCCTTTGGAGCCGAAGACGCTGGTTCGAATCCGGCCGGGACTACTGAACTTCTTTACACAGTCCAATTTGTTCTATTTCCTCTTTATGAGGATTTGTTAGGTGACTGCTACTTCCTGCAATGTATAAACGTGAAAAATATTTCACGCTTTTACAAGATTATTTTTCATTATCGACAC
>Ga0206328_110_pt1 | contig 58244 bp, 53 predicted proteins | sample SalPonR1_A_D2_MG_FD_142664 | JGI IMG/M metagenome (GOLD analysis project Ga0206328, IMG submission 142664)
GCGTCAGATAATTGATGCCTATGAAAAACATGAAAATAAAAAGAAAAAATAATCAAACAATGCTCCTCCTTCAAATTTGAGTCAACTTATATTTGAAAAAAATCAGATCAATACAGAATCCTTTGCTTTTACAGATCGATTTCTACCAGAATTCTGTACACCAGATGAAGCAGAATTGACAATTCCATCATCCAGAACAGTTAAAGTCATATCCTGCAACTCCAGCGAAGTCTCATGCAAAAAGCATTTTTGCCAAAAGGTAACTAAAAATATTCGCATCCATCCCAATAATATAATAATAATAATGTGAAAAACCACACACAGTAGTTTAAATAGCGGAAACATATAAGAATTTCGATATATAAGGGCTCACCAGAAACTACATAAATTAACATGATATATAGAATTAAAAATCGTTTACCTATCCATCATGCTGAACTAATATCAATTAGCACTTACACTAATATACTACTCACTAATATACTACTATAATTCCCGGAGGATTTCCATGAAAGTTAAAATTACTGAAACCATTCTTCGAGATGCGCATCAATCACTTATTGCGACCCGTATGCGTACCCGCAACATGTTACCGATCGTTGAGAAACTCGACGAGATAGGATACTATTCATTAGAGATGTGGGGCGGAGCAACATTTGACAGTTCTATAAGATACCTCAATGAAGACCCATGGGAGAGGTTAAAGGAACTCAAAAAGCATATGGTGAACACACCTGCTCAAATGCTTTTGCGTGGACAGAATCTCGTAGGATACAAACATTATTCTGATGATGTAGTAGAGAAGTTCGTAAAAAAGGCCCATGAGAATGGAATTGATATATTCAGGGTCTTTGATGCTGTCAATGATATCCGCAATATGGAAAAAGCAATCACTGTTGCCAAGAAGGAAGGAGCACACGTACAGGGCACTATTAGTTATACAACAAGCCCGGTCCACACCATAGAGAAATATGTGGAACTGGCAACAGAACTTGCGGAACTTGACTGTGATTCTATCTGTATCAAGGATATGGCAGGACTAATTTCACCACAGGATGCATATGATCTTGTAAAAGCACTCAAGTCAGAGGTCAATTTACCTGTAGACCTGCACTGCCACTGCACTTCAGGAATGGCCCCCATGAGCTATACTGCTGCATGCAGAGCTGGTGCAGACATATTAGATACAGCACTGTCCCCATTTGCATGGGGAACATCACAGCCGCCAACCGAGTCAATTGTCGCTGCACTTGCAGATACAAAGCGTGCAACTGGACTTGATATGGAATTGCTTGCTGAAGTTGCCAATTATTTCAAGGACATAAAGGAACAATACAGATGCATACTCAATCCTATTTCCGAGCAGATCGATACTAACGTTCTTCGATACCAGATCCCTGGTGGAATGTTATCCAATCTTGTATCCCAGTTGAAAGAGCAGAATGCACTTGATAGATATGATGATGTGCTTGCTGAAATGCCAAAGGTCAGAGCAGAGCTTGGTTATCCACCACTTGTCACACCTACCAGCCAGATAGTTGGTACACAGGCAGTTCTGAATGTCCTAATGGGAGAAAGATACAAGGTAATTCCAAAGGAAGTAAAGGACTACGTTCGTGGCCTCTATGGAAGACCTCCACAGAATATCAGCGATGAGATCATCACAAAAATAATCGGAGACGAAAAACCAATTACATGCAGACCTGCAGATCTTCTTGAACCAGAATACAAGAAGATGAAAGCTGAAGCTGAAGAGTTAGGTTTGGTGAAAAAGGAAGAAGACATCCTTACCTACATACTTTATCCTGCAATAGCACCTGCTTTTCTTAAGGGAGAACTCGAGGAGGAAGACATTTCTACATTAGCAGTAGAGCAAAGTCCATGTGCATCAGCTAATGTTGCAATCCCTACTGACTACAAGGTAGAAGTTGATGGAGAAGTATATAATGTAAAGGTCAACCCTGTTGGTGGCTCTGTCACCGTTACAGAAGTACAGGAAAAAGCAACTTCTGATGTTGAAGGTGCAGTCACCAGCCACATGCAGGGAATGGTCCTCTCTGTGAACGTCAATGTTGGAGATGTAGTTTCTGAGGGAGACAGTGTTTGCGTTATTGAAGCAATGAAGATGGAAAATGCGATCCATGCACCATATAGCGGAACCGTCAAAGACATATTCATATCAGAAGGAGATGCGGTCAGTTCAGGAGATGTGATTCTAAGCATCAACTGAGGAGGATTAGCATGTTCAAAAAAGTACTTGTTGCAAACAGAGGCGAAATTGCCATCCGCGCCATGAGAGCATGTCGTGAACTCGGAGTCAAAACAGTAGCTGTTTACTCAGAGGCTGATAGAAATGCTCTTTTTGCAAAATATGCAGATGAAGCATACCACATAGGTCCGGCACCTGCAAGCCAGAGTTATCTGGACATGGACAAGGTCATTGATGTTGCTTTAAAGACAGGAGCAGAAGGTATTCACCCCGGATACGGATTCTTGTCAGAGAACAGCACATTTGCCAGAAAATGCGAAGAAGCAGGTATTGTATTCATAGGCCCTACAAGCAATGCTATTGACCAGATGGGAAGTAAAATAGCTGCAAGGAACACAATGATAGAAGCAGGTGTTCCTGTCGTTCCCGGAGTCAATGAAGCTATTTCAGACATCAAGGAAGCCAGTAAAGTGGCAGAGGATATTGGGTTCCCTGTCATGATCAAGGCATCAGCCGGTGGTGGCGGAATTGGAATGAAGATAGTTCATTCAAAGGATGATTTTGAAAGCTCATTGCAATCTATCCGATCTGTTGCTGAATCTGCGTTTGGTGATCCTACTGTATTTATTGAAAAATACGTGGAAGAACCAAGACACATTGAATTCCAGATACTTGCAGACAAGTACGGCAATACAGTTTATGTTATGGAAAGAGAATGTTCCATTCAGCGTAGACACCAAAAGCTCATAGAAGAAGCACCATCCCCAGTTATTACACCGGAAATGCGTAAAAAGATGGGAGAGACTGCAGTTAAAGCTGCAAAGGCAATTGGCTATGAGAATGCAGGTACTGTGGAATTCCTTTATTCCAAAGGAGAGTTCTATTTCCTTGAAGTGAATACAAGGTTGCAAGTAGAGCACACCATTACAGAAATGATCACAGGCATAGACCTTGCCAAACAGCAATTGCACATTGCATGCGGAGAAAAGCTTCCATTCAAACAGGAAGATATTACCTACAGAGGGTGGGCAATTGAGTGCCGCATCAATGCTGAAGACCCGCTCAATGATTTCGCACCATTCCCTGGTAAGATCAAAAGATATAGATCAGCAGGCGGACCTGGAATTAGGGTTGACAGCGGAGTTCACATGGGATACACCATTTCCCCATACTATGATTCCATGGTCTCAAAGCTCTGTGCATGGGGTGCAGACAGGGATGAAGCTATTGCCAGAATGAGGCGTGCCCTCTACGAGTACGTGGTTGTCGGAGTTACAACAAATATACCATTCCACAAAGCAGTGCTAAGAAGTCAAGAATTCAAGGATGCAAAGCTTACGACTCACTTCATTGATGACTACAATATTATTGAAGAAGTAAAGAAGGTAGTCAAAGAAGAAAGCGAGAAAGAAATCACGTTAGCTTCTGTTCTTGATACAAAGGAAGAGAAAATTGCTGCTGCAACAGCTGCTGTTGGAGCTTATGTAAGCGCAGCCCAGAAACAGAACAAATAAAATAGATCAATTTCGATATTTCAGTATATAGTGTGGGAGCACATATTAAAGAGGAATAGCTTTGGCTGACAAAAAAACCGATGTAATCAGGTTATTGAAGAATGCCGGAAGTTCCCCGATATCAGGACAGGAAATTGGAGATAAGCTGGGCATTTCCAGAGCTATGGTTTCAAAATATATCAAAAACATCAAGGGTGAAGGATATGAAATTCGTTCGAGTCCAAAGATTGGCCATACACTGATATCATCACCTGATATCCTCATACCCGATGAGATCAAGAAAGGACTAAAAACCAACATCATTGGTAAAGAGATCATTTACTACGATAATGTAGAATCGACAAATAGTATTGCCAAAGATATCGCCCTGAAAAAACCCAATGGAACTATTGTCCTTGCTGAGACACAGAATAAAGGTCGTGGAAGGCGAGGCAATGAATGGGAATCCCTCCCCGGAGGACTATGGTTCTCAATAATACTAAAACCTGATATCCCACTGGAGCATGCATCAAAAGTTACGCTCATTGCAGGGCTGGCAGTTGCAAAAGTAATACAGGAATATGGAATTGATGCAAAGATCAAATGGCCAAATGATATATTGATCAATGGGAATAAAGTTTCTGGAATACTTACAGAATTGAATGCTGAGCTTGACGGAATTAATTATATAATCCTTGGAATTGGAATCAACGTCAACGTTAATATCCAAGCTCTAAAAGATGATGTTAAAGCTACATCAACCAGTATAAAAAGTGAAACTGGGAAAAGAACGGATAGGACTGCATTCTTCAAAAATATTCTACAGGAACTGGAACAACAGTATATTAGATTTGAAGCACAGCAATTTGCCGGCATCATTGATGACTGGACCAAACTTTCGAATACCATTGGAAAAGAAGTCACGATCATAGATCCGACAGGGACCATAGAAGGTAAAGCCATCGGAATATCAGAGAACGGAGCACTTCTGGTACAGAATGGATCAGGAATTAAAGAGGAAGTTATTGCAGGGCACTGCAGGCATAAAAATGGTTAAATCGGGGGGATATATTTTGAGCAGAGCTAGTTTCATAAGCATCATTTTGATAATTACTCTGTTATCCCAATTTCCCGTTTATGCCACCCAACACGAACCTATCATAAACGGAACTGGAATCTTTATAGCTACAGGGGAAAGCTGGGATTTTTATCAAGGATACAAGATCACAATAGTAAGTGTGAACCAGGGAAAAGGACAGGCCTGGGTCAAGGTTACTTTGAATGATGATCCAATACATGAAAAGATCCTTAATGAAGGGGAAAATATCAATTATTCACGCGAATATGAGATACTGAATCTGACACTGGATACAATATACTCAAACCCAGGTAGCGACCTTGTTACCTTTAAACCTGTGTACCAATACAGAGACATAAAATTACCAGACCCCATATTTGAAGAAGAAGAAAGCATCCCCACAAATGAAAGTGATGAAAGTACTGAAGATGATAACAGCAAGAATATTGCAGGGTTTGAACTCCTAACGACATCTTTTGCAATACTACTATCAAGCCATTATTTCCGAAAGAATAGAGATAGAAAATAGTTTCAAAAAGGAAAAAATAAAAAATAAGAAAAGGAAAAAGTATCTTCAGAAATATTAGAATTTCAGATCTCCTTTTTCCATGAGAACTTTCAGATCCTCAAGGCTTAAACGGCCCTTTTTATCCAGCTTCTCCTTTGCGACAACAAGATGTTCTTCCTGCTTCTTTTCATCTTTTACAAGCTGTAGCTCATTGAGTTTCTCAAGATACGCCTCAAGTTCTTCCCTCAAAGAAGCAATACTGGCTTTTAATGGATCTATCTTTTCCCTGATAGGTGCAGTGACTGCATAGTTTTCCCGCATCTGGGTGTGTGCAAGATCTGCTTCCTTGCGAATCTCATCAACTTCTTTGTATAGAGCAAGCATTTCAAGGTGGTATTTCTGTGATTCTTCAGCAAGTTTTTTGATATCTGAACCAACATCCACGCTTGAATCGAAGATCACCTTTGATGCATCATAGGTTTCCTGGAGCTTCTCATGGATCTCATTTGCATCAAAAGCAGCACCCAAACGATCCTTCATTTCAATGAGTTTTGTGAAGAGATCGATCTCGTGCTTCAAAGGAATGTCTGAATTCAGGAATGTATCAATATCTGCAACATAGGACTTTGAAAGTGACTCAACACTTCCCTTTGATTGCTTGTTCAGGGCATCACGTTTGCCTTTCAGGTCAGACATTTCACTGGAAAATGCACGGCTCTTTTCCATGACTGCATTTCTTGAAGCTTTCAAAGATGCTATCTTTTCATTGACTGAATCTCTTTTAGAACGAGAAGCTCGAGCCTTTGTGACCAGCTCCTTTACTTTTCCATTGAGCTTATCACGCTTTGCCTTCAGGTCATCAGAATTAGTACGGTGAAGTTTTAATTCCCGGTATATTCCCTTTAACTCACGGTCGTGGTGAGAAATCTGGGTCCTGAATTCATTGACCTTTGACTTAAGGTCCTTTTCAGACATATTAGATACATCACTCATGCTTTGACCTCCATTTGAACATCCTGGCCTTTTGATACTTTGTCCCAGTAATCAAGTGCCTCTTTATGGCTGGCAAGTCTATTCTTTAGCCAATTATGACGAGGACTTATCTCAGCAACTGACTTTTCACTTTCGAGTTTTTCATTCTCAAAATCTACATCTTTTCCTTTGATCTGATGAAGGTCAATATTGGCAGCCATTGCATCATTGATACGTGCCTTGATAGAAGCAACAGTATCATCGGCATTGGAAGGTAAAGCAATTGAGGATAGCTTCCCGGAGAAGGTGTTCACATGTTGTTTTTCTAGATCCGGAACTAAAGCACTTTTCAATTTCAAAAGCTCAGTATAAACATTATCTATATCCCGGGAAATTTCCGGATCAGAAACCTTTGCTTTTAGGTCATCGAAATATTTTTCAGCCTGATGATAGAACAACTGTCTTTTTTCAGTCAATATTTCGACTTTGTTAAGAACATCTTCCTTTTTATCTTTGGAAGAATCGATTATTTCATTTAAAGACTTGAGCTTTTGATCAAGTTCATTGAATTCAGAAGAATATTCATTCACAAAACGTCTGTGCTTATCAATTACTTTTTCAATAAGCTCAGCTTTTTCAAATGTCTTCAGGACATTTTGTTTATCTGTAATCTCACTATCAGTCATAAATTAACCTCAAACCCTTAAATTCTAAAAATCTGGGCATGCGCCACACCATCAATAATCTTAACGTTATTCGGATTCACAGAGCCACACTCAACCGCACATGAAACTGCCTTTTCTCCGAATATATTTACATTGGAAGAACGTTTGACCGCATCCATTGCATAGGTTTCAGAAACACTATCACCTTTGTAGAATTCTTCAGTAATAGTTATGATTATATCGCCTTCCCTGAGAGTTCGACCTATCAATTCCTCATCACAAACCGCGACAATGACATTATCACGATATTGGTGAATTTTCAAATACATACGATCACATCGGTTATACAACTTTTATATGGTCTTTATCCGGTTTGAAAACATCGCCACCACGTTTCATTCGGGATATCAGTTCTTCTGCATGTTCATGATCTATATCCTGAGCACTGGCTTCAGCATATATCTCTTCGAGTGGAGCTTTACCACCAGGATGTTTTTCACCAACGATTTTGATGATATCCTTCATGATCTTGATCTTGTCCCTCTGGCTCTTACTGGTTCCGGATGCGACCACATCAACGTCAAATGCACCTGTATCAGGATCAACGCCCACCTGTTTGAGACAGGACATCGAAATTCGTGTCGTCCTCTTAGCATCCTCAAGAGTTGCAACATCACTAAGACGAACCCTGGCACTTGCTTCTGCAAGGCGAACCAGTGCTTCTAACTGACGAGCAGTAACAGGAACAGGAGAATCTTTTCCCTCACCCATCTTCCTAAGGTCCATATAGTATTTCACCAGATGTTCTCTGGCATCATCTTCCATTATAGGATATATACGTCTGCGGGCATAAGCTACATATTTACGCATTAGGTCAGGATCGATAACAGGCTTAATTACATCCATATGCACTTCAACCTGCTCCTGACTAATCTCACTTAAAGGCATATTATTACGCTGTTCCGAAAGCTCACCTGCATAATGGGCTTTCAGAATATGTTTTGCAATTCTGGAATCCAGCTCCTCGTTTGGAGTATCAAGGAGAACGAATATCATGTCGAATCTGGATACCAGTGCAGGTGGCATGTTTATCTGCTGAGCTATGCCTTCATACCTGTCAAAACGTCCGTATTTTGGATTTGCAGCTCCAAGAAGCGCACATCTGGATTTTAAAGTAGCAATAATACCTGCTTTTGCAACACTGATGGTCTGCTGTTCCATAGCTTCGTGCAATGCACTCTTATCTTCAGTGCTCATCTTATCCATTTCGTCAACAGCAGCTATACCCATATCCGCCATGACAAGTGCACCGGCTTCAAGTGTCCAGCGGCCATCGCCAAGGTCATCTTTTACTGCCGCTGCTGTCAAACCACTGGATGATGCACTTTTACCTGATGCAAATACGCCCCTTGGGGAAAGACGAACCATGTAGCGAAGCAACTGACTTTTTGCAACACCAGGGTCACCCACAAAGAGCATGTGAATATCCCCACGAACTCTGGAACCATCCGGGAGGTTCTTGGCAACACCTGAAAAAAGCTGAAGGGATAAGGCTTCTTTTACATCTTCATAGCCATAGATAGAAGGTGCAATGGATTGCATGACCTTCTCATATATCTTTGGATCACAGCTCAATGCAAGGATCTCTTCCTCCTCCTCAGGAGATATTTCAAGCTCATCAAATTCCTGATCCATATATTCAATTGAATTAGCATGAAGAACAAGATCATAAAAAGGAGATTTACCCTCACGTGTCGTACGCTGATGGGATTTGAGAACACCATTGATAATAACTCGATCACCTGGCTTGACTATTCCTGCAAGATCATCCTCTGCATCCACGTCAAGACTCTGAGGCTGAGTTCCACCTTTAAGATTTTCAGGAGATTCCTGAACCTGGAGTTTTTGTGCATCGATAAAAGTGGATTCATGGACCTGGATCTTGAACGGGCCTTTCCTCCCACATGTCTCGTTCTCACACTCCATCGGCTCCACGAACTTAAGTTCAGTCTGTGGGATCATCGTCACATGTTCACAACGCATACACTTAAAAGCCGCATCTATTATCTTAGGACGCACTTCTGTTGCCTTGCGTATCATGCCCTCGATGGCCACTAATTGCATCAGGTGTTTACTTCTGAGTTCTCTGTTAGGAATCTTATTAGGTATTTTTACAAAACGAACACTAGCATCAACAAGTGTTTTCTCAATAGGCAGATCGATGTCCTGAAGAGCATTGTTAGATGAGGGAAGAACTTCATCCGGCTGTAAAAGAAGTTGCTCTGCTAAGTCCCTGTCAAATACTTCAAGATCTGGAAATTCAACTTCAAGACTTTTCCTTTCAGGATAGTCATTTGCTATCTGCAGGATTTCATCCCAGTAATATTGTTTTAGAAAAGTTTTGAACTTTTCATCCCACTTTCCTTCTGTCATGTTTCACGCAAGATCATTAATAAAAGTCCTAAATATAAAATGTCGACTGGATTTGAACATATACCTTAAGCAATATGAACATTTCGAAACAAGCTATTTGCCATCAAATTTATGCTGGATCCTGCGAAGTATACCACGCAATGTCTGGACTTCCCGTGGAAGCAAGCAAGCTCTTCCAAATATCCTTTTGAGCATTAATAGAGTCTTATCTTTCTTGTGGGCAGGATATTCAATATCTTCCAGCAGTTGGTCAATATGCTCGTATAGTAGCTTAATATCGAATGCATCAGCAATCGGGTTTTCGCAGTTTTCTATACTACTAAGTTCATAAAGGACCACTGTGACAGCATGAGATATATTCATTACCGGATATATATCAGATGTGGGAATGCTTGTGATCATATCACACATCTTAAGCTCTTCATTTGTAAAGCCCTGGTCTTCACGGCCGAATAACACAGCAATATTGCCATCCACACCACTAAGCTTTTCCTTAAGCTCACGTGGAGAATATGCAGGTACTCTGACATGCTCATCGAATTTTGAGCCGGTGATGCCTGTGGTGCCTATTACAATACTGGAATCTCCTATAGCTTCAGAAAGAGAAGAAACATGAACTGCATTCTCAAGTACATCACGTGCATGTGATGACATTGCTCTTGCCTGTCCTTCGAGTTCGCATGGATTTACCATCACAAGCTCTGAAAAACCAAAGTTCTTGATCGAACGGGCAACCGAGCCAACATTACCCTGATACAGGGGTTCAACGAGTACTACTTTAAGGTTCATGGGAATCTCTTTTTTTATTATTCTGGTTTTTATCTAAGGAGAGGACTACATATAAGACTAATTAATGGTCAAAATGTCCAGTACATAAAAATCAGAGAGTGAAATAATTACAATCAGCATCCTGCACCACATCTTAATAATGACAATCTTTAAATAATATCGCTACCACACTCATGGAAACCAAACCGGTTACTTATAAGTAAAAATAATTTTAGTTCCTTAAAAGTACATTTATAATGTTTATATAAATATTCAGGAGAAAATTAAATGGCTATGGAGTATTTTTCAGGCGTATCTGATGCCTTAAGACTTACTTTTGTGCAGGTTATGATAATGGCCAACCTGTCCATTGGTATTTTTATTATCGGAATGTATATAAATATAAGAAAATGGGGGATGGGATCCACAGGCTATGGCGATAGTCCAGCAAAGAACCTTCTTGCTTTCCCAAAGATGCTTGCTTACCAGATGAGCGAACATGCACATGTCCATAATCAATCAGTCATATCAACTCTGATTCTTGACGTTGTGCTTCAGAGAAGGATTCTCAACAGAAGTCCTCTCAGATGGTTCATGCACTTTACCATATTCGTTGGCTGGATGACACTTTTCGTACTTTCCCTTGCAATGTTCCTTGTGGAAATGATACACCTTGTAGGAGCACAGGTAGGACTCCACGGACTACCCGAGTTCATGAACCCTGCGGTATTCAGAGAGCTTCTTGCAGTTCCAAACGACATATTCAGTTATATCCTGCTTATAGGAATCATCATTGCTATCTACAGAAGACTCTTTGTTACAAAGGTAAGAGAAGCAACCATTGCATACGATTCGATCCTTCTTATCGGACTTACCATAATCACCATTTCTGGATTCATTGCGGACGGGATCAGGACAGGCAGATTCTGGAACCTCAGTTTCCTTGGTCTTGACATACCAATAGAGTACGCACCACCAGCAGCACTCTTCCACGTAGTAATTTCATTGCTGTTCTGTATCGCATACATCCCATTCAGTAAATATATACACATGATCGCGATACCACTCGCACTCCTTGCAAACAAAGGAGGAGAATAAAATGGCAAAACGTGAACCTTCAATTAATACAGAGAATTTTACAGCTGTCCAGATAATGGAACTCGATGCATGCAGCCGCTGTGGCGAATGTGTGGACTGGTGTCCAACCTATGATGCATCCGGTAAGGACCCAGGACTTGCACCAAGAGACAAGATCCTTAGATGGAAAGACTACATCAACAAGGCATACGGCCTTCGTGCTACCCTTTTTGGCCCCAAAGAGATTCCTGAAGAAGAGATCGAGCAGTTCAAGGACGATGTATACGGATGTACCACCTGTGGCATTTGTGCTACAGTCTGTGAATCCGCGATCAACACTGTAGAACTCTGGGAATCCATGCGTGCAAATCTTGTAAAACGTGGAAACGGACCATACGGTAAGCAGGGAATGTTCCTCAAGCTCATCAGCGAGTATAAGAATCCATACATGGCAGATAACAAGGATAGAATAAACTGGTTCCCGGAAGATATTAAAGTCGAAGACAAGGCAGAGATCCTGTACTTCGGTGGATGTACCGCAGAACTTAAGCAAAGAAAGCTTGCACTTGCAACAGGACGTCTGCTTAACAAGCTCGATATCAAATTTACAATGCTTGGTGAAGATGAAATATGCTGTGGATCAGCACTCATCAGGACCGGACAATACTACGTCAATGATGCTGCTAAAGTGAATGCACAGGCAAACATTGATAACATCAAGGCAAAGGGTGCAAAGATAGTTCTTTATGCATGTGCTGGATGTTTCAGAGCATCACTCGTTGACTGGCCAAGACTTACAGGTAAGGAGCTTCCATTCAAGGTAATGCACATCACACAATACCTTCAGGACCTCATCGAGAAGGATGAGATCAAATGGGAGAAATCCATTGACAAAAAGGTCACATACCACGACCCATGCCACCTCGGACGTCATGTTGGAGTCTTCGAGCCACCAAGAGCTGTACTTGAAAGCATTCCAGGTATAGAGTTCATCGAAATGGAGAGAACCGAAAACGACCAGCGTTGCTGTGGAGCAGGTGGCGGAGTGAAGGCAGGTATGCCAGACCTCGCACTGAGTGTTGCCTCAACACGTGTTCAGGAGGATGCACTTGCAACAGAAGCTGACATTCTTTCAAGCGCATGTCCTTTCTGTAAGAGAAACCTCAGCGACGGTAGAGATGCAGTGGGTGCCAAGGACCTTGAAGTTGAGGATGTCGTAGTTCTCGCTGCTGAAGCAATGGGAATCGACCTTAGCGACGCACCAGAGTGATTTTTGTCACTCTACTTTTTTCTTTTTATTTTTGAGGAAAAAATAAATAAGCAGTACAGCACTATTTCCTCCTACTCATGCAATTACCTTATGATTTCCTTGGAAAAGTTTTTATTGGCCTTGCTATTCTGGCATTATTAACAATAGTAATAGCATTAGCACTCGGTCTTTATAGTTTCAAAAAGAAAAAGATACTCTTCCCTAATTTTATTCTTTCTATCCTTTATTTATTTTATGAACCGGCAAAATGGATATGCAGGGCATTTGGAATAAAGGACATACTTATTGATGAGATACTTGTAGAAGTACGCAATGCAGTAATGATCGAACGATTTAAAATGGTCAAAGATGGACGTGTGATATTTCTCCCGCAATGCCTGCGCAATCCAAAATGCAAAGCAAGATGTGACCCCATTATTGGATATGAATGTACACAATGCGGACTTTGTGATATTGGAAATATTTGTGAAGCTGCTGAAAGATACAATTTTCAGGTTTATATCATACCAGGTGGAAGTTTTGTGAAAAAGATCATAAAGAACCACAGACCAAAAAGTTGCATTGGAGTTGCATGTTATCCTGAGCTAGCCGAATCCATGCAGGGAGCATCACCGTTTATGATAGTACAGGGAATATCCCTGACCCGGGATGGGTGTTTTGACACAAGAGTAGATGTCAAAGAGATCATCGAAAAAATGGAGGAATGCAATGTATAGTTTGCTTGGATTAATTGTCACAATATTCATACTCATGTCAATATCCCTTGCAGTTATTGCACTGATGGCAAGCAAAATAAGCATGAATCGTCATGTATGGTTGGCAGGTTTTTTTTCAGGTACCCTAGATTTTTTTCATATGCCTCTCAAATATTTTTTCTTCAAGCTATCTGATACCAAAATACTGGATAAATGGATGGTCTCACTAAAGAACATATCCAGCAAGAAAGCATTTTCAAAAACCAGTAACCGTATGATAATAGTTCCCCATTGTATGAGAGCACTGGATTGTCCTGCGATATCAACAAGAACAGGAATACAATGCACGTCATGTGGAAAATGTATATTTTCACGACTCAAAGAAGATGCTGCTAAATATGGATATGATCTGTACATCGTGACAGGTTCATCATTCGTCAAACATGTTTTAAAAGAAAAAAACTATGATGCTGCCCTTTTAATTGCATGCGACTATGAGCTCAATAAGGTTATGATGGGACTGAAGGGTAAAAACATAGTAACCTACGGAATACCTATGCTAAATGATGGTTGTTTCAGTACTGAAGTAGACTATGATAAAGTACTTGAAACACTGGAAATGTTTTCCAATTAGCTAATCTAATTACTTTTTCTTCTTTAAAAGCAAAAAGGTCCATGAAAATAAGAGTAGTGAGTGAGGAGAGTAAGCTCCCTTCTGTTGATGCAATACATATTCCTGCCTGGCAGGAAAATGCGCTCATTAGAGCTGCATTGACGGCATTCGGCTAAGCGTCAATAACTTCGGGAATGGTCCAGAAAACCATTTTTACCCTACTTCCGACTTGCATCCACGAGGGTTCGCCGTTCCATCCACATTCCATGCGATCTCAGCTTTTCAGCATCACAGCATTAACATAGCGTGGTATCGTTTCTGTGCCAGCATACAATAAATTGTATGAGTTGCAATGCAACTGCCCAGACTCTCGCCTGATGCCCTTTACAGGCACTCGTGTATCTGGATGATGGGGAGACTTTCCTCAGGTCAAAGACCCGGCGCCATCCTTCCTCTCTCGAAGAGAGAGTTATACAGATACTATATAAGCATATCGCATCGCTAAAAAAATTATGACTAAATATTTATTATTTAGATAGCTACATGAAAATGTATAAATATATAAATAAGAAATGTTTACTGCCCAATCGTTTAAACATAAGTATTATAAAGTACACGATTTTAAAAATACATGGTAGTTCGATGAAATACAATAAATACCTTATTGCAGGTGTTATTCTGATAACAGTAGCACTAATGTTCCTTTTTGCAGGAATGGCATCTGTACCTATGGCGGATTACACAAATAATATAGCTGAAAATGAAACGCTGTTCGAGAATGGCACAATTGCCATAGGGATCATTACACCTGCAATTCTAGCAGTGCTATATCTCTATTTTAAGCCTACAAAGAAGGAATAAAAAATTAATACCTATACAAAAATTGGAAATTACTTCCACATCATAATTTTAAAACTCTGAAACCGCATCCACTTCTAAGCAGGAGATCAATTTTAGACATGATCTCTTCCTGATGAAAGTCAGACATATCCTCAAACTCATCCTTGTGCACAATCTTGATCTGTTCTGCCATTTTTTCCTTAACCACATCAGGATCTTCACCGATGACAAGGAGATCATCATCGAATCCAATATCGTGATATTTCATGATATGAACCATTAATTAACCCCTAAATGTAAAAAAGATATTTATAAAGGAAGGAAGTTGATCAATCTTCAACTTCCAGAGCCTGTATTATATCTTTGACCGTAAGGTCACCTTTTGCAACCCTAAGGACCATTGGATATATAAATGAACAATCATCAATGGCACTCCAGCGTGCTTCCCCGACCCTTTGCACGACCTCATCCATTACTTTACCACACTTATCACAATAAGTATTATCTGATTCTACTCCACATGCAAGACATTCCATATTTTACTCCTCCGTAATAGTCAATCCATTGATCTAAGTCAATGGTTATTTAGAATGTTTGTAGTAATAGTATATATTTATTGAGTTTTGCATCGCAAAAAGCATTATATCTAGCATAAATAGCATAGCAAACTGCCTCATCTTCTACGACATCTTTTAGTAGATTCCCACAAAAATATCAATCTGTTTAATGAAAAAGAGGAAGATATCTTGATAAGCAAGAATATAGAAAGGATTCATTCTGAAAGTGTACAGACCTGTGAACTTTGCATGATGGAAATGGAAAATGTCTATAACAACTTGAACCTTTCTAAAGAAGAGATGGATCTTCTTGATATGCCAAAACGCTCCTTTACAGTTCACTTCCCTGTGCGCATGGATTCAGGTAAAACGAAAATGTTCGTTGGTTATCGAGTACAATATAATGATGCGCGTGGGCCAACCAAAGGCGGAATTAGATACCATCCAGAGCTTAGCATCGAGACACTCCGAAATTTTGGTTTCTTAATGGCAATCAAATGCGCACTTGTAGATATACCATTTGGTGGTGCAAAAGGTGGCATTGTAGTTAACACAAAGGAGCTTAGCAGAGCTGAGCTTGAAAAAGTCACCAGATCCTATATTCGAGAGATATCCGACTATATTGGACCGTTTAAAGATATTCCCGCTCCTGATGCTTATACAGATGGCCAGATCATGGTCTGGATCCTTGATGAATTTGAGAAGATCAAGGGAAAACATGTTCCCTCAATAGTAACTGGAAAACCCGTTGAATTAGGTGGAAGCAAAGTAAGAAACATCGCCACATCCCTTGGTGGAATTTGTGTACTTGAAGAAGCACTGAAAATTACGGATCTGGACAAAGACTCAATTAATATTGCAGTTCAGGGATTTGGGAACGTAGGAAGAAATGCTGCTCAGATACTATACAGAGAAGGATACAGGATATGCGCTGTGAGTGATTCTAGTGGAGGAATTCTGAAAGAAGATGGTCTTGACATACTAAAGGTCATAGAGCACAAAGACCTAACTGGAGCTGTCCTCGATTTTCCAGGAAGTCAAAATATATCAAATGAAGAATTACTTACAAGTGATTGCAACATACTAATTCCCGCCGCTCTTTCAAAACAGATCAACAAAGAAAATGTCAGGGAGATAAAAGCTAAGATCATTCTCGAGTTGGCTAATGCACCAACCACAATGGATGCTAACAGACTGCTACTGGATCAAGGAGTAATAGTAATTCCCGATATACTTGCAAATGCTGGTGGTGTTGTTGTGAGTTATTTTGAATGGATACAAAATCTGAATCAGGATTATTGGGACGAAGAGAAAGTACGCACAAAGCTGGATAAGATAATGATAAATGCTTTTAAAAATGTAAATGCCATATGCGTTGAAGACAATTGTACAATGAGAAGAGCATCACTACAGTTCGCCATTAATAGCATACTACATGCAGAAAAACTAAGAGGGAACATTTAATAGCGAGATATTCTGTACAATAGATGCAGCGCTATATTAATATGAAAATAGCCAGTATCTGGCAGACATATTCAAATTACACTGGACAGAGGTTAAAACGTGAATAATGAACTTTTTCATCTGGAAGTCGGATACACCAAAATGGATAATCCGATAGCACTTGCCCCTATGGGCGGCATAACTGATAGTTTTTTTGCGAACGAACATGCAAAGGATGCAGGACTTGTTATCCTTGGCGGATACAACCTTGATGAAAAAACAAAGGATGCAGCCATCTCAATAATAGCACGTGGCAGAGAAGAGTTTGTGGAGAATGATCCATTTGAACATATTGCTAATGAGATAAAAGCCATTGAAAGTAAAAGTGCCGTTGCAGTTAATGTCAGAAGCACAAGTATCGAGCCTTTAGTAAAAGCTGCTAAGATCATTAAAGAGGCAAATGCCATTCTTGAGCTGGATGCACATTGCAGACAAAAAGAAATTACAGACATTGGAGCAGGACAGGCATTACTAAATAATATACCTAAATTGAAAGAATGGATAGGAAAGATCAAGGAAACAGGAGTGGTGCTTTCTGTAAAGACCCGTGCAAATGTTGTTGATGATGAAATTCTGGCACAGGAAATTGAAGATGCCGGAGCAGATATCCTCCATGTAGATGCAATGAAAGAAGGAGCAGGGACAGACCTTAAACAAATAATGCGTATAAGAGATGCAACACGGATGTTCCTTATATGTAATAATTCAGTCACTGATTTCATTACTGCAAAGGAAATGTTCTCGAGAGGAGCGGATATGGTATCCGTTGCAAGAGGAGTGATCGACACGCCAGGTCTCATCAGCCAACTTGTATCAAACGTATCTACCCTGCAGGAAAATGTAGGCTGGTACAATGCTGCAAAACATGTATGCAGAGGTGAAGGAGACCTGAGAGGACTTGCTTACTGCTGTCTTCCGGTAAAACCATGTCCCCTACATGGAAAACTTGATACTCTTGGATACACAACCCAGGAATTTGCAGATATTAAAAGAGATTTTGCAAAAGGAACCATACTGGAATACGGAGATAGTACATGTTTTGGAAGCTTGGTATGGTGCTGCAAAATATCAAAGCCATGCTTCTTAAGAGATGGTGTACTTGACACTTTGGGTCTTTCAGATGCTGATTACATGAATCTGAAGAAAGAGCTTGCTGACCATGTACTTAAAAATGCAAAAAAGCCCATTAGATTAAAAAACTAATAAAATGAAGGCCTGAGAATGGATTGCTCTGATTATCCGATAAGTTCGTATATTGCCCGATGTGCCCAACTTGCCATGTGCCTCGAAGTATCATCTTCTCCAAAGCCGGGAAACATCGATCGCTATGACGACTATGATGATACACGTTACGAGCATTTTCTTGCCTCAGCCATTAGCATACATCCTGTAATTGAGGAAGCATCCCTATGCAGCAGTGGCGTTGGAAGACTAATTAAAAATGCAGTCACTGAAAGTGTCACTTGGCAAAAGGGTGGAAACACCCATTTTGGTGCTATTATACTTTTAGTACCAATGGCAATGGCAGCAGGCAAAATAATTTTAAAAAATAAAGAGTTCACTATTGCAGAACTGACCGAATGCACAAAAAAAATTGTCAGTAAGGCTAATTCTGCTGATGCTACTGATTTTTACAGGTGTTTTGAAGCTGCAGGTGTTAAGGTCAATCCTGTAGATGACTTTGATCTTAAAGATGAAGAATCGATATCCAGACTTGAAAAAGATGATGTCAGTCTCTATAGCCTTATGGAAATTGCCAGCAGTTATGACCTTATTGCTAATGAGTGGATCAATGGTTTCAAGCGATGTTCAGACTGTGCAGATATGATCATACGTGGTATGGACAATGACCTGCTTAATGGTAAATTGAATGCGGACATCAATCATATTGTGGCGTACATTTTTCTTAAGATCCTTTCTGAGAATGAAGATACCTTCATAACTACTAAGTTCGATACAGAAACTGCAAATTATGTTTCAAAGCGAGCAAAGGAAATACTGGAACACTTGAATAATAGCGAATCTAACTTTAATGATATGTTACCTGCGATCAGGAACCTGAACTCAGAACTTCTGGAAAGAAAGATCAATCCCGGGTCAACTGCAGATATTATCATAGCCGGCCTGTTCATTGCATTGCTTAAAGGAGTCAGGTACTAATGCAAACTAATGATTTCAATCTTGATGATTTTGGAATATATGAAGGAATATCTGAAACGATTGTTACTACTACAAAAGGCTGGACACCTAATGCGGCCCCTATGGGAATCATTAGAAAGAAAGATAAAGCATTTATTCGTCTTTTCAAAGGCTCTACAACCTATGAAAATGTGGTTTCCAGCAAAATGCTTGTAGCTAATATCAGCAACGATCCTTTATTATTTGCACTTTCAACCTTTACAGATCTGGAAGATGAATATTTTCAAAGCATTAGTTTTGACGGGCTTACCATCTCAAGCTTAAAAGAAGCACAGAGCTGGGTGTTATTTGAATGCGTCAACACAAAGCTGACATCTGAAGCTTTTGTAGCGGAGATCGTGCCAAAACGTGCGCATATCAATAGATGCATAATAAAAGCAGCAAATCGTGCTTTTTTCAGTGTTATCGAAGCTTGTGTTCATGCAACCAGATATAAATTGACAGGTGACGATAAATACCTCAAACTCATAAAAGCTTACGGAGATATTGTGGAAAAATGTGGCGGAGAAGCAGAAAAGGATGCGATGCATATTATCTATGAATGCCTCTGAATTTTTCTGCCCCCTTCCTAAGCAGAAAATATAATAAACAGAAAATCTTTTTTCGAGCATGACAAAGACCATTGCCTGGGGACTTACCGGTGCCGGACATTTTCTGGAAAGAAGTTTTACCGTATTCAGAAATCTAAAATTTGAAAATGAGCATATCAGGATTAACACGTTCTTATCCAGCGCAGCAGAAGAGGTCATTCGAATGTATGGTCTTGAAGATGAGCTTGATTCAATATCAAATGGCGATTATCTTGAAGAGATATTTCTTGAAACTAAGCAAGGAAAGAGCTGGCCAAAAACCGGACGTTTTCTGCTTGATAAATATGATGCACTTGTCATAAGTCCCGCAACTTCTAATAGCGTATCCAAAATCGCTTACGGCACAGCAGACTCACTTGTAAGCAATGCTGTTTCACAGGCAGTGAAAGGCGGAGTTCGTGTGTTTGTTGTACCGGTTGATATTGCAGGAGTGGTCATTTCAGAATTACCCTTTGCAATTGACAGAGAGATGTGCCAGAAATGTGTTGATTGCCCCCCACGTAAGGAATGTCCATATAATGCTATAGCAGAACAGATAGAGCTTTTAAAATGCACAGGATGCGGAATTTGCAAGGACCTTTGTAGCTATGGTGCGATAAAAGGAGGACCTGTGAAACTTAGGGTGAGAGATGTTGATACACGTAATGTTGAGATAATGAAAGATCTTGAAGGTATCACTGTGCTTGAAGAACCAGAAGACATTATTGATGCTATCGAAAATCTATGAATGAAGATGACATTATTGATTTCTGAATATTTACTGGATCATATGCCAATTCTTTTTCCAATCTTCTTTTTTTGACCTGCGAAAAACTGTTTAATAACGAACATGAATGGGGTTTTTTTACCATGGGCACTGGTTTTTCCCTCACGTATGGCATCCAGCACAGCTTCGACACTCCGCTCAGAAGCATCGATCTCCGCATAACACCTACCGATCATTTGGGCTTCATGCGCATCACTTCCACCAACCATGGTAAATCCCATATCTTCTGCAGCCTTATGTGCCTTCTTATTAGGCCCATCTGTCATGCATCGGGAATTTAGAACTTCCACAGCATCAGCTTTGAGACCTTCCAGATAGCCAATACCATGCGATGTTAGTTTAAAGGGATGGGGGATAACTACCACAGCACCTTGTGCACGAGCTTTTTCTATTGTTTCTTCCGGACTAAGACCTGGTTCAATGAGCTCACTGACACCAAGTACAAGAATATGACCTTTTGATGATGTGACTTCCAGCCCCGGAATCACTATTTGTTTGGAACCTATTTCCTTTGCTCTTTTTACGCATTCTATCCCACCCTTGGTAGAATCATGATCGCAGATAGCAAAACCATCCAGACCATTTTTTGTGGCATGCTCCAGAATATCATCAAGGTCTGCATTACTATCTTTAGAAAAGCATGAATGCACATGGAGATCGAATTTCATGATGTGAAATAAGCCCTGAAAATTTATAAACATTCTTAAAGAAGAAAATAAGAATGATTTTGAGCGAACGGGAAAATAGAAGTTGGGTTGTTGGGTGGTTGGATTGATGGTACTTTAGAGGAGTTACCCGTTCGCAATAGTACAAACGACTTTTGTGTATTTAAATGTGGCGGATACTATAAAAGTCGCTCTAAATAAATATAGTCAGTTATCGTCCAAATATTTGGATGATAAGATAAGTGCCTTATTTATAATACGATCCATTGCCTCCAAATCAATTTCTATATTCTCAGAATACACAATATTATGAACTACAGCTCTATCAAAAAGCCAGGAGACCATAGACATCCCTTCCTCGTTCATTGGAAGAACTATGCTGGTTCGTTCCCATTTAGGTAAGTGTTTTCGTAACTCATCTTTGAGCATGTCCAGGCCAAAAGCTGTTTTCGCAGATACTGCAACAGGATTTGGTGCCAGGTATCCAAGACCTGATATGCGTTCATAAAGTTCTTCCGCAGTTATCTTGTCAGCTTTATTAAAAACGGTTACTATTGCTGCATCAAGCAATTCATCCCACATTGTTTCATGGCAGACCAGAAGTTTATTGCGGATAGATTCTAAAGGTTCACTGGAATCGACTGTAAGAAGAACAATATCAGCCAGGAATATCTCATTAAGTGTTGAGCGGAAAGCATCTACCATCCAATGCGGGAGATCCTCAATAAAACCTACTGTATCAGTAAGAAGAACATCCCTGCCCATTACTTTCAGGAATCGGGTTGTTGGCACAAGAGTTGTGAAAAGCATATCCTTTACAGTTGTATTTTCTTCCACCAGAGCATTGAACAATGTGCTTTTTCCTGCATTTGTATAACCGGCGAGAGTTACAAGAGAAAAGCCCATTGATTGACGGTGTTCGCGTAAAGAAACACTATCCTTCTCCATGCTCTTCAATTCTTTTTTAATACGACTTATCCGACCTTTGATGTCCCGTTCATAGGAATCTTCGTATCCACCAAGACCCATAAAGCCCGGCCTTTCTTCCTTTTTCAAAAGAGATACAATAGTCTTTGCCTTTGGAAGTTCATATTCCAGACGTGCAAGTTCAACCTGTAATTTGGAGCGGGCAGTGGTTGCACGGGTTGCAAATATCTCCAGGATCAACTGGAACTTATCCATCACTTGGCAACTACATGTCTCTGAAATATTATAGATCTGGGTTGTTGATAGCTGATTATAGAATATGATCTTATCAGCATTATTTTCCTGAACCAATTCTGCCAGTTCATCGACTTTACCCCTGCCAACTTGATATTTTCTGCCTGGATGTCTGGTCTGAGTCATCTCAGCAATTACATTATATCCTGCAGAGTCAGCCAGATGTTTTAATTCAAGCAACTGTCTATCATTGCTTTCCCCATCGCTTCGAGGATCATTTCTCTTAACCAGAATAGCATTTTTCATAAGCAATTAAATAATATTGATTTTAGCATTAAACATTCTGTTCTTTGAGGAGAAGTTTACGTGAACTTAGTGATACATGATGAGCGATCTCAATACATCGCCTTTCACCCAATGATTCCTGATATTTGAACTTTCCCTGAAACATACTGTTTATAAGCCATTGTGGCTTGTTGTACATATCACCAGCTTCTGTTACTATGGTCCCGGTAAAATCAAGGCCTGAAATTGTATCTTCGATCATTTTTACGACCATAGGAACATCAGGGGCATTTTTACTTCTAAATGACCTGATGTTGATCTGATTCACCTTTTCAACATGATGAGCAGTTATCGATGCAGCAACTGCTGCACAGACCATTAAATACTGACCATTTTCTTTATGCCTACCTGAGATATCAACGGCGATAATGTCAAACATCTGTTGAAAAAAGCAACGGTATCCTATATAAGAGTATAAGGAAAGAAAGCAAGATCACATCTTGATCCTGCCAATATCGACATATGAAGTACCATTTCGCTCCTCAACTGCATAAAGCATTCTTTTTCTCACACTGTTTGCAAGTCTTATTGCTCTTGACATTACAGGCAATGCAAAAACCGTATCTTTAGGAATACCATGCACAAGATATCCAGAATGAGGGATCTTTCCTTTTGAAGTGACTTGATCATAAACCCTGAAATGGGTACCGAATTTGAATCCTGTTTTTGGTACGAATCCTTTATCGCGCAGGTCAGAATATGCCCTGAGTTTATTCATGAAATCAGGTTCTATAGAAGATGCTATTTCAGAAAATAAATCTAGATCGAGAAGGGAATCATCTCTGCTATTCTCGACCTCTATCAGTCCTTTGCTTAAAAGGTAAGCTGATTCCACAAGTGAAAGTTGTAAACGTTCTTCATCCAGAGCTTTTCCGAAAAAACCGTTCTGATTAAGATATTCGGATGAAGCTGAATCCCAAACAAGTACGCGATCTTCAAGAAGGCTGGAACTTATAGCCTTTTCAGGAACGGGATTTGCATCCACCTTTCCTTTCATTTTTACGTTCTTCACTTCATAATAGGTCAGATCACTTTCTTCATCAACTATGGCAAGAATCATCTGTTTGCGCACATTCGTGGCAGCATTCAAGGATGTTAAAAGGTCTGTAAGCGGCATAGGGATACGTTCTGAACGAACGTAAACAAAACTCTTTGCAGGAGTCTTACCAGGATGTCCACCACGGGGATAAACTCTAAAATCGGTTACGCTGGACTGAACATAAAAACCCCTTTCTTTGAGGTCTTTGTAGACTATGTACTTTAATTCAAAGTACTGCTGCCTCATGGAAGCTTCTTTAAAGAAATCCTCAAATCCAAGTGACTTCCCATCAAGCTCGATATCCAGTTTATTCCTGTAAAGCAGGTGTGCAGCTTCTACAAATGTTAGTTCCAGACTGTCATCCTTAGGACGGCCATAGTATCCTGTATTGTACAATTCATTGATAGCCTGCTTTTCTGCGATAACGCGGTCATTTACTAGTTTTCCGATCAAATAGGTCACCCGAGTAATATAGGGAAAATAGAACAGAGTGCAGATATCAGGCCTTATATTTAATCATAGTGGATTAATGACAAGAAATTCTTCAGGCTTAAGAATTATTTTGTTAATATCATGCCAGGCGATAAGCATGTCTGAGAAATTGTCACCATTTTCTATGAAATGAATTCCAAAATCATCAAACTCAGTTACTTTTCCGGTTATGTAGTTGGAAGTGCCAAGCTCAATTGTAACCTTTTGATCAATGTATTTCTCTATAATTGAGATATTCATCATTCCACATCCATGATAATTAGAAGTAACTAAGAGATAATAAATACTACGTTCTAATTAATTTAATATTGATGATTAAATAAGGTCAAAACATTTCTTGCCAATAATACATTCAACATTTAGCAAAATAAATTATTAAACAAATAAAGAACCTGTTTTATAGATTGACGAACAAACATGCAGCGAGGATAATTATATGACAGAAAATCCATTACAAATAATAGAAGACAACGATCCCGACTTTGCTAAACTGCTTGATTATACACTTGACCTTTCATTCGAGGAAGGCACAATGCCAATGAAGTACAAGCTCCTCATAGCAATGGCGCTTGACGCATCCAAAGGTGCCGAGAATGGTGTAAGGGTGCTTGCAATGCAGGCTCTTGAAGCTGGTGCAACCAAAGAAGAGATTATGGAAGCTGTAAGAATAACGAATTTTATTGCTGGCGTAGGAGGAGCGTACACTGCTGCAAATGCATTAAGGGATGTACTCTAGAGCCGGACTTAGAAGCTTCAATGTTAAAATAAAATTGTGGGACATTCAGGCATATTCTCATGGATTGAGCAACAAAATATAGTAATTAAGTAATGCTGCAAAGGAAACCCATAGCAGATATGGCACAAGTAGAAGTTCTGCACTTTTAGATATATTATGTTAGGCATGCATACCATGCAGAGGTTGTGAACAAAGCACCCATTACTCCCGTGAACTGATAGAGAAATATAGAAACTATTAGTTTTTCCAGTCGATCATGATATCCTTATTTCACATACCCAGCCCCATAGATATTATTGTCTAGTTGTACACATACATAATGGAACAATACTCTACAATAAATTCCTGTGATTAGGTAAATAAATACGGTATCATGACCGAGATTTTTAAACCAAGGATCCCCATGCATCATGTATATGCATTGCCTGCATGCCCAGTGACTGCGGCGGGATGATATCATTTTCAGGCGTATCACCAATAGAAATCACCGCACTTGCATCCAGACCAAAGCGATCAAGTGCCATTTCAAACATCATTGTACTGGGTTTCTTATAACCCACATCCGATGAAAATAAGATAAAATCAAAATGTTCGTAAAGGCCTAGATATCGTAGCTCTTTCTCGGAAAAAACACGCTGTCCGTTGGAAACTATGCATTTTGGAATGTCACGGTATTTTTCCAGAATAGCAAGACTCTCCTGGAAAACTGATATTTTTCGAAGTGATGATGATCTGAAAAGTTTTGCAGCCTCTATGCCAAGCTCCTTTGCATGAATATCCCAGACATGATTCTCAATGCAAATATCTGCAAATATATCCTCGACCTTGACCTCAGGATGCGGCTCTTGAGATCTCCCCATAACTTCCAATATCTTATTGTGATAGGAATCTTTCAATGCATCGGCTTCGATCACCACTCCATGATAACGCAACCATTTGCTAAGAGCATCGTAAGTGTAAAAACTGCTCTCATCTGTATCTATATCCACAAGTGTCTGATAACAATCAAATATCATTCCTTTTATTGATGAGATCTCAAACATTCCATAGCCTCCTTGATAAGATAACTGTAATGTGGGCAATGTGGGTAATCCCTGTGCAACCTCGCTGATCTTAGCAGCCCCAGGCTCATAAAAAATGGTAGTGCACGACTTATATGGTAAAAATCATCCTCATTTTCGCTATAATGCCACAGGAAATGCCCGATATATGGCTCAGCACCCATACCTGAACCTTTGTTGAACTCAAAGTAATTCTTCATTTCAGAACACAGAATACCCAGGTCGCGAACCCTGTTAGCATTATTCCAGGAACTCTCAAGATCAAGAGCATAAGCAACGCCTTTATGGAATACATAATTAGAAGGTGTTGCGTCCCTGTGGACCATACATCCATAATTCTGGTCAAGAAGAGAACTGTGCCACCATCTTCCAAGCAACTTATTGAAAATCTGCCTTGTATTATGATCGAGTTTTAAGTGATCTAGCACACTATGGAAGTTCGCAAACTCATTATCCCGATAATAAAAACCTTTTGTGTTATCATGTAAGCCGCGCATCAGATGGGCAACCGATATTAGCCGATCATACAAACACCACTCTGTTCCAAGATACCAGGACAGAGATTTTCCAGAAACGTATTCTGTCACCAGAGCACAATTGAAGTGACCACTTGTTGCAATAGGTCTTGCTATGTTTATGAACGATTCAACCCTCTTGAGATTATTGTATTCATTCATCATAGCGCTATACGCATTGTAACGCTTCATTCTTCCATGAGGTTCTGCAAAGAACTTGACCATAACACTGTATTTTTCCCCCCTGAACTTGTATCTACATACAGTATGAGATGATGGAGCATACTTGAAAACATCTACTTCACAGCATTTGTTTTTTATCCTGCTATCAAGTAACCATACGAGCCAATCCCTGAATACATCCCCCGGGTACAACGTGTTCACATAATATTTCAAAATCATATCCCCACTAATTTACAATAATCAAATATTCAGATATGATAAATTACACAATACTGAATATTAAGATATGTATTAATTTGATAAACTAAATTTGAATGGTGAGATCGGAAATTTAATACTGAAATATAATAATCCATTATTAATGCAAAAGAAATTAATCTGGTATTTAATATATAATAATAGCAGCGATAGATGATATTGTTTATGGAATTTAAATTGAATGAACTTTCTGACGCTGTTAAAGAACTTCAAAGTAAAAGCAATAAATAGGTACACTAGCATACTCTTGCTCTAAAATCTTCAGAAAATAATTAGATTTAATTTATCGATTCCTTTTATTCATTATGAAATCTACAAAGCTTTCTGCAAATTCCCTGTAAGAACTTGCAACAAGATGAGCATAACATCCCAGAGTGTTATTCACAACCAGACCATCCCAGCCGTCTATTATACCAGTACCTCTGGAAAGTTTTATCGCAAATTTTGCACCTTCAGGTAGTTCTGTGACCTCAGAGTGATGGAACTCGTGTGCCTTGAAAGAGTTACCTTTCTGCCCTATCACAGAGTCAACATCGAGTGAGCCGATGTTATAGCTAACCACACGTTTATGCCCCATTAAACTATGACCAGGAAGTGCGCCTACCATTTCATGAGTGGATTCAGGCATCTCTGCCATGTGATGAACGCCTTCACCCTGAACACCAGTCGTTATTCTTTCAGTCAGATACATCAGACCACCGCATTCAGCATATATCGGCAAACCTGTTTCTGATACTCTTTTAATATCTTCTCGCATGGAAACATTAGCTTCCAGCTCTGCTGCAAAAAGTTCAGGATAACCACCGCCAAGGTATAATCCATCCACATCGGGAAGTTTGCTATCGTGGATCGGACTGAAATAACTTATCTCTGCACCGGCTTTTTGTAATAGTTCAAGATTATCGTGATAATAGAAATTGAAAGCTTCATCAAGTGCAACACCAATAACAGGTCTTTTGCCATCAAGCTTTCTTTCAGAGAACATCGTGCATGATGGTCTTTCAAGAAATGGTGCTGATTTTGCAATATCCAGCATCCTGTCGATATCAATGCCCTTCTTGATAGTATCTTTTATGAGATCTATCCTTTCATCGAAATTATCTGCCCTTCGCCGCTCCTCTATCGCAGGAACAAGACCAAGATGTCTCATGGATATACTCATGGAACTATTGCGGCGAATAACACCAATAACAGGAATACCAGTATAATGTTCAATGGCATCAGTTGCTTTCTTTTCATGCCTTGGACCACCAATATTATTGAGGATTACACCTGCAATATGAACATCTTTATCAAAATCCTTGTAACCATTGACAAGAGCTGCAGCAGAGCGGGTTATGCTCCTTGCATTGACGACAAGTACAACAGAACATTTCAGGATCTTTGCTATCTGAGCCGTGCTACCAGTGTCAGTAAAACTGTCAAACCCTTCATAAAGACCACGTACACCCTCAACAATAGCAATATCAGCATCTCCATCAGCCTCCGAGCCATGAATGAAGACATCCGTGACAGCTTCCTTATCCATGAGAAAACCATCGATATTACGAGCCCTTCTTCCGGTTATCTCTGAATAGTAGCTTGGGTCGATGTAGTCCAGACCTACCTTGTATGGCTGAACCTTGTAGCCTGATTCAGTAAGAGCTGCCAGCAGACCAATGGTAATGGTTGTTTTACCGGAAGATGAGCTGCCAGCAGACAGAAGTATCCGAGGAATTTCCTTAGATTCACCCGCATTTGTATTTAATGGTGTTTCCGGCATAATAACCATTCCTCACTCGAAATATAGATACGATAATTACCTTGTAAGCTCACGAAGCCTTTCGTCAGCAAGAGCCTTGGGCATTACTGTACTATTATTGGACATAATAGCCCTTGCAAGTCCACGATATACCTCTGCGATCTCAGAATCAGGTGCTTTTTCAAGCACAGAGAAACCATCCCTTTCACAATCCTGCACAATCTGCATCTTAGGTATGAATGCGATCATATTACTGCCAATTTCCTCAGAGAACTTGCCGACTATATCTTCCTCACGGGTCACAGTTCTGGAATTACAAATGATGCCTGAAAGTGGAGTGTTGATCTTAGCAAGACCTTTGCAGATGTTGTTTGCAGCGTAAAGAGGCATGTACTCACCTGAAGTCAGAATGTAAGCTTCAGTAACAAGACCCTTACGAATTGGTGCAACAAAGCCACCACATACAATATCTCCTGGCACATCATATATGATAAGGTCCATATCATCCATGGATTTTGAAATCTTGGAAAGTTTCTGGATAGCCACAATAATACCACGACCCGCACAACCAATACCAGGTTCCGGCCCTCCGACTTCAACACACTGAACGCCGCCATAGCCTTCAAAGACAATATCTTCCTCTTTGATCTCTATTTTCTGCCTCATAAGATCCAGAATGGTTGGGATTCTTTTTCCACCTAAAAGTGTAATGGATGAATCACTCTTTGGATCACATCCGATGATCATTACTTTATAGCCTTCATCAGCACAGGCTGCTGCCACATTTGAAGCAGTACTGGATTTACCAATACCTCCTTTTCCATATATGGCTATGATCTTTTTTTCGCCCATCTTCAAAACTCCTAGTCCAACATATCCTTTGCAAGTTCCCTTATAGTTGCACCGAATTCGGATTCAACTATTTCATTAACACCAAGAGTCTTTGGATGCAAGTCGATCTCAACAACCACATACTTATGTCCCATATCCTTTAACGGATGGACCTGTCTTGGACCATTGGTTACTGAAATTACCTCCATTCCGGAGAATGAATCCATAGGAATAGCATGTGGAACACCTGTAATTACAGCAAAATCATAATCAGCATATTTCTCTTTAATAATACCAGTAACGAGCTCTCCAGTAACTGGATATTCATCCATTCCACCGATGTTCTCATGAATTATAGTGCCATTTTTCTCAAAGCCAGCCATGATATTCTTTGCATGGTCCCTTACACGAGGAAGACCAAGGGAATCATCAACATTTGCCATATTGACGATATTTTCTTCCTTACCAAGCTTTTTGGCAACTTCGTTGACAGCAACAGAGATATCCGCAAACATGTAGCCTGTTTCCTTCTTGGCATTCATGATAGTGACACCTTTCTTTCCATCTTTTAAAAGCTCAATGATGCGCCCTGCAACCTTATATTTCACATCGCCCCGGGATGGCACAAGATACTCCTTACTTGCTGCACCATGACGTTTCTCCACATTTGTAGCCTCTGTGAGAAGGTGCCTTTGTCTTTCCAGTTCTTCGCCATCGATGATTCCGATATCTTCAGCTGATTCCAGAGCAATAAGAACACCCTTGGTATTGTTAGGATAACCTGCATGAACTTCCACCCCAATTACAGGTACATCAAGATCAGCATCCTGTATAGGTTCGCGAAGTTCCTCACCAATGATCATACTGGCACATGTCCCTACAACTCCTATGAGCTTAGGATTGAACATTTCATTTGTTTTTTGAAGGAGAGAGGAGAGCTCTTCCCTACCGCCAAAGACAAAACCGTTCTCATCAAGTGCCGTAGTAAGTACGTGAATACCATCTTCCTCAAGAAGTCTGGCATGTTTAAAAGAGCATCCAGGTGGTCCATGAAGGATAGCCACATCAACATTCAGGTCGCGTAAAGTGTATAAAGCAGCCACAATAGAGCTTGGCCGCGGATGTATGATCGATATATGCTTTTCTGCCATGATATCACATAATTATTCCTTTGTAGATAAGATAGTAACATTTTAATCGACAATATGATTGTGTCTTATTATTATGTTTGTTAATAATCGTGTTAAATAGTATACCTTAAAGTACAGTAATTTGCTGCATTATCTAATTCATTGTTTTATAAAAGCAACGGTCAGAGTCAAAAATATGTAAAAAAGAACCTCATCTAAAACATTTCACACAGGAGATAATAAGATCGCCCTTGCTGGAAAGTTCCATTGCTTCTTCAAGGCCAGAGCCTGTATCCGGCGAGTAGATCGCGCCATCATATGCAATATCGCGCATTCTTTCACCCACAAGTATCAACTTATTGATCTCAGGCTTTCTACGCCTCACAAATTCCTGCACATTTTCCGGCGGAAGGCCTTCACAAACCTGTTCAGCCTCTTCGCCCAGCACCATTATTATCTTGGACTCTGAAGCAATTTTCGATCTACCATGGTCCAGAGACTTTTCTGCAGACTTTATGTCCATGCCGGAATTTGAGTTATCGATCAAAACCCTACCATTAAGTTCTGTTTCCTGCATTCTTCCTGCAAGACCAATAAAACCTGATATAACATCAGATATTGTATTAGGGTCAATACCCATATTCAGAGCCACAGCTCCAGATACAACAAAAGCTGTAGTATATGAAAAAGCATTGTAAAAAGAATTAATAATTGAATCTATTGAAGCATCTTTTGAGATCAAAGATACCACTTTACCATCAAGTCTAACCTGGATATCTGCCGCCAAGTTATTTGAATCAGTAAATGTAATAATGTTCCTTCCAAGCTCCTCTGCTCTTTTTATAGCTTTTTCATCATTGGCATTCAAAATCATGAGTCCGTCGCTTTTAGCATACTCGACCATCTGAAGTTTTGCATCACTTGCAAGAGAGCTGGACTTTGCAATCCCATAATCAGGTTCCAGAGTTGATATTATACCAATGTCTCCAATTCCCGTTCCACCTATGGATACTTCGAATATGCAACAATCAACATCAATACCCGTAGATTCAAATTCATCGAGTGCAAGAAGAATACTACCGGGAGCTATACTAAGACCGGAATAAATCTTTTCAGCAATTCCATTCCTCCATATTTCCAGACCTCTGGAAGTATGCAAAAGAACTACCATTTCCCTTGAAAGCATATCTGCGAGTATTGAAGCAGAGCTTGTTTTAGCTTTTGAACCGGTAATTTCGATTATCTTCATGCCCTGAAGCTTTTTATTATGATGAAGGATCATCCCTACAATCTTATGATGACTGATGATATTCTTGCCGGTGTTTCTTGCAGATACCAGCATTTCGTATTCCGGATCAAGATGAACGGGACTAACGATCACATCAAAGTTATCAACAGAAGTTGGCGATTTACAGGTTTTTATACCATATTGTGACTCTAGCAATTTTAGTGTATCATCATCAACTGTCTTGTAAACATCAACCGCTGTCACATTGAGTCCAAACTCTGCAAGTTTTTGAGCTATTATAATTCCTGCATGTGTCAGATCCAGGACTACAACGCTTGATTTGCTGAAAAGATCAAAATCATTATTCATGAAAATCAGGATGAAAATGGATTAATGTGAAAAATATCAATTCAATACTAAATAAAAAAAGAATAGATGAAATGATCAGAGAAGACCATCATCTGCTTCATCGTTCTTGTAACTGTCAGCTCCCACTTTTGCAGCAGCTATGGATTCTATACCATCAAGCCATTCCGCTACAAGACCATATGGAACTTTTTCCAGTGTCTTCTCAGTAAGCCTCTTGCCATTAAGAACAAGTGCACCTATATTTGCAATGGTATCAAGTACGATTTCCATGTCATCGGCCTCTTCAGCCTTGATAGCTTTCTTAACCAGAACAGCGATCTTGCCCTTCTCATCATAATCGCCTTTGACATAGCATTCAAATGCTGCAAAACCACCCATAAGGGAAGTTTGGAGTGATGCTACCATCATATCAATGTCTTCTGATATAGGTTCGACATCATCCAGAACCATATCTCTGATGCCAAGGATAATTTCCAGAGTTGTTTCAGGAGATATCTGCTCCCTGTCAAACTTCGCAAGGATCTTCAAACATGCAAGGATCACATCATCTTCCATATTGACGAAAATAGCTCCTGCTTTTCCATCAGACTCTTCGGATCCCTCTAGCTTGAAATCACTCTCTTTTACCTGATTCAACCAATTGTTCCAGCGTTCCTGACTGTAAAAATCATGATGAATTGGTACATCCTCATTACCTGACATTTAATTACCTCGAAATTAATTATTTTATATTTGAATATATATAATACAAGTTATTAATATGGTGCTACTTAAAATATTCGCAAACATTATACTTTTAGTTCTACCTTTTTAAGAGAACAGCCTGAAACACTTTCTCCATCAACATTACCCAGAACCTTGACCACAGTACATTTATCCTGATCTCTGACACCTTCAGGATTCATAAGGTCATAGACTGCATCATCATATTCCTCACATTTTGGCTTTTCGTAGCTGATCTTAGCACCTTCTACAGCTTTTTTAGAATCAATTGCTGCAAGCACAGGAGCAGATTCCACTTCAGCTGCAAGAACACCGCCATCGTGAATGAAGCAATCATGAACGGTATTGCTTCTGACCTTCATTACCTTGTATCTTCGGCCAGATTCAAGGTTCAGGCATGTCCTTTTGAGTTTACATTTCTCACACTCGCGTGACTCGCCGAGAAATATAAATTCCTCACCTTCTTTTGCTACTCGTGAACCAATTAATGTAATTATGATATTATTATCAGCCATATGATCACCTAAAATTGAATAATTATGAATGGATTATGAGATCACCTTTGTGATGCGCGCAATATTCTCAGCTGCTTTGGCCGTCAGACCTGTTCCGAGTATAGTGTGTCTTTCAGGGCGGATCTTATGTGCAACTAGAAGCGCCTCTAATATATACTTATCTTCAATGCCAAGCTCTTCAGCTGTAGTAGGTGCACCGATTACTGCAAGAGAGTCACGGATCTGCTCCCAGTTTCCACCTTGGAGGTACATCATCATAATAGTACCGACACCACACTGCTCTCCATGTAAAGCAGGTTTTGGTGCAATAGTATCCAGTGCATGACTGAACATATGCTCCGAACCTGATGCAGGTCTCGATGAGCCAGCAATACTCATAGCAACACCACTGGAAACAAGGGCTTTGACCACTACCCTTACAGAATTCTCAATATCGAATTTAATAGAATCTGCCGAATCTATGAGGATCTTAGCAGTCATAAGAGATAATGCAGAAGCATATTCACTGAATGGTTCATTTCTCAAACGGTGTGCCAGTTCCCAGTCCTTCACGGCAGTATAGTTAGATATAATATCTGCACATCCGGCTGCAAGTAAGCGATAGGGGGCATTTGCTATGACCTCAGTATCAGCAATCACAGCCATGGGAGCATTTGCCTCGATAGAAGTTGATTTATCATCATTATGAATTGATGCTCTTGAAGAAACAATACCATCATGCGATGCAGCAGTCGGAACACTCAGGAAAGGCACATCAACTTCTGTGGCTGCAAGTTTAGCCACATCTATCGATTTACCACTTCCAACCCCTAAAAGAAAAGATGAATTAAGCGCAAATGCTTTTTCTTTGATCAGTTCCACTTCATCTAAAGAAGCTTCCCGTGAAATAGCAACACTAGCATTATAACCACCATCGTTCATTGAATCACAAACAAGGTCACCAGCTATCCCTTTAGTACTTTTGCCAGTTACAATAAGTGGATTATCACCAAGTTTCAGGTCATTACAAACATCCTTGATATCATATATCACGCCATTACCTATTACAACATCTCTTGGAAGTTGCATCCATTTTTTTATTCCATCTTTCATCGGAATCAATTTGCACCTGCTCCTTGAATTGCCTTCATTAGTAAATGAATGATATTAATAGAAGAAGCTTACAAATTGCGAATAAAAGTTTTTGCCAAATGCACTCAACTTCCCATAAACTCTTAAATCTTAGTTGTATTAAGACCTATATTATCTTACTGCTGTGATTATAATGAATTCACTATTAGAAAAAGCAATTCAGGCAATTAACGAGTACTATATAGATCCAATATTGCAGGACAGTGGTTACAATGTTGTCAACACCATCACCTGGGCAATTATTCTGGGAATCTGTATTTTCGGGGTTGTAAAGCTCCTGAAAAAACTGGATGTAAAAATCACTGACAGATTTGTAGCTTCAGTTATACCATTCATATTAGCCGGCTCCTCACTTCGTGTAATAGAAGATTCAGGAACATTAAAAGCACCAATCAGCTACCTGTTCATAACTCCCAACATCTATTTCGTAGTATTCTTTGTCACAGTTATATTTTTGCTTCTGGCAAAATGGATATGCAAAGTGGATAAAAGTATGGATTTCCATAAGATCTTTGCTTACTTTGGGACTGGATGGTTCATCGTCAATATAGCAATTCTTCTATACCTGGAAAATATAGAATTACCATGGGTACCAGTGTTTGCCATTGTTGCTGCAAGTCTGATAGCCTATATTGCATACGTTTTATTTGACAAACTGGATTTCACGCTATTGAAAAATAAGCTTAATCTGGCGATACTCTGGGTACACCTGCTTGATGCATCATCAACTATTGCAGGGATTGATTTTCTGGGATACTACGAAAAACATGTAGTTCCAGCATATCTTATAGAACTGACAGGTACCGCTTTTGTTATGTACCCATTAAAATTATTCATATTCATACCAGTAATATATGTACTTGACAGAGAATTTGATGAGGATGAGGAGTCAAGAACATTGAAAACATTCCTTAAACTTGTAATAATAGTACTTGGACTGGCTCCTGCCTGCAGGAATACTATCAGAATGACGTTTGGAATCTGACCCTATGTACCACGAAGACAAAAGTGAGATATTTCTTGCCTATATTGATGAGTTGAAACCATACCTGGTATTAAGCACCTTGTTGTTAATAGTATCCAGCATTGCAGGCTACATAACATACGGGTTTTTTCCAGATTACGCATTGGACTCATTAGCAGGACTTGAGGAACTTGCCGAAATGCTGAAGGACATGTCATCCATACAGATAATGTTCCTGATCTTCACTAACAACGCAGTAAAAATGTTCATATCAATGATATTTGGAGTTTTCTTCGGGCTGCTACCCCTTATATTCCTTGTACTCAACGGATTTGTACTAGGCATATTTATTCATTTACTGATAACAGAAAATGGGCCATTGTTCATTATAGCAGGACTTGCACCCCATGGAATTATAGAGATACCAATGCTACTGATATCATCAGCCATTGGATTCAAACTCGGGTATTATTTGCTGTTGTACATCAGTAAAAAGAATGATGGGGTCAAGGACGAAATAATAACGAGTATAAAATTCTACCTCCACTGGATATTTCCACTTGTATTCATAGCAGCGGTTATTGAAACATTCATAACACCACTGTTCATAGCTCTGGTATCTGGCATTTAGAATGACAGAGTAAAAGCAACCCCTTTTAAATATTCATACAAAAGCTATCCTTAAAGATGTGAACAGGTTTATTAATATCAAATACTATCAGAGGAAATAAACCGAGGCCATACAATGATAGACAGGAAAGAGATCATAGAGATCGTTGAAGATTATGATACTAATAAAATCAAGATAGCAGCAGTCGGATCACACTCTGCACTTGATATATTTGATGGTGCTATCGAAGAGAACTTCAGTACTTTTGCTTTTTGCCAGCAGGGACGGGAAAAGACCTACACAGATTATTTCAAGTCCCAGAGAGACGCAAATGGAAATGTTGTCAGGGGTATCGTGGATGAATCCATGTGCCTGAGCAAATTCAATGAGGTCCTTAATAAGGATGTTCAGAAGAAAATGATTGATGAAAATATGCTTTTCATCCCAAATCGTTCATTCACATCATACTGTGGAATAGATGATGTTGAAGATAATTTCAAAGTTCCTCTTGTAGGCAGCAGAAATATGCTTAGAAGTGAAGAAAGAGGACTCGATCAGGATTATTACTGGCTTCTGGAAAAAGCAGGACTACCATTCCCTGAAAGGATCAATGACCCCCAAGACATCGATGAACTTGTAATGGTGAAATTACCACATGCAGTAAAGAAGCTTGAAAGAGGATTCTTCACAGCGGGTACCTACGACGAATACCTGGAAAAATCAAAATCACTTCTTAAACAAGGAGTAATCACGCAGGAAGCTCTTGATGAAGCAAGGATAGAGAGATACGTGATAGGACCTGTTTTCAACTTTGACATGTTCTACTCACCAATTGAGACAGAAATGAACAAGCTTGAGATACTTGGAATTGACTGGAGATTTGAAACAAGCCTAGATGGCCACGTAAGATTACCTGCACCACAGCAGATGAAGCTTGCTGAGCACCAGCTTACACCGGAATACACAGTATGCGGACATAATTCCGCAACACTTAGAGAATCACTTCTTGAAGAAGTATTCAGGCTTTCCGAGAAATACGTTGAAGCAGCTCAGAAATACTACGACCCTGGAGTTATAGGACCGTTCTGCCTGCAAACCTGCGTTGACAAAGACCTCAACTTCTACATATATGATGTAGCACCAAGAGTTGGTGGTGGTACCAACGTACACATGTCAGTGCGACACCCATATGGAAACACCACATGGCGCAAACCAATGAGTACCGGAAGACGTGTTGCTTTTGAAGTCACAAGAGCGATCGAGACAGGTCAGCTTGACAAGATAATTACCTAAACTGGATATTTTTGGTACTAAGTGCCAATTTGTCCTTTACTTTTTTCAAATTCATTTACTGTGCATCATCTATCAGATTGCTTTTAATAGCAGTTCTTCTATACAAATGAGCATGTCCATTGAAAGAGCACCTACAGGATTACCTGAGCTGGATATTATTCTTGATGGAGGCTACCCGGCACAGCAGGGAATTCTTATAATTGGAGCGCCAGGTACAGGGAAGACTATTCTTTCAATCCATTTCCTTTATCGATCATGCTCTGATGGAAAAAAATGTATGCTTATACTTACCCACACAAATGTAGAAAGTTTCTTAGAACAGGCAAAAAGTATTGGCTCTGATTTTAATCCCTTTTTGAATGAAGGAACACTGATAATAACCAAGTCCTTTGAGATCAGAACCAACAAGATCCACAATGCCGGAAGAATGGGGAGCGGAATCGGGATCGTAGAAAAGGACAGTGTTGATACCGTACAGGACATTCCTGATGATATAGAGATAGTGGTCATTGATAATCTGGATATGCTGGCACTGTACCATGATACTGAAGAATTTGCAGACAAATTCTTTACGATCACAGATATTCTTTCGAGCAAGAAATGTACTACTCTTTTTTTAATAGGCCAGGAAGAGGTCATAACTAAGAAGAATATTGCTGAGCACATAGCTTTTGGAACTATCATGCTTTATGTAAATAGAGATGAGATTAACGGAAAGGGAATACGACAACTCTACATCCCCAAGATGCGATGCACTGATCTAACCCTTGAACCCATGAGTTTCAAGATCACATCATCAGGAATATCCATTGAAAAGTTATTTCAGAGAGATGAAATTATTCAGGAAGCACTTGATAGTATTATTGAGTAGATCTCGTATTTTCAACAAAACCTTAGCTTTAAGCTCAAAAATCTGCTTATCGCATGGCAAGTTTTATACATGATTAAAAGAATAAAAGCGGACTTCATATTAACTAGTATGCAATATTATCCACAACCATTTAAATATGATAAATTAAATGATAACAGAGATTCAAACTGCATACAATATAGATTACATTATCATCAAATAATTACACTTTTAGATTATTGCCCAACTGGGAGGGAAATCAAAAATTGAGTCAGCCTTGTGTTAATATCGGTATGGTGGGCCATGTCGACCATGGAAAAACCACACTTGTCAGTGCTTTGTCCGGATTCTGGACAGACACACACAGTGAAGAAATGAAACGTGGAATATCCATTAGGTTAGGATATGCAGATACGACTATTAGAAAATGTCCAAATTGCCCGGAGCCACAGTGCTATACGGTTTCCAATAAATGCGATGCATGCGGGGAGCCATCTGAAGAGCTTAGGACTGTATCTTTCGTTGACGCACCTGGTCACGAGACGCTTATGGCTACAATGCTATCAGGTGCAGCCATTATGGATGGTGCAATACTTGTTATTGCCGCCAATGAGGAATGCCCACAACCTCAGACTAAAGAGCACCTAATGGCACTCAACATAATAGGCATCAAGAATCTGGTTATTGTGCAGAACAAGATAGATCTTGTACCAAAAGAAAAGGTTGTCGAGCACTACCAGCAAATTAAAGATTTTGTAAAAGGAACTGTTGCTGAAGATGCACCAATAGTACCAATTTCCGCCCAACAGAACATCAATACCGATGCTCTCATCATGTTAATGGAAAAAATGATCCCGACACCAGCTCACAAGCTGGAGAAGGACACTCAAATGCTTATTGCAAGATCTTTTGACATTAACAAGCCAGGTATCCCTATCAAGCAGATAAAGGGTGGCGTCATTGGCGGAACACTTACAGCAGGTCAACTTAAAGCTGGTGATGAGCTTGAGATCCGGCCAGGTATTAAAGTTGAGAGCGATGGAATGACCAGATGGGACCCTATTGCAACTAATATCACTGAGATATTTGCCGGAAAGGACAATGTGGATATAGCAACCCCTGGAGGACTTCTTGCAATAGGAAGCAGTCTCGACCCAACTCTGACAAAATCCGATAAGCTTACCGGTCAGGTAGCTGGATTACCAGGGACATTACCACCTACCCACCAGTCATTAAAACTTGAATTGCATCTTCTTGAAAGAGTAGTTGGTGTAACTGACGAAGAAGAAATAGGAGATATCAAGACAAGTGAACCCCTTATGATCAATGTCGGTACGGCTACTACAGTCGGAATCGTAACCAGTGCCAGAAAAGATATTGCAGAGGTCAAGTTGAAAAGACCTGTATGTGCAGAGATTGGATCCAAAGTCGCGATCAGTAGACGTGTAGGATCACGCTGGAGACTTATAGGTGTAGGAGTAATTAGCGATTGAAGGTAATTATAGACACGAATGCGTTGATGATTCCTGTACAGTTCAATGTCGATATATTTGAGGAACTCAAACGACTTGGATATGATAGTTTCATTGTACCGCGTTCTGTCATCAATGAACTGAATAATCTGGAAAAAAAGCTAAAAGGTAAAGACAGAACAGCTGTAAAGGTCGCAATATCACTTGCAAAAAGATGCGATATATATGAAAAAATCGGACATGCAGATGATGTCATTGTGAATCTTGCCGATGAAATAGCAGCTGCTGTACTTACCAATGATATAGGGCTTCGAAAAAGACTAGAAGAAAAGGATATTCCAGTTATCTGTTTACGTCAGAAGAATAGACTGGAAAGAGTATCATAGATGCTTTTAAGATTAATCAGAACAATAAAAATTATAATGGGATCTTTGGAGTTTTAATCACATGTACAAAAAGATGAGGCTTGCGGACACAATTCGTGTAGCTCCAGACCTTCTGGGTGGAGATGTTGAGCAAAATGTGAAAGCTGCCTTAAAAGAAAAACTGGAAGGCAGAATTGACAAGAATATCGGTGCAATCGTAGCTGTTACTCAGACCAATACCATTGGAGAAGGCCATATTCTCGTTGGGGACGGGGCCGTATATTATGATGTAACATTTGAATCTATTGTCTTTGTAACAACTATACAGGAAGTCATAGAAGGAGAAGTTGTCGAAACCGTAGACTTTGGTGCTTTTGTAAGCATTGGTGCAATGGATGGACTTTTGCATGTGAGTCAGATAACGGACGACTTTATGTCATATGACGGAAAGAATGGCAGGCTAACAAGTAAGACCGGAGGAAAGTCACTTTCTGAAGGAGACAGAGTCAGAACCAGGATCGTTGCAGTCAGTATCAATGAAAGGGAACCAAGAGAGAGCAAGATCGGTCTTACAATGAGGCAGCATTCACTTGGAAAGATCGAGTGGCTGGAAGACGCCAGAAAGCCAAAAGCTGACCAGGAATGATCCCGGAGGACTTATATGAGTGAACAAGTTTGCAGAGAATGTCACCGTGTGGTTTCAGGCCAGACATGCCCAATGTGTAATTCCAGTAATTTGAGTAGCGATTGGAGTGGAATGGTCATCATAATAGATCCAGAGCGCTCAGAGATTGCAAAAAAAATTGATGTCAAAATGCCTGACAAGTACGCCCTGAAGGTGCGCTAGTTTGGGGTTAAAACTTATTTTGCCGGATACACTCCGGCCACTTTTTCGCAATATCTTCGGTGTATTGTACACTGGCATTGGAGATGAAGCGGTTAAAAAAATGTCCATGGATATGGGGAGTCCCACAAAACTTATATCCGTGGGAGATGTTACTACATTCCACTTGCTCAATATTAACATTATACCGGATATCCTTATAGTAGATGACCGGACAAAACGCGGCCCGGCTTCGGATCGGGTCTTGGTGGGCACAAAGCACAATGGTTTCAGAGAAACATCTGTTGACAATCCTGCAGGGGTAATAACCGAAGATTTGATCGACGCAATAAGTAATGCGATCGATTCGGATGAGAATGTCAGAATATTCGTGCGCGGCGAAGAGGACCTTGCGGCTTTACCTGCAATTCTAATGGCACCGGAAGGATCAGCGGTCTTATATGGCCAACCAGACAAAGGTGTCGTACTCGTAAAAATCACTAGATCAAAAAAGGAAGAAATCTGGGATCTGCTTAGTAAAATAGTTGAAGAGCAGAACCATGATGATAAAATTAATACCATTTGGAGGAAATTAGATGGATATCAATATCACTAACGATAAAAACAACGCGCTTTTCAATAGGCGTGAATTAAACCTTACTGTTGCATTCGATGGAGCAACACCATCCAGAAACGATATTAAGGCAAAGGTGGCAGCATTGCTCAATGTGCCCCTTGAACTTGTTATTGTCCAGAAGATGGAGAATGATTTCGGTCAGCAGGAAGCTGCAGGATACGTGAAGGTATACGAAACAGTTGATCGCATGAAGCAGGTAGAAAAGGACTACGTTCTTGAAAGAAACAAAATCCCTGAGCCAGAAGAAGAAGAAGCAACAGAGGAATGAGGTAATATAATGGCAGCACAAGATTTTTACAAGGTAAGTGGAGATTCAATCGAACGCACACGCCAGACATGCCCACGCTGTGGTGAAGGTGTATTCCTTGCAGAGCACAAAGACAGACGTACATGCGGAAAGTGCAGTTACACTGAATTTAAAAAATAATTATTTTAACCACAGCTGAAAGGCTGTGACTTTTTCGTTTTATTTAATTTCTTATTTTCATACTATGTTTATTTTAGGGAAGCTATTTTTTGATCAGCTGTTGCTTTAGCAAATTGTAGTATTGCAAAGATAATATACTTATATTCTAATATGAAACTGTCTATACTACTCGTTACTTGTAGAGATAAGTCGAAAGGATTATATAAAACAAGGTTATCAACATTTATATTATCTTTAAAGATAATGTGCATTCGTGGTTTACCAAATAAATACTTGCTAAAATGCAAATTTCGTATGCACACCATAAATTATCATTCATTGGTGGTACATGAACAATATTTACGCTGCGGTAATAGGCATACTCATAGGAATAATGATATTCGGGTTGAAAACCGGAATAGGATGCGGATTTGCAAATATCAGAAAAAGAGATGTATTAATACTTGCAATGGGATATTTTACAATATCCATAATACTTGGCAGTCTTGTTGAGTTAGTTGACCAAAGTTACCTTGAAAAAATAGCTAGCCTTGGAATGACATTGCATGTCCTGATAGCATTGGCTCTAATAGCAGCAGGAGTATATACACAAAAAAAGTGGTCTTGCGGACAGGATGTATCCAAAAAGACATTCATGGTAATATCCATTCCCTGTCCCGTATGCCTTACAGCCCTTTTCGTATCCTGCATGATACTGGCATCAACCCTTGAAACCACCGGACTTAAGGTCGGCTTTCTGGTAGGCATCGTATTCTTCATATCTGTCATCTCCTCTACATTCGTTTTCAGAAAGATGCACAGAAGTCCCGAGGATCTGGGAACCGTAATGATGTTTTTGGGAATATTCTACCTGCTTGGAGCCATGATAGTTCCTGCATACATTAAAGCAAAACAATTGAACATCGCCTCCATATCAGGAGGAGAGATTGACATTATTCCAATGTTCTTCTTTTTCCTGATAATACTTGGAGGATATGTTCTCAATAACGTACGAGGTCAATAAAAATGGATGCTACTGCTTCTATATTTGGAATGTTATACACGTTTTCATCTTCGCTTCTATACCCCGTAATAATATTGCTATTATTGCTAGTGGTTTTTTCTCTGATGCTTATTGGAGAATTCCTTTCAGAATATGCAAAACGAAATCGTGATGTAAAGAATCTTGAAAAATGCTGCACTGAGATCAGATTAGAGATTGAAAAAAGTGATTTCGATGCTGCAGCAGATTCACTCCGTGGTATGAAGCAGAATACCATGGTTACAAATTTTACGCAGGATTCTGCAAAGCATCTAGAGAAAAACATGATCCCATCGATCGAGTGGCTTGCACAGGAATATGAGATTAAAATGGCAAAAAGACTTGAACAGACAAGGATCGTTGCAACCATATCTCCAATGCTTGGTTTGATGGGAACATTGATCCCTCTTGGACCTGCACTTATTGGACTTTCAAGTGGTAACATCGCACAACTTGCTGATAATCTGATGATAGCTTTTGCAACCACTGTTGTTGGCCTGTTTGCCGGAACTGTAGGATATGTGCTTACCCAGGTAAGAAAAAGATGGTACTGGCAGGATATGGCAGATATTGACTATATTCTGGACACACTCGAGGTTGACAAATGAGTAGAAGAGGCAGGCGAAGAGGACTTATAGATAATGCAGATGAGCAAAATCCCCTCACAGGAGTTGCTAACCTCTTTGACATAGCCATGGTTTTCTCAGTAGCTCTTCTGGTGGCACTTGTAATGTCATATCAATTGCCGGAATTACTTAACCCTACTGAAGACATTACCATCGTGAAGAATCCTGGCCAGAAAGATATGAAAGTCATTATCAAGGAAGAGGGAAGGCCCATCGAGGTGCTGAACATGACCGACCAGATAGGTGGTGGTACCGGTGAAGCTCTTGGTACAGCATACAGACTTGCAAATGGCCAGGTAGTGTATGTGCCATCCGATGGAGAAAATGAAAGTATTGGCTAATTTTTTTTAGAAATTGAACACAAGTTAAATTGTATTAAAACAAATTAACTTAATCATCGTATTTTGAATCCATAATATACTGAAAAACGTGGAGTAAAAGTAAAAACAAAATAAAGTGGTTGAGCACTTCGAAGATAAGCTTGGCGGCGATCTCGAAGTGCTCTGTACACGTTATCGGAGGATAACATGCAACAGAAAATAAAATCGATATTAGTATTAAGCTTATTGTTGCTTGTAGCGCTAACAAATGTTGCTACAGCAGAGGAAAGCAAAACAAATTTAATGTTTGTGCTGGGCACGGACACGAATGAAGCATCGTTAACAACTATGTCTTCGCACCCCAACATCACATCCAACCTGACCATAACTATCTTTAATAGTACTGAAAACGTCCCGGCAGGATTCAATTTCTCGAATTATTCCGTCATATTCCTTGATTCACAGTCGGAGAGTGTTGTCAACGGCTGGCAGTCAAATATAAGTTCAAATTTGACGACAGCTAAGGAAAATGGAACTGATATGATTGGATATAATCTCTCATCTAATGTAACAGTATCCAATATTGACCTCTACTCTGATGAATATACAGATATCGAAAGATACTGGATACAGGGTGGAGATACAAATATAGAATCCATAATCAAATTTATGGGGCAAAAATTCTGTGATCATTGGACAAATGAGACCATTGCAGAACCAGCAATACTTCAGGACAAAATCAAAATTACGTATATCCTTAATTCAGATAATAGTATTCATTTCCTGAACAAAGTTCTTTCTGAAAGGCCAGTAGTAACCGACCGTTTCAATGTAACGGTTATGGACGGTGAAGAAGCAGCTGCAAATCTGACTGATGTTTCTGATCAGGATGTCATAATACTCTACATGGTAGGTGGCACACAGATAATGGAATTCAAAGAAGTGTTGCTGGAAGCCAAAGACAAGGGTGTCCAGATAGGAATGTTTGGTATGGATAACACCTATGATATTGCCACCTTTGATATGGCAAATCCACCTTACAGTTTCATGCAGGAATATCTTTTCAATGCTGATTTTTCCAATATGGAACACTGGATTAGATCGGTGGGTTCCATGCTTGAAGGTTCCTATATTGAATATTCTGAACCTCAACCACCTTCGGTACCAGAGCATGGTATCTACCACCCGGATGCTCCCCGAGTATTTGAAGATAGCAGTGAATATCTTGAATGGTATGAAGAACATGGATACAACGAATCTGCTCCTACTGTTGGTATAATTGCCAGTTACCATATTGAAAATACTATAACAAATCCTCTTGCTTTCAATACGGAAGACCAGCTAATCAGGAACCTGGAATCAAAGGGGTGTAATGTAATTTTTTCAACTTACAAGGTAATTACAGATGATACATCGGAGTATTTTGTAAATAATGGCACGATTCTTGTGGATTCCATGATATCGCTGAAAGGATTTAATTTCCAATACAATGATCCATCACTGGGAATCGATTCTATGAATGAATATAATGTCCCTGTAATAAAGGGATTACTCGACCGTTATCATACACCTGATGAGTATAATGCAAGTGTGCATGGATTGAGCACTTCATCCCTATCATACCAGGTTACAATGCCAGAACTTGAGGGTTTGATTGATTACATATGGTTAGCAGGCAGGGTCCAGGATTCAGAAACCGGACAATATTACTACAAACCCCTTGATTCACAGGTTGAGTGGATTAGTGACAGAGCTATTTCCTGGGCAGACCTTGGCAACAAGGCCAATTCGGATAAGAAGGTCAGCATCATATACTACAACCACGAAGGGGGTAAGAACAACATCGGTGCCAGTTACCTGGATATAGCTTCCAGTTTCGAGGTGCTTCTTGCTGAAATGAATGCCACCGGTTATGATACAGGTAACGGCAGCATTCCAAACAGCAGTGAGTTCATCGACCTGTTCATCGAGAGCAGAAACGTCGGTTCCTGGGCCCCAGGTGAACTTGAAAAGGTAGTTGAATCGGGCAATGTCACCCTTGTTCCTGTAGACGAGTACATGGAATGGTATAACACCCTCCCGCAATCCGTAAGGGCTGAAGTTGAAGACAGATGGGGTGAAGCTCCAGGTGACATAATGGTGTACGATAATAAATTTGTCATACCTACAGTTCAGATGGGCAATATCAATTTCATACCCCAGCCCACCAGAGGAGACCTGTCAGATGAATCAGTGACCTATCATGATAAGGATCTTCCTCCTACTCACCAGTATCTGGCTACTTACTTTTGGATCAATCAGGACTATGATGCAGATGCAATGATTCATTTTGGAACACACGGCACACAAGAATGGTTGCCGGGTAAGGAAGTGGGATTATGGCGCTATGATTATCCGTCCATCATGGTGGCTGATACCCCTGTAATATATCCATACATTATGGACAATGTCGGAGAAGGCACTCAGGCTAAACGCCGGGGTAATGCGGTAATCATAGACCATCTGACCCCTCCTATAACGGATTCCGGTCTGTATGGGGAACTTGCCGAAATGCATGACAAAATACATGAATATGAAGAAGCAGCAACTGCTAATGATACTGTGAAAATGGCTCTTTATCGTAACAGTACAATTGAAAAATATGAAAACCTTTCAATGGAGTACGATTTTGATGTGACTCATGAAGAAATGCATTCCATGAATGACACGGAATTTGAGAACTTTGTAACAAACGATGTGCATAACTATCTTCATGAACTGCAAGGTACTCTCATGCCGCTTGGCCTCCATGTTTTTGGTGTTGCTCCAGATGATGAAAAACTTGTCTGTATGGTAAAGTCCATGCTTCGCAGTGATTTGATTGATCACATAGTAAATGTCATTTCTCATGACACCGGGGATGAAGAGGACTGGGAGAATACGTCCAATTACCACGCGAATGATTTGTTGAATGCCACCTTGCTCGATGGTACAAATGCATCACAGGCCCAAATGGATGTTCTGGGACTCACAGATTCCAACATTACGGCAGACCTGAATACTGCAGTCAATTATTCTGCAGCTCTGCGGAATACCACACGTGAAATTAATCAGACTCTCAAAGCTCTGAACGCCGGCTATATTGAAGCAGGACCAGGTAACGATCCAATAAGAAATCCGGATGCAGTGCCAACAGGAAAGAATTTCTACAGTTTTGATCCACGCGACGTTCCAGATGAAGAAACTGTGGAATTGGGTGCCATTCTTGCCAACCAAATGCTCGAACAATACAAATCGACTCACAACGATACATATCCCAAGAAAGTAACGTACGTCCTCTGGGCCGTTGAAACAATGCGTCATGAAGGCTTGATGGAGGCACAGATATATTCTCTCTTGGGTGTAGAACCGACCAGAACATATGGTCATGTAAGTGGATTCGCGGTAATTCCGCAGGAGAATATGACCCACCCAAGGGTAGATGTTGTCGTAACTCCTTCCGGCCTTTACAGGGATACATTCCCCAACCATCTCAGGTTGATTGATGAGGCAGTGCGTACCGTTGCAGCTCTTAATGAAAGCAATGAAACCAATTATGTGAGAGCTAATTCCTTGGAAATGGAAGAGGCATTGATTGAAGCAGGATATAATGAAAGTACTGCTCTTATATTGTCTCGTTCAAGGATTTTCAGTGAGTCACCTGGAGCCTATGGAACTGGCTTGCCCGGAGCTGTGACTGCAAGTGATACTTGGGATAGTGAAGATGATCTGGCAGACCTTTATATGTCTCGCATGTCCAACATCTACGGGCAGGATGTATGGGGAGACAGCTATGAAGATGTCTTTAGGATGAACCTTCAGGATGTAGAAGTTGCTATGCACAGCGATTCTTCCAACCTGTATGGAATCATTGATAACGATGATTTCTATCAGTATCTTGGGGGACTTGGACTTGCTGTGAGATCTCTTTCAGGCGCTACTCCTGAGATGTATGTTGCTGATTTCAAGAATGTGGACAATCCGCAGGTAATCACTTATCAAGAAGCATACAGGAAGGATATTCGATCAACACTTTTCAATCCCAAATTCATCTCCGGCATGATGGAATACGATTATGCAGGTGCCAGGGAATTCATGAACACGGTAGAGCATATCTGGGGACTGGATGTAACAACACCTGATATGGTCACCGATTCCGACTGGGATGAGATCTATGATGTCTATGTGGAAGACAAATATGATCTGGGTGTTGACGAGTTTATGAAATCCGGTGATAATGCCTATGCCTATCAGTCCACTCTTAAGAGGATGATAGAAGCCGAGCGGAAAGGTTACTGGGAAGCATCTGATGAAGTTCTCCAGAACATGGTAAAGGAATATACTGAATCAGTTGTTGAGAACGGAGTCACATGCTGCCACCACACATGTGGTAATCCCACACTGGACGGATATGTTGAAGGAATGATGTCTGTTGCGGGTGTGAGTGCTGAAGACCAGGAGGCTTACAAGAAGTTGATGGATGAAGCCACACAACCTGCAAATTCACAGACTTCCAAGTCTTCTTCTTCTTCCACCAGTGGAGATGTCGGCAGTGCACAGGTAGTGAATGCTTCTGCCACTAGTTCAGCATCCAATCAGACCACAACTACTTCGGATGGGGGATATGGTGAATCTGCGCAGGATCCGACACCAGATTCTGCGGAATCCAGTAGTGATTATGTGGAAGGCTATGAGATGACAAAGGAATCTATCGACCAGCCTGAAAGCAGTAATTTCTCATTCACTGGTTCGGATATTGTAGCTTCTATCTTTGTGATGGCTGCAGTTGGAGCAATCTATCTGGGATTCTGGAGAAGAAGGGGATTTTAAAAATATTCTTGGCGCTTTTAATGTAAAAAGCGCCTTTTTTCTTTTTATATGTTTCTTTGTTCGGATTGAGAGCTATAATAGTTGTACATACGCCATATTAAAATTTGTACTATTGTTAAATAATTTTTATTTGGTGATCGAGAGTCCTACATTTTACTTATGGAAAAAAACCAAGTTCATCATCATTAGCATATACTGACCCTATTGGTGACGAATAATTAGAAAAGAATATATACATGAAAATCATTAAAAAAAAAACTGTATTATCTAAAAAGATAATAATAATTAGTAATTAAATTATACCTATATGCAATATTAAATTTATGTATATGCCAATAATTAATGTAAATTGGTGTTAAATAAACAAATGTTATGATATAATGTTTGATACAGTAGTTCAATTAGTTTATATTTTGGATAAATCGATATAACAGAAGGGAATACGAAAAATGTAGTTAATTTTTTTCCATTGTTCAGGCAAGTTAACTTGCTTTATAACAATTTTTTTGTCAAGTAGTATTTGACAATAATATGATGAAAAAATATCCAAATAAGGTTACCAAAGTGGTGGTGTGATATGATAGAAAATAGAAGGAATTATTTTAAAGATATTGGAAAACTATGTTGTTTTTTATTCTTGGGCATGGTTTTGTTGTCATTTAATGCAGTTGCATTAGACACGAGTCAGTTTGAATTTGTTGCAAATGCAACATGTGACGTTAATGGACAATATGAATTCACAGATCTGGATAATGGTAATTACACTGCTGTTGCAACTAATATATCATCAGATGGAACAAAATGGTATGCAGGTCATCTCAATTTGAGTTTGAGTGGGTCTGACCTGTTTGAACAAAATATGAAGATCAACAGTACTAACGAGATCGAACTTGATCACAATGAGATACTTGGATTTCTCGATAGATCCTCAATATCTGGCATGACATATGTCATGAAACCAAAATATCCAAAGGAAAGTACCATTGTAATGGTAGAACAGGGAACTAATGAACTTATTGCAAATACAACATGTGATGCAACTGGAAACTACAGTTTCAGCGAAATTCCAAATGGACAGTACACTATTTTTGCAGTATATGATGCAAGCACAGTCAATACCACAAAGTGGTATAGAGGAATGCTGAATGTGACCGTAAACGGGTCTGACCTGATAGATCAGAATATGAAAATCAACAGTTCCAATAACATAGACCATACAATAGTTCTTGGAATGTTGGAGAAATCATCAATATCAGGAATGACATACGTCATGAAACCAAAATATCCAAAGGAAAGTACCATTGTAATGGTAGAACAAGGAAGCAATGAACTTATTGCAAATACAACATGTGATGCAACTGGAAACTACAGTTTCAGCGAAATTCCAAATGGACAATACACTATTTTTGCAGTATACGATGCAAGCACAGTCAATACCACAAAGTGGTATAGAGGAATGCTGAATGTGACCGTAAGCGGGTCTGGACTGATTGATCAGAACATGAAGATCAACAGTTCCAATAACATAGACCATACAATAGTTCTTGGAATGTTGGAGAAATCATCAATATCAGGTATGACATACGTCATGAAGCCAACATATCCTAAGCAAAGCACTGTCGTTTTGCTCAAACCTAGATCAGAAATACTTGCATTTGAATCTCCACAAACAAATCCTGAGGAACCTCCTGCAAATGAAACTGAACCGGAAGAACCAGTAATATCCGAGCCTGTTGATAATGCAAATTATAAAACTGTATTCAAATATCACAGCAACATAAAAAGTGATGAATTTGGAGATTATCAATTCACTGAGATACAAAATGGAAAATACGTCATCAAAGCGGTACAGTACAGCACTGCAATGGGTGGAATGTGGCTAACAAACATACAGAATATAACTGTGGAAAATGGACAGCCAATACAAGAACTGAACCTCTCAATGAGAAAAAATGATGATATTGATCATCTGGAAATACTTTCATTACTGGACAAGACTACGATATCAGGTAAGACAATATCAAAAAAGGGAGCAAACAAGACATTTGTAGATGTAATGCTCACGACCCCAAACTCAGAATTCATAGCAAATACTACAAGCAATGAATTCGGAGATTACCAATTCACCGATGTCCATAATGGCGACTACCTCATTAAAGCAGTTCAGCACAGTACCGCAATGGGTGGAATGTGGTTAACTAACGTGCAGAACATAACTGTGGAAAATGGACAGCCAATACAAGAACTAAATATCTCAATGAGAAAAAATGACGATATTGACCATATGGAAATATTGGGACTAATCAACAGAACTACGATATCAGGTAAGACAATATCAAAGAAAGGAGCAAACAAGACTTACGTGGATGTAATGCTCACAACGACAAACTCAGAGTTCATAGTAAACACAACAAGCAATGAATTTGGAAATTACCAATTTGAAGACATACAAAATGGTGAATATCTCATTAAAGCAGTCCAGCACAGTACCGCAATGGGCGGAATGTGGTTAACTAACGTGCAGAACATAACTATAGAAAATGGACAGCCAATTGAAGAGCTAAACCTTTCCATGAGAAAGAACGATGAAATCGATCACATGGAAATATTAGAATTACTCAACAGAACTACAATATCGGGTAAAACAATATCAAAGAAAGGAGCAAACAAGACTTACGTGGACATAGTACTCCTTAAAAAGTCCTATTCTACTATTGCAAAGCCTTCAAATGAACCTCATCTGAATGTTGCCATCGTAACGGGGTATGCAAGTCATGAAGTACAGCTTGCCAACTTTGCAGAGAGAATCAATAACAACCCTGATCTGAACATGGATGCAAGTTACTATCTTGCTGATAAGTTATCAGATGATGTAGACCTTAGCCAGATGGATATAATCTACATCAATATGTTCACTACTACAGCTCACAAATTGCAGGGAACAGTTCAGGATGCAATTGATAATGGAGCACTTGTAGTTGGATACAATACATATCTTCCAGAAAGCGAATATGGAATTCCTGTAAGATTCAATAATGATTCAAGTGAATTTAAATCACATCTTCAGGAATACTGGCTCAATGGTGCATCAAACAACGAGAATTTTGATAATATCATGTTCTATCTCGCTAAAGAATACTACGACCGAGAAGACCTCACCGTTGAAGAACCTATAGGACCTCCTAGAAGTGCGATTTACCATCCGGCTATGACCGATACATCGGTGAAATTCTTTACTAATAACGCAACTGAATATTTCCAGTGGTATTCCAGCAGAACTGATGGACATAAATTCGATGAAAATGCACCGACGGTGGGAATCTCATTCTACAAGTCCTACTATCCACTGGATATGCAGCCAATTGATGTCCTCATACAGGGATTTGAGGATAGAGGTGTGAATGTTGTCACATGCTATGGTGCATCTAGCGACCCTATTGATGCGTACATGAATAATAGTAAAAGCACAAAAGTTGATGCTGTTATTTCGTTCAACTATCGTGGAAACTACTTCGATGTTTCAGGACTTGGTGTACCGGTCATGAATGGTGTTCTTAACGGATACATGAATACCAGCCAGTGGCTTGAAGTCAGCAATCCAATACCAGTGAACAGGATGCTCAGGCTATATGGTCCTGAAAAATACGGACTCATTGACCCGATCATGATCGGAGCAGAAGAGATCGACCTGATTAACGGAGGAGAAAAATACGTAGCTCACCAAGGTCAGGTAGACTGGCTTATGGAGCGTACACTTGCTCAGGCAAACCTTGGCCTTAAAGATGAATCTGAAAAGAAGGTTGCAATCATCTACTACAACCATGGTGGTGGAAAAGACAATATCGGCGCTTCATACCTTGAAGTCACACCAAGTATTGTCAACCTCCTTGAAGGAATGGATGCTGCTGGCTATGATGTAAATGGAACACTCATACCCAATAAAACAGAGCTCAAGGATCTCATGATACATCAGGGAAGAAATGTTGGAACGTGGGCACCGGGAGAACTGGACAAGATGGTAACTACCGGAAAGGTCGAGCTAATTCCTGAAAGTACCTACACAGAATGGTTCAATACCCTGCCTGAACAAAGAAGAACAGAAGTTGTCGACATGTGGGGAGAAGCTCCCGGAAATGTAATGGTCTATACAGATGGAGATGGCAACAAGTTCATGGTCATTCCTAAGATCAGCCTCAGTGATAATGTGATCCTTGGGCCACAGCCAACAAGAGGATGGTTACAAAATAATGAAGCACTTTACCACGATGAAGAACTACCACCACACCACCAGTACATTGCATTCTACCTATGGATGCAGAACGAGTTCGATGCCGATGCAATGGTGAATATGGGAAGACATGGAACCGTTGAATGGTTACCTGGTAAAGACTTCTGCTTAATGAGCGAAGAGTGGCCTGCTATTATGACAGGAGATATTCCTGTTATTTATCCATACGTGATGGATGGTATGGGTGAAGGTATGCAGGCTAAACGCAGAGGTAATGCTGTCATAATCGACCATCTGATCCCACCTGTGGTGTCAACTGGTAGCTACGGAAATTATAGTCTATTGAACGACAAGATCAATACTTACAAGACATCATTCACAGAATCAGAATCAATTCTTCAAGCTCATCTTCAGGATATCATTGATCTTACACTAGAACTTGGGCTTGAAAACAGAGTTAACATGAATCTTGCACAGGACAACACTACAGTAGACATTTTCCTTGATGATCTGGATGATGTGTTGAGAGAGCTAAGAGGGCAGTCAATGCCTTACGGACTCCACATACTTGGTGAAGCACCCGAAGGTGATAAAGTTGTAGGAATGGTCAATTCCATGCTTGGAGACAATTATGAGGATGCTGTAGCTTCCTACAATGAGTCAGAATCAGCACCAATTGATATGATTACTCTGGTTTTACTGGGAAATACAAATACAACAGATGCTCAAATGCAGATACTTGGAAGTACTTCAACAACCGTTGAGAACTATCTGAACAATGCTATCAATTATGCAGAACTTATTTATGAATCCGATAACGAAATCCAGCAGGTTCTAAAAGCGATGGATGGCCAATACATCGAAGGAAATCTTGGAGGAGATCCGATACTTCGAGCTGATACATTACCATCAGGAAGGAATTTCTATTCATTCGATGAACAGTTGATGCCAACTAAGAAAGCATGGGGAGATGGTACTAAACTTGTAGACCAGTGGTTGAGCGATTATCATGCTGAACATGGAGAGTATCCAAACAAAGCCGGATACATACTATGGGCAGGAGAATCAACTCGCCATGAAGGTGTGATGGAAGCACAGGTACTTTACTTGCTTGGAACCAGACCTGTATGGGATGAGGACAATGGCAAAGTTGTTGATGTGGAACTTATACCCACAGCAGAATTAGGAAGACCTCGCATCGATGTAATGATACAGATATCAGGTCTTTACAGAGACACTTTCCCAATGAAGGTTGAACTGCTCGACAAAGCTGTAAGGCTTGCTTATGAGCAGGATGAAGCTAATAATTATGTAAGGGAAAATACCAATTCCATTCAGGTGACCCTGAACGATACTATAGCTAACTACAATATATCACTTGATATAGCACAATTCAGAATATTCGGTCCGGAAGATGGATCGTATGGTACCGGAATGGCAAATGCCGTATCAGCCAGTAATACATGGGAAAACAACACCGAACTTGCTGAACTTTACATCCATAAAATGAGCTACATATATGGGCAGAATATCTGGGGACAGAACATAGAGGAGTACATTAAGCAGGAAACGGGAGAAATCATACAGATAGATGATAATCTGATATTTGAGAATATCCTGAACGGAACCGATGTGCTTGTACACAGTAGAAGTTCCAGTACATATGGTGCCACTAACACCGATGATTTCTACCAGTATCTTTCAGGTCTAGCTAATGCTATTAAGGGAGTGTCCGGTGAGGAACCAGACCTTTTGATAGCTAATCTGGAAAATCCTGCTGACCTTAAGGTCGAGGATATGGAAACATACCTCATGAATGAGCTATACACTGTTTTCAGTGACCTCAACATCGAGGGATGGATGTCACACGGATATGAAGGTGCTAGAATGATGATGAACTTCATCGAGAACCTTTGGGGTATTGAAGCTTTAACGCCAAGCCTTGTTACCGATGAAATGTGGGACATGACCTACAGCACATTTGTACAGGATGCTACTGTATCGGATTGGATGAAAGAGGTCAATCCTCATGCTTACGAAGCAACAACTGGCAGACTTCTGGAAGTGATTCGAACTGGAAATTGGGATGCTTCAAATGCAATTAGGAGTGCTCTGGCAAATGAATATTTGGATACCGTTATAGAGAACGGTGTAACATGCTGCCACCACACATGTGCCAATCCTGATCTGGATGAATTCATTAAAGGTGATATGAATTCTGGAAAAATGCAAATATCACAGGAAAAAATGGATCAATACACGAAAATAATGGAGGAAACCAGAAATCCATTTCCAAAAACTGCAAGTCCACAGAATGCTGCAGCTTCAAGCAGAAGCCAAAGTTCAAGTAATACTGGAACTGAGCTGAATGTTGTTGAAGCAAGTGGGGGAAACCAGACATATACAGATTCTGGCAGTGGTGATAATTTAGAAGAAGAAGCATCCATGAAATCACCTACTGAAAGCAACAATGTTGAAGGTTATGTGATGACAGAAGAATTCGTTACTCAAGAGCCTGAAAACAGTAATTATTCAGTTTCAAGTTCGGATATACTGGCTTCAATATTCGTTCTTGCATTGCTTGGAGTAATCTTTGTAGGATTTAAGAGGAGAAGCATCTAAACATATCAGGCGCTTTTTACAGTGAAAAGCGTCTTTTTTCTTTTTTGATATTTGAAAAAATATCTGTAGTGATTAATGTGAATTTTTATCATCATTATGTGATATGGAGTTTATACAAGTATTCACATTAGACAATTTGACATATATTAAAAACTAACTGTCAGTGCAATTATTGAAGAGATATCGAAAGTAAAGATCTATTTTATAATATATATATAAAAATCATATATACATATGTTGTTTTATATACCCCAAGGTTCAAATATATAGACAGTTACAAAGTCAATCTATTTGCAAAACGGGAGCATGCGCATGCATAAAAAAGTGTTGTTTTTTTCATTAATATTACTCACTATTTTTTCTATATTAATCACAAATGTTGGTGCAGATAACAATTATCATGAAGATGGAAATAGGATATTCCTGAAAGCTGAAGAAATAAATACGATAGATCACACATCAGAATCTATAGAAAATGAAACAGAGGAGATTAACGGTTATACAGGTTTCTCACCAATTGATAAAGAAAAATTCTATATTGTACAATTCACCGGTCCCGTTATTTTGGAGTGGAAAGATGCTATCCTACAAGCTGGCGTAATGATATTTGATTACGTTCCAAATAATGCTTTTGTAATTAGAATGGACCTTGCTGAAAAAGAACTGATAAGTTCGTTTGAATTTGTTCAGTGGATCGGAGAATACAAACCTGCTTACAAGCTATCTCCACAAATAGCAGCATCTAACTCACAATTTGTATCGACCCAATCAGTCACTGCAGAAGAATACATAATTACTCTTTTTGATTCACAGGATAATGAGAGAGTTGCAAATGAGATTACCTCCATTGGCGGAGAATTACTTTACGAATCCGGAAATTTAATGAAAGCAAGTATCCCGAATAATAAAATAAATAATCTCGCATCCATCAATGGAGTCTGCTGGATCGAAAAATACTCAAACCCGGTATTATCCAACGATGTAGCAAGTACTATCATGGGAGCCAGTTTGGTCCATAATAATTTCAGCTTAAATGGAAGTGGGCAAATCATAGCTGTATCTGATACTGGTTTGGATACTGGTGTCGATGATACTTCCATGCATGCTGATATAAGAGGAAGAATTGTAGGAATTATTGACCATTCAGAAGATGGTGCTGAAGATCACAGTGGCCACGGAACACACGTAACTGGATCTATCATTGGAAATGGAGCAATGTCATCCGGCCAATACAAAGGAATAGCACCTGAAGCAGGCATTGTATTCCAGTCTATGCAACAAGATATGGATGCATCTGATGAGATGTCCGGCATCCCAGCAAACTTTAACCAATTGTTCCAGCCTGCTTATGATCTTGGAGCGAGAGTACACAGTAACAGCTGGGGAGACACAAGTCAGCTCGGAGAATATTCATCTTTTTCACAACAAGTAGACCAGTTCATGTGGGATCACCCAGACATGCTAATTGTCTTTTCTGCCGGAAATGAAGGGATTGATTCTAATGGAGATGGTGTCGTAGATGAAGATTCAATTACCATCCCCGGTACTGCAAAGAACTGTCTAACTGTTGGTGCTTCGGAAAACTACAGACCTTCCTTCACATCATATACATACGGAATAAGCTGGCCATCTGAATTCCCAGCAATCCCTATAAAAGATGATTATACAGCTGACAACATTAATGGCTTAGCCGCCTTCAGTGGAAGAGGGCCTACAGACGATGGCAGAATCAAGCCAGAAATTGTTGCACCAGGAACTTTCGTATCATCAACAAGATCCAGTCTGGCTACCATGTGGGATTATGGTATTACAAATACAAATTACGCATATTTAAGCGGAACAAGTATGGCAACACCACTTGTTGCAGGTTCTGCTGCTCTTGTACGAGAATACTATACGGATATCGAACAAGTAAATCCAAGTGCTGCTTTGCTTAAAGCTACACTTATTAACGGTGCTTATGACATGACGCCGGGACAGTACGGAACTGGTAGTACACAGGAAATACAGGCGAAACATGATTATTCACAAGGATGGGGACGAGTTGATTTGGATAATTCATTGTTCCCTGAATATCCAAAAGTCATGACTTACTTTGACAACGATCAACTTGATATGGCAGAGTCATGGGATGTCAATTATGCTATTTTCAAGGAGTCAGAGCCTGTAAGATTAACTCTTGCGTGGACTGATTACCCTGCTTTTGAAGGAGCTACAAAATCACTTGTACATGACCTTGATCTAAAAGTAACCGGACCAAATAATGTGTACTATGGTAATGGTGAAAATAGTCCTGATAGAACAAATAATGTTGAAGCTATCGAAATTGTAGCTCCAGTATCTGGAGATTACACAATCGATGTTGATGGATACAATATCCAGATCGGACCTCAGAATTATTCCCTGGTACTTTCGTTTACATGCGAGAACAATAATTTCCCAGCAAATGGTTCTTCTGCAAATAGTAATACGATTGTTTCAACAGATGTCGTCCATCCTGCTGGTGTTGACCTGAATTCAATTACTATGAAAGTAGATGGAAATCCAGTCACATTTACCTCCAGTAGCCTAGCATACGGACACCAAGTTGAATACAGTGCATTACAGGCATATTCAGCTGGAAAGCATGATGTTTCAGTCACAGCTTCAACTTCAAGCGGACGTCAATTTGAATATGACTGGACATTTGATGTAAATCCACAAAGAGCACCAGAACTCGCTTCAATAGCTAACAGAACAGTCAACGAGACTGAACTTCTTAGTTTTACAATATCTGCAA
>Ga0206328_111_pt1 | contig 56569 bp, 56 predicted proteins | sample SalPonR1_A_D2_MG_FD_142664 | JGI IMG/M metagenome (GOLD analysis project Ga0206328, IMG submission 142664)
CTCAAAGACCCTGATGGGGCGATAAACGTCACCTATCTTGCCATTATTGGACTTGTGATCACGGGAATAGTGCTGATCATTAAAAATAGGAAAAGAAATAGTTCAAACGGACCTGATAATTAACCCGAGGGATGCATATGAAATTTTTCAATACTAAGAATGCCGTATTGGTATCAATATTTATATTAATATTTAGTGCACTTCCTGTGCATGCTGAGATGTCAACTAGTAACCTGGATCTTCCGGAGTTTTTCAATTTTGACGATAATTACTATACTGTCTATGGTGGACCGGATATCTCTGCCAGCCTTGTAGGGGACAATGAGTTCTCACGAGGGGATGAGGTCACTCTCGGCCTGAACCTGATGAACAAGGGTGTTATTACTGGTTTTAAGGATGAGGAAGGGGATCAATCCCTGTCAAGTCTGGAGCAGAAGATCCAGCAAACTGAAATGGGCTATGAGGCACAAAGGACTACAGCAATAGGTATTGTTGCAGTTTTGAGCTCCGATGATCCAAATATCAAAGTAAAATCCGGTCAACAGGAAGCAGGTACTCTGTTCTCAGGTGGACAGACCGAAGAGCCTGTTAAATTTAATATAGAGATCTCAAAGAATGCTCCTGCAGGTGTCTATCCTCTCAATCTGGATTTCTTTTATGGCTATCAGGAAAATGTTCAGTTAAACGGTGATGGTGAAACAAATCTTGGAATCACCAATCTGGAAGTAGGTGTTTGGTATGCAGCTGCACACCAAAGTCAGAAGGTGCTAGTTGCTGTGCAGGATGAAGCAGATTTTGAAGTTGCAAGTATTTCCGGTGATCTTGAAGCTGGAGATGAGGCTTTGCTACGTGTTGTTTACAAGAACACAGGTGAAGAAGCTGTAAAAGATGCAACTGTCAGAATCAGTGCTGACGATCCATTCAGTACTACAGATGATCAATCTTTCCTTGGTTCAATGGCACCAGGCGAAAGCTCTGAAGCAGTCTTCAAATTGAAAGTCGATGAAGCTGCTGTAGTTAAATCATATGCTATTAACAGTGAGATCAAGTATGAAGATAAAGACGGTCACAGCCAGATATCTGACACTGTCAAAATACAGGTGAAAACACTTCCTGCAGGCTCGTCATCTGCGGGTATGGGTACCTATATAGGAATACTTGTATTGATTGTGGTTCTGGTTGCTGGCTTCTTTGTTGTAAGAAATTATATGGCTGCTAAGAAAGAGGATAATTGATCTTCTTTCTTTTTTCAAATAAACGATCTTAATTTGGGATATACTATTTGGGGTGATGATGTCTGACTCTTTTAGAATCTCTTCAGAATATAGGCTTTACTTCATATGAGGCTCGGGTATTTGTGGCTCTTGTTCAAAACAAAAGTGCTACAGTTGCAACTTTGAACTCAGATTCAGGTGTACCAAATTCTGCTATATATGGGGCATTGAAAAAACTTGAGAAAAGGGGACTCATTGAGCTTCAGAATTCAAAACCGATGAGGTATAAATGTCTCTCTCCTGATGTTGCCATCTTTAAATTGAAACATGATTTTGAGGCGGAATGCGAGAATATTCAATGTCAACTTGATACTATATATGGTACATCAATTGAAGAAGCTCATGATGAAGGTGTTTGGGTAATCAAAGGTGTCAATAATGTTACAAATAAAATTATTCAATTAATCGAGGAAGCCAGCAAGGAGATATTGATCCTGACTTCTTTCACTCCATTCGATAGGCTTGCTGAAAAAGGCGATCTTCATAAAAAAGATTACCTTAAAATCGTGCAGCTTTTCAACAAAAAAACTGCTCAAGGGGTGGATGTAAAAATGATAAGCTCTTCTGAATCTGAAGCCATGAAAATGAGCAATATGGTTCCGCTTGCCTTGATCAGGGTCAATGACCTGAAGGGTCAATTGGATGGTTTAAAGAGTTTTATTATGCTAGTTGATAATTCTAAAACACTATTGTCTACGGTTAGCGAAGGTGATGGTAACTTAGATCTAAACGCTATATGTGCAGATGGTGAAGATTTCTCAAATACTATGTCTCATCTCCTAACTGCTCGCTGGGAAATCTCTAAAGCCTATGAAATTAGCAAATGATGCTTCCATATTATTGATTTTTTTGCAGTTATATGTAATATTTATATAGCACATTGGTTGTGTATAATTCACACAAAGCATGATATAATTCTTTTTGTTCCTCATAAATTGGTGATTTAACAATGAATACTGCAAAAGTAAATAAATTAGGACTTGAAATTAAAGAGCTACTCCAGCTTGAAACATTCCCGGTTGCAGTCTGTCTTGCAACAGATATGAATAAAATTCCAGAAGGTATGAAGCAGCTTGATCATGTGACTAGGCACTGTCAAATGGTCGATAATATAAGACGCTCTGGTGAGGAGTTCTATTCAACTATTGAACAACAGCAATGTAGAGGCGGTGCTGCTGTAATGGGGATGACTGAGATGGTTGAACAGTTAAAGTCCGGTGAGTTTTATTATGGACTTAAGTCCTTCAGCAGCGTTGAATCTGCAAAAGCAACTATGGATGAGATCCCTGAAATAAAAGAAAAAAATGTTAAAGTTATAATGTATGCTCCTCTTGAGAAGGCATCATTCATTCCTGATGTTATTATTTTTATTGTAAAGCCCAAAAAGGCAATGGAATTGTCTCAGACACTTCTTTTCGAAAAAGGTGGACGTATCGATGCAAACTTTGCAGGAAAACAGAGTTTATGCGGAGATGGTGTAGCACTGCCTTACCTTAGTGGTGAAGCAAGCGTGACAGTTGGTTGTGGTGGAAGCCGTAACTATACTGAGATCAAGGAAGAAGAGATGATAATTAGTATTCCCGTTGGGAAACTTGAAGAGTTAGTTTGCTCTGCAAAGAAGATGTTCAGAAAATGAATATCTTCCTCTTTTCTGAAACCAAAAAGGTAAAACAAAAATAGAATAGTTGCTATAATATTTCTATTACAACATGTTTTTAAAATGTTTTTAAATTACTTCCTTTACTCTCTTGAATATTAGGTCTGCGATAAGCTTGTCACTTCCAAGAGGCTTTGCGTAAACGATCTTAACTTTCTTACCATTAAATTCAATCTCGCCCTCGTTTGTCTTAGGGTCAAGATTAATAAATTCTGGAATGTCTTCAGTGAGGTGGACGCCTGATGCCATAAAAACGGGTGTTGCAGCTATTTTTGTAACGCCTGTACCTTCAAAGGACATCAGTGCATCTTTAACTTTAGGTTCGCTGTGTTCTACAAAGCCTACTTTAATGATGTATTCAGGATGCTTTTCTGCTATCATGTTAGCCATCTCAGTGACTGCCTGATTGTTGTATGGTAATTTGCTGCCGTGTCCAATAGCTAGTATTCCGATTTTTTCACTCATAATATGCTCGCCCTTTTAACATATCATTAGTAATAAAGTATATATGCATTTCCAAAAAACATACATGTTAAAGTATAATATAAAATCTTGCAAAAACAAGTTTTGCTAATAAAAAAGAGTACTGTGTCAATGACACAGCTTTCAGATTACTTCCTGTGCTCTCTTGAAGATAAGTTCTGCAATGAGCTTGTCAGCACCAAGAGGTTTTGCATAAACGATCTTAACCTTCTCTCCATCAAAGTCGATCTCGCCTTCGTTTGTTTCAGGGTCGAGTTTAAGGATTGCTGGGATGTCTTTTGTAATGTGTATGCCTGATGCAAGGAATACTGGTGCTGCAGCAATGGTTGTTACACCTGTGCCTGCAAAGGATGCGAGTGCTTCTTCAACTGTAGGCTCGCTGTTCTCCATGAATCCTGCCTTAACAATGTATTCAGGGTGATTCTCTGAAATCATGTTTGCTATCTCTGTGACAACCTGGTTGTTGTATGGTAATCTGCTGCCGTGTCCAATTGCGAGTATTCCTATCTTTTCTGTCATAATGTCACCTTATTTTATGATGTGGTAGTATTATTATTTGTAGCAAAAGTGCTACGATGATTGCCTGTATTTACACTGAATGAATATAACCTTTTTGCTTTTTTCAGGCTAATAATATCTGTATCTGCTTAGCTCTTAGTCCAGTAAAACTCTTTGTTCGCCTGAATAAATGTACATATTTGGTCTGCGCACAAATGCTAACAGTGTTATTCCTGATTTGCGTGCAAGTTCAACGGATTCTCTGACCGTTGCACCTTTACTTGCCATAAGGGGAAACCCTGCATTGATCGCTTTTGAGACCATTGTAGATGCGAGTCTTCCTGTGGTTATCAATGCACAGTCTGTAAGGTCAATTCTATTCAATATAGCTTTTCCAACGGTTTTATCAACAGCACATGCTCTGCCAACATCTTCGCAGGCCGTAAGAATATTCCCTTCTCTGTCGCAAACAAAGGATGTATGTGCTCCACCTGTTCTACGCCATGTCTTGCCTTTGTCTTTGAGTTGCTCCACAACATCTATAATTGTATCTTTGTGGAACTGTGCATCAGAGTCAATGATCTTCACCTTATCCTTGCGATACGATGTGGTTCCACATCTTTCGATATGTGTAAGTGAATCCAATTCCTGTGATCCAACATCTATCCTGCAATAGATCTTGTGATCTTCAATGACTATGCTCTCAATTATTGTGTCGGAATCTATGAATCCTTCACAAACTAGAAATCCTACTGCAAGCTCCTTAAGTTCTTTTGGACTTGCAAAAAAAGTAGTTATATGAACATTATTGACAAAAAGGTCAACCCTTTCTTCTACAATAACATCCACATTTATTTGCTTAATATGTACATCTGTGACTTCAAGGCACTGCATCGGAACGTAAAGGGGAGAGGAAATGGATTCCTCATCCTTCCAGAAGACGTCAGTCTTCATGTTCTTGTTGGAGTACCAGTTGTCACTCATGCTTCCTTTTTAGCCTTTACCTTTGCAAAGAGCTGCTTGAGTGTATCCTCATTACTCTTTGTTTCAGGGAATGGTGAGTCTGTGAATGGTTCAAAGTGTACAGGCACGTTGTCGAGTCTGTAGAATGTACCATCACATTCCATAGCATCAATTACACCAGGCAGAACTACGTCTGATGCGGTGGTTGATGGGCATGGTGCAATGTCAAGACAGATCATTGGTATGTCTGCGAGGTACTTTGCAGCATCTGCTGGAATGTGGTTCACAAGGTCTGCAGACATTACAAATGCTGCATCAACATCTTTCTCTCTGAGTACATCCACACAGGTTGTCTCTCCAGGGTTGTATCTTGGATATCCCTTGCCGAAGTCGATACCGAATGGGTATCCGTAAAGGTATGATGCAAGCTGGTTGAAACCTGCTACATTACAATGGCCTCTGAGAGCACCAAGGTTACACTTAGTGTAATTGTTCATTTCCTTGACCAGGTTCAGTGCGATCTCAATGTTTCTGTGCTTTCCGTATGATGATGAAACACCAAGTCCTACGAAGATACCTACGTAGTTTGATTCCTTCATCATTTCAATGGTCTGCTTCATTACAGGTATTGGGATGCCTGTGATCTCTTCAACAGATGGGTGTGGTTCCTTTCCGTTTAAGATTGTGAACAATGCACTGAGCAGTTCGTAGTCAGTGTTTGGTTTAAGCTGTAAGTGAAGGTCGGATGCAACTGCTGTTGGTGTCTTTCTAGGATCAACTGTTACCATTGTCCTGTCAAATCTTCCTTTCTTAGCCCAGTATCCTCTTGGGAACACACCATACTTTGACATGTGTCTTGGCATAGATTCAAGTGCGTTAACTCCCCAGTAGATGATCATGTCTGCTCTGTTCTTTGCCTGACCGGCAGTTGAACCGACACAACCTGCTTCCTGGATGCCCATTACGGTTGGACCGTGGCAGATAGTTGCGTTTGAGTCAGCTACTCCGCCGAGATATTCAGCGATGTGCAATCCGACTTCCTGTGCTTCACAAGATGTTTCACTACCAAGGAAGAAAAGTGGACGCTTTGAGTTTGCAAGAATGTCTGCTGACATCTCGAGTGCTTCATCCCAGCTAACGTCCTTTACCTTACCATTTTCTCTGATGGTTGGTTTAAGTAATCTGTGTGAGCTTACAACTTCCTGGAACTTTGCGTTACCCATCTTACATGCATTCTGCACATCGATGGTTCCGTCTTTGAGTTCTACCTGGACATCGTCACATGAGCCACCACAAACCGGGCAGATAATGTTCTTATATACCATTTTATTCCTCTCCCATGTATAATTTCAGGACAATTTCTTCAGCATCCATAACAACATCATCAGTTGGTTCTACGCTGACAGGACTTCCCTTGTAAAGTGGTGAACCGGTTGAGAATGTGCTTGGTTCAACAACCACATTTGCCCAGATGGATCTTGGGATGAATACGTGACCGGATTTTACTGATTCTGTTACCTTTGTACTGACTGCTACAGAATGTACGCCATCTCTGCTTGTGACCTTTACTTTTTCCGGGCATCCCAGAGCAGCAAAGTCTTCTGCACAGACCCAGCATACTGCACATTCTGTTTTGTAATCCTCGCTATATTTGTTTCCGCCTTTTGCAAGCCTACCTTCGTCGATAGTACTTCCTGTATTGAGTAATGCTTCCATGATTAATACCTCACAGACACTCGTTATTTTCATAGGAAACGTACAGTGTACCCTTTCCTTTCTGCGGGATCGCGTAATCGCCTGTAAATTTCATAAACTCTCCGGCACATTCTATGTCATCAAATTTCAAGTCGCATTCTACAGCTTCCATTTCAAATCCTGGGCTGAATTTCTCAATGCGACCACCGACAACCATGACACCGCCGGTCATTTCTGCTGCTGTGGTTCTGACAGCGTTTCCTTTTACAACGATAAGACCGCCATTCATACGGATTCCACAGAAATTATCGACATTACCGCCAATAATGATCTCTCCTCCGCTGATACCGCCGCCAACCTGGTTCTTTGCGTTACCATCAATGACTATACGTCCGCCAGTCATGCCATGCCAGCTACCACGGTAAGCACAGCCTACGTGATCTAATGTATCTCCCTTTATGTGAAGGAGGCCACCTTTCATTTCCATACCGGGCCATGACTCTGCATTGCCTTCAACAATGATCTCTCCACCTGCCATTGTGTTACCAACGTGCATCCCGGTTGAACCTTTGATGATGATCTTGCCTGCTGTCATTTCCTGTCCGATACGCTTTACTCTTGGAACATCTCCATCAATAGTGATGGTGGTGTCTTCTGCTGAGCTTCCACCGTTTCCTTCAACAGAGAAGAATTCGGAAAGTTTCGCCTGAGCAGGTGCTTGCCATATGAGTATTTCGCCGATCTCGACTGCAGTCTTTCCAGCGAAGTTATCAGGTGTGATAGCTTCAGCTTCTACAGTGAGGTCGAAATTACCTATTGGTTTAAGAATTACTTCTGCCATTAAAATCATCTCTCCGCATTTACCTTGATTGGGGTTGGGTTTGCAAGGTACTTGTCAGGTGTTGGATAGTTGTTGAATCCAATTGTGTAGTACTTGAACCAGCTCTTTACGTCCTTGAGCATTTCCTTCTCGGAGTCTGCTTTGATCGCGATGTCTGAGTAGAATGTGTTCTTCTCAGGGATTGCAAGGATCTCTCCATCCTGTGTGATGACTTCTCCACCCTTGATGGTGTATGATGCATTCTGGAATCCTCTTATGATGCTTTCGTAGTCATTGACATCGATCTTCTTTGCGTCAATGTCGTAGACTGCAACATCACCGTCAGCGCCAACTGCAAGTGTTCCTTTACTGTGTGCAAGCCCGGTCGTTCTTGCTGCATTTGCACGGGTGACAATTGCAATTTCAGAAAGTGACATTTCTCTTGTTTCAGATGCGAGGCCGGATCTGTCAGATGCCCACTTGTGACATTCTTCGAATGTATCCTGTCTTGCCTTGTTTGACATAAGCCAGGCGATGATCTGTGGGTATTTGGTAAATGGTCCACCGTTTGGACTGTCAGTGGTCATGATACTCTTCCATGCATCCTTGACGTAGAGCAGTGTTTCAAGGCCCATTGCCCACTGTACACTGTGGATTGGGTTGCTCTTCAAGTATGTGAATGGGAGTACACCGGATCCACACTCACACTCAACATCAGTGTTAGACCATTTGTTCCCTGTTAGCTGGTAAAGGTCGTGGATAGCAGGACCGTCACCTGTCATTACAGTAGCGTCACCAAATGGTACACATCCACTGTCCATTACAACGTGGTCGTTGCTGTTGACATAATCTGTTATTCCCTTTACACCGGACTCGAAGTCTCTCCATGATGTTCCGCCAAATGCGTTGAACTGGCAGTGTGTAAGGTAAACGGATTGGTGTCTCTGGGCTTTCATCTTTGTTTCTGCCCATTCAACATCTGTATTTGGCTTTGCCTTGATGCTCTTTGGTATCTTTAATGAGTCTCTTGTAATTTCCCAGCAACCAGGGTGTCCGAGGTTGTTTGCGTGCAGGTGCATAGGCATTGGGATTCCAAGCTGTTCATTTATCTCAGCAAGGCCTTTGATAATATCTTCAGGTGTGACTTCGAAGTGAATGTTTGCTTCGTCAAGTGCACTTACGTTCTCTCCCCATCCCCAGTTTTCTACGCCAGCAGGGTTGACACACTTAATACCATAGGTCTTGTGTGTCTTCATCATCCATGAGACGTATGCTGCAGCCTTGTCGATATCTCCTTCCTTAAGGTATCTCATCAGGAACCAGTTGTTTCCTAATACGAGGTAACCAGCCATGTCAAGCATTGGGATACTGCGCATCTCTTCGTGTGTGTGGCGAGCTTCCATTGGTGGGACAGCTGCTTCAAAAACAGTTGTGTAACCCATTTTAGAGTATTCATATCCGCCAAGGTATACGGATGGTACTGTGTATCCGCAACCTGAGTGTGCAATAGGGGTTTTCTTCTGGTAGTACTTGTAGTGGTCTTCAGGCCTCATCATCCTACCAGTATTGACCTTTGCTCCTGCTACATGTGAGTGTGAGTCCACACCACCAGGCATTACTGTCTTGCCTTTTGCATCTATTTCTTTTGCATCCTTCATCTCTGCTGCTGATAGTTCGGTAACGACCTTTCCGTTTTTGATGAAGATGTCCATGACTTCCCCGTCAACTTCGTTGAGTGGGTCATAAACGTAACCGTTCTTGATTGCAATAGTTCCAGCCATCTTATTCCTCCCTTCTCTCAAGCATGATAGCATTTACCGGACAGATCATAGCACATGCACCGTCTGCACCGCAAGCATCCTGATTCACGATATTGACTACACCGTTTCTGACTTCAAGGACCTTCTTTGAATCGACTTCATTCAGGTATCCTGATCCTACATCTGCATCGGTTGCATTTACCGGACATACGATGACACAGTTTCCACAGCCAAGGCATGCATAATCATCGACAACAAGCTTTGTTACAAGCTCAGGTCTTTTCATTTCTGCATTGAGAAGTTTCTTCTCGAGAATAGTTACTTTTTCAACTTCAGGTACAATTGCTGTCTTTGTAACTTCAATTGCTTCTACAGGACAGGCCATGTCACATGCACCACAGTAGATACATACATCTGCACGCTGTGCAACATTGTCAACAATTTCTCCTGGTCCCCATTCTGGGTTGTAAAGTGCATTGCATGGACAGACATCTATACATGTTCTGCATGCTGTACAGGTCTCTTCACTCTGTACCCATGTGCCTTCAAATGGCTTTTCTACTGCAATAGCATCTGCCGGGCAAACTGACTGGCACCATCCACAGTGTATGCAAGTCTCGTTGTCAATTATAGTTTCACCATTTACAGATGCTGTTCCATCGGTTGAAAGCCACTGTCTGACTTCGATGCAACCCTGTGGGCATATCTGTTCACAAAGGCCACAGTGGACACAATCATCGCTGACAGTTGTGTCTTTGAGAGCAACATTGATGTAACTGTTATCATTTACAGGTTCTCCGTCCTGTATCATTACAAGTGCGCCTGATGGGCATGTTTTTGCACAGATTCCACAAACAATGCATGCTTCAGCATCATTTTCTATGTAATCTTTGTCTAAGAGTCCTCTTGCAACGGCTCCTACTGAACCAATTGTTAGGGAATTCTTAGGACACGCCATGACGCACGTTCCACAACCTATACACTTCTCTGGAATGTATGCAAGTTGTTTCTCGCCTTTTACTCCAATCACTACTTCGTTCATCTAATCTTCTCCGTAATCCTGCCTATGGCTGTATAAATGTCTCTTGCCAATTATTTCACTCTGGAAACATCGGTCGGGCATTCTTATTGATGGCCTGAATACGCCTTTATCAAGAAATAAATAATCAATCGAAAGATCGTTCGTTTTATTTCTGCATATAGACTTTCAATGATCGCGTCACCGTTTTTCATATTCTTTAATACTGTATTGTAGTAAAGAATTGTAGTTATAGTGACACGTATTTGTTATAAAATTATCGTTTGAGTTCGATTTCAGTCATATTTGGCTGCATCTATTGCTTATCATATTTCACTGATCTTTCAAGTTAATAAATAGTAATTTCGGAGGGTATATATACTACTAGTATCCCTCTTTTTATAGGGGTAATCAATAATCAGTTGTGAACAATTTCATGTTTGCTTCTGAACTCATTGTCTGAATTATCGATTTCAGGAGTTGTTAATATGTCATTAGTGAGCATAATTGGCTGTGAATCATCTACCAAAGACCTTGTAGAATTGTTAGCTAAAGATAATTGTATTGATCGTCTGGCTGTTGTGAATGGGAAATCACATTTGATTAGTAGGGATCTCGACGATCTAAAGATCGAGCATGAGCTATTGTCCTCAGATTCTTTACCAGCTGGATTGAATGAAGATGATGGTTTTAATGTACTGGTCACGTTACAAAGCAATACCTTCCTAAATGACCCGTCAAAACTCAAAAAAGAAACATATGAAAAAATTAAATTCTATGGTTCGATCTCTGATTCAGTACTGCTTTTTTACGACTCTTGCAATGGTATCTTCAACGATATTTTTGTTGATTTTAAGAAGCAATCCTTCTTTTTGAAAACACTATTTGCTGAAAATAGTAACTCAGATGTTTCGGAGTCAAATTCCAAAGTGTTCAACCTTTACGACCATTTTTGTGGAAAGCTCAAGAAAGATCTGTTATGATGGGTGTAAATGGTACCTTCTGATCATTTAAGCTGGTTTTTTATTTTATTTTGAGGCATTTTTTTCTACATAATTTCTTCCTTCTGCACATTTAAATAGCATATCTTCCATTAAACAGCATATAGTTTGTTTCAATTAACGCTTATTTAATGATTTGTGGTAGTATAATATGACTCTCGAAGGAAGTGCTTATGCTCTTGGAGCAGGTACCATCATCAATGCAATAGCAACATGGAAAGGGGCTGCATTTGGGATTGATCTTAAAACATTCTCTGATGTAGAATTATCCAGGGACAGAACAGAAGTTCGTGGAACGATCGAAGGAATGCCCGATGGTGATACTTCACTAATTGAAAAGTCAGTATCTTATGTGCTGGAGCATTTTGATATTAATATGGGTGGTATTGTAAGAACAAGAAGTGAGGTTCCTCTTGCCAGTGGCTTGAAAAGTAGCAGTGCAGCTGCAAATGCTACAGTGCTTGCAACACTGGATGCCATAGGTGAGGAAATGGAACCTCTTGAAGCTGCAAGACTTGGTGTCAGGGCTGCAAAAGATGCAGGTGTAACTATCACTGGTGCCTTTGATGATGCATGTGCTTCATTTTTTGGTGGTTATGTGGTAACTGATAATCGTGAAGTTGAACTTATCAAGAGGACTGAAAGTAATTCTGATGTACTGATATTTGCACCCGATGTACGGTCATTCAGTTCTAATACGAATTTATCACGCTCCGAATTAATAGCTCCCTGGGTTGAAATAGCTTATGATCTTTGTCTTCAGGGTGAGTATGAAAAAGCCATGACTCTTAATGGTTTCCTTTATTGTAATGCATTGGGATTTGATACTGAACCTATGCTGCATGCTTTAGAATCCGGGATACAGGGTGTGACTTTGTCCGGTACAGGTCCTTCTTATGTTGCATTGGTGGATAAAAAAAATGCGGCGGCCCTAAAAAGAGCATGGGGTGATTATGAGTTAAGCGGAACCCTGATAAATACTAAAGTTAATAATAATGGTGCAAGCAAACTTTAAATAATGAGGAATCTATGACCACCCTTGAAGAAGTACGCACACAAATTGCGGATATTGATTATGATATTATAGATCTTATCCATAAAAGGGTAGATCTTGCAGAAAAGGTTCTTGAGGCAAAGCAAAAGGATGTCATAAAAATAAATGACTCATCTCAGAACCATGTAGTTCTGGATCGTGCTGTAAGTGCAGCAACAGAAAATAACCTGGATACTGGTTATGTAAAAGAGATTTTCGAGATTCTTATTAAAATGAGTATTTCACGCCAACATGAATTAAGTGGTGATGGCAATCTTCCTTAGGAGTATATAAAAATGGTAGACGTTGCAGTTATTATGGGTTCTGAATCAGACAGAGCTATTGCAAATAGAGTGACAAATGTATTTGAGAACACAGACTATTCTTTTGATGTGCAGGTCATTTCAGCACATCGAAATCCGGATCAGCTTGATGAATATGTCGCCCAAAGCGATTGTAAGGTGTATATTGCCATAGCAGGTCTCTCAGCTGCTCTTCCAGGCGTAATAGCCTCAAAGACTAAAATGCCAGTCATAGGGGTACCTGTCAGTGCAAAAATGATGGGTCTTGATGCACTTTTATCAATAGCTCAGATGCCTCCGGGAGTACCGGTGGCAAGTGTAGGCATAGACAATGGTGCCAATGCAGCACATCTGGCTGTAAGAATACTGGATATCGCCAAATAAAACAATATAATTGTCAGATTTTAGATATGACATATTTTATTTTTTAATTATTCAAGACTTGTGATCTCGAAGATACAACATTCATCTCCGTTGCCCATTGTTCCAAGAGTATCAACATCAACATCTTGCCCACTCATTGTTATAAGCCTTGAGAATATCCCTCTTGTGAGTGTACATAATATTGGATTTGACTTAGCTTCTTCTATGCCCCATGGACATCCAAGTCCCTTTAATGTATATTCATCATTTCCGGTTGATTCAACTTCAAAGCTTCCACCAAGCTGATTGATCATCTGGCAACAAAGGTCTCCTACGTTTTCGTATTTTATCGTATTGGATTCCGCGTCTGCATCTTCTAATAATGCATCTACTACCATATCGATCATCTGGTGAATCGCAATACTCTTTTGTTCTGGTGGCAAGGTCCTCAGTAGGTTAGGTATGATCTGGGTGAGGACAGAACGTATACGATTCTGTAGATTTAACTTGTCTCTTTCCTGAATTAGATCAAGATGAAGATCTTTTAATCTGAGCAAGGAATTTATCCTTGTCAGTAATTCCAACTTGTTAACCGGTTTTGTTAAAAACTCATCTGCTCCGGCTTCAATGCCTGCGATCCAGTCATTTCTTCCCGAGAGTGCAGTTACCATTATGACTGGAATAAATCTTGTTCTCTGGTCATTTTTTAAAATTTCACATACTTGATAGCCATTCATCTCAGGCATCATTACGTCAAGTAATATAGTATCTGGTAAACTTTCTTCAATCAATTCAAGTGCTTCTTTTCCGCTGGTGGCAGAGATCACTTCATAGGTTTCATCCAGATATGCCCGGAGTAATTCTATATTCATTGCCTCATCGTCAACAATGAGTATTTTGGGTCTTTGCTCATCAGAAATATTAACAGCTCCTTATCATGTGAAAAAGATTGAATAGATTATATTATGTTGTCTATTTACTTATATTTAATCAATTCTATATTTAAATTTCTATCTACTTTCTTACTTTTTATTTTTTGTTTCTGATTTTCGGCTAGTTTCCTACATTATAATGGATTTTGATCATGGACAACAATGTCGAAATATTTATATATCAATCGGTTTTGTATATTTTATTCAAAACTAATATGGTTTGTATTTAGTTTTTGATAATTATATTCAAAATTTATTAGGAGCGAAATAGATGGATATAAAAGAAATTAATGCTTATGGGCAGGAATTAGTTGACAGATTGGACCTCAAGACCTCTCCAGTGGGGATAAAGCTCATTCCTGAGAGGGATGAAATTCCCGAAGGTATTGAAAAAGTAGGGGAAAAGATGCGTCACTGTGAAATTATAGACATGGTCAGAAGGACTGGTGATCAGATCTATTCTTTAGCTGATGACCAGATGTGCAAGGGAGGAGCTGCTTCCATGGGTCTTGGTAATATGCCGGCAAAAGTCGAAAGTGGTGAATTCTACTATAAAGGCCTTAATCACTTCAGTAATATCAATGCTGCCAGACGTACTGTAGAGAATGCCCCTATGCTTCCTGCTAATACCATTAAGGCTATTGTTTATGGCGATATGATAAAAGCTACCTTTGAGCCAGATGTAGTAATTATTATTTGCAACCCTAAACAAGTAATGTTGCTGACCCAGGCAATAATGTATAAGAGTGGTGGTAGGATAGAAGTTGGTTTCGCTGGCAAGCAGAGTATATGCTCAGATGGTGTTGTACAGGCTTATAAGGATGGAAAAGTAGGTATAACTGTAGGATGCAGTGGAAGCCGCGCTTTCACTAATATCTCTGATGACGAAATGACAATTGGAATACCTGAAGAACTGCTTCCGGAGATTATGGCCGGTTTAGATAAAATATGTCCGAATAATTAAAGAATGGGTGATATGTTTCATCCTCTCTTTTTTAGATGATTATTTACTATACTTATATTTCTACAAGCTTTCCTTTTGATCCTTTGAGTTTTATACCAGCTGCAGTTATATCAAAAACCGTAATATCAAGTGTTATTTTTGTACTGCGCATTTTAGGTATGCTCAGGAATCTTTCGTTCTTACCGGTGTATGGATTTTCCTTAATGAATAACTTTACAGCACCATATGTTGAATAATCCGCTATTCTGTGTGTCATTTCATAGGCTGCTTCATCCATTATGTAAAGAACTGTAGTTTTCTGCTTTGCAAGTAATTTGTTGAGTGTATCGAACTGGTCTCTGAATTGCTTTTCATTGAGTCCAAATGCCATCACTCCTATATTATCAATAACAGCAACATCCGTATCTTCCGGGATAAGGTTTATTAGGTCCAACATGTGTATCTCTTCAATATTGAATCCTTCCTGGTCAGGTCGGAATGACCTGTCAAGTTCCGCCTCTTCTATAATCTCGATCTCAGTATCACTAAAGTCTTCGGATATGTTTGCTTCACGTGCAATTCCTCCGGTCCTGAACTCAATTACAGGCTTGATCGAAAGATTTCCTTTCTCAACAAATGAATCGATGCCTATTCCAAGCATGGCTGCTTGCTCCATGAGATCATCTGGCATTTCCTCAGTAGCTATCAATACACATTTGTTCCCATCCATGCATGATTTATTGATGAAGTGAAGCCCAAATATTGTTTTTCCAGCTCCAGGTACACCAGTTACAAGAATTCCTTTCCCCTTCGGGTAACCTCCGGCAACCTTCTTGTCTAAGTTTTCAATTCCAGTTGGCATTCGTTCCATTTAGATCACTTTATCTATAGTAGGATTGGTAATTGCAATATATCGCTGATTAATATAATATGTTGTATATTATATAAGTATATTCGATTTTGTCATTGACTTTCATTTGACTTGTTCGGGAGTAGTTACAAGTATAAAGGATAAGTTTGAATATTTTAACATCATATTTATACAGTAATTCCATAAATTCATCTGTATTTAAATAAATACTTATCAGGGGGAGTTGAAACGAGTTTTGATCTCAACATTAAGATAGGCGGGTCTGCAGGTCAGGGTCTGCAAACAATTGGTATGGTACTTGCCAAAACATTCAAAAAAAGTGGTTTTTATGTTTTTGCAACACAATATTATCTGTCTCGGGTAAGGGGTGGGCATAATACTTTTCAGATACGCATTTCTGATGCTCCCTTAAAATCAATGACCGAGAATCTAGATGTATTAATTGCACTGGACAAAGTTTCAGTTGAAAAGCATCTTGATGAAGTTTCAGATGGTATTGTATTGGTCGACCAGGATGCAATTGGAATTGATTTGGAGCATGATACCATATTCCATGTGCCGATGTTGAAAATAGCTAAAGAAGTATGTGGGAACAAAATTTATTCTAATTCAGTAGCAATGGGTGCGGCATTAGGTTTGCTTTGCTCGGAATTTGATTCCCTGTCAAAGGTACTTGAAAAAACTTTCATGAAAAAGGGTCAGGATATCATTGACACGAATATTAAAGCTGCACGTGCTGGCTTTGATCATGCGATTGTAAATTATCCTCATGGGTGCAAGTTCAAAGTTCCGGAGGTCTTTGATCAGGATTTTCAAATGCTCATTGCAGGAAATGATGCAGTAGCACTTGGGGCTTTGGCTGCAGGACTTAAATTCCTGGCTGCATATCCTATGACTCCTTCAACAGGTGTTATGACGTATGTGGCAACTCATGCTGATAAATTCGGTGTGGTTCTTGAACAGGCAGAAGATGAGATCGCTGCATTGAATATGGTAATTGGGGCATCATTTACCGGGGTCCGTTCAATGACCACAACTTCAGGTGGAGGTTTCTCATTAATGGCAGAAGCACTCGGTCTTTCTGGTATAACTGAAACCCCGGTAGTAATTTTCATTTCACAGCGCCCGGGTCCTGCAACAGGGCTTCCTACAATGACCGAGCAGGGTGACCTCCAATTCGTATTGAATGCAGCACAAGGTGAGTTCCCAAGATGCGTAATAGCTCCTGGAACACCTGAAGAATGTTTTTACCAGACAGCTGAAGCGTTCAATATTGCAGATAAGTATCAGATCCCTGTATTTGTCATGAGTGACCAATATCTTGCAGATTCTTTGTTTACATGTAAAAAGTTTGATAGCTCAAAAGTAAAAATAGAAAGGCATCTTCTTTCCGGTCATGAACTGAGAACGAAGCACGAGGAATATAAACGTTACAAATTCACCCCTCTTGGTATTTCTCCAAGGGCAATTCCGGGTCAGGAAGGAGTTGTGGTTGTTGGGGACAGTGATGAACACAACGAGGCTGGACATATTGATCAAACTCCTGAAAACCGTATAAGGATGAATGATAAGAGGATGAAAAAGCTGGGTCTTTTGCAGGAAGAAATACCTGGTCCTACGGTTTATGGCCCTGAAAATGCACATACTTCTTTAATATCCTGGGGCTCAAGCTATGGACCTCTTGAAGAAGTAGTTGATATCCTACACTCAAAGGGTCAATCTGTAAATCTTGTTCATTACAATTATGTGTATCCTTTCCCCGTATCTAAAACTCATGAAATTCTTCGCAAATCAAAAAAGATGATATGTGTAGAGGTTAATGCTACCGGACAATTTGCAAGATTATTCGAATCAGAAACAGGTATAAAGATAAGAGAAAATATATTACGCTATGATGGGAAGCCTTTCACTCCTGATTTTATATTGTCTGCTCTTGATGAAAAGGGGATGGTCTAAATGGTTAGTATAGAAGATTATGGAGAGTATGAAACTGAGTGGTGTCCTGGTTGTGGCAATTTTGGAATACTCAAATCTATAAAGCAGGCACTTGTAAATCTTGAAAAAGACCCACATGAGGTATTCATTGCCTCTGGTATTGGCCAATCCAGCAAACTACCTCATTATCTTAAATGTAATATGTTCAATGGCTTACATGGTCGATCACTGCCGCCTGCAATCGGTGCAAAGATGGCTAATCATGAACTCACGGTTCTCGCAGTTGCTGGTGATGGTGATTGTTATGGTGAAGGTGGTAATCATTTCATTCATAATATCAGAAGAAATCCTGATATTACACTGATAGTACATGATAATCAGATATATGGACTTACAAAAGGTCAGGCATCACCAACAAGTGAGCCTGGTATGAAGACCAAGATCCAGAATCATGGTGTATTTAATACTCCATTAAATCCTCTTGCAATGGCTATTTCCCTGGATTGTTCATTTGTTGCCAGGGGGTATGCTGGTGATGTTGCACATCTTATAACTTTGATAGAAAGAGCGATAAACCACAGGGGTTTTTCACTTGTAGATGTGCTGCAACCATGCGTTTCTTTCAATAAATTGAATACATTCAAATGGTATTCCGAAAGAGTATACAAAATGGACGAGTCTGAGTACGCAAGAGATGATCAGGTCCATGCTTTTGCAAAATCTCTTGAATGGGGTGAAAAGATACCTCTTGGCGTATTCTATGAAAAGGGAAAGCCTGTCTTTGAAGATAATTTTGATGCGCTAAAATCTTCCACTCTTGTGAAAAGTAAGTATGAAACAGAAAAAGTGAATGAGTTAATTGATTCTTTTGTTTAAACATCAATTAGTTTATCCGGATCTATTGGGATTGTGATAGTGAATGTACTACCCTCTCCCGGTATACTTTTAAATGTAACTGTTCCTCCATGTACAATTGCCATTTTTTTTGCAAGTGGGAGCCCAAGTCCGGTTCCCTGGTATTCCCGTGAACAACTGGAATCGACTTGATAGAATGGTGTAAATAAATGTTTCTGCTTTTCTTCTGATATTCCGATTCCGTTATCTTCTACAATAATATCAAGATATTTTCCAGATTGCTTTGTAATTATCTTCACAGCACCTTTTTCCGGGGTAAATTTGATTGCATTGCTGGTCAGGTTGTATAGCATCTGCTTTAATTTGATTCTATCTGCTTTTAATGATAATTTATCATCGTGTGTCTGGAAGTTAATTTTGATTTGCTTTTTCATTGCAAGTGGCCTAACTATATTTTCTACATTATCTATAAGGTCCTTTATAAAAAATCCTTCATAGTGAAGATTAAGCTTTCCGGATTCGATCTTGGAAATGTCTAGTATATCGTTAATAAGGTCTAAAAGGTGTGTTCCACTGGTGTGTATATGTCGGGAATAACGTTTCTGTTTTTCATTGAGTTCGCCCTGATTACCTTCAATAAGTATGTCGGAGTAACCTATGATGGCATTCAGAGGTGTTCTGAGCTCATGGCTTATTGTGGCGAGGAATTCACTCTTTGTGCGACTTGCCGCCTCTGCTTCCATTTTTGCGTGCAGTATTTCATTTTCTACTTTTTTGTGTTCTGTGATGTCGAGCATCGCACCTATAATGCCTGTAATTTCTCCGTCTGAATCATAAATCGCCGCTTTGCTGTTTATGAATATTTTCACAGTTCCGTCCTGTTTAGGAACTTCGACTTCATATGATTGTTTAATTCCAGTTTTTATAAGTTCTTTATCCAGTTCTTCATAATCATTGACAAGTTTCCCTGTTATGGGGTAATCCATGTCTCGTAATTTCCTGCCAACTATTTTGTCTCTGGAGATGCCAATTACTTCCCTTGCAAAAGCCTCATTACATCCGGTATATTTAAAATTCTTGTCTTTATAGTATACTGGATTAGGAATAGTATTTAGCAGCGTATTGAGGAAACTGTTATGTTGTTTTATTTCTCTGTCAATTTTAGTTTTTTCTGTAACATCATCGTTAACTATTATGGCTCCCAGAATTTGTTCATTGTCATCGATTACCGGGGCAGTATAATTAACTATTATTTTTTTATTCCCATCAAATGCATCAATTTCGAGAAGTTCATTTTCAACTGTGCTCCTTTTTCTGATTGTGTGTGCAAGAGCCCAATCCTCGGGTGCAAGTTCTTCCATTGATGGATAATGCCTTGCTTTAAAGATTCCATATTCCTCAATTCCAACGTGTGGTTCTGCTCCCCATATCTTTTTACCTGCGGGATTAGCACTGATAAGCCTTCCTTCATTATTTGCGATCCACAACCCCATGGGTAAAACATCAAGGATCTTTCGCAGGAATTTTTCATTCTGCCTTAACTTATCTTTGGTTTTTTTGCGCTCTGTGATATCAAGCGCAGTAAATGTAACTCCATGTGAATGATCTGAGCTGTCTATTGGGGTCGATGACAGCAATACATCGATGATCATCCCATCTTTTCTTTTCCATCGTGTTTCTACAGTTCCGGTTCCTTCTGTCTGTATCTGTCGATATTTTTCTTGACCTACATGCTTGAATTCTTCCTGGCTAGGGAAAAAGATCCGGGAACTAGATCCTATAAGTTCAGACCTACTATATCCAGTCATTTCACATATCAATGGATTCACTTCTGTGATCACTCGATTAGAAACTACTCCAACACCTGTGGGGGCGACTTTCAGGATACTTTTTAGTCTTTCTTTACTTTGCCTCATTCCGTCTTCTGATTTTTTGAGATTAGTTTTTTCTATCATAACTCCATTTATTATTATGGGTTTATTATCATTATCAAAATCAACTTTTAACTGGTTCTGTATCCAGTATACTTTTTTGTCTGATCCCACTATGCGATGCTCTATTGATGCATCTCCATAATGAGTTGCCTTTTCCACTCCTTTGAGGAAAATATGAACGTCATCTGGATGGACGCTGTCCTTCCAGATTTGACCATTCTCGGACAATTTTTCAGTTTCGCACCCAAATAGTTGCTTAGCAGAAGGACTCATGTATGTAATTTCGATATCTGGCAATCTTGCTGACCAGATTACAGCTCCCATGGAATTCAGTATTCTGTGGAGCCCTTCATCAACTATATTCGCTTTATCCAATTTCGATTCCTCTGCTTAGCTTACATTTTGTTTATACGTGCACAATATTCATCTATATATTTTTATGATATATATAATTATAATGTTTGGATATTATAATGATTTTTCTATGTTATGTGGGATGTACTTAACAAACAATGAACGTAATTAATGCTGCAATCAAACTTTTCTGAGATTACCTTTAATAACTACCAGCTCTTCAAAAGAACATTTGTCTCTTGCAATTATATGGGAATCAAAATAAAATTCAGACATTTCGTTTTTAACGTCATCAATACTGGTAAGTGATGATACTAAAAGCAGAATAGTTCCTTCCGTTTTTAGATAATTTCTGACATTAAGAAGAAAAGGTCTAATGGGGTCTCGACCGGTGATTCCTCCATCGAATGCATAATTTAGCCAACCAGGTACCTTTTCATCTTCCGATGTGGGTAGATAGGGCGGGTTAAAAATTATCAGGTCGAATTCATTTTTTTCCTTGATCCCTGCAAACATGTCAGTTTTTATGACCTTTACGCCATTGGATCTGGCACATTTAGCTGCAAAAGGATTAATTTCGGTTGCAATGAGCTCAATATTTTTATTGGCCTGGATGACTGCGGATACAAAACCACTTCCAGTTCCGATCTCAAGAACTTTCATGCCATTAGTTGCTGTGCTCAGTGCTGCATTTGCAAGTAAAAAAGAGTCTTCTGCAGGCTCGTAAACATCTTCTGCAAGATTTACAGTGGCATTTTTGTAATTTATAGCAACCATGGATCAGATGCCCTGCTTGTGTTTGAACATGATGTTTGCAAGATGTGCAAATTCTTCAGGTTCAAGATTTTCAGGTCTTTTGTTTAGCATATCTTTCGGAAGTTCAGTTATGAACTCTTTCATATTTTCAATGCCAAGAAGTTGTTTATTTCTGATTATTGAATTTCTTATTTTCTTACGTCTTTGCCCAAATAATGCAGTTACGAAAGATAGGAAATACTTTTCGTCCAACACTTCAAATGGTGAAGGTCTTGGTTCAACTTTAACAACAGCTGACAGAATATCTGGGGGTGGTGAAAATGCAGCTCTTGGAACTTTCATTATTATAGAAGCATCTGCAAAATAGTGAGTATTAACAGAGAGTCTGCTATAATTTTTTGAATTAGAATGCGATACCATCCGCTGGGCAAATTCAAGTTGATACATGAGAATTCCAAGCTTGAATTCATGTTTGAATAATTTGAATGTAATTTCTGATGAGATGGAATATGGAAGATTGGCTATGACCTTATCAAAATCAGGAATATCCACTTTGAGCACATCTCCGTGGATTATTTCAAGCTTATCGTTGTCTCCCAATCTGTCTTTTAATACATCAACAAGTTCAGGGTCTTTTTCAATAGCTATTACTTTTTTTGCATTTTTAAGTAATCGCTCTGTAAGATTGCCAATACCTGGGCCTATTTCCAGTATGGTTTCATCTGCTTGAATATCACCATAATCAGCTATTCTTTCAAGTAAACGCTCATCAACAAGAAAATGTTGGTCGTGGTTTCCACCACGAATACCATATTTCCTTAGTATGTTGTGAACCAAATAAAATGCACCTTCTCACTGGTTCTTAGGTAGACGAGGTGCTATAGTGAAAAGCCTGTATTTTATTTTATCGTCTTTGAGCTCTTCATGTATTCGGTTGGCTAGTACTTTTTGTGGGGAGTGTACGCCACCAACTCTTTCATGCAGTTCATCCAGGCTCTTATATTCACCTTTCTTTCTGTCATCTATAATGGCCCACATAAGCTTCTTGCCGATCCCCGGGAGTAACTCAAGCATATGCAATCGACTTGTGATTGGATGTGCATCATTGAAGAACTTCACATACTTTTCTTCATTTTTCTTGATGATCATTTCCAGCACAAATGGTAGCTCAAGTTGGGAACCATGGCCTAGCTCATTGTATGATATCCTGTGCTTTACATGGTCAATGACATCTCTGTCCCCGTCACCAATGTATACACGTGACTGTGTGTCGGGAATTTCCCCTTCTTTTGGTACAAGATCCATTAGTACGAAGTTGTTCTCTCCAACAGCTTGAACCAAAGGTTTCTTCTGGTATGATGGTCGCTTGTCATCTGAACTTCCGTATGGAAGGTAATCCAAAACTATTGCATATTCTTCCTTTTCAGGTGGCTTTCCCTTTGTCATCATATATTCCCTCCAACAGCATATCCACTGGTATTGGTATTAACTAGTTCGGATAAAAAATAGGAATGTATTGGATATAAATCTAATCCACTGCCTCTTCAACCATTCCAAGCATTGAGTCTAAGTCTTCATCGCTCAGAGTGAATCTTTCCTTTGCGTAAAGGGTTCTTAATTCATCTCTTGTCTGTGGCATGATATCTGCGATCCTGACGGCAATTTCAGGTTTCATTTTTTCCAGTTCAAGAAGTTTGTCTACGAGATCCCTTGCTCTTTCGGGGGTTGTCTTTGCGAACATTTCTGCATGGTTGATGGCTTTGCGCAGCTCGTATCCAAGCTCCTCTTCATCCTTCAAGCGCTCTTCCATGATTTCATGTAGCATACCCTTGACTTCAGAAAGGGTCAATAATTCCTCACTCAGAACTTCTTTTACTATCATTAATAAACACTCTTTAGAATATTAAATTGCCTTGTGGCATAAATTTGACCGAAGACATATCTTTTATGTCAATAATAATGATATATCTATCGATAAAAATGACTTCAGGTTTTAAACCTGAAGTCATTTAGTTTAATTGTATTTCTGTGGCTTAAGGTGTTGTGGAAGAGCAATAAGTTGCTTAATTGCATTTCCATCTCTGATCTGCAAGAGGTATGCACGTCCGCGTACACCTAATACCCTACCAGTCTTGCCCTGGAATCTTGGATTTGGCATTCCTTTCTGTACGCTTGGGTCGATGTCGATGTGTACCATCTGTCCCTTTTCGAATTCCTGAATTGCCTTGCTTATTGTTGAGAGTCCTCTTTCCCTTATAGTCTTCTTCAATTTATAGCGTGTGCAGTGTCTTTCGCCGTGTGATGTTGCCATAATTATTCTCCGTTAATTAAATGATGATTTAAGTTTTAGTTAATTGGTAATATTGATCTTATTTAGATATCAACGCTTATAACGTCAAGTTCATTCACCGTTGCCTGTACTCCCAGTAGGCCTGTAAGGCTTGGCTCTGTCCTTCCTTCGTCACTGGATGTCAGTTCCTTGACATATAATCCACCGTCACAGTGAATCTGTATGATAGCATACTCATCCGTTCTTTCCAGAAGTTGCATTCCATGCACACGTCTTTTACGGACGAGATCGCCTCGCCTGTGGGCAACACGTTGTGGTGTCCTCTGTGCTATTTCAGCACCGACCAGATTGTCAATGGCAGATATAAGTCTTTCTTTCGAAACTGGCTCTTTGAATGTAACTTTAAGGTTATAAACTTTATCCGCTTTTGAGGCTTTTAGACTCTCAATAACATCTTTTTCTACAAAATTCAGGCCATCAACTTCAACTTTACCTTTTGCAAACTCGTTTATTTTCTTCTCAAGTAGTCCAAGGTCAATGCTGCGTATGGTCGGACTAAGTGCTTCAACCACAAATGGTCTTCCGGTACCAAGCATCAGAGCATCAATGTCTTCTCTTCCGGCTCCGTGGAATTTTGTGTCGGTTGCGTTAGTTGCTTTGATAACTTCCTCGCGAATTAGTTCATCCACAGATTCTGGGTACTGTTTGCCCGTATTTTCGCAGGTTTCACAACCTTTTCCTCCACATGAGCGGCATGGCCACCTTGTTTGTGGAATGGTTCTTATCAATTTTCTGTATCTTGCCTGGATATATAGTGAACGTACCTGAAGCCTGACATCATTCTCTGCGATATCAAGAGTAACAAGTATGTCCGGTCGTTCAAACTCAACTTCCTTACCGGTACGTGCTGATATCAGTTTTCCTACTTCTCTGTTAAGCTCTGATTTGAACTGTTCTGCATGTGCAATACCGCATTCACTCCAGAGTATCTCCTCATTTTCAGAAAGAAGTCCACTGATTTTTGTTCCTACCAGAAAAGTTGAATATTCTTTGTCTCCAATGGCCTCAACAGCACGTTCAGCCCATTGGTCCAGATTTTCGTAAAGTCCAAGGCAGACCCAGCATTTCTGGTCTTTTCCTTTAATGCCAAGTGTCTTCCTTGCGTATGAATTGCATGTGGAAAGCTCTTTTAATGCTGTATCGTCTCCTGTTTCTTTGTACAGCATATCACTTTCCATTGCAAGGGATAATTTTATGGCGCTTCCTCTTTCCAGGTTGTTCAGTCCGGTGGATAACTTTGCAAATTGCCTGCCCATGCAATGGTCGCATATGGGTCCTTCATTTACTATTTTCTTCGCAGTCTCAAGTATGCTCATTGGATCACTTCTGCGCTTAGTATTATAATATATTTGGTATTTTGACAGACATTGCTGGATATTTCCAATTCACTCTGTTGCCCTGTCTATCTCATTTAGGATAATTGTTATGCAGTGGTCTGAATGGAGTGATATTGGTCCTATATTCAAGGTCTTAGTAGCAAAATTCTCAATAATGCTTTCCTTCTCTTCTGTAACTCCCATGTGGTCTCCAAGGATAAATACAGAATCATCGAGCTTGGGTGCTATTCCTCTGATGTCTTCCCCATCCTCTCTCAAATAGTATATGCTTCTTTCCTTTTCAGCAAATTCCTCAAGTAATTGTTGAAGGTCTGCCTTGCGTATCCAAACGCCAGGGGTGGAGGAGCTCTCATATTCAAGTGCATCTTTCTGTAATGCTTTTTTAATGAGGGCACCACTGCTTCTCTCATCCGGATTGAGGTATTTTAGTTCCTTTCCGTTAAAACGGACTATCTTTCCCGGATCAGGTTCTCCAAGTAATACAAGATGTACATTAATGTCTCTTCTCATTTCGTGGGAAAGGAAAAGTGCCGAATTTATGCAGCGACACAATATGTCCATTCTTCCTGCGGAACCTGGGAGGTCATTAAGTGAAAAATCTCCGGATGTAAGCGCTTTATGGCCTATTATGACAAAATCTTTCATAGTATCATCTTGTATTTTCGGTTAATTCCTTAATTCTTTTTAGTGAGTAGTATCTTTGCAAGGGCTGAAGCTATTTCATTATACTCATAACCTTCGTCTGCAAGCTGATTCACCCAGTTATCATACTTTTCAAGCTTCCCACTTTTCATAGTCTGAATAACTTCGTCCGCAATACTTGTTTCTTTAAGTTTTTCAATATCCTTGTATGATGGAACCTTTCCAAGAGTTATTTTTGTTTTAGTGTATTTCTGAATAGCTCTTAGCTTGCCCATTTCTCTTCTTGTCACAAAGGAGTATGCTATACCAGGTCTTCCTGCTCTTGCAGTTCTTCCGATTCTGTGTACATATATTTCTGTCTCATGTGGCAAGTCATAATTGAAGACCGCTTCAATATTGTCAACATCAAGTCCTCTTGCAGCTACATCTGTAGCGACGAGCACATTGATCTTCTCATCGCGAAGCTTCTTCATTGTTATTTCTCTTTGGTTCTGCTTGATATCACCATGCAATGCATCAACAGAATGCCCATATGCTTTGAGTTTTACAAGTAATGCATCAACTTCTCTCTTGGTGTTACAGAATATGAGGCATGATTTGAAATTGTTAGCTTCTATCAATCTGCGAACCGCATCTGCTTTCTGGCTTCCCTTCATTTCGAAGTAATATTGTTCAACCTTTGATGCTGTAAGTTCTCTCTTGACTACATTGATATGCTCAGGATTTTGCTGGTACTCTTTTGTCAATCTGAGAATAGGTTTTGGCATGGTTGCGGAAAAGAACAAAGTCTGCCTCTCAACTGGTGCATTATCAAGTATCTGTTCAATATCTTCTCTGAATCCCATATTAAGCATTTCATCGGCTTCATCAAGGATCATTACCTCAATATTATCCATCCTCAATGTACGGCGCTCGATGTGGTCAATAACTCTTCCCGGAGTTCCGACTACGATCTGAGCTCCTTTTTTAATATCTCTTATCTGTTGTCCAATAGGTTTTCCGCCGTAAACTGCTACTATTTTGATTCCTTCGACGTATTTTGATATCTTTATCAGTTCGTCAGCTACCTGATTGGCCAGTTCTCTTGTAGGACAAAGTATCATTGCCTGTGTCTTTTTGCTTCTAGCATTTACACTATCTAAAAGTGGTAGTCCAAATGCAGCTGTTTTGCCAGTACCTGTCTGTGCCTGGCCTATTATATCTCTTCCTTCCTGTATGATGGGAATAGCCTTTTGCTGAATATCAGTGGGCTCCCTGTATCCCATCTCTGTAATTCCTCTTCTGAGTTCTCTTGAAAGGTAGAGGTCGTTGAATGTTATGGTTTCAGTTTCCATTTTGTTTTCACTCTGTAAAATATTGATCTATATGATCACTTGCGTTCAATTAATTTGCAAGTTAGTTATCTGCAGGCATAAATTCCCGTATTCCAGGCTATTTTATGCCTTCAAGATGGAGCTTTGCCAGAGGATTTACTGGTCCAATCCCTTTTCCCACTGCCTGGCTGCCTTTGATAGCATACACTACAAAATTTTTAGCTTCTTTGGCAGCATCTTCTATTGTCTCTCCGCATGCCAGGTATGATGCCAATGATGCGGAGTATGTACAGCCTGTGCCGTGTGTTCCACCTTTGACGAAATCACCGGGAATTGTGGTGAATTTGCCTGTATCACTCTGGTACACAATATCTGATACATCAAGATGTCCTCCCGTAACAATTACGTTTTTGACCCCTGTTTCTGCAATGATGATTGCAGCTTTTTTTGCATCTTCTATCGTTTCTATTTTCACGCCGGAAAGAGCAGTGGCTTCACTTATATTTGGAGTTACAACCTGGCTGATCGGTAGAAGCTCTTCTTTAAGTGCTGATATTGCTTCTTTTTTCAGCAGGTCTCCGCCGGCTTCTGCAGCCATGACGGGATCGACTACTAGTTTCAATCCATATTTTTTCACCATTGCCGCAACAGTGGTTACGATCTCGGATGTGGACAACATGCCCGATTTTGCCCATTTGACATCCATATCAATGCATACTGCATCGATCTGATTTGCAATTACTTCTGTGGGTAGGTCAAAGGCACTCAAAACACCTGTAGTATTCTGTGATGTGACTGATGTTACTGCAACTGTTCCATGTAGGTTGTGGCTGGCAATGGTCTTTATATCAGCTTCAATGCCTGCACCCCCGCCTGAATCAGATCCAGCTATTGTCAGTACAACAGGTGTTTTTATCATAGTCAATTCTCTTATATAGGATGTGTCTTATTCAGATTAACTTCGTTGCGATGCTGGTTTAATAATTCGGTGATTTAAATAGTAGTTGGTCAGATTGTACTAAAATACATGAAATTGGCCACTGCTACTGCGGATTCCTCTTATGTGTGCGATAGATTTATATATTGTATATGCAAGAGTGGAGCAGCACAAGACGTATATGCACGTAAGCAGATTTAGAACAGTTTACGTTGTCACTATTATCTAAAATACTCTAACGAGGGCGAATAATATGGGAAACAGACCTCTTGATACATTAAACGATGCTTTGAACACACCTGTGATCGTGAGACTTAAAGGTGCAAGGGAGTTTAGAGGTAAACTCCAGGGTTACGATGTTCACATGAACCTTGTACTTGATGATGCAGAAGAACTGAAAGACGGAGAAGTTGTTAGGAAATTGGGTAGTGTTGTTATCAGGGGCGACAACGTAGTTTATGTTTCACCCTAATACAAACGTAACATATAAGAACTAATAACCATATCAGGGTAAAATCCTACTAATCAAAATATAAATATTTCAATTTCAAATCAAAGGTGATATTAAATGTCAAAAGGTACTCCCTCAATGGGTAAAAGGCAAAAGCGCACACACATGAAGTGCAGGCGCTGCGGAAGTGTTTCACTTAATATTCATACAAAACAGTGTACATCATGTGGTTTCGGTAAGACATCTCGCATGAGAAGCTTCAAATGGCAGAAAAAGTGCAATAGTAAATGCTAATATATCTTTTTTAACGCTGAGGATCTAAATGCGTGAAGAATGCGGTGTTGTGGGTGTGGTGAAGCAAGATGCGGATTCACATCCTGTGCCCGCTGCGCTCCTCATTTATTATGGCCTGTATGCTCTACAGCATCGTGGCCAGGAATCATCTGGTATAACTGTCCATGATGGGAAGGAACCTAATACTTTTAAGGGAATGGGTCTTGTACCGGAAGTTTTTGATAAGAACGACCTGATTGATCTTAAGGGTAATGTTGGCATTGGTCATGTTCGCTACTCCACCAGCGGCGACTCAAGGGTAGAGAATTGCCAGCCTTTTATTGTAAAGTATAAGAGCGGTACGGTGGCCATAGCTCATAATGGGAATCTTGTCAATGGCCTTGATCTGCGTAAGGAGCTTGAGGCTGAAGGGCATGTGTTCGTGGCAAACTCTGATACTGAGGTGATAGCTCACCTCCTTGTAAAGGAACTCCTTAAACACGATATTCCTGATGCTGTGCGCAATATAATGAAAAGATTGCATGGTTCTTATTCTCTGGCTATTATGATAGATGATCTTCTAATGGCAGTCAGAGATCCGTATGGATTTAAACCACTATGCATTGGTGAGATCGAATCTGGTCATGCAGTAGCTTCTGAAAGTGTTGCAATAGATACTCTAAATGGAGATCTTATCAGGGACGTTAATCCGGGTGAACTTATTATTTTCCGTGGTGGGGAAATAGAATCTCATCAGCTTTTCAATGAACCTTCATGTGCTCATTGTGTATTCGAATATGTTTACTTTGCGCGTCCGGATTCTATAATCGATGGCAAACTAGTTTATAGGGTGAGGGAGCGAATAGGTGAACAATTATCCATTGAACATCCTGTCGATGCTGATATGATTTCGCCGGTTCCTGATTCAGGAATTACTTCTGCAATTGGATATTCACGTAAATCTAATATCGACTACGAAGAAAGCCTCATGAAAAATCGCTATATTGGCCGTACCTTCATTTTACCTGGCCAGGCAATGCGTGAGACGGCAGTTCGTCTTAAAATGAATACTATTAACGAGAACATCAAAGATAAGCGGATAGTTCTTATTGATGACAGTATTGTCAGAGGTACCACTTCACGTCGTATCATTGATATGATGAGGCGCGGCGGTGCAAGTGAGATCCATGCACGTGTGGGTAGTCCTCCGATAATCGCTCCATGTTATCTTGGTATTGATATGGCTTCAAGAGAAGAGCTCATTGCTGCGCATAAAACTGTAAGTGGGGTGGAAGCTGTTATTAATGCAGATTCTCTGGGGTATTTGAGCATTGATGGTCTTGTGAATGCAATCGGGCTTGAAAAAGATGATCTTTGTCTTGGTTGCCTGACTGGTGCATATCCTTTGGAGATCCCGGGTGAGAAAGTATGTTCACGACGTCAGCTCAAACTTAATGAGTTCAAGTGATGCTTGCTCATTAATATATTTCTTTTTAAATTTGTATATACAATTATATATGAGAAGCTTCTATAGGGAAATGCAGGTTTTTGATCTGCTGGTTTAAAAATCATCATTTGTAAGGATGTGCCACCCCTTGCAAATGAAATGGGTGGGGGTAATTTTTACTGTCATTTTTTGCCACCTTTTTTTAATTTTGTAATGGATAGCAATGCTTTTCGATCTTTAAATTTTAAATGGGGGTGTGGCTTTTGTTGCCTTTACAACTCTATTATGGCATTAGCAAAGATGACTCTCTTCATCTCAGCAGTAATTAGAAAAGTGGATGGGGCCGGGACCGAGAATCGAACTCGAATCGTAGCCTCCACAGGGCTACAGGATAACCGCTACCCTACCCCGGCTTGAAGTAGGTACTTCTGTTGGAAGCACCCTAAAGATGTACCTTTGTTACATAAACTTTTCCTTTGAAATGCTTAATCCAATGCGCCTTATGCAAGCACATTTTTTACTTTTTCAGTTTTGCAATTGCAATTTCAGCTGCTTTTTTACCAGACAGCATCATTCCACCGAATACTGGCCCCATTCTTGGTGCTCCTGCAACAGCATTTGCAGCCATTCCGGTTACAATAAGCCCTGGATATACTTCTTTAGTTGTGTCCATGAGAAGCTTTTCTCCAATATCTGCCCACATTGGCTTTTCTCCAACAACTCCAAGTTCGCCCATTTCAGCATCAGGTACTTTGCGCATAATTGTACTGCATATGCCTGCATCATGGCCTGTTCCATCAATTACAATCTTTGCACGAATTGCCAGGGGGTCAACATGAAGCTTGTTCATAGATACGGGTCCCCAGTTTATAACAAGTCCGCATACAGTGTCATTTTCACGGATCATTACATCTTCAACATCAATTAGGTTGAATATCTCCGCACCGGCACCCATGGCACCACATATGAGCTTACCTACAGACTCAATGGAATTTGCAACATAGTACCCTTCTTCATATTCATGGTATGGGATCTCAAAATCATCCATGATATGTTTTGCATCTTCCTGCACAACGATACGTGGGAACATCATTCCACCGGCCCACATTCCACCGCCTATGGAGAGTTTTCTCTCAAACATAATAGTTTTTAATCCTGCTTCAGAAAGATATTTTGCTGCAACAAGATTTGCAGGCCCACCACCTACTAGTGCAACATCAACGTCTGTGTGATCAAGAAAAACTTTTGAATACTCTTCAAATATAGCTCTTGTAATAGTGACTTCATCGAGTTCCATTTTTGTGCCTCTTTGATGTAAAAATCAGTTTTTCATTGGAGGCATCCAACTTAAAGTTATTGGGGGCGTATTTTTGTACTGTTGACTTCAGTTTTTGATTTATGTATGCTGGATTCTGGTTGTGGTATTTCGGAGTAGTTCACGTTAGATGCTTTTTTTAACTTAACCCAAAAACGACTTCCTGTTCCTTCGGGGTTATTTTCAACTCCTACGTCTCCATCTAGTATTTTTGCTATTTTCTTAACAATTGCAAGTCCAAGTCCGGTTCCTTTCACTCCAGTCTTGTTGGCACGCTTGAACCTATCAAATACATGATCTTTATATTTATCAGCAATTCCTTCCCCTGAATCGGTTACTTCAACTTTCCATTCATAATTTGCATCAACTATGTCTACAGTGATCTCTGTTCTTTCAGGGCTATATTTAATGGCATTTGATATGTAGTTGGCAAATATTTCTTCCACTATTGGATTTACTATTGAATAGTATGTGCCGCTAGCTTTCATATTGATCGTCATTTGTCTGTCTTCCAGTATGTGCTCAAACTGGTATATGACATTTTTAACAAGAATTCCAAGATCCATTTTTAATAATTCCATCTCTTCGGTGGATTCGATCTTTGCAAACTTAGCAGCTGATTCTATCATCTCGATAAGCTTGTTATTATTGCGTCTGATACTACCTAAGTATTGTTTCTTTTTCTCATCCTCTTCAAGTTCAAAGAGAAGGTCCGAATAGCCTCTAACATTTCCTGCAGGGTTAAGCAGGTCATGGCGCATAATGTCTGTAAACAGGTCTTTTAACTCATTTGAGTGGTAGAGCTCTTCTTCAAATTGTTTCCTTTCACTTGTATCCATGCTAGTGCCTGTTAGCCTGAGTGGCTCATTATTGTCGCCCCATTCTACTATCTTCCCACGACTCTGTATCCACTGCCATTCTCCTGAAATGTTCTTCATTCTATATTCTGATCCAAAGAACTTCTTTTCAGAATTCAGATGTAGGTGTATTTCGTTTATTGTTTCTTCAAGATCATCTTCATGTATCAACTTCTTCCATGAGTCAAAATGAGGCTTAATATCTCTTGAATCGTATCCTAGCATCTCAGCCCATCTGCTATTGTGGATAAGTTCATTGGTTTTGATATTCCAGTCCCACATGCCAAGGTCAGCACCCGCAAGTGCAAGTTCTACTCTTTCCTGTGTCTTTAGTAGCGTCTCTTCCATTTCCTTACGTGTAGTTACATCACGGACTATGGCTAGCGCATATTTGTTGTTCTCATGGGTTGTGAATGTCACATTTATTTCTACGGGTATCAACTTCCCCTCTTTTCCCATAATTGTTTTATCCAGGTCAAGGAATCTGTCACCGCATACTTCCTGGATATCTTCATTCCAGAAAAGATCTCCAAATATTTGCTCTATTTCTTCTTTTTGCATGTTCATGACTTCTTCTTTGAAGTATCCCAAATATTCGCATGCAGTTTTATTAATATCAGTAATTTTGTTGTTCACCGGGTCAAAAACAAATATAAGGTCATTAGATTCATCTATTAGGTCTTTGAATAGGCTCATATCATTGAGGAAATACTTGTGCTGTATTGTCATTGCCATAAGCTCCGACAATATCCCCAATGATGGCAAATATTCTCCTTTGCATTTATCTGGGTATCTGGGGTTTTCAATTCCGATAAAACCAACTATTTCCTGCTTGATGTCAATTGGGACTATTATTATTGATTGTATATCTCTCGATTTCATCATTTCAGCTTCTCTGAAAGCTTCCCTTGGTAATGATTGTCTATCTGAGATCGAGAATATTTGTTTTTTCTTTAATTGCTGGGTGATCCATGGGTAATTGGCCATATCCTGAGTCTCAAATATCATCCGGAATGAATTATTATTATCAGATGTCCATTCATGGGTTTTGTAGAATGAGTTTAGATCATTGTTGAATAAAATAAGGTAGTTGTGTTTTGAGTCACAAAAGTGTCCTACTTTTTTGAGAGTTTCATTAATAGTAGCATCTATATCTTTTGGTGCAATGAATAATTCTATCAGGGATGATAAATTGTTTTCAATTTTTGATTTCTTTTCAACCAGCTCTTCAACGTTTCTTTTTTCTTTATCCAGCTCAACTATCTTTTGCTCAAATTCTTTATTTGTTTTTTCAATCTGGTAGCTGGTGTATATAATAATTACAAAAGTTCCAATGGTCAGTGCTGAGCTTAGTAATAAAATGTCACTTTCTTCAGGCATCACATACGGCGAGAGGAGGATCACTCCAAGTACGCAGACGATTAAGAGGAATACTCCGTTTGCAAGATTAGTTACCTTTGTCTTCATTATATGTGTCCTGCATATTTATTTCTGTATTTATATTACTCGTTAATATATTAATATTTTCTACCAAACGTTATTGTTCGTTTTTATTATTTTAATCCGACATGCTTAAGTGTTAAGCTTTATTATTGATACAATTCATTTGACACTATACTAAACAAAAAAGAGTTGGTACTTATAGTAAAAACTCCACAAAAAACCAATGTAAGTCTCAAAAGGGATATTTCAACAGATGAAGTAGACAGTAGTGCTGAATTTCTAATATTGGAGCCTGCTGGCTACCCGATGGCTAGTTTACTTGATGACTATCCTGAAATAGAGAATCCCGGAGTTTTTGAGCACTATGCCCGTGAGCAGTGGAATGGATGTGTTGTCTGCAAGGGTGAATATCTCTTTGATAAAAGGATGTATCCCGATTTTGCTTATCGCGTAAAAGAAGTGGAGCCACCAGAGTCTGTAATTGCTGCTAATACTAGCATTGTTGTAAATGATATTGAAACTTCCAGTACATCTAAAGTAGAATTTCGAACTGAGATTACCTTTGATGATGTCGTTGGTCAGCAAATTGCTCGTCAAAAGTGTAAATTGATCGAACGTTATCTGGAAGATCCTGAAAGATTTGGAAAATGGGCTCCAAGCAATGTACTTTTTATCGGTCCTTCGGGAACTGGAAAAACTATGCTGGCTAAAGCTCTTGCTAACAAGACGCATGTTCCATTATTGCCTGTTAAATCCACTGACATGATCGGGGAATTTGTAGGCGAGGGTTCCAGGCAGATCCACCAATTGTATGACCGTGCGCAAGACCTGGCTCCCTGTATAATTTTTATTGATGAACTTGATGCAATTGCTCTTGACAGGAGAAACCAGGAACTGCGTGGGGACGTTTCTGAGATAGTTAATGCCCTGCTTACTGAGATGGACGGTATCGTAGAGCGCCCGGGTGTATGTACAATTGCTGCAACTAATCGTCCTGCATCTCTTGATCCGGCTGTAAGGGGCAGGTTTGAAGAGGAGATCGAGTTTGTACTTCCTGATGAATATGAACGCTATTCTATATTGGAATCTAACCTGGCAACTTTCCCAATAGATGTGGATGATATTGACCTCAGCTACTTTGCATCTAAAACCGTAGGCCTTTCCGGGCGTGATATTGTGGAGAAGTTCCTGAAGACTGCTCTCCATCTTGCGATAATGGATGGTGGTAAAGTAGTCTCTGCTGATGATTTTAATACGTCACTAAAAAGAATTAGTAAACCTGTAGCTCCATTAAATCCCGACGGCTTATATGTCTAGGGATTATCTTTTTAAGTTTTGCACATGTATCGTGTTTCATGGCCGAAATTAGTGAATCAGATCGTTTTGAATGTGTGATAGTAAATATTATAGATAACCTGATCTGGAAGGGTGTTGTTGTGGAAGAGGTTGAGTCCGGAGGGCGTGTCTATTTTGGGAAAACAAAAGCAGAGGGCTTTGAATATGTTCCTGGGGATACATTATTCATAGGTATCAAGCAAATAATATCAGACCTTGAGGACCTTTCCATGGAAGTTTCACTTTACGATACCGATGATAACAGACTTGACTGGACATTCATTTAAGTTCAGTTCAATTTATTTTTTCCTTATTTAAGTATGTTAAATATACATTTATTGTTAAATATTATTTTTTTAGGGATATCTCAAGATCCATGAGTTCTTCAGCAATTATTGCATTTTCAAATATTTCCTTTGCTTCATCTAATATAGGTCTAGTGTCATCCGAGTATCGTGAACTGAAGTGTGTTAGTATTAATTTAGATACATTTGCTTTTTTAGCAAGGGTGGCAGCTTCTTCTGCGGTGGAATGCATGGATTCAATAGCCCAATCCTGCTGTTCCCTTGTCAATGTTGCTTCATGGATGAGCAGGTCTGCATTTTTACTTAAGTGAAGTATGCTCTCGCATGGCCGCGTATCGCCGGTGTAAACAATTTTTCTTCCAGGGCGTCCTTCCCCAACTACATCCTTGGAATCAATCACTTTTCCATTAACCTCTACGGATTCTCCCTTGTGAAGCTTCGAAAACAATGGTCCTGGGCTTGCTCCAAGTTCAATCGCTTTGTGTCGGTCGAATCTGCCGGGACGTTCATCTTCGATGACTGCATAACCAAGACTTGGTATACTATGCTCGGTTTTTACTACGTGGATAGAGTATCCGTCACGTTTGATAACATCTCCTGGCTCAAGATCGATGGCTTCAACTTCAAATTTCAGTTTGTAGTATCCAAGGGAGCTGAGTATTCTGGTAAACTCGTGTACATGGTGTGGTCCATATATTTTGAGTGGCTCAGTTCTTCCATGGAATGACATTGTCTGGATGAGTCCTGGAATTCCAAGAATATGGTCCGCATGGAAGTGTGTGATAAAAATGGATGTTAGTGCTTTCATGCCAGTCTTAGCTCGCATCATTTGTTGTTGCGTCCCTTCTCCACAATCAAAGAGTAAAAGTTCTCCTTCCCTATTGATCATTATTGCTGAAGGGTTGCGATCAGGTGTTGGCAGAGAACCGCCGGTTCCAAGAAAAGTTACACGAAGCATGTGTAACAATTGGTTTTTGGTTATTTATGAATTACCGCTAATTATATGAGTTCTGGATATATTTTCTACATATTGCTCGTTCCATTTTTGGTCGATGATTTCCTTGCTGAATGATTCGGGTATCACTCGAAAAGTTCATATATAATCTTATTATTAATGGTACGTCCATAGGGCATACTTCAATTCAACTATAAAGATCATAAAAATAATTCTTTCATACTAATTACAAGAGGATATATCATGAAATCTCAAGGCAGATCAAGTAGGACTTTCACCGGTGCTAAAGTGCACTCATCACGTAGTAAAAGAAAATTCGAGCTCGCTCGTGAGCCAGCAGAACCCCATGTCCACGAGACTAAGAGGAAGAACATCACAACAAGAGGCGGAAACAGAAAGGTAAGACTCTTACAGTGCAATGTCGTAAATGTAACTGACTCTGCAGGTAAGACTCAGGCAACAACCATCGAGAGTGTAATTGATAACACTGCAAACGAGCATTACATCAGACGTAACATTCTTTCAAAAGGTTCAGTTATCAAGACGGCTCTTGGTGACGCAAAAGTTACAAGCCGTCCTGGTCAGGATGGCGTTGTGAACGCAGTATTGCTTTAAGCGATCTGCAATTATTTTTCTTTTATTTTTGTATATCTAATATGGGGTTGCTAGGCATGGATGAAGGTACACGTCATATATTGGAGTGTCTTGAAGAGGATGCAAGGTTAAGTCATGAAAAAATTGCAACTCTTACTGGGCTTTCTGTGGATGAAGTAAATAAACGCATAAAGGAAATGGAAGACTCAGGTGTAATTCGAAGGTACAAGACCATAGTTGATTGGGATCTCGCAGGCGATGAGAATGTCTATGCTATTATTGAACTGAAGGTGACTCTTGAACGCAATCTGGGTTATCAGAATCTTGTGAACCGTTTATCCAAATTCCCGGAGGTTCGCTCAGCAAGGTTACTATCAGGACAATATGATCTGTCATTGACAGTATGTGGTAAATCCATGAAAGAAGTAGCTTTCTTTGTAGCAGAGAAAATATCAACTCTTGAACAGGTGCAACATACAGCAACTCATTTTGTGTTGAAGACTTACAAAGAAGATGGTATTTTTCTTTACGAGCAGGAACATACAGGTCGCTTAGTGGTGACTCCTTAATTATATTTCCATAGTTTTCTTAGGGTGTATATGTCATGAGAAACGGCTGCAATCCTTCTGATTTTATTTCTGGTGTGATTCAGAAAGTACCGCCATCTGGTATTCGTCGATATTTCGACCTTGCGTCAGAAATAGATGACGTGATATCTTTAGGTGTAGGTGAACCAGATTTTGTCACTCCATGGCACATAAGGGAGGCATGCATCCATTCTCTTGAATGTGGGGAAACTTCCTATACTTCCAATTATGGTATGATCGAACTTAGGGAAGAGCTTTCTAATTATCATTCTAGTGCCTATGGTGTATCTTATGATTCAAACTCCGAGATCCTTGTAACCTCTGGTGTAAGCGAAGGTCTGGATCTTGCTATACGTGCTATTACAAACCCTGGGGATGAGATCATTATTCCACAGCCATGCTATGTGGCATATGTTCCTGCTGTAATGTTTTCTGGTGGCGTGCCTGTTATGGTCACTACAAAAATGGAGAATAACTTTAAATTAACTCCTGAAGAGCTCGAAGCTGCAATCACTCCAAGGACCAAAGCAGTTCTCATGAATTATCCTAATAATCCCACTGGTGCTACCATGGGAAAAGCTGATCTTGAGGCAATTGCTGATATTGTATCCGAGCATGATATAATGGTTATCTCTGATGAGGTATATGATTGTTTGACCTATAATGGTGGTCACAGTTCTTTTTCATCACTAGATGGGATGAAAGAAAGGACAATTCTCTTGAATGGTTTTTCAAAAGCTTATGCAATGACTGGTTTCAGGCTGGCATATGCAATGGCTCCTCCTGAAATAATCGCTGCTATGATGCTTATTCATCAATATTCTATGCTCTGTGCTCCGGTGACTGCTCAGGTCGGCGCAATTGAAGCTCTCAAGAATGGTATGCATGAAATGAAAAGTATGGTGCGTGATTATGATCGCCGCCGTCACCTTATTGTGAGTGGCCTCAATAAAATTGGTCTCGATTGTTTTGAGCCAAAGGGTGCTTTCTATGTGTTCCCGTCTGTGTCCAATACAGGACTTAGCTCGGAAGCATTTGCCGAGCGTCTTCTGAATGAACAAAAGGTCGTAACAATTCCTGGTAACATCTTTGGTGATGCGGGTAATGGATTTTTGCGTTGTTCCTATGCTACTTCAAGAGAAGAGATCGAAGAAGCTCTTAGTAGGATAGAGATTTTTGTAAATAAACTTTAAAATTAGGTCGGGGTAGCTATTTGAAGGTACTTTTGTAATCAACCTTCACTATTATTCTCTTTTTCTGATGGCACATATACTATTTGTCCATTGGATAGTCTATATGCAGTTCCAAGGGCTTCCCCTGTGCCGCCACCTATTTGATCTGTCATGTTCATAACCTCAATAGGTTTCCCTTCTTCTTTGATTATTATTTTCATGTCCTTTTGGCTGGGATTTTTTACAATGGTGATATCATCTGCAGGACTTAGAAGTTCAGGTAGCTGATATGACATCACAAGTGCTACAAGAAGGGCTACAGAGAACACCATAGCAATGTCGAAGAGATTAGCTACCCCTGTAAGGGGGTTATCTTCCTCTTCTCTATCGATAAGTCCGTTTCTTCTCCGCCTTCCTTGAGCTTTTCTACTCATTTTCCTCCCTCAAGTGTGTCTAAAATGTAATCAATGTCAGCCATATCCTGCCAATACCATCTTTTTCGAACCTGGGTAAGTACATATCCAACAGCTCCGGCAAATAAGCCTACGACAGTGGTTGCAAAAGCAATCATCAGGTTGTCCGCAAGTTGTGCAATATTTCCAGTTGAAAGGCCAATAAGTGCAGGCCCTAGTGGGATCAATGTCCCCATTAAACCGAACATTGGGGATATTGTGGCAATTATCCTGGTTTGTTCGAGTCTTTTTGCCATCTTTATTTCAAATTCCTGTGCCATCCACTCAATAGATGGTATCATGTTCTTTTCAAGATGTTTTGCAGATTCTTGTGCAAAACTTGTCACCATGGAATTCTGTTTGATGTCTCTTAATGAATTTGCTGCAGCAGCATGGTTATTGATTTCGATTGATTTTCTTATGAGGTAACAACATTTTTCAAGATTTCTTATGTCTCGTTTTCTCTTTCTATGCTCTGAAAGGAATTCTCCGATAAGCATCAGTGAAAAAATAACAAGTAGTAATAGAATGATCACGACTGGGTATAGTAGTGAAGATGAAAATGTGTATAATATGTTGAATATGTATGATGTAGCATCCATTTTTGTTTCCTCTCGTATTGTTATTTTATCTATGATGCTTTAATTTATGATTATCTTCTAATGGCACATTGTATAAATATTTCTGCGTAATTGCTTATGGGAGAAAATGTTCATTATTAGTCGCTATCAGTGTTGCAAGCCCCAAAATTCGAGAGTAAAATATTGCAATAAATTGCTTTGTAGGTCATTTTGTAGTAAAGGAGGTAAAAAATAGAAACTTAAATGTCCATTTTATTTCTTTTCAGTGAAATAGTATGCGCTATTGTCTAAGGATGCCATACAATAATACTGCTGCAATTATCCATATTATCTTCTTTATTGTGCTTAATCTCCAATAATTGCTATCATGGGCCTATATTATGTCTCAAGAACAGTGGAAGTTCTAGTATATAATATAATCTGGCATATTTGGGCTCAGGCTTTTGATTATAAGTGTATTCTTTGTTAAAAATGAATCTAGTAGTTATCAGATAGATATTCGTCATTGAACATTTTTCCCATGATTATTACGTAGGATACTAAGAGAGGTCCTATAACAATTCCAAGAAGTCCGAAAAGGTTTAGTCCGATGATCACTCCTATCAGGGATACCAGGGGGTGAATCTGTCCTACTCTTTTCTGTATGGCAGGTCTAATGAAATTATCGATAGAACTCAGCATCATTCCGCCTATAAATACTCCAGCTGCACTGCTGTAATCTTGTTGTGCAATTTGGATTATTAGTGCAGGCATCCATACTAATGTTGCACCTACAACTGGCAGGAATGAAAGGATAGCTGTAATAAATCCCCAAAGGAATGCTCCTTTTATGTCAAGTATGAGGAAAGTTATTGTAAGCAGTGTTCCCTGGATGAGCGCGATAACTCCTGCACTTATTAGGGTAGTGTTAACTGTTGAATTAAATTTTTCAAGCAATATGTCTGTATTTTTTTCACTGAATGGAAATGCCTTTTTCAGTCCTTTAAAAAAATCAGAACCTTCGCTTATAAAGAGATAATATATTAAAAAGTACATGATCGTAAGTTCAATAGCTCTTTGGCCTAAGCTTTGTACTGCATTTACCAGTAGTACGCTAAAGAAATTAGCCGCGTTGCCTGCAAATTGAACTATCTTTTCACGTATGTCTATATCTATGGGTAGTACTTCTACGTTCAATTGGTTTATGTATGTTGATATTGATTCTGTGTAGACTAATAGGTCATCAACATTTACTATAGCATTTTGTATCTCTAAAATGACAACTGTCATCAGTATGTATAATGGTATTAATATTACTATTATTGAAGTAAGGATGCTGATCAGGGCTGAAATTCCAGGCCTGATTTTTAATCTTGTTGTAAGTTTTCTATACATGGGCCGAAATACGGCATATAGTATGAATGCTCCAAAAAAGGCATTAAGGTATGGATAAAGTGCATAAGCAAGTGCTGCTGTAATTATTCCAAGAATAAAAAGTGCCTGATACATCTGTCCGGAATGCTTCATTATTCGCTCCATTTCTTGATTATACTATATAAGTTATGCAGGGGAATGTGCATACTTGTATAGTGGTGGCTATCTCTGGCATAAATATTTTTAATTAAGGAGCCCTTAGATTGATTACAGTTGGTGCATTTGCTATGATGAAGTACATTAATAAATTCCAGAAGGTTGTGATATGGTCTGTAATATGGATGATGGTACTAGTCATACTGGGTACTACTCTTGAAGTTGGGTGGATAATTGTCAGTAACCTTACTAATCCTCCTTATCTCTTGTTCGAGGTTGATAACGTTCTGGATATATTTGGCTTGTTCTTTATTATAATCATAGGGATAGAGCTTCTCGAAACAATTAAGATGATCCTGGATGAGTCGATGATGAATGTTGGAATAATCATTCTTGTAGGCCTGACTGCACTTGTGCGGAAAATATTGGTAATTGACATAAAGACAACATCTCCACTCTTCTTGGTAGGTATGGGTGTTCTCATAGTTGCTCTTGCAGCTGCTTATTATTTGGTGGTTCTTTCAGGTAATAATTTCAAGTGTTCTCTGAATGAATGAATGAATGAATGAATGAATTAGTTGATGGTGGCTTGCATTATGGTATGTATCTATTATCAGCAATTTATATATTATTTTTAATCTATATTATGTGGTATGCTTTAAAATTTAATTCCTATGTGCTCCTCATTAGTGCTATATGTCGCTTGATGTGGCATATTGGCTACATTCTTAACATTTCATACATTTCATACGATGTATGCGCATGTGTGACCTGATCAAGGCTCTTAATAATATGCACAATTAGTATGTTATGGCTTATTCATAATATTTGTGTGTTAATGAATCGCTGTGCAACAATTATGTATTTTTATGAATTTGACTTTTATTGATGATCTATGAATTCTATATAAATCATCAAATTTGCAAAGAAGGTGTCGTTGAAGGTGGTGTGCGATCTCATTAAAGTTAATACGATCAAAAGAAATGTTTCTTTGTGCAATTCCTGTGGGCTGTGTGGTAGGATATGCTCTATGTGCATAGTTGTTTCAAAAAAGATGTGATTGATGACCATTCATGCATTAGCTGTTTTAAGTGCGTTCAACAGTGGCCTGTAGGTGCTCTTGATATTGATCGGTAGCTGCATGCATATATCATTATGATAATACTCAACATATTTCCAAACATACATATATTTATATAGTTTGATATGTCAATTTTGAATTGTACTCAAAAGGTACAGAGTAAAAGGTTGGTTAAACATCGGTGGTATGATGTGGACTCATCATGGATCGCTGAAGTAAAAAACGATTTGGAATGGAACGTGAACAGTTATCTCTCATATTTTCTCCCCTCAAAAACAATTTGTTCACGTTCAATCCTTCAGCGTTTCATTGATAATATTTTTGTTTTATTTTTTCACGTGTACTTACTTATATGGTGTATAAGTCTCATAATAAAAAATGAGGTTCATTATGTATTGTCAACAATGCAATGCCTATAATCCCAGTCATGTAGCACATTGTCGCAATTGTGGTATTTACCTTGTAGGTACTAAGTATGCAGGTTTTTGGAGGAGATTTGTTGCTGGAAGCTTTGATCTTGTTATAGTTTATGTTGCATGTGGGTTCCTGGCATTGTTCATTGGTGCTTTTTTAGGGTTGATATCCGGCTCCATTCTATATTATGTGATGTAAGCTTCTCTGAATCATCTATATGAATAATGATCTCAATAGGTTTCCAGGATACTATTTACTTTCTAAACTATTGTCCTAATAGTTCTTTGTCAAAATTCTCGACAAGCGTATTCATTTTTGCATACCAGTTATCAATGGTATTTTTTATCATTTGTTTTACTTTTTCGGGTTCAATGGCAACGTATTCATAATAGTAGCCGCCTATGTCTATAGATTTTGTTTCTCTATATACTAGTCCGGCAGATATCAGATTTTGGAGCGAGCGATATGCTGTGCTTCTTTCCCTACTAAGCATTTCTCCAAGTTGCTCGGCAGTCATGGGCCCAGCTTCAAGGAGTGATTTGTATGTATTAATGTCCAGCTCTTTCAAGCCAAGTACACACTTTGCCATATCTTCACATTTACAATCTGCTCTTAACATTTCCGGAATTGAACTTGCCATTATGTATCCTCATGTTGGTATATAATATACTCGAATTCACGCAATTGTATACTCTATACAAAACCGTTTAGAGATTGCGTCAATTATATATATAGTTTGCCAGAATTTTCCAGCATGGATCCAATCATACCTGAAAATGAACGCTCCAGTGAGCCTCTGGACACTGCTCAGCTTATTTATCACCCTGATATGATACGTGCCAATGAGTGGGTACTTAATGAATATCAGGCACCTGTGCGCAATGTATGTGTCTTTGTTCCCTGTTCACAAAAAAAACCTTATCATGAAAGCCCATCACACAAGATATTCGATCAGCTAATGTTTGACATTCTAGATCCTGAAGATGTGCATGTGGTTGTTTTCGGTACTTGCGGTATTACTCCCAGGGAACTCGATACTGAGTACCCATTTATGAATTATAAATTCATGATGGGTAAATGCAATGTTCTTAAAGTCAAACGTGACTTTGTTAAGATGGAAAGTGAACGACTTGCTGCATATCTGGAAAAAACCCGTGACAATTATAAGTATCGTATAGCCTATTGCATTGGAGACTTCCGAAAGGCTATGGAAAAAGCAGTTGAAATGACTGATGTGAAAGTCATAATAGTTCCAAAAGAAGAAACTATAGAAGAAAATCTGCAACTGGATAAGAAATTTATTTACGGTAGTCTTAATCAAAAATCCTACATAATGGATTTTGTATCTGCACTCTCATTTGTGGCAGGGAAGTCAGCTCCTGATGTGGTGCTGGATGAAAATTCAACTGAGGATGATGAAGACTGGTTCTTGTTTTAAACACTGGATTTATTTTAATGATCCAAAGACAAAAAATAACTTAAAAAATAGAATGGGTGGCAGTTAGCCACTCCTTTACTCAAGGTATGGGGATTGTGCAAGCACAGACATTCCATTGTCTGATATGCTTAATACACGAACTTCGTTGATTGTCCCTGATCCTCTCATTTTCATAATATATATGCTGCGCTGGAGATTATTTCCGGTTGTTATGCGACCGAGTTTAATTACTGAATCTGCACCATATTCTACCATTTCATCAAGTCCATACATTGCACCAACAGTGATGATAGATGTGATATTGTGTTTTCGGAATACGTTGAATACATCATCTATAAGTGTTCTGAGCTTATAGTTTGATTCAATTGCAAGGAAAAGAGCTTCAATAGAGTCTATGAATATACGAGTTGGCTGTATTTCCTCTATTTTGCTTTCAACAAGCTTCTTAAAGCTTTTAATGAGCTCAGATGGTGCTATCTCTACGCTCTTCTGAAGGCGTAGGCTTGGGTCAGTAATATCTACAAAAGTAAGTTTCCCTTGTTTGACATACTCTTCAAGTTCCCACCCAAAAGAAGTTTTCATTTCTCTTACAATTGATTTTGACTCTTCAGAGGTGATGATGCACATGACGTTCTCGCCATTCTTTGCGCCTTCCAGTAGGAATTGCGTTCCAAATATAGTTTTACCAGTACCGGATGCACCTGATACTACATTTGCAGTTCCTTTGAAGTATCCACCTCGAAGCATCTCATCTAATCCGGATATTCCAGTTTTCATTCTTTCTGATGAATCTGCGTCTGACATATGTTCCACCTTTTGATTAATTCGGTAATATAATTATTAGAGTTACAAACTACTTATTTGTATTATTTAGATAAAAGGCTAATTATTGCCATTTTTTGGACGAAGATATTGATTTCTTCCACTCGCCCTTGGAAGAGTTTATTATGTGTTTCTAATATAAAAAAACATGTATTTTAGTAGAATCATTAATTATTTTATATGTCTACACTCTGGTTTTTTTGTCGTATCTATTTTCCATTTGATAAAAGGCGTGAACTATTTGTATCATTGTACACTATTTGCTTATAGTAAAAAGCAACCTGTTGCTATTTAATTTAGTTTTTTCGGAGATTTTTAATGGTACCAAAAGCTGATTTAAGTGAGGATGAGCAAGCTCTTGTCGAAAAAGTGATTTCAGGTGAGGTTTCTTCCTACAAGATCGATTCTTTTACTGATAGGGAAACAGCTGTGATGATCAGAAGATATGCTTTAGAAGCTTCTTCCGGTGCAGTATTTGAGCATATTTCTAATTATTCTATTGATGTGGATGCAGCAACAAAGAGGAATATAGAGAACATGGTTGGTGTTATTCAAATTCCATTGGGTGTGGCCGGGGCATTAAAAGTAAATGGTGAGTTTGCAGATGGGGATTTTAGTCTTCCTTTAGCTACCACGGAAGGTGCATTGGTCGCCAGTGTAAACAGGGGTTGCTCGGTTATAACCAGATCAGGCGGTGCCAATGTCCGTATTTTTCAGGATGTTATGACCCGAGCTCCGGTCTTTAAACTGGAAAACGTAATTAGGTCGCGGCAATTTGCAGACTGGATAAGGAATCCGGATGTAGTTGAACAAATGAAAGCCAAAGCTTCAGAAACTACTCGATTTGGCAAACTTCTCAGTGTGGATCCATATGTGACAGGAAACACTGTTTTTCTTCGTTTTTCATTTGATACAAAAGATGCCATGGGGATGAATATGGTCACAATTGCGACTGAAGCTGTATTAAGCTTGATCAAAGATCAGTTCGGTGCAATTCCAATATCACTTTCTGGTAACATGTGCACTGACAAAAAACCTGCATCTATTAACAGTATACTTGGCAGGGGTAAAACAGTGGTTGCTGATGTTGTAATTCCAAAGGATGTGGTTGAAGAACGTTTGAAATGTAAACCTGAAACCATGGTGGATGTAAATTACCGTAAAAATCTTTTAGGTTCCGTACGAGCAGGTGCGCTTGGCTTCAATGCACATGCAGCTAACATAATCGCTGCTATTTATCTTGCATGTGGTCAGGATGCCGCACATGTTGTTGAAGGAAGCACTACTATTACTACTATGGAAATGACAGAGTATGGGGATCTGTATTGTTCAGTGACTCTCCCAGCTCTGCCTGTGGGTACAGTAGGTGGCGGCACCAATCTCGCAACACAATCTGAATGCCTCCAAATTCTGGGAGTAAAGGGTTCCGGTACTCCTCCTGGATCAAACTCTAAGGCATTTGCGGAAATAATTGCATCTGCAGTTCTTGCCGGAGAGTTATCTTTAGTAGGTGCGCAGGCAGCAGGCCATCTGGCAAAAGCACACGCAGAACTTGGGCGATAAGTATCAATTGATACAAATCGCTTTATTGTCTTTTCTTTTTTATCTTCATACCTTTTCGCTGGCTGCTTTTAGCAGGTCTGAACATTCTTTCATTTTTTCATTTGCTAATAGTATGTCTTTTGCCAGCTCTTCGTAACCTGCAGCTTGCACTTTGGCTGCCCATTCCTTGAAACTTTGGCTGTGGCTATCATTATGTTCTATCCAATGCTCAAGTAAGTGTTTCAATTTTGCTGCATCTATTTCGCTTGTCATTTTCTTCACCTGGTTTATATAAATCCAAATTTTAAACTTAGATGTCTGCAGGATTGGTGATCTCTCCGGTCAGTGCCGATGCGGCAGCAGTAGCAGGTGATCCCAAGTAAATATATCCACCTGTTCCCATCCTTCCCTTGAAATTACGGTTGGCAGTTGAGATACAAACTTCTCCATTTCCAATAACTCCCAAATGTCCTCCAAGACATGGTCCACATCCCGGGGGTCCTATTGTCACTCCTGATTCCAGAAGGGTTTCAATAATTCCCATACGCAATGCTTTGATGTAAACATCTCTTGAAGCAGGTACGACTATTGTTCTGACTGCTACTTTTTCACCTTTGAGGATACTTGCTGCAACTTCCAGGTCCTCAAGTCTTCCATTCGTGCAGGTTCCTATAAAAGCCTGATCAATTTTTATGTCTGGCATATCTGAAACATTTATCACACTATCAACATTATGTGGGCACGCTATTTGTGGTTCTATTTCTTTGGCCTCGAAATGATACTCTTTAGCATATGCGGCATCATCATCTGCATAGACTGCTTCATAGTCTTCCACAGCTCGCCCTTTGAGGTAATCAAAAGTTGTTTTGTCAGGGGGTACTATTCCTGTTTTTGCTCCCATTTCAATAGCCATGTTACAAAGGGTCATCCTTCCTGACATTGACATATTCTCAATGGTATCTCCATAAAACTCAGCTGCCTTGTATGTAGCACCTGCAATACCGATCTCTCCAATTATCTTGAGTGTTAGGTCCTTTGAGTATGTGTCTTTTCCAAGTTTTCCTTCAGTTGTGATCTTTATACTTTCAGGGACTTTAAGCCAGAGTTTTCCAGATGCAAATATCTCTGCCATATCTGTAGCTCCGACTCCTGTTCCAAATGCGCCAAAAGCTCCATATGTGCATGAATGTGAATCTGCTCCAATGACTAGTTTACCTGGCATCACAAAGCCATTTTCGGGTAAAAGCTGGTGGCAAATACCTTCACCTACATCGAAAAAGTTCTTAATGCCCTGCTCTTTGATCCAGGCACGTGTATTTTGATGTAATCCTGCAGTAGTGTCTGTATTTGCTGGTGTAAGGTGATCAAAAGGAATTACTATCCTATCTGGATTCCATGCTTTTTCCACTTCCATTTCCCTAAATGCTTTTAATGCCAGGATGCTTGTTCCGTCGTGGGCCATGGCATAGTCCACATTCGCTATTACAAAATCGTTCGCTTTGGCTTCTTTCCCAGCCGCACGGCTGAATATCTTTTCGCTTATTGTGCTCAAGAAAATAACTCCATTTGTGGCAATTTACAAGTATGGATGTCTAAATACTCCCTTTAAAAATAAAATCTTCGATTAAAAGTAGATGTTGGTGGAAAAAAGAAGGCTTGATCTAAGCCAAAAAAGACTGTTTTAGGATAAAAAGAAATTATGCAAGGCGTTTAAGCCTTTCAATATTCTCAAGTACAGATCGGCTTTCTACTAACACTTTTTTCTCGATACTTCTAATTATTTCTTCAAGTGGTGTTGTCAGGCGATATAATTTAACTGGCCTGCCTTTGCCTTCTGTTTTTTTTACTTCCCTTATCTGAACCCATTCATTTTCGCGAAGGTATCTCATAGCTATGCTTACTTCAGGCTGTCGCAGATTTGAGTTCATTTCGATCTCTCTGGATGTGATTTCATCCCCCCTGGACAGAGATGCAAGTGTCAGTGCAACAGGTCTGTTCATATTAAGTTTCCTGAGCAGTTCGACAATCTCGTACTCTTTTTCTTTCATGTTATGGGGTTTATTGTCTCTCATAATGTGTCACCTAATTTGCAAATGAAGCTTATGTTCGTTATTAGTGAAATCTAGTAAGTTTCCATGGCGTTTTTGATTCACTTACGCTTGAGGGATGGTAACTTTACTATTTGTGCAGTTTTGCTGCATCATTGCTTCTAGCCAGTACAATTATAGGCAATTATAATATATTAATAGTTAATATAATAAAACAGAGAATATTAATCGTATATTTTTCACAATATATTATATATTGCATCTTTATCTGCAAACTAAGCTTTACTCCATTGATTCAAACCCAAGATAAAAATAACAATTGGATAAATTAAAGATAATTTATGATCATGGTGTCAAAAAAGTATGATGGTGGGCCCGCTGAGATTCGAACTCAGGACCTCACGGTTATCAGCCGTGCGCTCCACCTAGCTAAGCTACGGGCCCACTACAATTATCTCGCATGACTGTGATATTCATCACGCGACACTCCTAATACGCATACGGATACTTAAACCTATCGCATGTAAGTCAAATAAGTAAATAATTTTTGTAAACTGTTTTGCTATGTAATGGTTATTAAGCGATAAGTTTATTTTAGATTATGCTTTTTATGCTTTGCAATGGGCTGGTAGATCAGGGGAAGATCGCTACCTTGGCATGGTAGAGGCCTCGGGTTCAATTCCCGACCAGTCCACTTACATTTTATCAACCTTATTTTGCCACAGTTTATCTATTATTTCTGTTGCCTGCTACTATATTTTTATCTTTGATATTTTTAGTTAGGCTTATATAGTCTTTACAATGTAAAATAACTCGATTAAAATTGTGATATTGAACAAAAGGGGATACAAGGTCATATTATGAAAAAAACTGCAATTATACTATGCTTGTTGCTTGTTATGGTCTCAAGTGGTTGTGCTGATAATAATTCAAATGAATCTGAGAAAGCTGTCAAAGCAGGTGATTCCATAACAGTTGATTATACTGGCAGATTGTTGGATGGTACTGTTTTTGATACATCTGTTGAAGAAATTGCAATTGAATCAAATGTTTATACTCCTCAGCGTGAGTACAAACCATTGGGTTTCGTTGCTGGTGCTGGTATGGTGATACCTGGCTTTGACAATGCAGTTATTGGGATGGCTGTAGGCGAGGAAAAAGTAGTAACAATTCCTCCCGAAGAGGCCTATGGGCCCTGCTATGATGAATTAGTGATCGATGTTCCGCAAGATGATTTTGTAAATGCGAATATTACTCCTATAATTGGTCAGAAAATCACTTCATCACAATTTCAAGGAATAATTACTGATATATCGGAAAACAATGTTACCATTGATTGTAACCATCACCTTGCTGGAGAAACGCTTGTATTTACCATAAAGATCGTTTCCATTGATTCTTCTAATGTTTGATGGTGGTGAATGGTATGGAAAAAGAAGAAAAGGTCATAGTAATTCTTCTCTCTATGGTCTTTCTTTCACTTTCTATAGCCTACCTTGTATTTTTTGGATCAGTTGCCTCAGAAGAATCTATGTTCTCAAGCTCTTCTCTTCCTGGGGAAGATGCATTTGTCGAGGGAACTGTTGTTTCGAAGCGGTTGACATATTCTGGAAATCATCTCATATTGATGGTTGACTCGCCCTATGGTCCTGCTAAGATCTTTGTCCCTTCTGAAAATGGTGCAAGTGAAATTGATGATCTATTGGATGGTGGGTCTGTGGTTCATATATCTGGAAAAGTTGATGAATACGAAGGTGAGCTTGAACTTATCGTTGAGAAAGTAGATGATGTTGATGTATTGTGATTTGTTTGATTTGCTATGTTTTGTTTAAGCCTTGCGATAATTAATCGTTACTGTTATAAATAAAACTCTCATTTTATGCAAGCATGAAAGCCTGTATTATGTGTGGGGGAGAGGGCACAAGATTGCGCCCATTGACATTTGAAAGACCTAAACCTAGTATTCCGATTCTTAACAAACCATCTGTTGTCCATCTCATAGAACATCTTTCGAAGGAAGGATTCAATGATATAGTTATCACCGTTGGCTATATGGCTGAGAAAATAAAGGAACAGCTTGGAGACGGGCGTATATTTGGTGTTCATATCGATTATGTTTATGAAAAGGATAAACTTGGTACAGCTGGTGGCGTAAAGAATGCTGAAGACCTTCTTTCCGGGGAACCTTTCATAGTTGTGGGTGGCGATCATGTTATGAACCTCAATCTGAGGGAAATGTCTCGTTTTCATGAAATGACTGATGCTCTTGTTACAATAGGTCTTCTTTCCATTGATGACCCTCGGGAATTCGGTATTGCAGACATGGGTGTAAATAATCGCATTCAGAGATTCCTTGAAAAACCAGGTCCGGGTGAAATATTCAGTAATCTTGCAAGTACTGGTATATATATGTGTGATTCAGAAATATTCGACTGGATCCCTGAGAAAACAATGTATGATTTTGCCAAAGACCTGTTCCCTGATATGCTTTCAAAAGATCGAAAGATCAATGGAATGCTGGCACGTGGCAAGTGGACTGATGTAGGAAATGCTGCTGCTTATCGCCAGGCACAAAGGTGGATGCTTGAGGATTTGCCCGGGACTACAATCAGTGGACATTTCAGTACAAAAGATGCTCGTATAACTGGTCCGTTAAAACTTGACAACAATGTATCTGTGGGGTCTAACTCTGCGTTGGTAGGTCCTATTGTTATAGGTGCAAACACTGTGATAGGCAATAATGTGCTTATTGGCCCATACACCACTATAGGTTCCAATTGTGTGGTAGATTCTGAATCTCGAATATTATCATCTTATATATTTAATGATGTAGCCATTGGTAAGAATTGTAATGTATCTGGCTCTACAATTGATAATAATGTAAATGTTGGTGATAATTGTAGCCTTGAAAATGGTACTGTTATAGGGCCCAATGTTATTATTGGCACTGGTTCTACAGTTCATTCAAACGTAAAGATCTGGCCTGAAATTTCAATTCCTGCAAATGAAGCTGTTACTAGAGATATTATTGATACTTACTAGTATCATCTTTTTATTGTTTTACTGACTTCAGGCATGTTTTAAAATGAATAAATTAAAAAAATGGATCTCGTTGGCGTTATTTACAAGTATTATTTCCGGCGTAATAGTTGTATTTTTGACATTTGACTCGGGTACTGTTGAAGCTTTGCTTGGTATTAGGCCTGAATTCATTCTATTTGGTATCTTTCTGCACGCATTTTCTTATTTAATTTGGGGCATGCGAATACGTGTTCTTTGCAATGCACTTGGGTATGATATTAGTGTTACAAAAACTGTGGAGCTAGTAGCTTCCAGTGTATTTGCTGCTTCCATAACTCCTTCATCAATGGGTGGTGAACCTGTTCGTATTCATCTATTGAATAGAGAAGCTGTTCCTTTTGGAAAAGCATCAGCTATAATTTTTGGTGAGCGCTTGCTAGATGGCATTTTGTTATTATCTTTTGCTCCATTGTCCATCTATTTATTGAGGGACACTTTGGCAAAATTTGGTTTTGGGTCTATCTTGATTGTTGTTGAAGTTGCTTCACTGATTTTGCTTATTTTTGTACTATATGGCATATGGAATCCTGGTCCAATAAAATCAATAAGCTATTTTTTAATAAAAAAGATTGCTCCGCTTTTTGGCGATGTGGTTGATGCAAAGGTCGAGTATATTTATAATAAGCTCAATCATGAATTTGATAATTTTCGTAGTGGCATTATGTTACTTCTGAAGGGATGCAGATCTGGTATTATTAGTTCTATTTGTCTTACATTATTGTTCTGGCTGGTGGAATTTTCAATTATATATGTTATTCTTCTGGGCTTAAATCAAAATGTGGATATTTTGAAAATGTTTGCCGCTCAGGTGGTTATGGTCCTTGTTCTATTGATTCCTGCAACACCTGGTTCAAGTGGATTGGCAGAATTTGGAGCCACAACGATATTTTCTGTATTTACTGCATCTTCTGTACTTGGGATAACTGTCATTGCCTGGAGAGCATTGACTTTTTACATGAATCTGATTGTGGGTAGCTTTGTCAGTTTCAAAATATTGAAGGATACTGAGTTCATTAAGAACTTGCTGAAATAAGGGCATAGATTCTAAAATTTTATGTATTGGAGTAAATCTTTATGATTTTCTGCATATTTTAAAAAATCGTTTGCATTAGAAAATGGTCCTTTGCTGTGGATTATATTTGCCTGCTTTTTCCCAATTCCTGGTAATTCTTTGATAAGTGCTATTGACGCCGTATTGATATCAAGTGGATGTGGTATTCCTGTTATTGATCGATGACCGTGTCCTGTTACTGTTATATCGACAAATTTATTCAATGGCATGTTTGATGGAATTCCTATGAGCAAAGGATATGACCCAAATTGTCTCCCAAAGCACATATTCTTATCATTAACTTCACAAAATACATCTTTTAAAATTGTGCCATTTGGTACTACCTTTCTAAGCATTGGTAGATCAATATTTTTTCGGATATTTTCTTTATATTTCAAAAATAATCTCTTGTGTTTCATAACAAGCTCATTATTTCCATACATTTCAGTGTCTGGAAAAGCCATAACTTGCCTGATGTTTATTCTTCGCAAAATCAGATCTGAATCCATGACTTCTTTTAGGAAATCATAGTTGTATTCAAAAGTCTTTTTTGTTTCTCCCTTGAGTCCATGTACAATATTAATGCCTGGTAGTATTTCCGGCATTCCATTGTTTCCTCTGAAGCTGCCTACTTCATTTATCAATTTGATTACTTCGAATATTTGGTCGGGCATGACCTTCAGGTTATTTGCCTTTATCACTGCAGGATCAGCACTTTCCATACCCAATGCTGCTATATCTCCCGGGCTATGGTATTTGACAATGGTTTTTAGAATTTCTTTGCATTTTTCAGGATATTCAGATATTGTTGCCGGATTTGCATTATCCATGTGCAGGACTTTCAGCTCAGGTGCGATATTTCTTATTCCTTTGTATAAGCTTTTGAGAACTTCGGGATCAGGCTCTGGTATTTCTCCGCCCTTGTCAACAGCATGATAGCTCATTATGTCTGGCTGTCTTCCAATTCTGAAGTAGCGTGCGCCATTGTCGTAGAGTTCTTTAACTTCCTCTATGACCTCAATTACTGGCCTGTAGTCTGATTGTCCATATGATGGTTCTGTGCAGAAAGAGCAGTGCTTTTTACGACCGCAACCTCTGTAAGTTTCCAGTTCACACATAACATGTGGATAATCTGGGTGCTTTTTGATGATAAATGCCCCATATTTGCTCCATCTGCCAATTTCTTCCACAGTTCTAAATCGATGTGAGATGTCTGAAGCATTTTTTTGTATGTCTCCATCTTTAAGAATGTCGTATACCAGAGATTCAATATCCTTCCTTGCTAGAAATGTATCATCTGAATTTATTCCAAGGCGAGATGCTGTTTTCCCACCTTCTTTGCTGAATCCAAGGCGAATTGGTCCTCCTATGATCTTAATTCCCTGGGCGGCACTGAAAATGCTTTCGATTTCTCCGGGACTTATGGGGGTGGAACGCAGGTATTTTCCTGGTACGGCCATTCCTGCAACAATAGTTACAATATCAGCGTTTTTAATGATCTGGGAAAAGTTTTCTGAATTTGCTCTGATCTGGTCAATAGTTGCATAATGAATATCATCTTCATGAATTTTCTTTTCTCTTAATGCACCTGCAATGTATCTTATATATGGGGATATGTATGGTGGAACTCCAAAACATGCCGGCTCATCTACATATCCATCAATAATTATTGCTTTTGTATTATGCATATTATACCTATTTTTATATATGTGATGAATAATGGAGTATCTATTATATATGTTCTTTAGGGCACAGGTGTGATTTTTATTTAGTCATGTCAATAATATCATGGGTAGGCACTTGTGATCGATTGAATTTGTGCTTGCATGTTTGCCTGATCCTAATCTGCCACTATTTCTGATTCTTGTTCTTTCTGCTATTTTATTCTTGCGTGTTTTCATATTCAAAGCGATGTTTTTTAGCGGTAAATTGGGTGCAGGTATGCATATGATGTATATGATAATATATGCGGCATGTATGCTGATGTCATAATTTTCATATTAGATATTGTGTGTATGAATACATGTGATTAGGTTATGTGCTTAATTGTATGGTCGTTTAGATTCTGGATTTGTGCATATTGGTTATATATTTCCTTCTCTATTACTAAAGTAGTTTAATCGTCATGCAATGAAATGAGGTTCTATTAATGAGAAGTGACAAGACCAAAAAAGGATTTGAACGTGCACCAAACCGTTCTCTTTTGAAAGCAACAGGTTTGACAGATGATGAAATGGATAAACCATTCATAGCAGTTGTAAACTCATGGAATGAGTTGATTCCAGGGCATATTCATCTTGATAAAGTTGCGGAAGCAGTAAAGGCTGGTATACGTATGGCTGGTGGTGTTCCATTTGAGTTCCATACTATTGGTATATGTGATGGTATTGCAATGGGCCATGAGGGAATGAGCTATTCACTTCCAAGTAGAGAAGCTATAGAAGATTCTATTGAGCTTGTGCTTCAGGGTCACCAATTGGATGGTATGGTCATGATCACTGCTTGTGACAAGATAACTCCTGGTCATCTAATGGCATCAGGTAATCTGGATATCCCTACGATTGTTGTAACTGGTGGTCCTATGAATCCTGGTTATGTGGATGATGAACCAAGGGATCTGATTTCTGTTTTTGAAGGCGTTGGCGAATGCCAGAATGAATCAGTATCTGAAGATAAACTTAAAATATTGGAGGATTGCTGTTGCTCCGGCGCTGGTTCATGTGCAGGTATGTATACTGCAAACACTATGGCTTGCATGACAGAGGCTCTCGGTATGAGTTTGCCTGGGTGTGCCACTGCCCATGCAGTAGATGCTAAAAAATTCAGAATTGCAAAAGAATCTGGCAGGCGCATTGTTGAGATGGTGGATCTGAACCTTACTCCACGTTCTATGGTAACTCTCGAATCTTTTGAGAATGCAATTATGGTTGATCTGGCAATAGGTGGTAGTACAAATACCACTCTTCACCTGCCTGCAATTGCGCATGCATTCGGTCTGACACTTTCACTTGATACTTTCGACCGCCTAAGCAAAACTACTCCTCATCTTATTTCTCTCAAACCCGGTGGTGTAAATTACATGTTGGATTTCGAGCGAGCTGGTGGTATTCAGGCAATTATGCAGCGCATGAAGTCTATATTGAATACCGGGCAGATGACCGTTAATGGAAAAACCATCGGTGAAAATATCGATGATCTGGTCATAATAAATCCAAAAACAAATAGCAATATAATCTCAACTCTGGATGATCCTATTCACAAAGAGGGAGGAATTGCTATCCTTAAAGGCAATCTGGCGCCTGATGGTTCTGTTGTAAAGCAGGCAGCAGTTGATTCGAAAATGATTCAACACAGTGGCCCTGCGCGTGTCTTTAATAGTGAAGAAGCTGCAATGGAGGCAATTCTTGCTAAAGAGGTAGTTTCGGGTGATGTGGTTGTTATAAGATATGAAGGTCCAAAAGGTGGCCCTGGTATGCGTGAAATGCTCTCCCCAACTTCTGCAATCGCCGGTATGGGCCTTATTGATTCTGTGGCACTGATCACAGATGGTCGTTTCTCTGGTGGAACTCGCGGGCCATGTATCGGTCATATTTCACCGGAAGCCTATGAAGGCGGTCCAATTGGCCTAGTGAATGAGGGGGATGTTATTGAGATAGATATTCCTGCAAGGCAGATCAATGTAAAACTTTCTGATGAGGAACTTGAGGAGCGTAAGTCATCTTTTGTTCCACTCGAAAAGCATGCAACTGGTTATCTTGCAAGGTATAGGAGATTTGTAAGCTCTGCAAGC
>Ga0206328_112_pt1 | contig 55498 bp, 65 predicted proteins | sample SalPonR1_A_D2_MG_FD_142664 | JGI IMG/M metagenome (GOLD analysis project Ga0206328, IMG submission 142664)
GTGGAAGACAAACAGGCAGATGAAGAAAGTATTACTGATGTCAACAGTATTCAGCAGATCAATGAAGCACTTCAGATGGGACCTGTACTAATACAAATGGGATATGATGATTGTCCGGCATGTAAAGTTCAGAAGCCCATAATGATAGACGTTCAGAAGGATTACCAGGGTAATGCAAGTGTTATGTACCTGAATACGCGAGAAGTACCTGCACTGGCCAGAGCCTTTGGTGTGGAATATGTTCCGGATTCTTTTGTTATTGTTGATATTGAAGATGATGAATACAGGTATATGAGATATGACGGCCAGACCACAAGCGATAGAGCCAATGCACGCTTTGTAGGAGTAACAAGGAAGGGCACTCTTGCAACCACACTGGATGCTGCCATTATTGCCAGGAATGAAAAATAGTTTTTGATTAATATGTACGCTGACAACTCGACATTAGGACCACTGGCAGCATTTATCGCAGGCATTATCAGTGTAATGTCACCCTGCGTACTACCACTACTACCCGTCGTCCTGGCATACTCAACAGGAAATAGCAAACTGCGGCCATTAGCTATTGTTCTTGGCTTGATACTTTCATTCACCGCAATGGGAATTGTGGTTTCAATATTTGGAGCAGCTGTGCAGCCGTTTATTGAGAAACTTAGAATAATTGCTGAAATAATGATCGTAGCATTTGGAATAGCAATGCTAGCAGACATTGACATATTCAGCCCCCTCCTAAAATACACAGGAAATATCCATGTAGAAAATAAGGGGATTTTTAGCGGATTCGTGCTTGGAGCATCCCTTGGAATTGTATGGATACCATGCGTCGGGCCAATACTTGGAGCAATACTCACAATGGTTGCCCTCGAAGCCGATATTACATATGGAGCAATGCTTCTTTTTATCTACTCACTGGGTTTTGCAATTCCCATGATGATAATTGCATATTCTGCAAAATTTACATCTGCAAAGCTTGGAGAAATATCAAAGTATGATATAAACTTCAAAAAAGTTGCAGGCGGAATCCTTATTGTTGCAGGCCTATGGATGATATACTCCAATCATATTGTCTTGTATTTCTAACAAAAGCAAAAATACAGAAGGACAAAACAAAAAAGAGAAAAGTGAATGTAATCAATCAATCAATCAATCAATCACACATTCATCATCATTTGCAATTGCAATTATTTCATTAACACATGCAACTGCCATTGGAGTTCCACCACGGGTTCCAACACATGTAATAGAAGGAACATCAGATTCCCGGACAAGTTCCTTGGATTCTGCTGCATTGACAAAGCCCACTGGAGTGCCTATAACAATAGCTGGCTTGATGCCTTTTTCTACCATTCTGCAAACTGCAAAAGCTGCAGATGGTGCATTACCAATAGCTACAATTGATCCTTCGATGATATCCTTAGATTTCAGGAAGCCTGCTGCGGTTCTTGTAATACCATACTGACGAGCAAGTTCTGCATCCTCATCTTTATCGAGTACACAGATAACCTCACAGTTATGCCCTCTTTTAGTGACACCTGCCTTGACCATGTTTATGTCAACAAGAATTGGGGCACCTGCTTTAATAGCTGCGACTCCTGCTTTAATAGGATCTTTGACAAAACGCATGATATCTGCAACTGCTGGATCACCTGTTGAGGTAACACAGCGTTGCCTTACCTTGTCCTCAAGAGTGTCATCACCTACAAGTTTTTTGGCAATGTTACGGCTTGTCATGTAAATTGCCTTTGCCTCATCGGTTTGTGAACCAAGGTCGGTGCAAATATTGACAAGTTCCGGGTCTATCTCTGTGGTCATTTCCACAAGGTCTTCCAACTCTACATTTGTTTCAGTAGTCATATTTCCTGTGATACCCCCTTGGAGTTATAATCCTCTTACCATGTTCTGATTCCCAGACACGAGAGTCATTAGTTGTAATAAGAATGGTAGTCCTCATGTCAACCCAGTCATTATATTCAAGCACATCACCGAGTGTTGTGACAATATAATCCTGACCTTCTTCCCTGAGTGCATTCTTTACAAGACCCACAGGTACCGAGTCATCTTTATGGCGTTTGATTATCTCGATAGCCCTTGAGAAATTGGACTTGCGCTGGCGGCTTTTTGGATTGTACAATGACATCACAAAATCTGCTGATGCAGCTGCATCAAGCCTTTTCTCGATAACTTCCCATGGGGTGAGAAGGTCACTGAGGCTTACAGTACACATGTCATTCACAATAGGTGCGCCCAGAACACTGGCTGCTGCTGTGATAGCTGTTACACCAGGCAGAACCTCAACCTCAACGCTAAGATCAGCATTCTCTGCAACTTCAAGGACAAGACCTGCCATACCATAGATATTTGCGTCTCCGCCGCTTATCATGGCTACAACATTATCCTGAGCAAGTTCTACTGCCTTACGTGAACGGTCAACTTCCTTACCCATGGAACTGCGAAAGATCTCCTGATCATTCAACAAACTTGCCATCTGATCCAGATATGTACCATTTCCAACAATGTAATCTGAGCTCTCAATAACCTCTTTTGCGCGTACAGTAAGCTGAGGAACTGAACCCGGACCTATACCTATAATGTAAAGTTTACCTTTACTCTGCGATTGCGATTGTGACCCTACCATATGCCTTCTTCCTTAGTATCAATTTATTATTATCCGATAATGCCAATGCAGACGGCTCTGCCACGCCTTTTAAGCCAAAGCGTGTTGCCTGCGATCTAGATGGCGCATCAAAGTTATTCAATTCATCATGATCGATGAATCTTATCTCAATGCCAAGTTCTTTTGCAGCCTCGTGGAGACCTGCCTCATTCTCTTTGAGTTTTGCAGATGCCAGAAACTGGACATCGCTGATATTTCGGCCGGTCAGATCCAATGCAGTCTCAATTGCATCAAGCACTTCCTGACTACTGACTCCCCGACGGGCACCCATACCAATTATCATGCATCCTCTTTTACTTCTCTTTTAAGAACAGATACATCATCCCCTACAATGACTATTTTGGGACCTTTTATATCAAGAACTTCCACGTCCTGATCTAGCAGGGCGCAATTAACCTGCACAGTGGATGGCTTGTTCACGATATCACAGCCAAGGGACTTGGCAATACCCTCAACTGAATTCTTATTGTGGACCTCAGTGGCAGTTGTTACCACCGGGACAGGACCTATCTCGGCGATCTTTCTGACAGCTTCATTGCCGCCGTGGTGACCACCAAGCAGTGGAATAGCGAAGTTCAGATTAGAATCCACCACCACTATTGCAGGGTCTTTCCACTTGTCTTCGATAAGAGGGGCTATCTCGCGAACTACAATACCTGTGGCAAATACAGCCACAATGACATCATATTCCTTGAAAGCCCGTTCAAATACGGATTTGTCATATATCAGGACATCTGCATCCAGGTGTCCTGCCAGCTTTTCAGCAACCTCGAGATTTCGCTCGAAGGTTATGACAGAGGTTCTTGTGCCACTCCGTATAAGTAAGACCTCCCGAAGTTTCCATAATCCACAGGGTCAACTACCCCGCCAATCAAGATCATAGCAGAGCGCTTGATGCCTGCTTCTTTAACCTTGCCTGCTATATCTGCAACAGTACCTTTTATGATCTTCTGATCAGGCCATGATGCATGGAACACAACTGCCACTGGAGTATCAGGTGCATATTCCACCTTTTCCATGATCGCTGCAATTTTCTGAGTACCAAGGAAAACAGCCATTGTTGCGTTAAACCTTGAAAGTTCCTTTATCTTATCTGCCTCAAGGGTCTTTCCCGCAGGGCGTGTTATAATAAGAGTTTCGGAAACGTCATTCAGAGTAAGCTGTGTCTGAAGTGCTGCTGCTGTAGCGAAAACTGATGAAACACCAGGTACCACCTCAACCTCTACACCGAACTTCTTTAGTTCCTCGAACTGCTCGACAATAGAACCATAGAGTGAAGGGTCACCGCTGTGTAATCTTACAACATCCTTACCTGCTTCAAGATTATCAACTATGAGCTTGGTAGTTTCATCAAGAGTCAGACCATAACTGTCTATTTTTTCACCTTTGCAGTAATTGACAACTTCAGGGTTTACAAGAGAACCTGCATATATTACAAGGTCTGCACCTTCAAGAAGCTCTTTGCCCATAACAGTGATGTACTTTGCATTTCCAGGCCCTGAGCCTACAAAATAAACTTTATTATGTACCATTTTAATACACCTTGCAACCTATTCTTCCTTTTCTGCAAAGACAATACTGAAATAGTTACCCTTTTCAGGAATGTTCTCTTTGCCTTCTATGATAAGCTCCCTTGGAGTGAAAAGACGCTCAGCAAATGTGAATTTGTTGAAGCCTTCCTTCTCAAAGGATTCCATGATCTCTTGAGGTTTGGTTGCTTTGAGCCTGATCTTGTGCTTGGTGTCAGAACCATCACTTACTTCAAATGATGAATCCACTTCTGCACCGGTTTGTGCAGCAAATGATGTGATAGAGCTGATACCTGGAATAGTTGCCATTTCCACATCAGGATAATACTTTTTCATTACACGTTTTAGATGTGTGAATGTTGAGAAGAAATTTGGATCACCAATTAATCCAAAAACGACAAGATGATTCTTTGATTCTTCTGCGATCAGGTCAGCATTCTTTTTCCAGACCTCATTAAGAACATCATAATCGGTCAACATTGGAAAATCCAGAATTTCCGCTTCTGCATAAGGTGCTACCAATTCAGCAGCCATATTACCAGGAACATACACCTTATAGCTATTTTTCAGGGCCTCGACAGCTTTCAACGTGAGAAGCTCCGAGTCACCTGGTCCAAGTCCTACTCCAATAAGCATATTATATCACCAAATTAAAATTAATTATTACCTGACTTTCCTACAACAATATACACAGGATTTTCAGGTTTGAACATGGTCTCACTTGTTAAAGGAACACCACGAGAAACTATTATATGTAAAACTTCATCGAATAAGTTAAGTTCTTTCATCTTGTTTATTACAGTTACGACTGTTTCAATTCGCACAGCATTCAATACAATGCTTCTTGTCTTTTTTTCAGCCAGCACTTCAAGAACCCGGGAAATGTTCTTTGTGCCACCAATAAAAGCACAATCAATGCTTCCAACAGCTTGTTCAGAAAGTATCTGTGATGATTCACCAGAAGAAACTGTTGTATTCTCGATATTAAAAGCAGCAAAATTCTTTTTCGATGCCTCAATTGCTTCTTCTCTGGCATCAATGGCGTGTATCTTGATATCACGTACCATCTTGCTTGCTTCAATAGATACAGCGCCTGTACCGCAGCCAACGTCGAAAAAACTGTCTCCATTTTTTAAATCAAGTTTTGATAGGGCTATTGCAATAATTTCCGGTTTTGTGGGTCCGCCACTTACATGCAAAAGTTCAGTCATTTTCCACCTAACTAAGATAAACTGGAGTTAAGTAGATATAACTTGCCCCTAATAAAACTGATGAATCACAAATTAAATTGAGTTCATATCATAAGGGGCATTAAAATGGATAATGGCAAAAAATCAAAGAAATTATTGATCCTGGGGACAGCATCAGATGTCGGAAAAAGCATTATGGTCACAGGTCTTTGCAAAATACTTTCCAGTAAATACAAAGTCGCCCCATTCAAAGCCCAGAACATGAGCCTCAACTCATGGATCACAAAAGATGGCAAGGAAATTGGAATTGCACAAGCGATCCAGGCCAAAGCTGCGGGCGTAGAACCTACAGCAGACATGAATCCAGTGTTATTAAAGCCAAAGGGAGACAGGACATCACAGGTCATAGTACTTGGAGAACCTTATGCTGACAAGACCGCAGGCAATTATTATGACTCCATTGAAGAGATGCATGATGTGCTAAGAGAGGCACTTGAAAGACTTGAATCCGAATATGACCTGATAGTCATGGAAGGTGCCGGCGGAGCGGCGGAGATCAACCTTTATGAACGAGATATTGTCAACGTTGGAACTGCAAGAATCACAGATGCACCCATCATCCTGGTAGGAGACATTGAATCTGGTGGTGTTTTTGCAAGCCTTTACGGGACAAAAGAACTGTTCCCAAAAGACATCAGCAAGAACATCAAAGGATTTGTTATCAATAAATTCAGAGGCGATCCTGCGATACTTGAACCAGGGCTCAAACAGCTAGAAGATATCACCGGAGTACCCGTACTTGGTGTGCTGCCTTACTATAAACTAAAAATACCTTCTGAAGACTCCATGGCCATAAGGAAAAAGAAGGGACAAGAGGATGATGAAGAGATAAATGAAGTAGATATAGCAGTCATTCGTCTTCCGAGAATATCAAATTTCACTGACTTTGAGCCACTTGAGAGAGTAGCCAAAGTAAGATATGTGGACCTGGATGAGAATATCGGAAATCCCGATTGCATCATAATCCCGGGAACCAAGAATACAGTCAATGATCTGCTCGACCTGCAAAATAGCGGAATGGATGCCCAGATCAAAGACCTGAAAGGTAAAATACCAATACTGGGAATCTGTGGAGGTTACCAGATGCTTGGCAGGACGATACATGATTCAGGCATTGAAAATGGAACCGAGGCAGATTATGAAGGACTTGGTCTACTGAATATAAGTACAGTATTTGGCGCCTATGAGAAAAAGACCGTCCAGGTCAAAAAAGAAGTTGTTGCTGAAGGCCCAATTTTTAATCATATCAAAGGTGAAGAAATTACAGGTTATGAGATCCACATGGGAGAAACAAAGACTGATAAAACGGTCTTTGGTGATGATGGTAGCATTGATGAAGCTGGAACCATAGTGGGAACTTACCTGCATGGACTTTTCGAAAATGAGAACGTACGCCGTGCTCTTATGATATACCTCACCGAAAAGAAAGGTATAGAATACCGCTCTGAAACAGTGAAAACTGAAGAGGAAGCATACCAGGAGCTTGCCGACATGGTGGAGAACTGCCTGGATATGCAGAAAATATACGAAATATTAGATGAGCAGGATTAAAAAATCCTGCCAATTATTTCACTAAAAATTTAAAAATAGGAAATTAACGGCTTCCAGATGATCTGCCCAAAGAACACAGAACACAATTAGAACCGTTGATTTTCTTCAATCCTTACATAAATACTGTTTGCAATTTCAGTGTCAACAGCATATCTTGTGTGGTTCAGATCAAATACATACGAAGGATAGGACTGTACAAGACTTACCGGAATTCCGGGAAGTACACCCATGGCAAGCATCTTTTGCATCTTCTTTTCCTCCCTCATATCAAAATATGCGATCCTGCCGCTTTGCCCGTTTTGCAATGCAGAAAGAGGAGATACCACATGTTCAAGCTCTTCCCTTGCTTTTTCACAGCATCTCCCTTCGGGAATCTGTTTTCCATGAGGACAGGTACGAGGATGCCCCAGCAATATACATACATTCTCATCAATACCCCTGTGCAATATGTGCTCGAACTCGCAAGAGGAACTGCGCACATATTTCCCTTTTGTGTTCAGTACATCTACAAGAAGCCTCTCTGCAAGCCTGCGCCTTCTAACAACGGTTTTGCCATTGCTGTTGCCATCTTCAGAAAGCATTATATGCGAATCATTCAGTACAACATTACCTGCATCCAGCAACTCCTGAACCACAGGCGAATGAACGTTCAGTCCAAATGATGCAAGGTCTACTGAATCATTCATCTCTTCATTGGCATGCACCCACATCTTTTCAAGAATGTGTTCTGCATCTTCACTCATCTTCATTTGAATACCCCTCTGATAATTTTTTCCAGTTTTGTTTCAGGTGCTATCTCATAACCGCAGTTCGGACAGCGCTGCATGTTGCAGGAGCTGAACTTCCCACAGCCAGAACATTTTGACCGATCAGGCTCATCAAAATCCATCCCACAAAGAGGGCACTTCATAGCACCACTCCGAAAGTTGTGAGAAGATAGTTTACAATAAATCCTACAGCAAAGGCACTTGGGAAAATGAATGTCGCCATTGCCAGTGCTATCTTAATACCCCTTTCTTTCACAGTTACCAAAAACTGAGCAATACATGGCATGAACAGTGTCAGTGTTATGGCGGCAACCACAACATTCACTCCGGTCAGCATACCTGCATTATACATATCAAATAGGCCAGCTGCACCGAAGTCCCTCCTGAAGAAACCGTAGAAGAACATAAGTCCCGCTTCAGCCGGAAGACCGATCCACTGTGAGGGATAGCCCAGCAAGTGGACAGCCGTCTGGAATATACCCGTAAGTCTTCCCAGCCATATCAACACACTTGCGATTACGAAGAGAGGAAGTACTTCAAGGAAATACCACTGCATTCTTGAATATGTTTTCACAAGCACATTCGATAATTTAGGCAACCTCAGCGGAGGCATTTCTATGAAGAAACTGGGGCTTTCACCTGGCAATACCTTTGATGAGAGATAACCTATCAGCAGCAACTCCAAACCAATAGCAACTGCCCATATCACCAGTGCTGTACCACTGAATGAAAGCACACCCAGTATTACTCCAAGCTGCGCAGAACATGGGATCGCCAGTGCCAGCAGCATACTTGCAATTATCTTTTCCCTCCTTGTCTCAAGGGTACGAGTGACCATGGTTGCCATGGTAGCACATCCAAAACCAAGTACCATCGGAATAACTGCTCTGCCGCTCATTCCGATCTTCTTGAAAACACGGTCTATCAGCATTGCAAGACGCGGCAGATATCCAGTATCCTCTATGATAGAGAACACAATGAAGAATGCACCCACCAGAGGCATGATAAGTGCTATTGCATAGGTTACTGCCTGTGTCAGTATACCATATTCACCCACAAACAGATCCTGTATTATCGGATATGGTACAACGGAATTGAAACTATCGATAACCAAGGGATTTATCATTTCACCAAATAAAGTGCCCTCCAGATAATCAACAACTGTACCGGCTGCAAATCCACCTACGAATTTGTACAATCCAAAGTACAGAACCAGTAACAGTATTGGTATACCAGTTACTGGCTTTATTAGAAGTTTGTCAATGCGCTCCCGAATAGATGATGTATAACTGTTCTGTGCCACTGAAACATCAGGCTTCAAAATATTTTTGACCATAACAGAATCAACGATCTCATTAACAGTGTCTTGTCTTTCCACTGTCATCACGTAACTAAGAGGATCAGAGTATTCTCTTTCAGTCCCTTCTACTATCCTTGCGATAGATTCGATATCCTCATTGTTCTGCATCACTTTTTCGAGTGCAACATCATCATTCAGAAGAAGTAGTTGTGCAAGTGCCTTGGTTGATATCTCGTATTCAGACTTTAGCAATGAAGATATGGAAGTAATGGAATCTGTTATCCCCCTACTGTATTCCACTTTGCTGGTAGCAGGTTGAAAGACATAGGATGACATGGCATCTTCAAGTCTATCCAATCCTTCTCCTTTTATTGAAGTTGTGCAGATGACAGGAATTCCCAATTTCCTTTCAAGCTTCGATTCATTGATACTTATTCCTCTTTCAGAGGCTTCATCCATCATGTTCAGCACAAGTATAAGAGGAACCTCGGCCTCGATCAACTGAAGCGTCAACGGAAGCATACGCTGGAGATTCTTGGCATCAACGACATGCAAATAAACAAAGGGTTTCTTATTGAAAAGATAATTTTGTGAGACTCTTTCTTCATCTGTGATCGGCTGGAGAGAGTACATACCGGGGGTGTCTACTATTTCATATTCCTTCCCCCCGATCATTCCTTTTCCCTTACTTACAGCCACAGTGGTTCCCGGATAGTTGGAAACAACAGCATAGCTGTCCGAGAAATGATTGAAGATGACACTTTTTCCCACATTCGGATTTCCCACGAGGATTATCTTTTCAAAATCATCCTGCACACTATCCGATGTGTTGCAACAACTTTTTTTATTAACGAGGTTTAACATTTTTCACCATTCCTTTGTATTATTGGCATGCCTACATTTACCACTTGTACTTCATATTTGAATATAAATGTTTCCATACCCAACATTCTTAGTCAAGCCTACTAAATGAGCAGCATAAAAATGTACAAATCCACAAGCTATAAATAAAATAAATCCTTACACATACATTGATGTACAAACATATACAATGATGCACCAAAGGGTGACCGGATGAAAACATACATAAAAAAAATCAGCGAACGTGAAAACCTTAACATTCAAGAAGCCGAAGATGCCATCACAAAGATATTCACAGAGGCCACAGATGCACAGATAGCCGGTCTCCTTGTGGCACTAAAGATGAAAGGAGAAACTTCTGAGGAGATTGCAGGCTTTGCCATTGGAATGAAAAAGGTGGCTAACATGATAGAGCCAGAGGTACAGGGCACACTTGTAGATGTAGTCGGGACTGGAGGAGACAAACATAACACTATCAATGTATCCACAGCTTCAGCAATCGTTACAGCTGCCGCCGGAGTGGCTGTTGCAAAACACGGGAACAGGTCAATAACTTCACTCTCAGGAAGTGCGGAGGTACTCAGAGTGCTGGGGATCAAGGTCGACAAAGCACCTGAAGAAGTGAAAAAGGCTATTGAAACAAAAGGAATTGGATTCATGTTCGCGCCTATGTTCCACCCTTCCATGAAAAGAGTTGGTGGAATTCGACAGGAAATGGGAATAAGAACTGTATTCAATATGCTTGGACCACTCACAAATCCTGCAAATGCCAAAGTGCAAGTTGTAGGTGTATTTGAGCAGAAATTATGTAAACCATTTGCAGAGGTCATGAAAATGCTTGGAGTTGAAAGAGCAATGGTAGTTCATGGAGATGGAATGGACGAAATATCCAACCTTTCCACAACATTTATTGCTGAGCTCAAAGACGGAAAGGTCAGCACATACACAATTAGCCCTGAAGAGCTTGGGATCAAGATCGCAACTGCCAATGATATTGTGGGCGGGACACCAGAAGAGAATGCAAGAGACATAATCTACATACTCAAAGGTGAAAAGGGACCCAAGAGAGATATTATCGTGATCAACTCTGCTGCTGCACTTTACGTTGCAGGCAAGGCAGATTCTATAAAGGAAGCAATTCCAATAGTTGAAGAAGTAATTGACAGTGGCAAGGCACTGGACAAACTAATAGAATTCAGTGATAATGGAATTGATGGGATCTTAGATGAAGCGCATGCCTAGAGTGAAGATATGTGGCGTGAAGTCTGCAAAAGATATTGCACTTGCAGTTGAATGTGGAGCTGACGCCATAGGACTTATCACCGAAGTACCAGTGAACAGTCCCCGCAAAATAGATTCACAAACAGCCTTAGAACTTGCAAGTAAAGTACCGGTTTTTGTGGACTCAGTGCTTGTTATGATGCCTGAAAATGGAAATGAAGCCCTGGACCTTATCAGGAAGATCAAGCCAAATGTAGTCCAGATCCACAGTGATATCCCCGCAGAGGAAATTGAGATCATCAGAAATAATTGCCAGCAAAAGATAATAAAAACTTTCACCATACCAGTCGGAGAAATTGATATCGCAGACAAAATGCTTGAAGACATATATTCTCTGACAGATACAGGAATAATAGATGCCATTTTGCTGGATTCAGGTAAAGCCGATGCTGTAGGTGGGACCGGAGAAATACATGACTGGTCGGTCAGCAGTCAGATAGTCGAAAATACAAATATTGATGTTATGCTTGCCGGTGGGCTTAAACCGGAAAATGTTCGCGAAGCAGTAGAACAGGTTCGGCCTTTTGCTGTTGATACGGCATCAGGAATAGAAACAGATGGAAAAAAAGATCCTGCAAAGATCTGCAGGTTTATAAGAGAAGCAAGGTGTGTTAATGGTTGAATTTGATCTAAGTAAAGAAGAGTTCATAGCTCTTGTTGAAGACTCCCCTAAACCTGCTATCGTGCAGCTAATGGCAAAAGTCGATAATGTTTGTAATCCCCTTCAGTTATATGCAACCCTGCAAAATGCAGGACATTCATACCTTCTGGAATCAGTGGAGAAAGAAAAGAAGCATGCAAGATATTCCTTCGTAGGTTCCGAGCCGGAAATGGCAGTTGCAATTCAGGATAGAACCCTTACAATAGAATGTCAACAAACTTCCGAGCTCACCAAATACATCTATGAGAAAGTAAAGGCAATGGGAAAAACAGAATCACTAATTGGCGGCAAGATCAGGGTCAAGATAGAAGAAGGAGAAGATGCACTTGACGCTTTCCGCAATATTTTCCCGACCAGCAATGATACTAACCTCTTGAATGGAAATCGCTTTGACAGACAGACATTCCTTGGTGGAGCCATCGGTTACAACAGCTATGATTACGTATATGATTCGTGGTTAGGAAAAGGGAAAAAAGCTGATGCAGACACAGCTGATATGCATTTTGCCATTATGTCGAAGAACGTCGTTTTTGATCATCTGGATAATGAGACATACATGGTAGTCACACCATTTGTGACAAATGCCAGCGACCTTGGTGCCGTATATGAACACGCCTATGCAGACGCACAGCTCATGGAACGTTCATTGCGTATGGCTGCAGTCATAAGTATCAGTGAAGACATACCTGACAATGAAACTGCAGAAGAGCCAGTCCCAAATACTGACCAGGAAACATTTGAGAAGGCAGTACTTGCAGCAAAGCAGCACATCATTGACGGAGATATATTCCAGGTAGTTATGTCCAGGCGATACACTGCAAAAATGAACCAGACGCCCCTACAATTGTACATCAGGCTCAGGAATATAAATCCAAGTCCATACATGTACATTTTCAATTTCAAAGAGGTGGGCATTGTAGGAGCAAGTCCTGAAACACTTATGACAGTCTTTGAGGACAGAGTAATCACAAATCCAATTGCAGGAACCTGCCCACGTGGAAAGGATGATGCAGAAGATGCAGAGTTGGCTGCCCATATGCTCAATGATGAAAAGGAATGTGCTGAACACATAATGCTTGTGGACCTTGGGCGAAATGACGTGAGAATGGTTTCTGAAAGCGGAACTGTGAAAGTTGATGACCTTATGAGCGTTATCAAATATTCCCATGTACAGCACATAGAAAGTACTGTCAGCGGAGATCTGCGAGATGAATGCGACCAATTCGATGCTACAAGAGCAGTTTTCCCTGCCGGGACACTTTCCGGTGCCCCAAAGATCAGAGCAATGGAAATAATCGATGAGTTCGAAGTGGAATCCAGAGGAATATATGGCGGTGGAGTTGGTTATTATACATGGAATGGAGATGCTGATTTTGCTATTGTCATTAGAACAGTATTGATCAAGAACAATACTGCCTATGTGCAGGCAGGTGCCGGAGTTGTTGCAGATTCCGACCCGACATATGAGTTTGAAGAGACTGAAAGGAAAATGGCTGCAATGATCAAAGCTATCGGAGGGAAAAAATGAGGGTACTATTTGTCGATAACAAGGATTCTTTTGTATGGAACCTTGTGGACTATGTATCCATGATCGAGCCCGATACTATAGTAGTCCCCAATACAGTGAGCCTTGATAAAGTAAGAGATATCCAGCCAGACGCGATAGTAATATCCCCAGGACCAGGAAATCCTCAGCATGCAAAGGATATTGGCACATGTCTGGGCATTATCAGAGATTTCGGACCAGAAATTCCAGTACTTGGAGTATGTCTTGGACATCAGGCAATTAATGTGACATTTGGTGGAAGTATAGGACACACAAAGGGAGGACCAATACATGGAAAGACCTCTGAGATCACACACAAGAATTCCAGACTCTTCGAGGATGTTCCAAAAACTTTCAGTGGCGGAAGATATCATTCCCTTGCAATCGAAAAACTTGCAGAAGAACTTCAAATAACTGCAAGAACAGAAGACGATATAATAATGGCAGTGGAACACAAGGAACATCCTGTTTTCGGAGTACAGTTCCATCCTGAATCAATACTCACAAAAGAAGGGATGAAGATCGTGGAGAATTTCCTGAAGATCGCGAGCAAGCATAAGGATTAAGCCTTTAAAGCACTTCTAAAAACCATGCTTATAGGAATCACAGGTACACCCGGTACCGGCAAAACCGCATTGACCAGCCTGCTGGAAGATAGAGGACAATACCGTATAATCCACCTGAATGAATTGATCAGGGAAGAGAAACTCTATTCCGAAGTAGACTCTCAGCGTGACTGCGTGGTTGCGGACATAGATCTTGTGGAAAATAGGGTGCTTGAAATTGCAGATAATGACAAGAATATTACCATAATAGATAGTCACCTATCCCACCATATTGCAGACTATATTATTGTCCTGCGAACTTCTCCTGATGTTCTCAGGGAGCGGCTTGCCAAGAGAAAATACTCTGTTGAGAAAATAGAAGAGAATCTGGAAGCTGAAGCACTGGACATCATTCTGGCAGAATCCGTGGATTGGTGCAAAAAGGTCTTTGAGCTTAACACAACAGAAGAATCAATGGGAAGAACTGTTACAAGCATTATCAAAATAATAAAAGGACTTGAGCAGGAAAATACCAGCGAACTTGAAGAAAGATATAAGCCAGGTTCTGTAAATTGGAGCGAGCAATTCTTCAGCTAATTCTGAACATTTATTAATATGATTATAAAAAACATAATCTTATGATTCTGCGTTTTTGGCAATTATCACGAAATATATCTAGTGATTTTCGGAAAGATCCCTGCGATATTCTAGTAGAGAGACAACTAACAGAACAATAGCCATGATCAAACTCACATACCCACCGGATACATTTGCATGGCCGAATAAACCAAAAGCAAAAGACATACCTATTAAGAATTTTAGAAGCGGCACATTAGATAATGCCAGTATCTTGATCCCTGCAAAAAGCAGAACGACCGTAACAACAACTATTAAAGCAGAATTCATGTTGAAATAAGCAAAATAAGCTTCCATGGCTAATAGAACACCAAACAAGAAAAGAAAAGATCCAAAAATGCTTTGCACATACCTATCCATAATTAGCCAGCTTTAATTCAGCAATAAGCACTTGCTTTAATTGCAAATTAGCACACATTGCATGAAATATTCACCAAATGCTGGAAAATATTATGATGATATGCGTCTATTTGCCATAGTGACCATATGTACTTCACATATACTACATATAGTTATTCATAAAAATAACAATTAATAAAATAAATGGAATATGAATTGATACAAATAATAACAATAACAATAATAATGATAATGATACTTTGCAAGCAAAAGTAGAACTAGTTTATAAAATTTGTGAATTGATCATGCTACAGAGAGAATATTATGGACAACAATAGAAAGAGAACAGTCGTGAACGACAGCTATGGGAAAGTAGCAATTGGAGTTATCGATAGATGCTGCTGCACTGAGCTTTCAAAAGAGGACATATCAAGGTATATCGGATACAAAGAAAAAGATATTGATGGGTTTTCTGATACAAATCCCGGACTTGGATGCGGTAATCCAATTGCATTTGGAAACATCGAAGAGGGAAGCATTGTACTTGATCTGGGATCTGGTGCCGGATTTGACTCATTCATAGCTGCACAGGAAGTAGGTGAACAGAGTAAGGCCATAGGCGTAGATATGACAGCGGATATGATAGATAAGGCAAGAAAAAACGCTGAGAAATACGAAATAAGCAATGTGGAATTCTGACATGGAGACATAGAAGACCTACCAGTCGATGAGCAGTCTATTGATATTGTCATTAGTAATTGCGTTATTAATCTGGTGCCGGAAAAAACAAAGGTGTTCAAAGAAGCATACAGGGTTTTAAAAAAAGGCGGGAAAGCATACATATCTGATATGGTCCTGTTAAAAGAACTCAGCCCGGAAGAGAAAAATAATGAAGTGCTTATCTGTGCCTGTATAGGTGCTGCACTGCTCAAGGAAGAATATATAAAAAATGCAGAAAGTGCAGGGTTTACCGTAAATATACTTGAAGAAGACAAAGACATCGGTAGCAGACAGTACATGAGTTACCCTATTGAGAGTCTAAAACTAGAGCTTCAAAAATAGATATTGTTGAAAAATATTACCTATGCATGAATGAAAAATATAATATTACATATTACAATGGATCAAAGCTATTTGAGCAAAGCATGCTGAAAGTGCCCCTATGGTATAAGAAGAATGCAGATCAATCAAAATCCGTTTTAAAAACCTGTTTTAGCCGTTCAACACCACCTATCTCATCAATTACTTTGGCTACGGCATCAGGCACAAGCTCCCTCCAATTTTCACCTTCGAGCATCCTACGGCGTGTTTCACTGCCAGAGTAACCTCCCCGGTGAAACATTGGTGGTTGCCGGACCTCAATTCCCGCCTCTTTAAAAAGCTGGATCACCAGAGGATTATTAGAATAGACCACATCAAAAGGAGGAGTCATGGAAATAATATGAGAAACCCATACAGCATTCCTTTGAAGGTCCTCGATAGGTATAGCATAATGAGTAATATCGGCATCTTTTAGAGCATGCCTTATCATCATTACACGCTCACCCGCAGTAAATGGATTTTTTGGGTCGTGGCTTTTCTGCGCACTCCCAATTCCAATTACCAACTCATCAACATCTTCAGCAATACTGGTTATTATTGAGTAGTGTCCAAGATGAAATGGTTGAAAGCGTCCTATATAGAACGCTCTTCGCATATGCATATCCAATTATCCATCAACGAATCCCACATTCATCAAATGTGAATTTTTCACAGACTTCACGATAGTGTCCTTCGTTATTGTCATGCTTCATTGCAGCAAGCTTCTTGATAAGGAACATTCCTGGTTTAGGGTCTTCCATGATCTCAACTTTGTCTTTGAACATGTCGAAGTATTTCTTACCAGCTTCTGTGCGTATAAGTACAGAGTTCCATCCTTCCGGAGCACCTACTGAACCAAGTGAGATATCTGCAGATACTGATGTATAGTCACAGCAGTGATGGCATGGATTTCTTGCATGTGGTGCGACCACAGGGATCTTCACAGTATGCTCTTCACCATCTTTTGTGATATTCCAGAACTGACCCTTATTGAAGTTCATCTTAACGACATCTTCAGCTTTAAGCCCCATGATTTCAGGGACAACTTTTTCGGTCATTACATCGTGATGGAAACTTTCCATACAAAGCAGGCCCATAATTAAAACAATTTTATCATTGACGTTTTCTGAGATCAAACGTGCACCATGTGCCTGGCATGGAACACCAATAACAGCGATCTTTTCATAATTCTCGAAAGGATCCCTTAATGCTGAAAGAACAGAATCATAAGTATATTTGGTACCTGTGGTTCGGTCTACGTCCTCAGGTTTGGTCATAAGAATTAATTCGGTATCCCATTTCTCATCTCTGGCAATACCAACAATACAGTCAACTTCACCTGATTCGAGCAATGCTTTTGCAAGTAATGAAGTTACACCACCATCCTGACCTTTGATCGTACTCTTTGCTGCGAAGAATTCCTTTACATCTGCGAATTCATCATCGACATATCCATCAATTACAGGACAGAGTCTCCCACATGTGAAACAACCTTCACATACATCAGGTGCTGCACCTTTCACGTAGTATTCTAAATTATCCGGGTCACGAACCTCTGCATGCTTGTCCATAGTTATGGCGCCAGCAGGGCATGTTGATACACATGCCCCACAAGCAGTACATACGTCGTGTTCAATGACCTCTAAAATCTTAGGGTGGGCCATTAATTGCCTCCGACGTGTTTTATTGGTTAATGATTTCTTTACCGATGAGCTTGATAGCCTTCTCTTTGTTTGGTCCGAGTGGGGAACCAGCAACGATCTGGGTTACACCGATGTCAAGCAGATCATTGATCCTTGCCTTACAGTCGTCTGGTGTTCCACAGATAGAGAATGCGTCCATCATGCCTTCAGTGACCATACCGCCCATAAGTGCACCGAAGTCACCCTTTGCGATAGCTGCGCCGATGTCAGCCTTTGCTGCCGGATCAATTCCGTGGCGCTCAAGTACCATGTCAGGTGAACCTGCAACGATAAATGCAACTACGACCTGTGCTGAACCCTTTGCCTTTGCAGCGTCCTTGTCAATTGAGAAACATGTATATGCTGCTACATCTACTTCCTTTGGATCACGGCCTGCCTTTTTTGCACCTGATGCGATCTGCTTTACTGCAACTTCAAAGTCCTTTGGGTGTGATGCGTTGATCAGTACACCGTCTGAAACCTCTCCTGCGAGTTCGAGCATTTTCGGACCCTGTGCACCCATATATATAGGCACGTCGCCAGCCTTGAATGCCATCTTTGCACCGCTGAACTTGACCATGTCTCCATCCTGAGTTACTTTCTCTCCTGCGAGGAAGCCACGGATCGCCTGGATGCTTTCTCTTGTTGTTGTCAATGGCTTGTCCCATGAGATACCCATTGAATCGAAAGTTGCCTTGTCTCCTGGACCAATACCAAGGATTGCACGTCCACCTGATATCTCATTCACGGATGCAATACTTGATGCGGTAACAGCTGCGTTTCTTGTGTACGGATTAGTTACACCTGATCCGATCTTTATGCTATTTGTGTTCATTGCAAGAACTGTCAAGGTTGAGTATACATCACGGTTGTTGTAGTGGTCTGTGATCCATACGTTGTCAAAGCCCTGCTGTTCTGCAAGTTTTGCATAGTGTGCTAATTTCAATACTGGGTCGCCTGGTACAAATTCTATTCCAAATGTCATTTGATTCCTCCTCTAAAGATTGTTGTTATTCAGGTAGCCATACATATTTAAAACTTTGTTGGTTTGATTCCGACAAAAACGGCGTTACTGAAGAGCAATAATATATATTTCCGAATAATACAATATCTAAAAACTATATATCATATTACTGATACAGATATTAATGCTAAGTTATAGATAATTTAGCATTGACCTACATGTGGAGGTGAAATTTCAGGGTTTGATACATTCATCATAGATTAAAGAATAGCAGCATGCGGAAATACCATATGCGTTTTATTTTGAAATTACAGAATCAGTGCTAAGTTATAAATTGATGTTTATTCATATTTTAAAGTGGTTATCATGAAATGTTACGAATGTGCAAAAAATGGTAAAGATACTGACACTGTAGGTGTCTGCATCATTTGCGGAAGAGGAGTATGCAAAGACCATCTCGAAAGAGAAGATACACCAGTATGGGATGGGGAATATAGTGTTAAGCTGAAATGCGGCATGGGAGTAGAATGTAAATATGACGATGTAAAACACTGGAAAAAAATCATTTGTACACCCTGCCATGAAGCTCTTAAGGAGAACCACTAGGTGATATCATGATGAAATGTTATGACTGTATGGAAGAAGGAAGCGACAATGAAGCAGCATGCATATGCATATCCTGCGGAAAGGGTCTTTGTGCAGACCACACAAAAGAACTGGAAATGCCAGTATCAGTTGGAACGCCACCTAATGTAAAAAGGCTGCCAAAAGGATTGCCTAGACTCATCTGCAAATATTGCATCGAAAAAACAATAGAAGATGGTTTTGATTAAGATTTGTATTTAACAAGGAGAAGGAGAGATAAAATATGTGTACAGGAGACAAGTGTGGAAAAGAATTAGTAGGGGATATGTCGGACAAATTAGGGTTCACGCCTGAAATATTAAATGTTCTACATGATCTTGATTCTGAATTTTTGAACAAATACAACATGTGTAACCACAGTTTGCTCAAAGACGGAGCACTTTCTGCAAAGACAAAGATACTTATGGCACTTGCAGTTGTTGCATCCAAGCAGTGCGAAAAGTGTGTTGTATCACAGATGAAAAGCGCACTTAACAATGGAGTCACGAAAGAAGAGATAATGGAAGCTATGGATATCATTTTCATAACATCCGGTGCTCCTGCAGTTGCGGCATGTAAAGATGCGCTGAAATTACTGAAATAAACTGAAAGTAAAAGGTAAAAGAGGGATTTTCAATCCCTTTTCATACCTTGATCAATTGGTTCAAACATAAAATAATCCTATAATTAATGACAAGGGGGATCTAGCATTAATTCCAGAGTACTGGTACTTTTTTTCATGACAATGATAGCACTGGCATTTTGCGCTCATGCAGCAGAGCCAACGGCACCAGGAGAGTACACATCTGATGAATTCACATCAAATGAAAAATGTAAAAGCTGCCATGCCATCACACACATCGAATGGGAAGGCACCATGCACTCTTATGCGTACACTGACCCCTTTTACCAAAAAGAAGTCGAAGCCGCAAGTAAAGATACAGACGGGCTTGTTGACACATTCTGCTCACGTTGTCATACACCCATAGGAGTGGTTGCAGAAGAGATACCACCAATTGACGGCTCACAAATGAGTGAAATTGCAAAGACAGGAGTTAACTGTGATTTCTGCCATACCATATCAGAAAGTGCCGGTATTGGAAATGGAGTATTTACTCTCAGCCCCGGCGACACTAAATGGGGACCTTTCAATGATTCCAGATCAGCTTTTCATGATTCACAATACCTGGAGCTACAGACAAGGTCAGAATTCTGTGGAATGTGTCATGAAGTAATTCATCCAGTCAATGGACTTGTCATTGATGATACATATAGCACATGGAAAAACAGTTCTTATGCTGATGAAGATGTAGATTGTCAGGACTGCCACATGACACCCGGAATTACTGAATTTGAAGCAAATCCCGGCAGAGCTGGCTCTGGTGCACCAAAAAGAGAACATATATCACAACACAGCATAGTTGGAGGAAATGTGTTTATAACAGAAATGATGGGTGCAGAAAAAGAAAAAGGACTGGCAATTGAAAGATTGCAAAAGGCTGCAACTCTTGAGGTAGATGTCCCTGAAACTGCAAGTGTCGGAGAAAATGTAGCAGTAAATGTTCAGATCACTAATTCCGGAGCAGGGCATAACCTCCCAACTGGCGTATCCGAGATCAGGCAAATATGGCTTGAATTCAAGGCCACAGACAGTGAGAATAATAGAATATATGTCACTGGTGGACTTGATGGATCAGGAAGCATTGATGAAGAAACTATTATTTACAATAATGTGCTTGGAAATGAGAAAGGCAATGAAACCATTAAGTTCTGGCTTGCGGACAGAGTTCTTGCCGATAACAGGATCGGTCCAAAGGAAACAGTGACTGAAGAATACATATTCACAATACCTGAAGATGTAAGATATCCTGTAGCTGTTGAAGCCACCCTGAAATACAGATCTGCACCACAGGACCTTATAGACCATCTTTTCGATGATGGAGTACATGAAGTTCCTGTTGTTGACATGGTAAAAAGCTCAGGAACGATCTATGATCCTGAATCTGACCCCGAGTCCAGAACTGAAAATGCGCCTGGTTTTGCCGGATTATCAGCGATAGCAGCTTTCATTGCCATCGCGCAACTATTCAAAAGAAAGAGAAATTAAAAAAAGAGGACTGAAATGCCATCAAAAGTAGATACGAACATATGCGAAGGAATAGGAGCATGTGCAGAAGCATGTCCATTAGACGTTATAGACATCGAGGAAGATGAAAATGGCGATTTGAAATCCGTCATTGCAAGACCTGATGACTGTGTAGAATGTGGAACCTGTGTTGATGCCTGCCCTGCAGAAGCAATAACACTTGATTAAAAATAACGGAGTGTCAAAAATGTCCGATCGGCCAAAGATCCGTTTGCTGGGTATTTCAGGAAGCCCCAGAAAAAAATCAACGGATTATGTTGTCAAAGAAGCTTTAAAATACGCAGAGGAGGAATTCGGAGTTGAGATCGACTATTTCTCTGCAAGCGGAAAGAAAATGAACTTTTGCATCCACTGCGATTACTGCATACGCAATAAACAAGGTTGCGTCCACAAAGATGATATTGTAGAACTTTATGACAAGATGATGTGGGCTGATGCATGGATCATTGGCACTCCCGTCTATCAGGGCACCCTCAGTGCCCAGACAAAAACCATCATGGACAGATGCAGGGCAATCGTTGCACGTGACCCTAAAGTCTTTTTGAATAAGGTAGGAGCGGCTGCTGCTGTGGGTGGAGATAGAGTAGGCGGGCAGGAACCTGCCATTCAGACGATACATAATTTCTACGTGATCAGTGAAATGATACCTGTTGCAGGAGGATCTTTTGGCTCAAATCTTGGAGGAACATTCTGGTCACATGACAAGGGTGCAGAGGGAGCCGCTGAAGATTCAGAAGGCCTGCGCAGCCTGCGTAGAACAATGAAAAAGGTAATTACAACAGCCCAGATGATCAAAAAGATGGAAGAGGAATAATACTTTGAAATACACAGAAACGGTCACTGAAATTATAAAGCGCAGCCATGATGTAAAGAGCTTCAGGTTCGCAAGACCGGATGGTTTCGAGTACAAGGCTGGACAATACGTAATTATCACACTGGTGATCGATGGAAAAAACGCCAGCAAACCATTTACACTTTCCAGCAGCCCCACTGAAAAAGATCATATAGAATTTACCAAGAAGCTTACAGGACATGAATTTTCCAATGCTCTTGATGGAATAGAAATTGGAGATGAAATCATCATCAGTAAACCATATGGTAAATTCACTTTTGAAGGCGAATATGATAAAATTGCACTCCTAAGTGGGGGTATTGGCATCACACCGATGATCAGCATATGCAGATCTTGTGCTGATATGAAAATGGATGTGGACATCAAACTCATTTGCAGTAACAAAACTGAAAATGACATTGTATTTGCTGATGAACTACAGGAAATAATGTCGAATAATTCCAATATTTCTGTATTGGACACGTTAACCCGGGCATCCGATGAATGGCCAGGATGTAATGGTAGAATATGTGATACGTTGATCCATAAGGAAATTCCAGACTATGCAGAAAGAGTTTTTTATATTTGCGGACCACCTCCCATGGTGGATTCCGTGGTAGAAATGTTACGATCAATGAATGTTGCTGACGAAATGATCAGGAAAGAATCACTATTAGGATACTAAATCGTAGATAAGGGAGAACATAGTATGAAAAGGATAGCATGGGGAATTACAGGATCTGGAGATCTAATTAAGGAAACATATGATATCATGGTAGATATCAAAGAAAAAAGCAATCTTGAAATAATGGTCTTCCTCTCAAAAGAAGGAGAGACCGTTATGAAATGGTACCAAATGTGGCATGATATCCAGAAGGATTTTACCAATTTCAAAGTTGGTGCCGGCCCAAATTCACCATTTATTGCAGGTCCACTACAGATAGGATACTATGATGCTCTCATTATTGCACCTGCAACTGCAAACAGTGTTGCAAAGATAGTACACGGTGTTGCAGATACGCTCGTTACAAATGTAGTTGCACAAACCGCAAAAGGTGATACACCAATATACATAATACCGGTTGATCAGAAAAGAGGAACTGTGAAGACATTTTCACCTGAAGGAAAGGTCATGGAACTTAAAATGAGAGAGATTGATGTTTTGAACTCCGAAAAGCTGGAGGAAATGGAAAACATCACGGTGCTTGAAAAACCCGAGGACATCTACGAAGTCCTTGGTATTAGCAAAACATAATATGAACGGATTAGAGAAAGGTGTAGCCTTCCAGAAAACATATGTCAGGAATATCCGACATGATGTCATCTAATCTGGGAACTACAAGGGATGTCGTAAATGCGGCTATTAAGCTATCTAATGCATCCCCTTCACTATTTTTCAGTATCTTTGCTTTAATATCAGAGTTTAAAGAGAGACCTTTTTCGATCAACTTTTCAAGGATAAATTCACGAGAGCTTCTTTCTTTTTCAGATCTGCCTTTGTATGAATTATAAAGACCCTCCTGTTTAAGCAGAGAAGCAGGGCATATCTCCATGATCCACGCCCGATCATCGGATGCTTTTTGTAGTGGTAGTATAGATGCCGATCCTTCCACTAAAAGAGGATTAACAATATCCCGAATTGCAAAGTATGTCTGTCGATAAACCCATAAGTTATACAAAGAGAATGGGGCTTTTACCTGGAGATCAGTAAGCCGTTTTAATTCCACATTGCCTGTGACCGAACGGAGATCATTGCGAAATTGTTCAGCAGACGAATACCTTTGCGGAAAATCCAGTACGAAAGATTCCCATTTATCAAAATTCATTAAATCATGAGGGATGCTAAAAGCAAGGTCTGCACCAAAAATTGCATCATTGCTATGAGCAATTAGTTCTTTCAAAGCAAACAAACAAGCATGCATATCTGCCTTTGTATGGCCATTAGGAACAATATCCTTTATTGGATAGCATTTCAAGACCCGAAATGTCCCAACATCCATGAAACCTTCCGTGATCCAGATCTTACTGCAGGCACTTTTTGCACCGCTAAAATCAATGCCGAATATACGGCGTTTTTTTCCGATCTCTGCAAGGTTCATGGTGAGTACACAATGTTTTGTTATTATCTTCGAAGATGAGCAGCTAACAATCTATCGATCCCTGCTACCTTTAATAAACTCCGTTGTCATTAGGTGAGCTTCATCATCACTGAACTGGATCGGAGGATGTTTCATAAAATACGATGATGGCGAATTAAGAGCACCACCAATGCCCCTATCAAGTGCTATTTTGCAACACCTTATTGCATCGATCACAACGCCTGCTGAATTTGGAGAGTCTTCCACCGAGAGTCGCAATTCGATATTCATTGGTACATCGCCGAAAAGCTTACCTTCCATCCTCAGGAAGCAGACCTTATTATCATTCTGCCAGGCCACATAATCACTTGGCCCCACATGGATATTATCATCATCCAGCCTCTGTCCGCTGACAGATTGCACAGCTTCAGTTTTTGATTCTTTCTTAGAAGCAAGCCTGCTGCGGTTGAGCATATTAAGAAAATCAGTATTCCCACCGGTATTGAGCTGGTATGTCCTTTCCAGCTTCACACCGCGTTTATGGAACAGATCTGCAAGTGTTCTGTGAGTAATGGTAGCACCAAGTTGTGCCTTTATGTCATCACCAATTACAGGAATTCCTTTTTCTTCAAATCTTGTAGCCCATTCTGGATCACTTGCAATGAACACAGGCATATTATTGACCAATGCTACACCTGCGTCAAGTGCACAATCCGCATAGAACTTGCTGGCTTTTTCTGAACCCACCGGAAGATAGTTCAACAATATATCGGCACCGGAATCCCTCAGTTCCTGAACAACAGAATCTTTGTCAGCTGCCGGTTCTTTTGAGGGAACAAAGGTTCTTTTCTCATCAAAACCACCCATATGCTCTGAATAGCCATCAAGTAAACAGCCCATTTTGACCAATACACCGTTAAGTGGAACATCTTCACAGAAGACAGTCGTGCAATTTGGTAATGCAAATATAGCCTCTGCAACATCCTTGCCTACCTTACGTGTATCAATATCAAATGCTGCAACCACTTCAATATCAAATGGTTTGTAACCAGCAATGTCCCAATTCATAAGGCCTATTGCATCGCTTTCCTTTTTTTTCCGATAATACTCGATACCCTGTATCAAAGAGCTTGCACAATTTCCAATACCTACAATTGCAATTTTTATCCTGTCCATTGAATATCCCCGCTGAGTAGCAAATACGATTCATTAAATGTACTGCTAAAATGTAATAAACAGATATAGGGAATAAAATAAAAAGGTATCCAAACATAGCAGATGGAATCCTTTTTTATTAGAATCCACCCACATATGGTTTATTCTATAAAAATGTTGTAGAATATCTACAGCTGCCAATACCTTATTATATATCCTTATTTCATCCATCTGCCCACGGTATACCTTGGTAGCCAACAGATCCAGCACCAAGAGAATTCTGCTCCTGGCCTACCACCAGTGAACTACCTGCGCGCATGCTAGTACCAGGTGCTATATTAGCTGACCATTCAACTACTCCAGCTTGCACCATATATTATAGCATTATTATTTCCTGCAAGATCGTAAGCGGTGCTTCCACTGTTCTCATTGAGAGTACATTGAACAAAGAGAGGCGCATCATCAACAGTCCATGCCCCATGTTAACCAAGATACAAGAAATGTATTTGTATTGTTATGTGCCACAAAGCTCAGATTGTAAGTAGCCGTTGCATTTACCAGAGGCTTATACGAAGGATCACTTCCATTTGACCATGATGCATGTACATCATTAAGCAAAAACTCATTGTTCGAAGTCTGGTCACTAACAGCTGTGAATGCAAGCATCTCATAAACAACACCTTCAAAATTACGGTTCCTGGTATAGTGCTTTCCTATTAGCAAAGGAGCCGGTGAAAAGAATGGCTTTCCAATCAAAGATACATGTTCTCTTCGTTTTATATTAAAGTAATCAATACCAACAGCAATTGGTGAAATGAAGTTCTCGAAAGGTATATTAAGCCAAAACTGAATAGATATTATACAGGGGGATTCTTTTTAGTACATTATCTTAAGCAGAAAGCTTATCTTGAGATAGTGGAGGACATGCAAGAACATTGATCCCTTTCGGAGGCTCTTAGATGAAAGATGTATTACATGAAATAGTAGAAAAACTTGATCAACTTAAATCAATGGATGAAGCAATTGCAATGGCAATCGATCTTGAAGAAGAGGGAAGAGCTTACTACTTAGATAGATTATCCAAAATGAAAAATCCCGCTGCAATTAGCATTTACAAATTCCTTGCAGACGAAGAGGAAAAGCATGCGCAATATCTGAAACAGTTCAGAGATTCAAAAGAAACTCCTGAAATCGATTTTCATATTCCTGAGTTCAAAGCTTCTTTTACAGAGGAATTCTCAAACGAAGAGCTTGAGGAGATAGGCATACTGCTTGCTGCTTTGAGATTTGAGCACAAAAGTGAATTGTTCTACATGGAAATGGCAAACCGAGCGGAAAATGAGAACCAGGTCAAATTCTTCGAAGACGTTGCTGCAGCAGAGAGGATGCACTATAGCATAATCGATGAATTACTTGAAGCCGCCACAGAATTTAGAATGCAGACATAAGTGTGAAGGAATTTTCATGAGCAAGCTTGAACCTGTGAATATTACCCCTGGTGTCTACTGGGTTGGTGTTATCGACTGGAACCTAAGAGATTTTCATGGTTATGAAACACCAAAAGGTGGCACATACAACGCATATCTTGTGGTCGATGAGAAGATTGCACTTATAGACACGGTCAAAGCACCTTTTGCCGATGAGATGATCAGAAAGATCAAACAGATAGTTGACCCCTCGAAAATAGACTATGTGATATCAAACCATGTGGAGATGGACCACTCAGGTTCATTGCCGGCCATATTGGAACATGCACCCAATGCAACCCTTGTTACAAGTTCCAAAGGTCAGTCCGGACTGAGCAGTCACTACGAAGAAAGTGGCTGCAAGAACTGGAATTACCAGGTAGTTAAGACCGGAGATACTGTTGACCTTGGGAAAAAGACGTTGATGTTTATAGAAGCTACTATGCTTCACTGGCCGGATAGTATGCAGACATATCTGATAGAAGATGGGATACTATTCTCCAATGATTCGTTTGGCCAGCACGTGGCAACATCAAAACGCTTTGACGATGAAGTTGATGACGTAATGGAAGATGCTGCCATTTATTACGCTAATATCCTGATGCCTTTTGGAGGACAAGTACTCAAGTACATTGAAAAGTTAAGGGGACTTGACATTGACATAAAGATGATTGCCCCTTCCCACGGCGTCATCTGGAGAAATGGATTTGAGCAGATCATCCAAGAGTATGCCAAATGGGCCAGCGGGAAGAACAGATCCAAGGTCCTTATGATATACGACACCATGTGGGGCAGCACTGAAAAAATGGCAATGGAAATTGCTGAAGCAGTACGCTCAAAGGATGTTGAAGTTCGCTTGCGCCACCTTAGAAAAAATGACTGGAGCATGATTATAAAAGAATTAATGGATGCATCTGTTGTAGCCATCGGTTCACCAACAATGAACAATGGGATGTTCTTCACTATAGCAGGTTTCATAACATATATCAAAGGGCTCAGGCCAAAGGATAAGAACTTCTTCCTTTTCGGTTCATACGGATGGGGCGGAGGTGCTGTAAAGGCAATGGAAAAAGAGATGGAATCTGCCAGATTCGTTCTTGCAGAGGAAAGTTTACAGGTAAAGTTCAGACCATATGAAGATGACCTCGAAAAATGCCGTGAAATTGGATACAGACTTGCTGAATTGGCAAAGAAAAATGCAAATACTTAAATTCATGTAAAATACATTTATTGTGAAAGTTAAAAAGGAGTCATAATATGAAATTCGAAGGCGACCTAGAAGCAGAATTCTATGAGAAATGTAAAAAGAACGCAGAAGAAAATGGTTACAAACTTAACACTGACTGGGATGTAATAACCACAGCTGTAAAAGCTATCTGCAACAACAAGAAGGAATATGGCGAATGGTATTGCTTTTGCCAGAAAAGAACCGGAGATCCAGAGAAAGATAAAAAGATTATCTGCCCATGTGCTGCAAGAGCAAGAGACATTGAAAAGCGTGGCGCATGCAAGTGTGGACTTTACATTAAGTAATTGAATTATTGATATAAGGAAAAATACAGGCCTTAGCGGCCTTGTATTTTTTGGTGGGGGAGTACCAGCATTATTTTTTCTTTAGCTTTGCGTATAAACATTCATTAAAAGCCGGGATTGGATGAATGAAGACAATCACAAACATAACAGGCAGCAAAATGAGGCTAAAAGTCTCTCACAAAGTTGTGATTCGATACCTATTAGCGAAATAATGATAACAGACGTGGTGAGTGTTTCTGAAAATGACACAATTGAGCATGTAATAGAGCTAATGGCAAAAAAAACCCATCACAGTTACCCTGTAATAGGAAACAATGATGAATTAAAAGGAATAGTGGATCAGGATAACATGCTTGAGCTGCTTTTCTTTGAAAGGACACCACGTCGTCATCACACGCACCTGATGGCCATAAGGGCATTAAGTGAAGATGTAAGAACACTGATGATAAAGCATCCCATATCGATCCCCTATGATACCAGCCTATGTGAAGCTGCTGACCTTATGATAAAACACCATGTGGACAGAGTATGTGTGCTTAAAGATGATAAATTCGCAGGGATCATATCAAAAGCAGATATAATCAAAAAGGCCTTCACATTACGGAGAATGGAGTGAATGGAACCACTCCTTCAAATACTTCTGATATTACTCTTTGCCAAACTGTTTGGTGAAGCGAGTGAAAGACTTGGTTTACCTTCGATTGTTGGTGAAATTACCGCCGGTTTGATGCTTGCATTGACATTAGCACCTGAAAATACAGAAATATTGAAGTTCTTCGCTGATCTTGGAGCTATTTTTTTACTTTTCACAGCAGGATACAGGGAAGTCCATATAAGTGACCTGAAGGAAGCATCAAAGACCGCACTTATACCAACACTGTCCCAGACTATCGTAGCATTTGTATTTGGATTTCTATTGGGGCAGGCTTTTGAACTGGGATTCATCCAGAGTTTATTTATGGCAGTTGCATTTAGCCCCACCAGCATAAGCGTTGTTGTGAAAACACTGATAGATGCAGATTATCTATCCAGCAGACCAGGATCAATGATGCTCACTTCAGCCATCTTTGATGATATAATCGGGATCTTTCTTCTGTCTGTTGTAACATCCTTTGCAACTTACAATCACTTCCCATCGGGAATGCAATTACTGGGAATCTCGGCAAAGATCATAATCTTTATCCTCCTGATAAGTATCATTGGGCTAAAGATCTACCCCCGTATCTTTCAGCAGGTACACAAAATGCATACAAAAGAATCTATCTTTGCTTTTGTGATCATTATTGCACTTTTCTCTGCATACCTGGCAGAAGTATTCGGACTTCATGCTGTAATAGGGGCTTTTTTTGGAGGTGTATTGATATCTGAAATACCTCTTGCCAAACTGGAAAATGTACAGAAGAAGGTTAGTGGACTTTCATATGGAGTTTTCACACCCATATTTTTTGCATCCATAGGACTATCCATGGAGCTATCCGTATTGTTCACTGCGGGGAAATTCACCATACTGGTGCTCATACTTGCCCTTGCCAGTAAACTCATTGGTGGCTGGATAGGTACAAAGCTGATCGGATTTGAATGGAAAGATAGTCTTATTTTCGGAGTCGGCATGATGCCAAGAGCAGGGGTAGAGCTTGTAGTCATAGCTATTGGAAAAGAAATGGGAATAATCAGCCAGGAAATGTTCTCTGCAATCGTATTCATGGTCGTAGCATCCATCATAATATCCCCTATAGTTCTTGATAAAGCTATTAAGTACAGAGAAAAATATTAGATATGCAAGCAAAAATACGAAGAATTACCAGTGGTGAGTGAGTTCATGGCAGAAGAAACAGAATATATAGACAACAGTGATCTGCTTGCGAAATACAATGGTTCAGAATCCGGTCTGACCGAGAAAGAAGTAAAAAGCAGATTGGAAAAATATGGTCTTAATGAACTTGAAGAGGAAGAAAAGATCACTCCACTAAAAGTATTCATCCGCCAATTTTTCAATTTCATAGTATGGGTACTCATAGCCGCTGCAGTGATCTCCTTGCTTATTGATGAGATCATTGATTTCTGGGTCATTACTTTTACGATAGCTGTTGTTATAGTGCTTGGTTTTGTGCAGGAATACAGAGCAGAAAAAGCTATGGAAGCTCTAAAGAACATCGTCCAGCCTGAAACAACAGTGATAAGGAATGGAAAACTCAAAAAGGTGCTCACAAAAAAAATAGTTCCCGGTGACATACTATCTCTGGAAATGGGGGATAAAATTGCTGCCGATGCACAACTTTTTGAAGTGGTGGCTCTGAGGGTTGACGAATCCCCCCTGACAGGAGAAAGTGTGCCTGTTGGGAAATCACAGAATGATATGATATATACCGGTACACAGGTGGTACATGGTAAAGCTAAAGCCATTGTGTATGCCACGGGAATGGACACAAAACTTGGACAGATAGCCAGTCTGATACAAACTAAGAAAGAAGACACACCTTTGCAAAAGAAGATATCTAAATTATCATTTGGTTTAGCCATGCTTGCACTTTTGGCATCTGCACTTACTTTTGCAATTGGCATCTCCATTGGGGCGCCGTTTGGAGAAATGCTTCTGATTTCACTTGCCCTTGCAGTCGCAGCAGTTCCCGAAGGTCTGCCCCTTACCCTCACCATAACTCTGGCATATGGTATGCGGAAAATGGCCGGGCAAAATGCCATCATAAGAAAAATGCTTGCGGTGGAAACACTTGGTTCAACTACTGTTATATGCACAGATAAGACCGGAACACTCACCAAAAATGAAATGACGGCTCAAGCCATATTCGTTAGTGAGGATACCTTTGACATATCGGGTTCAGGATACTCTCCCAAGGGAGATTTTCTCAAAAATGGGAACATCACAGATATCAAAAATGATGTAACATCTCTCAAATTGCTCAAGGCCATTGCACTATGCAATAACTCTTCTATTGAGAACACAGGAAATAAATGGGAAGTTGTGGGAGATCCTACTGAAATAGCACTCACCGTTGCTGCAGCAAAGGCTGATATCTGGAAAGATGACATCGAAGATGATTATCAGCTAATGGATGAGATCATATTTACCTCAGAAAGAAAACTCATGACAACATTGCATGAGAGTAAAAATGGACTTATCTCATTTACAAAGGGAGCACCTGAATACGTTCTAAAAAGATGCAGTCGTATTGAGATAGACGGAGCTGTAAGAGATATCACAGATGAGGACAGGGAATCTATTTCCAGAAAAAATCTAGATTTCACAAGGTCTGCATATCGCGTTCTCGGAGTGGCATACAAGGAAAAGTTCAAGGATGGTCCGGAAAGAAAAATAGAGAAGGATATGACCTTCCTTGGCCTTATTGCTATTATCGATCCTCCAAGGGAAGAAGTAAAAGCTGCCATTGAAACATGCCACAGAGCAGGCATCAAGGTCATTATGATCACCGGAGATAATCAGGAAACTGCAAAAGCAATTGGTCGAAATATAGGACTTTTTGATGATGGAGATGGATGTGGCAAGTATAAAGATGATAAGATAAAGCGCATAATAAGTGACTGTGCGATCACAGGGGAAGAACTAGAGGAACTGAAAGATGATGAGCTCGTTGAGATGGTCGAGAATGTTAACGTCTACGCAAGGACCATGCCTGAGCAGAAGCTTCGTATCGTCAAAACACTACAGGATAAAGGACATATTGTAGCTATGACAGGTGATGGTGTCAATGATGCACCTGCACTGAAAAAAGCGAACATTGGAATTGCTATGGGTATCAAGGGAACTGATGTATCCAAGGAATCCAGCGATATGGTCCTGCAGGATGATAATTTTGCAACTATAGTAGAAGCTGTAAAAGGTGGAAGAGCGATCTATGAGAACATAGAGAAATTCATAACCTACCTGATATCAAGGAATTTTACTCTGGTAATAGTTATCCTCATGGGAATATCTCTCCTTGGGTTCGACCTGATACCACTTCTGGCCCTCCAGATACTCTTCATCAATATGTTCAATGAAATAATGCCTGCTATCTCACTGGGCCTTGATCCGGCATCAGATGATATAATGGATAAAGATCCAAGAGACCCAAAGGACCATTTCCTCAATAGAAGGAATCTTTTCCTGGTAACTGTTCTTGCTTTTGTCATGGGAATTGCATCATTTTTGATGTTCGCTCTAAACGACCCTGAAGCAAATACCATCATGGCCAGAACCATGACATTTGCAACCATTGTCAGTATGATACTCTTTATTCCACTTGCATTCAGATCGCTTGAAAGATCTGTGTACAGTATTGGAATATTCACAAACAAGCTAATGATAGTTGGTGTGATATGTACATTCCTTGCCACTCTTTCAGTGATGTACATACCCACCATAAACGAAGCTTTCGGATTGCTGCCACTGAGCCCAGTGGAATGGATACTGCCAATGGGAGTGGCATTTTTGACATTCATCTTTGCTGAAGCTATCAAGTCCGTTGCTAGGAGCCTAAAATGAAAAGGATTGTGTTCATTGTCACTATATGCATATTTCTGGGAAGCATATTGATGCTGGCAGCTACAGATCACTTTGTTGATAAAGAAACAGATACTGAGATAATTCCACAGGAAATACTTGAGTGTGACTATTGCACCTTCAGCTACTGGGCACCTTTCACCCTGTCGTACACGCATCAACAGGCAGATGGTAATCGGATAATAGAAGGGCAGATAGAACTGCTACGATCGAATTACGTAGACGTACCCTTGTCTGGCGAGCCTGAGTGGCTGCTTGCCTCGTCCACAGCTAGGGGACCTGTATGGGCAGTCGTAATGAAAGACGGTAGTGTGCAGGCATTCAATGATAAAAATGGAAATATTACAGAAATTGACATTCTCCCTGAAAGAATACACACTGAAAGCCCGCCACTTCTAATGATAAAGGACGGAGATGCTTTTATTGTTGCACCAGGGAATTCAAATGAATCATTGTTGACACATCCGATAGTCCTTGCAAGTTCCGGAAGAAATCTGTTTGTAGACAAACAAGGGGATCTTGTCATCAGGGTCAACGATGAAGAGATCGAACGTTTTAAACTCAATGCGATTCCTGATGCACGGTTGATAATGGATGAGAATGAAAGGCTATTGATCCTTACCGATGCAAGCCAAGAATACAGGCATGGGGTGCTTGGAGATAAAATAGAAGCTAGCAGCATGACAATTATAAAGACATCAGGTCAGGCATCCATTGAAAGAACCATTGTTGTGCCTGAGGGGGATGTTATTGAGGGAATTGCACCGATATGGGCTGATCTGGATGCTGATGGTATTCGTGAGATAATTGTTACTTTAAGCAATAAGCAAGAAGGCGCCAGGCTGGCTGTGTTCAGTGAGGAAGGAAAAATACTGGCTGAAGGACCCTCTGTGGGCATTGGATACAGATGGAGACATCCGATAGCTGCTGCCCCCTTTGGACCAGCTGGAGAAATAGAAATTATCAGTGTACTCACCCCACATATTGGCGGAATTACCGAGTTCTACCAGCTAAAAGACAACGAATTGAAAGTTGTAGCCAGCATTTCCGGATATACATCACATGTATCAGGCTCCCGTAACCTTGACATTGGAATTGCAGGTGACTTTGACAATGATGGAAATTTTGAAGTGCTTTTACCATCACAGGATCTCAGGACATTGGGAATTATTAAGCACACAAATAATGGTGCAAAAGTTGCAGGGGAGCTGGAGCTTGATGCCAGTTCAACTACTAATACGGCAGCAATCGAGATGCCTGATGGAAGTATCACAATAGCTATTGGAACCGATAATAATAAATTAAGAATATGGAATTGAATTTCAAATATATTAATTGGCAAATTTCCTGAAAGACTGGATTGTCAAGCATATTCAGTCCGCAGACAGAATAAATGTAAATTTCTTCAATGATGACCTTAATGAGCTATTTTTCATACCTATTTCAATCTAATTTGCCTGCAAAACTTATTAATCAACTAATAACTAATACTCTGCAATGAAAGATAAACAAAAATCTGATGATATGCTGATTATTTTTCCCGATGCTGTCCCTGAAGACATACAACAGGCAATGAAGGAAGATGTGAGCGATATGACAGCTCTTTTCAAGCTACTTTCAGATCCTGTAAGGATACATATACTCAAAGCACTGGAAATAAAAGAATTATGTGTCTGTATTCTTGTGGAAATTACAGATTATAAGTATTCAGCGCTTTCATACCATCTAAAGTTACTAAAAGATGCAAATATGGTGGAATCAAAGCGCGAAAGAAACTATCAGATATACTATCTCACTGATTTTGGAAGAAATCTTCTGGAAACTATAAATTCATCCTTTAAATAAGATCAATGGCCCTCACTTGGTAGAGCTGTATTTAGCTTGACATAATGAACGCCTTTTAGCGCCATTATTTTCTCAGCAACTCCTTTAACTTCCTCTCCCTCTCCATCCAGAATAATGACCTCAAGACAATTGTCATGGTCAAGATGTACATGGATAGAAGACTGGATAATCTGCGAATGATCATGTTGTATATCTGTCAGAGCATTGGAAAGGCCGCGTTTTGTGTGGTCATAGATAAGAGATATAGTACCTACCCGCCTCCCCTTGACATCGCCCATCCATTCGTAATGAGTGATATAGCTCCTTATAGCGTCCCTGATACCTTCCGATCGTGATGAGTATCCCCTATGTTCAATAATTCGGTCAAACTTTGTCAAGAGGTTCTCTGGAAGAGACACACCAATACGCATAAGTTCCTGATCCATTGAAATCACCTGTTAATTGCATAAACTGATAATAATAACATATAGTATGTAATTCCTAATACATAATTAAGACATAAATAATTATAGAACATAATGCATACAAAGTAAAAATAATATAAGTCCCAACTATAGGATGATATCAATGAAAATGGAAGAACTATACTCTGGAAAAGCAAAGAGCATCTATAAGACAGATAACCCAAAGCAATTCATTGCAGAATTCAGGGACAGTCTTACAGCATTTGATGGCAAGAAAATGAGTGAAGCCGCTAAAAAAGGATACTACAACGCTCAAATATCAAAAAAGATATTCGAGATGCTTGAAGAAGAAGGTATCAAAACCCACTATATTGACATGGTATCTGATACCGAGATGTTAGTCGATGCAGTAGACATAGTACTCATAGAAGTCATCCCAAGAAACATTGCAGCTGGATCCATTACCCGCAAGTACCCAATAGAAGAAGGAACTGTTTTCGAGAACCCTGTCATGGTACTCGATTTCAAGAGTGATGAATTTGGAGACCCAATGCTCAATGAGGATATCGCTGTCGCAATGGGAATCGCTAGCTATGAAGAAATAGAACAGATCCGCTCAATGGCACTGAAGATCAACGACATACTCAAGAACTATCTTAAAGAAAAGGGCTTCCTGCTTCCTGACTTCAAGCTCGAGTTCGGAAGAAAGGATGGAGAGATCGTTGTAGCTGATGAGATATCCTGTGATACCTGCAGATTCTGGGATATCAGTACCGGTGAATCCATGGACAAAGACATATTCCGCTTCGACAAGGGTGACCTTTCTAAAACATACGAAGAAGTTGCAAAGCGCATCGTACCAGAAATTTTCGAATAAGCATTCCAGGGTATTTGAGGGCATACGATGGAAAAATATGACATCATAGTTGTGGGTGCGGGCATAAGCGGTCTGCTTAGCGCACTCACACTTTCAAAGCATGGTAACCGAGTTCTTGTTCTTGAAAAAGATCATACTGTAGGTGGAAATTGTAATAGTTATATGGTAGATGGTTTCCAGGTAGATACGGGCGCACATGCCATCACCCATCTTCAAAAAGGACCTCTAAGACATTTAATGGACAACTATTTTGATTACATGCCTGTCTTTGAGGACTATGGGCATTATTTCATTAGAACTCATGATCATTTTATGAAAGTCCCATCAAATATCAAGGAACTTGTTACTTTTGACATACTTCCAAGGAAAGACAGGATAATTGTAACACAGGCAATTACCAAAGCATTGACACTTTCAACATTTGGAGTGGATCTTTCCAAGCAATCGGTATATGACTTCATGCCGGATAATCTCTGCAAAGATACCTGTGATTTCATGGATACAATATCATATTTCCTTTCTGGAAAAGATATGAAACAGACATCTGCCCAGAGAATCCTTGCAGGAAGCAGTTTTGTCAGAGATAGTGTTCCACAGGAACAGATGGAAAGTATCGTTAATAATGCTGAGCAACACACAGAACCTGTTTTGAAATCCATACTTCCATCTAATCTTCACACATCTCTACAGGCACGCATGGATAAATTATCCAATCCATTTACATCTCTTGGGAGACTGGCCACTAATAAAGTCACATATTCACAGGGGTATCCACGAAAAGGACTAAAGGCCTTATTGAATGCATTACTATCATCATTACCAAACAGCGTGGAAATAAGAACAGGCTGTAAGGTCAACAAGATAATTACTTCAAATGGTAAGGCTATTGGCGTAGAAGCCGATGAGATATACTATGCTGATAATGTGATATTCACAGGATTTGTTACAGACCTACCACAGATGATAGAAAGTCTGCCACATTCATATGTAAAGGAGCTGGAAGGTGTTGTTCATACAAGGAGCCTGACAATATGGACCGGATTAAATACAGTTATGGATGAATTCAATTATATTGGCTCAGAGATCTGGTTCAAAGAAAGGCCTTACTGGGCAATGCCTATCAGTAACTACGATGCATCTCTTGCACCAAAAGGAAAACAGCTTGTAGGTTTCTCATTCATCCTAAATGGAGATGGAAATGAGAGTCAGCGGATCAAAGACTCTTATGAGACCATATACAGTGCAATTCCGGGAATTGAAGATAAGATCGAAATGACACACAACCAGATAACTATACCTGAAAAGGCTGCAGTTACCATAGATGGTTATTTTGCTGATAACAGAACACCCATCAGGAATCTCTATGTTGCAGGTACCGACACAGATAAGCGCAGTATGGGCATAACACGTGCAGCATACTCAGTTATAGAATTGCTGAAAAAGATGAATGAAGATAGAAATCTTCATAGGCTTAATTAAAATCGAAATTAAACAGAAATAAACTAATATGGACTGAGAAGGATTACCTCCTTATTACCATGGTCCTTAATCTATCAGCTGCGTGTTCAGCCTTATCAGCAATATCTCCAATACCGTCAACCAGCCGAGCCAAATGGTAGACACCTGTGCCACCGATATTATCTTCCTGCTGGAAGACTTTTCTCATCAATTCTTTTTCGGCTACATCGACCTGATGTTCCATTTCTTCTACTTTGATAACAAGCGAGAGAGTCTCTTCCACATCTCTTTTACTAAAGGATGCTTCGAGAAGTTCACTGATGGTAGATACCAATTCCTCATAAACCTCAACTGTTTCCAGTACCTTGTCCATTAGATCCAAAAGGCTCTGACGAACTTCATCAGAAGCATTAAATTCCCTCAAAGTAAACCAGTAGGATACTTCCTGTGCTACATCAGAAATTGAATCCTGTGGCTTAAGGAAATCCAGTAGATCGCTTGCATGAACCGGAAGCATTATTGAAGACGAAAGTTCAGAGCGAATAGTCTGTTTAAGGACATCAGCCTCATGTTCAATTACATCTATCTCCTGGCTTAGCTCCTCAACCCTTTGGGCGTTTCCATCACAATAAGCTATAACAGCCTCATTTAGCTTTCTTACTGCTTCGCCACCTTTGCTGGCATGCATTCCCAAAGGTTTGAACGGGGACGAAGCAAATATGTCCAGAACTGAACGAATGTACTCTTTCTTAATCATAATCCAACCCCTATAAGTCCTAAAAATATAAGTGCAGATGTTAATGCTGCTACTGGTACGGTAATAACCCAGGAAACAACTATCTTACCAATGACACTTAAATCAACTGCTGCAAGACCACCAGCAAGTCCGACACCAATAACTGAACCCACAAGAGTGTGGGTTGTCGATATTGGAAGTGAGCTGTAACTGTGAAATACAACAACAGAAGCCGTTGCAAATTCTGCAGAGAAGCCTCTTGTAGGAGTTAGTTCAGTTATCTTTGTACCTATTGTCTCAATAACACGGTAGCCCCATGTTCCCAGACCAATGACCATTCCAATACCACCTACTAACATAACCCATATTGGTATTGATTCCCCAACAAGGTTCAATGAGCTCAATCCTGCATAAATTGGACCCACTGCATTTGCAACATCGTTGGAACCATGTGCAAAGGCGATGTAGCATGCAGTTAATATTTGCAGGAAAACGAATTTCTTCTCTATATTATATGGATCATATGCTTTCTGCAATATGAAATAACGAATAAGCGAAAAAATGATAAATGCTATAGCAGCCCCCAGAAGTGGTGACACAAGCCAGCTAACAACTATCTTTGCAAGAATAAACCAGTTGATATCCCCATAACCAATGATTCCCTGAAATGCGGCTATCAATCCAAAACCAAGTACTGCACCCACTATTGAGTGAGTTGTGGAAACTGGTAAATTATAAAATGTTGCCAATGTGATCCAGAAACCTGCTGCAAGAATAGCTGCCAGCATCCCAATTGCCACAAGGTGAGGATCAATGAGATTTATTGAATCAATGGGCACAATACCTTTGGCAATCGTGGAAGTTACTCTTTTTCCAAAGAAGATTGCTCCGGCAAATTCAAAAACTCCGGCTATGATAATAACTTGTTTTATAGATAGCGCACCGCTACCTACAGACGTCCCCATGGAATTTGCCAGGTCGTTTGCCCCTATATTCCATGCCATGTATAGTCCTGCAAATATTAACAGGATTACTGTCGGATCTAAGATATCCATTGTTTAAGGTCCCCTATAGTATGACATAGACCGCTAAATCAGTCTCATGAATATAAAAATGATTTGTTTAGATTACATATCCATATATATTTCTATATAGCTATACGTAATCAATATAGGAGTGTACTTAAATGAATGCATCCAATGTTCTCTGAGCTTTTACATCAGAAAGCATATTGGCCTTTTTCATCCATTTTTCACGCGGAGTATTAATGCGGGTAGCCATGCTCTCAACTGCCTTACCCACCGATTCGAATACCATTGGTTTGTTATTCATGGCCTCACGCACGCCCTCACGCACCACCCAGACACCAAGTGGAGCCCAGTATTCGGGACGGATCTCACGCACGATAAATATAGTGGCCTGCCTTTTGATCTGCTTTAGATATTCCATCACAGGTAAGCGAGCTGCATAGTATCCACCTGCAAGATTAGAATAGCCCTTTTTACCAGTAACACCTTCACTATCCGAATCTATCCACGTTTCCTGCCCAGACCAGACAGTACGAGGCATCCATACTTCTATTAGTTCAAAGGAGAATGGACGTGGAATCAACATTATTTCAAAATGATTTCCAAAAACTCCCCCACTAAATACCATTACCTCATTTACCTGCTGGAAATCCCTGACACTCGCGAATATATTCTTCCCGGCCATGTCATCTACTGCTGTAATAGACCACCTGGTTGGGACAAGACGTCTTTCCTGGCCTAGCAGTCCAATGGAAAAAAGACGAGTTATGTGTTCAGTTGGAATATTGTTGCCCCATAGTTCGGATATAGCATCTTTTGCCAGAGCATCCGTGTCATAAACCAGATAATCTACTTTTTTAGGAACTTTCGGGTTTTCTGCGACACTGAAATCCTTGAGGTCACCTGTGGGACCCATGGGAGTCAGAACATTGTCAAATTTTAATTTATTCTGTATTGGTTTATGGAACCAAGCTTCCGTATCGACTGGTTTTTTAGATAATGCCAGCTCCTGGGATTTCTCAATAAGAGAATTGTCGGGTTTTATGGCATTCTTAACATTAATACCGGTACTTGCCCTGACAAGATGTGAACGGGAAGAAATAACATCCTGAATTCCCATTTTCAAAAGTTCTCTGGGGTCTTCCAGCTGTATTGATTCATCACCTGTTAATTCAGGTGGGATCATTGGCCCTGCCATAACTTCCGGATAGTTATGCCGACCTACAAAAACAGATGGGGGAGATGCACCAAAAATAGAAGTGCAGCCTGTACTTTTAGAAACAGTTGAGTCGACTGACTTGAATTTTTCCAAAATTGGGCAATAAGGACGCCCACATAGCCCTTTTCCCTTGCACTTTACGCAAAGATTTTCATTCAACTATCTTCACTATCTCCGCAAATTACACAGAAACCTGCATCAGGTTCATTTTTATTGAGCCATCCGGATTTCTGGACATATTTGCAGACGCCACACATACCCCGGACCTGCTCTTTGGCGCTTAGACCACCGAGAAGTTCTGCAGTAAACGTTCTGATCTCGCCTCTTGTCACATCAGAAAAATCAATATCAGCCCCACGTTTCTCACTCAAATACTGGGATATCGCAGCCCTTGAAATATCTAAAACATCTGCAGCTTCCTGCTGGGTACGTCCATGTTCGAATATAATGATCCGGGCTATTTCAGCTCTGATCGCTGGTAAGACTTTCTGAACCATAATCTCACAAGTGGTTTTCACAACATCGCCTCATTTCCATTTTTAATCTTTTTTGAATTCAATGTAATTATCGATCGCTTTATTAAGAGCATCAAGAGCAAATCCGGAACACCTGTCTTTACCTTCAGGCAACCCATCCAGTGCATTTAGAACATCATCATTTGTAATCTTTTGCGCTTCTTCAATTGTCTTTCCTTTTGCAAGCTGAGTGACTATTGTAGATGTAGATATTGCTACAACGCAGCCAAATGTTTTGAACTTTACCTCGCTTAGAACACCGTTATCCACTTTAAGATATATCGTAATGATGTCACCATCTACAGTACTACCAACTTCACCGATACCATCGGCATTTTCTATCGTACCGACATTAAGGGGATTTGTGAATTGTTCAATGACTTTCTTTGAGTACATCCTGTTCTCCTGAATGATATAATTCAAGTTACTACAATGCGGATATTTCCCTTAATCTGGAAACTATTTCCTGTAAAGATGATACAAGATAATCAATATCTTCCATACTGTTTCCTCTACCAAGACTGATCCTGAGCGAACCGTGTATGAAATCTGCAGCTAATCCTATAGATGCCAATACATGCGATGCTTTTAAAGATTTGGACGAACAGGCAGATCCTGTAGATACTGCAATTCCTTTTAGGTCAAGCATCATGAGCAGAGACTCACCTTCGACTGATCTGAAACTTAAATTTACATTATTTGGAAGGCGCTTTGTAGAATGACCATTGAGACGAACTCCATCGATAGTTGCCATTGTTTTTTCGATCAGGCTGTTGCGAAGATCAAGTAGATGCCTGGAATCAACATCATATCGTTGCATTGCAAGATCAACAGCCGTTGCAAGACCTACAATACCGGATATGTTCTCAGTACCTGGGCGCAAGCCACGCTCGTGTCCCCCACCAAACACTATTGGGCTTATGGAAGTGCCATCTTTTATGTAAAGCATACCTGCACCTTTTGGTCCATGGATCTTATGGGAAGAAATGGATAAAAGATCAACACCAAGATCATTCACATTGACAGGGATCTTGCCGAGTGACTGTACTGCATCGGTATGAAAAACTATTCCTTTGGAATTGGCGATATCTGCTATTTCTCTGATCGGCTGTATACTCCCGATCTCATTATTTGCATGCATTACAGATATCAGAACAGTATTTTCCTTTATGGATGAAACAAGTGCCTCAATATCGATAATTCCATCAGCGTCTACAGGAATGTAGGTCACTTCATGGCCAATTCTTTCAAGATAAGCACATGTGTTGAGAACTGCCGGATGTTCGATGACAGAAGTGATAATATGCGAAACCCCTGCATATTGACCTACTGTTCCAAGAATGGCAAGGTTGTCAGATTCAGTACCACCTGATGTAAATATTATTTCATTGGACTTGGCACCAATACAATCTGCTATTTTATGGCGTGCAGCAGAAAGTGCTTTTGCTGCTTCCCGCCCGAATGAGTGAAAACTGGATGAATTCCCGAACTTCTCGGTAAAATAAGGAAGCATAGCATCAACTACCTGCGGATCTACCGGGGTAGTTGCACTGTGGTCCATGTAAACTTGCTTCATAGCATACCTATTATAATTAGATAATACTTATAGTAAATACCCTTCAATTAAGACAACTTAAAAAAAGTCATTGTGCAGAGACGAGCTCTGCAAATTTGCATAAAATACGGATTTTATACAGAATAAAAAGATCAATCTTTTATCTGATCCGGAGAGAAGCCTCTATCTATGAGAACTTGTTTCATACGTACAATATGATTGCCTTGCAATTCAACAGAATTACCTTTTACGGTTCCACCGCACGCAAATTTGGATTTTAAGTAGGTGGACAGTTCGTGAAGATCAATTTCGTGAGCATCGAAGCCCTCTACAACTGTAACTTCTTTACCATACCTTCGCCTATTAACTTTGACAATTATCCTTTGCTGTTCCTTTGCTACTTCTTCGCAAATGCAAAGTTCTCCTGGCAATCCGCAGACTGAACACATTTCAGAACTCATCTTGTGATATTTCCTCCGACATTATTATCTATTTCAAACACTCCAATAGCTTATAATAAAATAGATGAATAGAGTAAACCTGCAATGATATTAAAGTCTAATGGTAAATCAATTGCAGGGGATGTCGAATTCGCCTGCGGAATACTTAGCCAGATATTGGGACTGATGTTTAGAAAAAATATCCCTGAAGACTATGCATTGGTATTTGTTTTAAAGAAAAAGATCAAGATATCATTACATATGCTTTTTGTAAATTTCCCGATAGATGCTATTTTTTTAGATGAGAACAAAAAGGTTGTCAAAACATCTACCCTAAGACCATGGATTGGAAGATGCTCATCTGGCTCCAAGATTAAATACATCATAGAAACAAATCCCGGTACTGTAAAGAAAAACAGAATCAAAACAGGGGACACTTTTTCCTTTGAAAATAGATGCTGAGATGTTGATTTCAATAAATGGGATTCTTTGTTAAAGAAACGTTTATTACTCCCTGGGTGCTTTACAGCCTTATAAATCACGAGTTTAAATACCCGAGGCACATAAATGTTACCTGAAGATGACTTAAAGATAGTAACTGAAAAGATGGGAAGAGAACCAAATCTTGTAGAACAGGGATGTTTCCTCAACCTCTGGAGTGAGCATTGCTCATATCGTTCAAGTGCACCATTACTCAAGACCTTTACAACCACTGGAGACAAGGTTATTATAGGCCCTGGAGATGATGCAGCAATTATCAAATTCGGAAATGGCTGGGTTCTTGCAATAGGAATGGAAAGTCACAACCACCCATCATACGTAGACCCATACAACGGATCAGCTACTGGTGTCGGTGGAATCGTACGAGATATTATTTCTATGGGTGCACGCCCAATTGCATTGATGGATCCTTTGTATTTCGGACCTCTTTACAGCCCGAAGAACCTATATCTTTTTGAGCATATCATAGAAGGAATTTCAGGATACGGAAACTGTATTGGAGTACCTGTGGTTCGTGGTGAAGCTTTCTTTGACGAGACGTACAGTGGCAATCCACTGGTAAATGTTGTAGCAGTTGGTCTTGCACGTGAAGAAAACATTGTAACAGCATGCGCACATAAGGCAGGTAACAAACTTATTCTCATGGGCTCCACCACTGGCAGGGATGGACTTGGAGGAGCATCATTTGCATCAAGAGACCTCTCAGATGACTCCGAAGCTGAAGACAGACCAAGTATCCAGATAGGCGACCCATTCACAGAGAAGCTTACCATTGAAGCTACACTTGAAGCCATCGGAAAAGGATACGTCAAATCATGCAGGGACCTTGGAGCAGCAGGGCTTGCCGGAGCCAGTTCTGAAATGGCTGCCAAAGGTGACCTTGGTATGCGCATTATGGCTGACAAGGTAATCCAGCGTGAAGCGAACATGACACCTTATGAGATACTCATAGCAGAGTCACAGGAACGTATGCTTCTGGAAGTTGAGCCTGAAAATGTAGATGATGTTTTGGCTATTGCAGATAAATACGACCTCAATGCCAGCCTGATCGGTGACCTCACCGAGAACATGGATTACACAATTGAATTTGAAGGTGAAGTCGTTGCTGACATTCCAGTCAAACTCCTGACAGAGGGTGCACCTACCTTTGAACGCCCATCCGAAGCACCTCAACCACGCGACATTGGTAGTAAACCAGAATTAACAGCAGACATCAAGCAAGCTGTGCTCGATCTTATCTCATCCCATAATGTTGCATCAAAAGAATGGATATACAGACAATATGACCATGAAGTTCAGATCAGAACTGTAGTCAAACCAGGAGATGATGCAGGTGTTCTACGCATAGACGGAGATGAAGGTATCATATTGTCCTGTGGATGCAATCCAAGACACACACTACTTGACCCATACCAGGGTGGAAAAGGAACAATTATTGAAAATGCAATGAATCTTGCAGTGAAAGGTGCAAGTGGCATTGCCATCGTGGACTGTCTGAACTTTGGTAACCCGGAAAGACCGGACATTTACTGGCAGTTCAAGCATGCAATTCTCGGGCTTGGAGATGGAGCAAGGGCTCTTTCAATACCAGTAGTTGGTGGAAATGTATCACTCTATAATGAGAGTGGTGAATTCAACACTGCGATCCTTCCAACCCCATCCATCGGTCTTGTAGGACATACAGAAAATGTCAATGCAGCACCTTCAGGCATCTTCACAAATGAAGGCGACACAATAATCCTTGTGGGCCTTACAAAGGATGAGCTTGGTGGTTCAGAATACTATAGCCTCAAAGATATGGCCTCAAATGGAGAAGTACCAAATGTACCGGAAAATACAGCTGCCATTATTAACACACTTATTGATGTAGTACACAGCGGAAAACTGACAGCTTCCCATGATCTATCCCTTGGTGGGCTTGCAGCAGCACTTTGCGAGATGTGTGAAGGTATTGGTGCAGAAGTGGACCTTTCAACTGTTGCTGATGACCTGAGAGCTGACGACCTTTTGTTCTCTGAATCATACACAAGAGCCATAATCACAAGTTCAGAACCGGAATCTGTAAAGGAAATGTTAAAGGAAATACCTTACACAGTTATCGGAACAACTGGTGGAGATAAGCTCAGCATAAAAGGAAAAGAGCTGGACATCACGCTTTCAATAGATGAGATCAATGAGGCAAGAAACAGCCTCATGCACTTGATGATGGAATAATCCATCATCGCTTTTTCAATTAAAAATATTATCTGGCATTTTTCTTAGCAGAGCTATTATTTCAGTCGCTTTCTTCAGCAGCTTCTGAATGTAATTCCCTGATATTTGTAGGAATTGGATTATCTTTTAGCAGTTTTGCGAAGAACGTAGTATTGTGAACCATGAAGCGAACGGTCTTATTGGTGTAGAGATGTCTTTCCCCACCTGCCTCAATATAGCTTGGACCGGGACCTGCAGGACCCACCCAATAACTATCCACATTTGGCGGTACAGTACACCCAAGATGTGTCAGATTGAACAATGTATTTGCAGCAACATCATGGGCACCGTCCTCATTTCCAGTTATGAGAACTCCTCCCACCTTGCCATAAAGCGGAAACTGACCGGTCACCGGATCCAAATCTTCATAAGTACCATCGAGCCGTTCCAGTACCATCTGAGCCACGGATGAGCGAACACCAAACCATATTGGTGAGCCGATGACTATAATATCACTTTCCAGTATCTTTTTAAGAATAACAGGCCACTCATCTCCATCTCCCTCATCAGATGAAACACCAAATTTCACGTTGTAGTCTGCAACCCTCACTACCTCGCTTTCGACATCCATTTCTGCAAATAGCTTGGCCGCTTTATCTATGAGAACCCTCGTGTTAGATACTTCAGGAGAGCTTTTCAAGGTACAGTTTAAAAAAATTGCTTTTAACCCCATATATAATAATGGGATTGTAATAACATAAAAATCTATCTGCTACAAATTAAAAGATGTAAAAAAGAAATGAAAGGTAGATGGATATTATATCCATCTGAATTGAGAAGAATTATTCCTCTACTACCTCACCGAAAGCGAATTTGCGAAGAACCTTTGTAACTTTGATTGTTACGCTGTCTCCGACCTCTGTGTTGGGTACAAATATAACAAAACCCTCTACACGAGCGATTCCGTCGCCTTCTCTTGCAATATCTTCGATCGTTACTTCGTATGTTTCTCCAGCGTCTACAGGAGCTGTTGATTCTGTGTTGTTGTCAAACAAATTAATGCACGTCCTAAAATTTCAGAAATATTCAACTATGCTAAAATAATGCCATAAATAAATTAATTTACAGATATGCCAGAATAGTATCCAATCTCTAACTTATACTATACAAAACATATATTTAAACTTACTTGATGGAATGGCAGTGAAGAACAACGCCAATCCCATACCTATTTTAAGTATTGGAATGAAATAAGTATTGCAAATAACGATTAAATTATATATTTCAAATAATTAAAAGGATGTAATCAATGGACGAAGTACAAATTAAAGTGGAGAAGGCACATCCAAATGATTTTGGAAGGGGAATCATCCGACTGGACCCCACGACACTTCTAAGTCTACAATTATCACCCGGAGATATCATTGAGATCGAAGGGAAGGGAATAACTGCCGCCAAGGTATGGAGGGCAGAAAGACAGGATTGGGGCCTAGGCATTGTCCGCATTGATGGTTTTATCCGACAAAATGCAGGCGTAGGAATTGGAGAGAGAGTCACCATCAGAAAGGCGGATGTTGTTACAGCCAATAAAGTTACCCTTGCACCCCCAGAAGGCGTAACTATGGAATTCGGCGACCACATAAGTGAGATAATCAAAAGGAACATTATGAAACGCCCTCTTGTGGAAGGTGACGTCATTCCGATCATTAGCTCTATGACACATCCCATGGCCAGTCAGATGAATGGTGGGCAGGCAATACCACTTATTGCAGTGGATGTTGATCCAAGTGATAGTATTCTTATTATAGGAGATTTTACCGAAATAGAGCTTCGTCAGAAACCTGCAAGGGGATATGATAACGCTGCAAGGGGAATTACTTACGAAGACATAGGTGGACTTGGTACTGAGATCCAGCGCGTAAGAGAAATGATAGAGCTTCCTTTGAAACATCCGGAACTTTTCCAGAGATTGAATATCGAACCACCAAAAGGTATCATCCTATACGGGCCACCCGGAACAGGAAAAACCCTTATTGCAAAAGCAGTAGCCAATGAATCAAGGGCAAATTTCCTCTATGTTGCCGGACCGGAGATCATGGGTAAATACTACGGAGAGAGTGAAGAGAAGATCCGCGCGATATTCGAAGAAGCTGAAGAAGATGCACCTTCCATAATATTCATTGATGAAATTGATTCCATAGCACCTAAGAGAGAGAATGTAACAGGTGAAGTAGAGAGAAGAGTTGTTGCTCAACTTCTGACCATGATGGATGGTCTTGAGGAAAGAGGACAGGTCGTCATAATAGGTGCTACGAACCGTATTGATGCGATCGATCCTGCACTGCGCAGACCGGGAAGATTTGACAGGGAAATCGAGATAGCTGTGCCAGATAAGGGTGACAGACTTGAGATATTGCAGATCCACACAAGAGGAGTACCACTCAATGAAGATGTGGATGAAGCATTCATGGATTACCTTACAAACCATACCCAGGCATTCGTAGGTGCGGACATGCTTGCATTGGTACAGGAATCTGCAATGCGCTCACTACGTCGGGCACTGCCTGACATTAATCTTGAAGATGATGACATCCCGCAGGAAGTACTTGACACCATCACAGTGGCCAAAGAGGACTTTGAAGGTGCGCTTCGTGAGATAGAGCCTTCTGCCATGAGAGAAGTGCTGGTTGAGATACCATCTGTTAAATGGACAGATGTCGGTGGACTGGAAAAAGTAAAACAGGAAATTGTGGAAGCAGTTGAATGGCCATTAACAGATCCTGATAAATTTGTAGATATGGGAATAAAACCTCCAAAAGGAGTGTTGCTATTCGGACCACCGGGCACTGGAAAAACACTCATCGCCCAAGCCGTTGCCAATGAGGCAAATGCGAATTTCATTAGTGTCAAAGGGCCACAGATGTTGTCCAAATGGGTAGGTGAATCTGAAAAAGCCATTCGTGAAACATTCAAAAAAGCAAGACAGGTAGCTCCTTGCGTAATATTCTTTGATGAGATCGATTCCATTGCACCTATGAGAAATGCAACATCAGAAGATGGAAAGGTTTCAGAAAGAGTGGTAAATCAATTACTCACCGAACTTGACGGACTGGAACCACTTAAAGAAATAGTAGTCATTGCTGCCACCAACAGACCGGACATAATCGATCCTGCACTTTTAAGGTCAGGACGCTTTGACAGAATGGTACTTGTTGGGCAATCAACATTATCAGGCAGGAAAAAGATATTCAAGATACACACAAGAAACATCCCTCTGGGAGATGACGTGAGTATTGATGAAATGGCGAAGGCTACGGAAGGTTTTGTAGGAGCAGATATCGAATCGGTATGCAGGGAAGCAGTAATGATTTCACTGAGAAATGATTTCGAGAATGATAAAATAGAAATGAAATACTTTAATGAAGCAATGAACAAAGTCAGACCTACCCTATCCGAGAATCTTGTCGAATACTATGAGAAGATTAAGGCACAATTCAAAGGCGGTCTCAGAAAAGAAGAAGGAAGTTCTTATATAGGATACAGATAAATATATGAAAAATTTTATTAACATGGATATATCCAGGGGCAAATGATATGGTAAAAGTTTTTGCAAAAAACCTTTCCAGTAAGCAGGTTATGGCAACCGATGGAACAGAGATTGGTATCTTATTTAACATAGTGATGGATGTTAAAACTGGAGACCTTATCAATCTGATAGTAAAGCCTGACATGAGTCTGGATACATCCAGATATCAGGCAGATGGTCAATATATTATGTTGCCTTTTGAGTCAGTAAGAGCTATCAAAGACTACATTGTAGTAGATAAGAATCTTGCAAAAGGTATACCACAAGAACCACATATGGAAGTATGATGCAAAGTGAATTCACTTTGCTTCACTTGTTTTTAAATATCCAGTTATAATTAGAACATCTTTTCGGAAAGCAGATAGTCAATAGCTTCTGCTGTGCCATCACCATAAGATCCTTTTGCCACATAATCTGCAATGTCCTTTACAAAATCATCTGCATTTCCGACTGCAACTGCAAATCCAGCAGTTTCAAGAAGCTCCACATCATTGATGGAATCACCTATTGCAACAAAATCAGATGGTTTCAGGCCCATTAATTCTGCTATTTTTAAGAGCCCGGTACCCTTGTTAATTCGGGAGCTCTTTATGTGAACGGCAAAATGAGTATCGATAATCTCTACATCGAAATCCTGATCATCAAGCAATCTCTTTGCTCCGGCAAAATCAAAATCGTTCCTGAGTACTATTTCTGTTCGCCTGTGCACAGGATCAAGCTTTGTCAGATCAAATTCATTTACAAGGAAATCATATGCTTTCTGGCATTCTCCGATCCCATCAGACATCACTGGTTCACTATCAAATCCAGTGGTGACTATACCACCATTTTCTGCAATTATATTGCAGCAAACTCCTATCATCTTGGAAGCGGCCTTTGCATAACAGAGAATATTGCCAGTAGCAAGAACAACCGGCACATCCAATAATCTTAATTTAGCTACTGCCTCGAGACTAAGGCTTCTATCAAGGTGAGTGATCGTACCATCGATATCAACTGCCAGAGCTTTGAATTTCATAAACAACAGATAAAAGGAAACAGATTAAAATGTTTCTATTAGAGCACTGGACACCAGAGAATAACAGGTTGATGCTTGTTTTAAAATACAAAAATATATTGAAAAAAGAAAAAAGAGAGGAAAATAAAAGGAAAGATTGCTTACAAATATGCAAGCATCATGGGTCCTGCAATCCAGGAGTGGTCACAGAAATAATTGCTTCCCCATCAGGCAGGTTTGGAGAATCAACTAGCTTAACGATCCTCTTATCACCTTTGGATTTTCGCAAATAGAGTCTGAATGTGGAAGTGTGACCGAGAATATGCCCACCGATAGGTTTTGTCGGATCTCCAAAGAAGGCATCCGGTTTTGACATAACCTGATTAGTTACAAGTACAACGGCATTATTGAGGTCACCGAACCTCTGTAGGCCATGTAAATGTTTGTTTAATTTCTGCTGCCTGTCTGCAAGAGTTCCTCTTCCTATGTACTCTGCCCTGAAATGTGCAGTGAGAGAATCAACTACGAGAAGGCGAACAGGTTTATCAGCATCCTTCAATTCATTTGCAAGTTCCATCGCTGAATCAATAAGGAGTATCTGATGATTGGAGTTATAAGCACGTGCCACATGAATGTTCTTGAGGAATTCTTCAGCATCATATTCTACGCCATATTTAGCTGAGATACCTTCAACCATCTGCTTGATCCTTTCAGGTCTGAAAGTATTCTCAGTATCAATAATTATAACTGAGCCATCAAGACCACCCTGCTCATGGGGTAGCTGTACATTGACTGCCAGTTGGTGTGCCACCTGTGTTTTACCGGAACCAAATTCACCATACATTTCAGTAATTGCCTGAGAATCAATTCCACCGCCCATCATTTCATCAAATTCCACACAACCTGTGGATAGCTTACCAACAAGCTTTCTGCGCTCCATAACAATATCGCCGGTCTCAAAGCCGCCAATATCAGCAGACTGTCGTGCAGCCAGAATTATTTTTGCAGCTGTAGATTCACCAACATCAGCCGAAGTTGCAAGTTCTGCAGGTGATGATACAGCGATTGCTTCGATGGTCGTAAATCCAGCTTCAATTAATTTTTGTGCTGTTGCCGGACCTACATGATCAAGATCTTCTAATAAAATTTCGTCAGACATATTATTACTCCTTGGTGCACATGTTTCCTTGTGGTGCACAGTTATTCACTTGAATGACTTTTGAGTATTTATACCTGGAGTAAGCGGAGTGAAAGTATTCAGAGCACACAAAGACTTATCATATGAAGCAGATATTACGAAACCATGGCAAAGGTAGTGGTAGGTGGAACCTTCGAGTGTCTACATGATGGGCACCGAAAGCTTCTCAAAAAGGCATTTGAGCTTGCCAATGGTGATATCATTGACATAGGACTGACTTCCAACGAAATGGCAAACCAAAGAGAGCGCCACATACCAGATTATTCCGCCCGGGAAGAAAAACTTCGAATCTATCTTAATACTATCTCAAGCAAAAAACAGCCTTTTAGCATCATCCAACTTGACGACCCATATGGCAAAACACTTGATGAAGATTATGATACTATTGTCGTATCACCCGAAACATACCCTGTTGCACTTGAAATAAACAAGATCAGAAAAGATAATGGCAAATCAGAAATTTCCATTGTTGAGGTTGATTTTCTATTGGCAGATGATGAAAAACCAATATCCTCCACCCGAATTGCTGGTGGGGAAATTGACATACACGGACATTTGAAGGACTGAAATTTGTGTTTGTGAACAGAAGGACATAATTTATTTACTATTCCTGACAACTAAGACGCATGGGCCGAGAATTTACTGAAATGGATATCCAGATATTTAACAAGCTTGCACCTGAACTTCAGGGAAACCTCATGTCAAATTCAGGACATAATTACCCATTCATCCTAAGACCGATATCTCATAAAGTAGCTGAGTCAGCTGAAGATTTCAAGGAAAGAATTGAGAAACTCGAGGCAGAGGAACTCGATTACATTGTTCAGCTTGCTATTGACGGAATAGAAGATATTCGCTCACTGGATGAAGATGATATTGATTCGATCATGGAACTTGTTGAAGAAAAGATATCAACTGAAAGACTAAAGGAACTGAAAGCAGCACTTGGATTTGCATGAGTTCATCCCCCGATAAACTACTTTTTGGAACTGCTGGTACTCCAAAGAGTTCCACTAAAAGAAGCAGTCTTGCTGGTATAGAGAGAGTGAAAGAGCTTGGACTTGACTGTATGGAACTGGAATTTGTCCGTGGAGTCAAGATGGGTGAAGCAACAGCCAGAGATGTACTTACAAAATCAAATGCTGAAAATATCTCTTTGAGCGTACATGCACCATACTACATCAACCTTAATTCCCAGGAATCCGAAAAGGTAGATGCCAGTCTTGAAAGGATATACAGAGCAGCAAAGATCGGAGGGTTTTGCGGAGCAAGGAATATTGTATTCCATCCGGCATATTACCATAGTAATAGTTCAGATACTGTTTTCGAAAAAGTCTCCATGTTGTTGAAACAGCTTTCAGAACGCCTTGAAGACGAGGGAGTCAATGTGATCCTCAGGCCTGAGACCACGGGTAAAGCTTCACAGTTTGGAAGTCTGGAAGAAACAATAAAGCTGGCCAGTGAAATTGAGAATTTACTCCCATGCATTGATTTTTCACATCTCTATGCACGTAGTTGCGGAGAGCATAACTGCTATGATGATTTTTCAGCAGTCCTTGGTAAAATAGAAGAAGAGCTTGGCAAAACTGCACTGAACGATATGCATATGCATATTTCAGGTATTGAATATGGTCCAAAAGGTGAGAAAAATCACCTTAACCTTGAAATTTCGGACATGGATTACAAGAGCATCCTACAGGCTTTGAAAGATTATAAGGTAAAAGGAACTGCAATATGCGAAAGCCCTGATAATGAAGGAGATGCGCTGTTGTTAAAAGAATCATTTTATGCACTCTGAGAATTAATTATTTTTAATCAAATTTTAGATTCAGGCTGGCCATCGTCGCCATTCACGACACTTATAGGAAGATTGATACCACTCTTCTCAATATATCCCCTTATACGCTCAAGTGCATGATCGACCATCCCACCACTTGTCATTATAAGACAGCGTTGACCGGACAATGCATTTAGGATAGAACGATCGATAACACCAGCGGTCACGTCAAGATAAATATCATCCTGTTCAGCAAGCAGCTTGCTCTTTTTACCCATGGCACCAAGGCATTCGATCCCATCTCTTTTCATTATACCCAGTAATTCATCCCTGGAGTAATCAGTAGTATTATATATGCCAATTGAACCAGCTCTGAATGTTTTCTTATCCAGTTCCACTATTGCAAGACCATCATCATGAAGATGGAGAACTTTACCATTCACAGCTTCGTAAGCAGAATTCTGGGCAAACTCACCATATAGTATTCCCAGATTAATGCTGTCACCCTCCTTAAGCTCAGGCGGTACATCAACCCACATCAAGTGCTGCGGACGCAATGTATGAACTAGATCAGGAATATCCCGGGGACAGCACTGAGAACGGGCAAGTCCACGCCTTTTGATTTCCTCATACATTTCAAGAGTAGTGGGTTTCCTCAGATATGCGTCTTTCAGATCGTCATTCTGAGTGAATATGTCCTCGGGACTGCCCTCACTGACGACCTTACATTCATTCATTAAGAAAACATAATCAGCCCAACGATATGCAAGATCAACATCATGAGTGGAGATAATGATGGTTTTCCCGAAATAGTTCAATTCATTTAGCAAGTCCATTACCTCATCCGCACCCACCGGATCCAGATTGGAAAGAGGCTCATCGAGAATGATAAGCTCAGGGTCCATGGCGACAATGCCTGCAATTGCAACCCTCTTTTTCTGACCGCCGCTTAGATGATGAGGAGGTTTGTCCTTAATACTGGTCAGTCCTACGTACTCAAGGGTCTCATGCACTATCTGTTCCACTTTATCCTTTGGGTAATCCAGGTTTGTAGGCCCGAAGGCAACATCCTGATAGATAGTAGGTGCAAATATCTGGTCATCGGAGCTCTGAAAAACGATACCTACATTTTTTCGAAGATCCCGAAGAGACTTTGAATCATATTTCACAGGTTCGCCATGGAAAAGCACCTGGCCTTTTTGTGGCCTGTTAGTACCGTTGAGGGAAAGGAAAAGTGTGGATTTACCGGAGCCATTTCGACCAACAAAGGCTATCTTCTTACCTTTTTCAATTTTTATGTTGATGTTCTCAAGAGCAAGAGTCCCATCGGGATAAGAGTAACTAAGATCTTTTGTTTCCAGTATTACCATTTTTTCACCTCAGACTACGAAAATGCCCCTTGTATAATAGAACATGATGATTATAAAACTAAAGTAAAGAGAAGTAAGCAGAAATTCGGAAGCTTTTACTGGCCTTTTTTCATCAAATACTATCAGCTTTCCATCATAACATCTTGAATTCATAGACAAATAGAGCTTCTCACCCTGCTCCCATGACCTTATAAAAAGATTCGTCCCCAGCATTACCATGGACCGGAATGATGTTCTGAAATCTTTGTAGCCCAGGCGCATAGTTTGTGCATTTCTGATACCCATTGCAACATCAAGGAATACAAAGATGTAGCGATACATCATCATGGCTATCTCAATGAAGGAATCCGGGAATTTTGTTGCTTTGAGAACTGAGAAAAGCTCTACCATGGGTGTTGTGAGAGAGAGGAAGAACAGACATGACATGCCACCTAGCGTTCTTGCCAGTACCAATAAAGCCATGCTAAGTCCCGAGGAACTCACACCAAGTGTGTATCCAAACACATCAAAAGAGAAAAGATAAGTTCCTCCTCCAAAAAAAAAGGCTATGATAATAACACTGACAAGTACAAATCCTGCAGGAACTGAAAGTATCTTGAAATAGAATTTTGCAGGGATCTTAGCCAGAAATATTGTCGCAAAGCTCATACACACTGCAATTAAGAACGGAGTAATTGGTGAAGGAGAGGAAACTCCGATAAGCACGCCGAAAGCAACAATAGACAGTTTCAGCCAGTTGTTCTTAGTCCTCAAAGGACTTAAGATCGCATAGTCATCAAG
>Ga0206328_114_pt1 | contig 54965 bp, 59 predicted proteins | sample SalPonR1_A_D2_MG_FD_142664 | JGI IMG/M metagenome (GOLD analysis project Ga0206328, IMG submission 142664)
CTTCCACGCATCCGCTAAATGCAAGGAGTATGATAAGCAAAAATATGAACTGAATATTTTTCATTTTCATGTTAGGCTCCAAAATTATTAGATTACCTATGATATCTATTGATTTATACTTTGCGAGGTTGTGGGAATAAGCTACAAAACCCGATTGATAAAAAAGTAAGATCTTCAGTTTTTTGGAAGAACCTTCCATCTCAAAAGAACGCCTTCTTCCATTGTTTCAGCATCAATGAGCTCAAGCTTCTGTATATCTTTTTGTAAAAATCCTTCGCCATCAGCAAGTGTTGGTGCAGTGTTTCCGCCAATTATGAGGTTCCCAACAAAAGAATATATTTCATCAACAAGGCCAGAAGATATCATTCCCCAGTTAATGCTTCCACCCCCCTCTATCATCAATCTTTTCACATCCATCTCTCTTAGTTCCTGCATGGCAATTTTCAGGTCTGCTCTATCTTCACCTGCAACAATGATATTTGCTTTTTCCTGAAGCTTTTCGACTCTGTCTTTTGGAGCTGAATTAGAAACAACAATGATTCGTTGACCTTCTCCCTTTATGAATATGTCTGCATTAATAGGAGTTCTTGCTTTGCTGTCAATGACGACCCGAATAGGGTTTTCAAATAAGCCTGCATTCTTTCTTTCTCTTCTTCTTTCTTCGGATTTGACAGTGAGGCTGGGATCGTCTGCAAGTACAGTTCCAATTCCCACCATAATGGCATCCGATCCTGCCCTAAGTCCATCCATTCTCTCAAAATCAATACTTCCTGAGATACGGACCTGTTTTCTTTCCTTTGTGGATATCTTTCCGTCTGCCGACATTGCTGAATTTATAAAAACAAAAGGTTTAAGCATGTAATCACTTCAAGGTAAAAATAGAAATAATGTAAACCGGCTCAGCCAGTTTACTAAAGTTTCAGTTCCCGTTTATTATTGCCTCAAGAAGATTCCTATCTCTTAAAAGTCCCATGAATCTCTGATTTGCATTAACTACTGGAATCTGGTCGATCTTGTTACGCTTCATCTTAAGTGCGCATTCACTAACTCCTGATATGTATGCAGCTTTGACAAGATCGCTTACCATAACATCCTTTGCTGGAGTCATTGGTACTTTCACTCTTGAAACACTGTAATAGATGCTCATGGTATCTCTCATGGATTCCCATGTCCATTCATCATCATCTGATCCATTGGACATATCTGACATCTCGACAGAATCTTCAATGATACTTGCGCTTATGACGTCACGATCTGTGATTATACCAACAACTTCCAGTTCATCATCAACCACAGGTACCGCCTTTGTTTTTGCAAGTTCCATTACTCTTGCAACCACATTCAATGGTGTGTTGGTCCAAACAGGGACTGATATAGGGTTTAAATATTGTCCGACATGATCCTGTATGTCAAGGTCAGCAAGTGTAGCTACAATATCTGCAACAGATATGATCCCCATCAGCTTTTCATCTTCTACAACGGGCATTCTTCTGATGCCATTATCCAGTAGCATCTTTGCGGCAACTGTTATATCAAGTTCTGCTGAAATTACCAGGGGGTCACGTGTCATCAGCAAAGCCAGTTGTTCCTCTTCAGGCTTCTTCAACAAATTTGCTCTGCTTACAATTCCTACTACCTTTCCATTCTTTAAGACCGGAACACCGGATACTTTCTGTTCCTTTAGTAATAGGTGAACTTCATCTCTTGATCCTGGAAGTGTTGCAAATGCGACATCCTTTTCCATGATGTCTTTGACTTTAATGTTTTTCGGCATTATAATCCCCCTCTTATTATTCGTTAGTAGGGCTTCCGGGAACTACCAGTACAGGTACTTTTGAGTTCCTCAGTACTTTTTCAGCAACGCTTCCAAGTAAAAAGCGATCTAATCCGCTTTTTCCAAGTGTTCCCATTATAATAAGGTCAATACTGTTATTTTTTGAGAACTCAATGATCTCATGGCTTGGATGACCTTCAAGTATAATAGTCTCAACATCAATGTTCTGAGCTTTTGCCATTTCACTAACTGTATCAGTTGCTTCATTTGCTTCTTTTTCAAGAAGCTCATACATCATTTCCCATCCTGCATCCATTGGGATGGAGGCGAAAGCTGCTGTATCTACGACATAGCCTACATACAATTTTGCTTCGCTTATTTTGGCTACTTCCAATCCATGATTGACTGCTTCTTTATTTGGCTCAGATCCATCAGTTGCAATAAAAATATTTTTATATAAATAGCTTTTCATAATCCCTCTCCTCTGTGATTATGTCCTGTGTTAATGATTACAGATAGTATGTCATCAGGTCGTCCCCTTCTTACGATACTGCTGACAGGATCTTTCATTCCTGAAAGATTATTTGAGTTTCCATTCAGAATCATCACGTTAGCTCTGTTCCCTTCCTGGATAGGACCTATATCTTCGAGTCCTAATACCGACCCACCCATAAGCGTACACATCATAAATACTTGTCTATCATCAATACCGAATATCTTTGACAAAATCTCCATTTCAGAGAACATGTTCACTGAATTTAGCATGACATTGTCTGTTCCCACAGCTACATCTATGTCTTCTTTTAACATATTTATTATGGGCGCCATTCCAACTCCGGTTATGAAATTAGAGCGTGGGCAGACAACTATCGGTACTTCCATATCTGAAATTGCCTTAAGGTCGGTATCATTTGCTTTAGTCAGATGAATCAAAATATCAGGTTCTAGGGAAAGTGCTTTTGGAATATCGTCCCGTTCATTTTCTCCAGCATGAATTGCAAATAACTTGTGATTTTTCTTTGCAATACGTGCACTTTCCTCAAATACAGCCATGTCCTGGTCATTGGTTCCACTCATTCCTAATCCATCGGCGTTTTCAAGTATATTCTGAATTTCCCGCTGGAACCCTTCCTTTTGTGAATGGATATTCTTTGGTCTTCCAAGTATCATGGCTTTAATATCAGTATTCTCAAGTGCTTCATGGAGTGCTATGCACCCTTGCAGCCCACCTTCTCTGAAATCAGCAAATGCACAGGTGCCTGTTTGCAACATGTCATTAATGGACCTATGTATGGCCTGGACAATTTCATGGTGTGCTGTACTGTTTAGTACTCTGTGCTTAAGGCCGTTGGGTGGTTGTACCAGTTCACTGAGATTCCTTTCTACAAAATGGTCAACACACTTGCCAAGAACCGGGTCTTTCAGTACGGAATCTCCTATGTGAGTATGGGCATTGATAAAACAGGGAGCTATTATGTTCGCAGAGTCGATTTTCTCTTCTACTATTTCTTTTATGATGCCATCTCTTACAACAATATACCCTTCAATGGGTTCAAGCTCTGTACCCTGAATGATTGTTCCATGGATGGTTTGTTCGTCATGCATGACAGGAACTAATAGTTTTCATGATTTATAAGTGCTATTTGACGGGCGACATCCTTATATGCATAATTTAGCAATGTTCACCTGCGTATTGTAAGGTCCTTGCAGGAGACCATGGCAGAGCCTATCTATGACTGTACAGACAACCTCAATGCGCCACAACATGATAATGCGATAAAGCCTGTCACGAGGGAAACTGGGAAGGACAGCGGTGATACCAGAGGATGATCTCCCGGAGTTAGTGCGTCGGGTGACAGCATTATCACTATAATTTTTATTATTATAACTCCGGATGTAGTATCTAATAAGAAAATTGATTTTGAGTGTTCATTATGAGCTTTGAGGATGCATTAACAAGGACTGAATCTGGTGTTATTGTTAATGTGGAGGTAAGTCCTGGCTCTAAGAAAATGAGAATACCTGGTGGCTATGATCCCTGGAGAAAACGAATCGAGCTGAAGATATCAGAGCAAGCTCAAAAAGGGAAGGCCAATAAGCAGATAATTGAAAGTTTCTCTATACTGTTTGAGATTCCTTCGGCAAATGTTTCTATTATTGGTGGACAGAAAAGTGGAAAAAAGTCTATATTGCTGGTAGGTGCTGACTATTCTCATGTAGTTTCAATACTAGATAAACACCTTAGTGATTTATGATGTCATGTCTTATGTTGCTGGTTTATTAATATTGCAAATACTTTCACTTCGCTTGGATCCTCTTAATATATGCAAATTGCGTATTAGTAATTGAGGTGAAATACATGAATGAATACTTTAACAATTTAGTAAAAAGAGCAGATTATTACGAGCAGTATGAGGATTTCGTTCGCTATTACAAATAAATCATGAATTCTCCCTGTCGTGTTTTCTCCGTTCACGGTCATATTGCTTTCATTGCGACAGGGATTTTCTCCTATTTGTCGATGATTGAAAACGAAATATTCTGTGCTAGCTAAACTGATATTGATCTGCGTTTAGTTTTCATTTCTGTTTTTTTAGTTTAGTACGATTAAATTTTAATTACTTTGTCAACTTATGTTCTCATTGCTTTATTGCAATGGACCAATCGGGTATGATAAGTATATTTCAGATTATATGGATGATTTGATTCTATGTACCGGGGCAAGAAAAAAATACCCTTGAAGGGCACTATACTGTTTTATGAGAAAAAACTTGAATCTATAGAGTTGATTATCAATGAACTTCTTCAGTATGCTGAGCAGGATGTGGTCATTATTGTAGAGGGTATCAAAGATGTTCGGTCCCTTAAACGCCTTGGGATAGATGGACATTTTGAGCTTGCAACACATCGCTCTCTCTTAGATTTCTGTGAGCAAATTGCCAGGGAACACGACTCTGTTCTCATCCTGACAGATTGGGATAGGAGGGGTGACATTTTAGAAAACAAACTTGTCAGGATATTCAGATCGCTTGATATTGATCCTGATGTGAAACTGAGGAAGAAACTATCTTCATTAGTAAAAGCCGATATAAAAGACGTGGAGGGGCTTGCTTCTTATGTTTCAACATTAAAAAGAATGTCCCACCATAGTGATTATACCGAATGAAACCTTTTTGGCTTTCACATACTGTGATTTGGCTGGAAGCTTCGTTCAAACTCTGGATATACTTCTGATCTATCCATAAGCTCTTCGTAAATGTCATGTCTTGGACTTACAATTACTACGTGAGCAGGTGGATGTATCTTTCTGAGTTTGCTTATTGCTGATCCTGCGTTATTGTCCAATTCTACAAGGGCTGCAGAATTACATCTTGCTTTTAATGAAACTCCTGCTACACTCACTAAAAGGTTATCCGCATATGTTGGCTCGATCCTTTTAGGCTTGGATGCAAATCTCATGCGTCCATAGTGCTCAAGGTCATGTAATGCAACATTAACCTTGTCCGAATTGTCCCCCCTTATAACCGCAAATGCTTTCACATCGATATCCATCAAAACTCTCCCCCATTATGCTTTTCCATCATGCTGTCTCCAACTTTTTGTGTACCTAACCAGCAGCATTTAGTATATACTAAGCTAATTTTATTAAAACTCCACACTATAATAAACTTTTCTATATGAGTGCGGACAAAAAACAATTGCAGGTAAATTCCTGCTTTATTTGCCAAGCTCCTTTGAGCGATCAGAAGAAGCAATAACTGCATTCATGAAAGCTGCACGGACTCCACTTTCCTCAAGGATATGCACTCCTCGGATGGTGGTTCCAGCGGGGGATGTGACCATATCTTTAAGCTGTCCAGGGTGCATACCTGTTTCAAGCATCATTTTTGCAGCACCGAGTACTGTCTGAGCTGCAAGTATCATTGCACTATTCCTATCAAGACCTTCGTAAACTCCGCCATCAGCCATAGCTTCGATGACAGGGAATATGTATGCAGGTCCGCTTCCCGATACACCGGTGACCGCATCCATTAGATTTTCGGGGACAATGATCGCGCTTCCGACTAACTGGAAAATCGCCATCACATCTTCAGCATCAGCCATTGATGCATTGGTGCCAGCTGATACGGCAGATGCTGCTTCAGACACGGTAGCTGCAATATTTGGCATAACTCTGACGACTCTTGTCTCTGGATTTAATTCCTTTTCAAGCTCTTCGATCTTTACTCCGGCTGCAATTGAGATCAGTAATTTGTTCTCATTGAGTGAGTCTTTTATTGAAGATAGAACTGATTTTAATATCTGGGGTTTGACTGCCAGTATGATTATGTCTGAGTTATCAATAGTCTCAGCATTATCCACTGAAACGTTCATTCCGTATTTTTTGTTTAATTCCTGCAAGGATGGCTCATATACATCACTTGCATACATATCAGTACCAGGTATGATTCCTGCATTGTATACTCCTTCTATCAATGCGCCGCCCATTTTGCCAGTACCGATAACTCCCAACTTTTTTCCTTCCAGACTCATAATATCACTTTAAGTGTAATATGTTTAAAAATAAAAAAGAATTAGTCCTTTTTTATCTTGACGATATCTCCAAGAGTCATACCTCTATTGAGACTTTCGCCGCTCCAGTCATCTGCACTGCTTCTTTCAGTCAGTTTGATGTCCAGTGCCTTTTCAAGTTTAATGCGCACAGATTCTTCAGGAACAATGTCACCACGCTCCAATTTCTTAATAAGTGTTGCTTTTTCTTTGATCTTTAATGCTAATTGATTATGTGTAAGATTTTTCCTTTCTCTGGCTTCTCTTATCACATGGTCATAGTCCTCAACAAGCTCATCGGTCACTAGTTCTGTTTTTTTCCCCCCGCCCCTTCTTTTAGGAGCAACTCTTGAAACAGGTGCTACAGGCGCAACTTTTCTTGAAACTGGTGTACGCTTGTTTGCAGATTTTCCGTACTGGGAACAATTTCCACATACAATAAGCTCACTGTTGTCTATAGTTATTTTAGAAGACGGGCCTCGAATGTCGGCTCCGCATATTTCACATTGCATCGATCTCACCTCAAAAAGTTCAATCTCATCTTTACGAAAGGCCTATATACAGTTCGAACTTAAATATTATTCGGAGATGCATGACTGAGACCAGCGACAGTGACGTTAGTCACGAAAATTATAATTTTACAGATGTGAACAGAGCAAAGTATGATTATGCAGGTTCAGGTAGTGAAGAGGATTTTTCCAAATATCTTCTGGACCGCATGAGACAGCTGGAATCGCGGAATAGTAATCTGAAAGAACAGTGTGACCAGATAGAGTCGGAGAAACGTTTTGTTGAAAGCCAGAAATTAAAATATGAGAGAGAGGTTCGAAGACTTCAGGCTGAAATAGAGCGATTAAAGACAGTGCCATTGGTCGTAGCTACCATCATGGACGTGGTCGGAGAAAATCGTATTTTAGTAAGAAGTTCTACTGGTCCCCAATTTATGGTAAACGTGTCACAATATCTGGATGAAGATAAATTAGTTCCAGGTGCAAAAGTAGCACTTAACCAACAGACACTCGCGATAGTTGAGTTAATACCATCTTCTGAAGACCCGGCAGTTTCTGCCATGGAAGTAGTGACTTCTCAGGATGTGGATTATGCTGATATAGGAGGTCTGAAAGAGCAGATACAGGAACTGATAGAGTCTGTGGAACTTCCTCTTACAAAACCCGAATCATTCACACGTATTGGAATATCACCTCCAAAAGGCGTATTGTTATATGGTGAACCTGGTACTGGTAAGACATTGCTTGCCAAAGCGGTGGCGCACAGGACAGATGCTACTTTCATTAGAATAGTAGGCTCTGAACTTGTTCAGAAATACATTGGTGACGGCTCCAAACTTGTCAGGGACCTGTTTGAGATGGCACGTAAGAAATCTCCAAGCATTGTATTCATAGATGAACTGGATGCCATTGCATCAAGGCGCTTGAACGATGCAAATGGTGCTGACCGTGAGGTGCAGAGGACGCTAATGCAACTACTTGCTGAAATGGATGGTTTTGAGATAAGAGGTGATATATGTATCGTTGCTGCAACGAACCGGCTGGATGTTCTGGACCCTGCAATTCTCAGGCCTGGCAGGTTTGACAGGATCGTAAATGTGCCAATGCCCGATGAGGATGCACGTGTGAATATCCTGAAGGTCCATACACGTTTCATGAATCTTGCAGATGATGTTGATTTTGATAAATTAGCACGCATGACAGATACTACAAGTGGTGCGGATCTCAATGCAATTGTTATGGAAGCCGGAATGCTTGCAGTCAGATATGACAAAGAATCTGTAGGTATGTCGGAATTCGTTGATTCTGTAAACAAGGTATTATCCAAGATCGAGAAGAAGCAGGAAGTATTACCTGAAGGAATGTTCGGTTAAATTCCGATATATTCCTATTATTTTCTTCCCTTTAATTTTTTGTTTTTATTTAGTAAACTACATCTTTCATTGCAGCATATTTTTTTAAGTGACCCAATGTTTTCACATAAAGGATGAAATACGTATACTTGGAATAGATGATTCAGCACTTATCAGTGATAATGTACTGATAGTTGGTGCTTTTTTCCGAGGTAAGGGGTGGATTGACGGCGTTTTAAGCTCTTATATGAAGCGGGATGGTATGGATGGAACAGAATCCATTATAAAAATGGTCCGTGAAAGTAAATATTTCCAGCAGACACGTCTCATAATGCTTGACGGTGTAACTTATGCTGGCTTCAACCCGATAGATATCGAGCAGATCTACTATGATTGTAAAATACCTGTGCTTGTGCTGATGAGAAAATATCCTGACATGACTCGGATAGAAAAAGCCCTTTCGTATCTTCCTCATGGTGGTGAAAGGCTGGATATTATTAAAAAAGCTGGTGAGATATTCAGGGTAAAAAGCAATGATGCTTTAAATCCTGTTTATATTCAATGTAAAGGTATATCTGTGGAAGATGCAGCTCGTATCGTTAGGCTGACTTCCACGAAAAGTAATATTCCTGAACCTTTAAGGGTGGCACATTTGATAGCTACCGGGATCATTCTAGGTGAATCCCGGGGCAAAGCATGACTCTTTAACTGAATTTGCTGACCTGGTCAGTCCATTCATTCATAAGTTCTTCTGCTCTCTCTTTTGTTTTAGATTCAGCAAATATCCTTATTATGGGCTCGGTTCCTGATGGTCTGATGAGTACCCATCCATCCGTATACCATATCTTCACTCCATCAGTTGTATCAACATTAAGGTCTATATTGATGGCCTCAGTTTTGATCTTTTCCATGGTGTTCTCGAGATTTTCTGATCTGACCTTTGTTTTGGAATTATAATATAATGGTACACTGGCAGCAAGCTCTGAAAGCTTTTGACCGCTTGCAATAATCTCAAGGAACTTAGCACAGGCCATGGCGCCATCACGGCAATACTGATGTTCGGGAAAGATCAGTCCACCATTACCTTCTCCTCCAAATACCGCACCTACTTCCATCATTTTTCTTGCAACATTGATGGAACCCACTGCTGTCCATTCAAGTTCAACGCCAGCTTCTTCTGCAATATCCTTCATTCTGGATGATGAACTTACAGGAGTAACAATTGGTCCATTTCTACGTTCAAGGACATACTTTGCCATCATGGAAAGTACAACTTCCTCGTCTATGAAATCTCCATTTTCATCAATGAATACAGCACGATCAGCATCTCCATCCTGTGCTACACCCATGTTTGCACCTGTCTTTTTGACAATATCCACAAGTTCGGTGAGTGCGTCTGGAGTAGGCTCCGGATTTCTCCATGGGAATGTTCCATCGACCTGTGCACCAATGGTGATGACGTGGCATCCGAGTTTCTGAAGTAGGAATGGGAGGGTCACAGAACCAGCACCACATCCTGTATCGGCAACAACTTTGAATCTCTTGCTGCGTATATTTTCTGCATCAACAGAATTGATTATTCCATTGAGGTAATATGTGTTCGCATTTCCTTCGTTGCGAATATCTCCTGTTTTGTCCCAGCTTGCTGCTGCAAATTTCCTGGAGTAGTATATTTTTTCAACCTCTTTTTCGCCTTCTCTTGAAAACTCGCTGCCATCTGAAGCTATTAACTTGATCCCATTGTATTCTCTGGGATTATGTGATGCTGTGATCACGATACCGGCATCAGCATGGTCTTTTACATAGTACTGGATGGATGGTGTAGGAACAATTCCAACATCTATTACGGTAAGTCCAGCAGATAAAGCACCGGCAATAGCAGCGGATTTAAGCATATCTCCTGATGCTCTGGTATCTCTTCCGATGGCCACTGTGCCCTTTGATCTCATATATGTTCCAAGACTTCTGGCAACATCAATTGCCAGTTGCGGATCTATATATTCATTTGCGATACCTCTTACTCCATTAGTTCCGAAAAATGCCATCAAATATCTCCCCTGTTTTTTTAATAACTCTGAATTATTTGTCCTTATATGCTTGATACGCATTTAATATTTTAGGAAAGGGATGCTCTTAATAAGATATCTGTTATAATATCATAGTATGCTTGATACAAAGCTCGATTGGCTGATCAGAACTGTAACTGGTATGGGGTCTGCCATTGTTGCATTTTCAGGTGGTGTGGATAGTGTAACACTTGCTTATCTTGCTCATAAAGCACTCGGTGACAACGTCGTAGCTGTAACTGTAAATTTGAAGTCTTATCCAAAAAGGGAACTTGAGCTATCAAGGAACTTTGCTGAAGAGATCGGTATTCGGCATATTATTATTGATTTTGATGAATTGAAGCTTCCTTCGATATCCAACAACACTCCTCAAAGATGCTATCATTGTAAAAAGGAAATTCTTGCATTGCTCAGATCTGTCAGGGATGAACTGGGCTTTACACATATACTCGAGGGTAGTAATCTGTCTGATGCTGATTCATATCGTCCGGGGAGCAAAGCTCTTCTTGAATCCAAAGATGATGTAATCTCTCCTTTTGTGGACTTTGGCATATCAAAAGATGAAATTCGCGAAATTGCCCGAAAAGAAGGATTATCGGTAGCTGATAAACCATCATCTCCATGCCTTGCATCTCGTTTTCCATATGGTGATAAACTAAAAATGGAAATGTTAGAACGAGTAGAGGCAGCAGAAGATTATCTTATGACTCTCGGCTTTTCAGAATTGCGCGTAAGGGATCATAAAGGATTGGCACGGATTGAATTATCTCCTGCAGATTTCCAAAGTTTTCTGGAATACCGGGATGTCATTTCCTCATATTTTAAAAAAATAGGCTTTGAATATGTCACTCTTGATATACAGGGTTTGAGAAGTGGTAGTATGGATGAGGTTCTATAGTGTCTGGTATAATCATACGGGATGCATCAAGCGAGGATAGTCCATGTGTAGAAGCTCTTATGTCCAAATATTATCATGGTATTGACAATGTTTCAATAAATGATGTCGCAGTTGCTGAAAAGAATGGATATGTCATTGCTGCCTGTGTAGTAATTCATAATGATTTTTATGAACTGCATTCTATAGCCGTAGTCCCCAGTTATAGAGGTATGGGTCTGGCTTCATCATTGTTCGAATATATGCTTGCAAGGGACGAGGATATTGAAAAGATGTATGTGAGGACTACTTATCCTGATTTCTTCGAAAAACTCGGGTTTAGAAAATTGGATATATCAATGAAATCGAATATGTGGGCGGATTGTGCAGTGTGCGATAAATTAAATAGGTGCAGACAGTCTGCTATGATCTTCACATTGGATCAGCAATAGTTGATCTTTAAATTTGTTTGGGTAGAATATGAAAATCACTATAATTTCGGTTGGAAAGGTCAAAGAGTCTCATTTCAGAAATGCTATTGCCGAGTATGATAAGCGGCTGAGTGCCTACTGCAACATCAAATTAATAGAAGTGGTCGATGAAAAAGCACCGGAAAACATGAGTGACAAAGAGATAGATATTGTCAAGAGTGTTGAAGCAGACGGGATATTGTCAAAAATAAAAGCAGGACAACATGTCATTGCACTGGAAATAAGGGGAGTTCAGAAAACATCGGAATCGTTTTCATCTACAATAGAGCAATTGCAACTGCTGGGTAAAAATGACCTGGTCTTTGTGATCGGCGGATCTCTGGGACTTCATGAAAAAATAACCGATCGTGCAAATGAACTGCTTTCCTTTTCAAAAATGACATTTCCTCATCAGCTTATGAAGGTCATTCTGATGGAACAAATATATAGGGCATTCAGGATCATTAAAAATGAACCGTATCATAAATAACTAGATAAAAGATTATTTTATCGTATATATCCGTGAGAATATCCAAAAAGTGATGATTCTTGGAAAGCTTAATTTACATCTTTTACCGAGGTGTTGATTATGCGTGTTATTATTTTTTATTCAGGGGATTTTGGGAGAAAAGTTATTGAGAATCTGGTGAACCCGGATAAGTTCTGCGTCTCCTGTGGAGATCTCTGTGACCATTGCAGGGAAAATCGTCCAAGCTATGCAGGTATTATTTCAGCTTTTTATGAACTGCGCACAGAACTACCTGAGTTTGTGGATGAACCAATGGAATACATTCCTGGAAACCTTCCCGAATGTGATCTTATACTTGCCATCGACCTTCACCCTGACCTTCTCTCAGCGATTCCTGAAATTGCAGAGAAGACCAATGCCAAAGCAGTTATAATTCCAGCAGACGACTCTAAAAAGGTTCCTGCAGGGCTTGCAGAACAGGTAAAGAACAAACTTGAATCACAGGAGGTCGAATGCGAATGTCCAAAACCATTCTGTGCCCTTGAGCTTACAGGCAAAAATATCATAGATGAATTTGTAAATATGGGCTTTGGGAAACCATTGTTGAAGATCGAGCTTGATAAAAAAGGAAAACTCTTCACTCACGTGGAAGTCCTCAGGGATGCGCCATGTGGTGCAACATGGTTTGTAGCAAAAAAACTCAAGTGGGCAGATGTCAGGGACTACAAGGAGATCATCTCTTCAGCTCATCACTCATATCCCTGTACTGCAAGTATGGAAAAGGATTCGCAACTGGGTGACACTATTCTGCATGAAGCTGGCTACATAATCAGGAAAAGTGTAGAAGAAGCTATGGAAAAGAATCAGTAAAAAAGAAATTAAAAAGGAGTTATAATTACTCCTTTCTACGCTGGAAGAAGAATGCAAGTCCGAGAATTGCTGCTATTGGAAGTGCAATTGTTGGGAATTCTGGGATTTCCTGTTGTCCGCCACCGCAACCAAGGCAGAACGTGATGTGACTTATGGCATGTGTGTTTGGTGTGGTCCCTGCCCCAGATGTTGCAGCAAGTTCAAGCCATCCACTGTCATCATTACCTGCTTTAACAAGCATGTAGCATACTGGTTCATCTGAAGTCCAATTGAAAGAAAGTGCTTCAGTTCCATCTTTTACTGCAGTTATTTCTATTTCAATGCTACCAGTACTATCTGGAATTGGCAACGTAAAAGTGTCGCCTATGGATACATCGCCAAAATCAACACCAGTATCATCCTCAAATTTAACTTGTATGTCGCCCTCAGGGCAAACCTCTGCGGCAGCTGCCATCTGTATGCCAGCGGCCACCAGGATCATCATTATTATCAATACTCTTTTCATATGCCCACCACTTATTGTGTATTATTTTCAGTTATTCTTTATTTGTGTTCTAGGGCTAAATACTTTGTGAAATAATAATACATGTGATTATAATCATCATAATGATATGTCGGTGTAAATGGACTATACTGTTTCTTAATGCTTTATATGTGAAAGCATTTCTTTTATCGCAAAACTATTTTTGTTTTCACATTAATCTTGTTAATATGAATCCCGGGGTTTCCATAGTTTCATGCATAGATTATTCTGCAGCTAAAGAAGGTGTAAAAGAAGCTATCCAACTCATAGGTGGTCTTTGTCCTATTGTATCAGAAGGCGACAGGGTGTTACTCAAACCCAATGTACTCGGTGCGCGCAGGCCGGATGAAGCAGTTACGACTAATCCTTCAATAATTGCAGCAATGTGTGAACTGGTGAAAGATGTTGGCGGTATTCCTGTCATTGGTGATGCTGCGGGTATGATCCACCAAGGAGCTACTGCTGAGGCTTTCAGGGTTTCTGGCATTGAATCCGTGGCAAAAGAATATGGTGCAGAACTGGTAAACTTTCAGACCGGTGGATATGCGGAAGTAGATGTTCCAAATGCTTCATATTTCCCTCGTATTTTTGTATCAAATTCAGTTCTTGAAGCTGATGTGATCATCTCTCTTCCAAAACTTAAGACACACGAACTAACCTACTATACAGGTGCTGTAAAGAACATGTTTGGTGCACTACCTCTCAAAACTCGTAAGGAGATGCACCTGCTTGCTGAAAGGGAAAAGTTTGGGGAAGCAGTTATTGATCTTTATTCTGTGGCAAAGCCTCATCTTGCTGTAATGGATGGAGTTGTAGGCATGGAGGGCAATGGTCCATCACATGGCAGTCCTGTGGAAACTGGTGTTATCATGGCATCCTATGATTCTGTGTCACTGGATGTAGTTGCTTCACAATTGATAGGTTTTGAAACTCTCAGTATACCAACAACAAAATCAGCACTTGAAAGGGGATATGGAAGCAGTTCTCCTGAAATAGTTGGATTAGCACTAGATTCTGTGAAGTTGAAGTACAAGGCATCCACCGGGAGTATCATTTCCAGAGCTCCTCCTGCAATAACTCGTGTATTTGGGAAATACTTCACAATTATTCCTCGAATTGACGACTCAAAGTGCACACAATGTAGTGCATGTTTTAGGAATTGTTCAGCACATGCTATCGAAAAGGTGGATGATGCTTTTAAGGTGAATTCTAATAAATGCATTTTATGTTACTGCTGCCGTGAGCTCTGTCCTGAGAATGCAGTGGGTATTGAGAAATCTCTGCTGGCAAAAATAATTACACGAAAATAAAGTTCAAAAAAGTCAAAAAATAAAGTAATAAATAAAAAATAAATTGCCACCAGCTCTAAAGCTGGCACACCTCGCTCTTGCGTAGCCAGTCGATGTCTGAGTGGTATAGCTGGCGTAGGTCTTTAAGGCCTAGTTTAAGCATTGCAAGACGGCTGACTCCAAGTCCCCATGCAAGTACTGGATATTTGATTCCCAGTGGGTGAGTAACTTCCTTTCTGAACACTCCTGCTCCACCAAGTTCTACCCATCCAAGTCCCTCAACATATACTTCAGGTTCAACACTTGGTTCAGTGTATGGGAAGTATCCTGGCCTGAACCTTACATCCTCGAATCCCATCCTGTGATAGAATTCAGCGAGACATCCAAGCAGATTTGAGAATGACATATCCTTGTCCATAATGACACCTTCAAGCTGCTCGAATTCTGGTGTATGAGTTGGATCAATTGTTTCTCTGCGGTAGGCTCTGTCAATGGAGAATGCTTTGACAGGTGCTTCCGGATTATCTGCCAGATACTTGATAGTGACAGCAGTTGTGTGTGTTCTGAGCACGTTCTTGCAGGCTATCTCTTCACTCCACTTGCTTCCCCATCCTGTGGATCCAGTATCTCCTCCATGTTCATGCATTGCGCAGACCTTGTCCTTGTATTCATCAGGGAGGTCTGATGTGCTGGATAGGTGGAATGTGTCCTGCATTTCTCTTGCGGGGTGGTCCTGTGGCTGGAAAAGTGAATCAAAATTCCAGAATGAACTCTGTATGGAATCACCTTTGATCTCTGTGAATCCCATATCAAGGAAAATACCTTTCATCTGGTTGATAAGGCGCTGGTATGGATGGATCTTGGCACCATAAATTGGTCTTGGCTCAGTCTGGATGTTGTATGGCCTGAAAGTCTTGTTCTTCCATTCGCCACTCTTCAACATCTCGGCGTTAATTTGAGCAACCTCTTCAATGATCTCAATACCTTCAGCTACAAGTGCGGAACTTGCATCTGTGGGAAGCACGGACCTTCGCTTCTCTTGATTCTTGACTACAAGTTTACGCTTTAGTAGGTTTTTCAGGAGTTTTGGATCAGCTTCCAGTTCTTCTGCAGTTCTTTCCTGCCCTGCAAACCTTTCCAGTACGCTCTCATCCTCTCCTACGGTAGCTGTTCCTTTTGGAACTACCATTCCGTTCTCGATGTTTGCCCATCCTTTGCGGCGTAGCCATCCTGTTGCAATACCTGCAATAGCAGGTGAGAATTTATCCCTTAGTTCATCCATTGAAGTAGGACCGGATATTCCATTGATGACCTGTCTTTCCGGAAGACCATCCTTTGCGGATTTTTCACCTTCTGCTGTTAATGCAAAGGTCTCAATGATCTTTTCATCGACATGTGTAAGTTCTTTTTCCTCAAGTAAGAATGCAGCTTGCATTGCGGTTTCAACTTTCATTTCTGCTTTTGCAGCAAGCTCGTCCGGGCTTGCACTTTTCAGTGCATCCAATGCTATTAACACATTCTTCTCATTGGATGTAAGATTGTACTGGGAACTCATGATCACACCATTTCCATTTATAATCCGTAGTCATCAAGCTTGTCCTTTGCAAGCTCACGTAGCTCCTGATGCTCTTTCAGGAATTTTTCTGTTCTTTCTGCTGCAAGTACTTTACAGTTTCCACAAACCCTTTCGCCTTGCTTGCACTCAGTGTATATCTGTGAAAGTTCCTCATCGTCTTCTACCAGGTGGAAGAGGAGCATTTCATAAACCGAACATTTGTCAGGTTCACCGCCAAGCTTTTTCTGCTCTTCAAGAGTTGTACGGCCACCGGTCTTTGCTCTTTTTACTTTCTTTGCAGCGCTCTTTGGGTCTTCAGTAAGTGGGATATTACTTTCAGGCACACTGCTGGACATTTTTCCGCCTTGTAAACCTGACATGAAGCGGTGATATGTGGATGATGGAGGTACGAATGCATAACCTCCAAAATCAATTTCCACCTGTCTTACGGTATTTAGGAGCTCATCAAAATTATCTGCCTCGAAAACATCGACATGTCCTTCAAAGAGCTTTGTTCTCCCTTCGATACGCTCGTTCATTTCCTTGAGTGCATCTTCAGGAGCTCCTTTGCTTCGAACACTGAAATAACTATTACCTTTTTTATCCTCACGACCCTCTATCTTGAACATATTTGCTTTGTGTCCGAGTCCTCTGGTGAGGCGAATGTGTGGGTCCTGGTCTGCACCTACTGGTATCACAGTAGGCTTTGGTCCGCCAAAGTCTTCCAGTTGCGGATGTAATATGTCTGCGCTCTGTGTGACTGCACTGAGCATGTGGGATACGCTTGTTTCTCCTGTGAATCCGTAAATCGCACTTAACTCTGAGAAGTTGGCCTTTGAGCCAAGTTCAAATGCAAGATTCTTGACCTGTTCTGAGCTGGACTGGAAATATATATGCCCCTCTGGTTCAAATCCCAGAGCAATAAGGCTGGTTATGTACTCGTTAACACCAATATCATAGCACTTCTTCCATGAAATGTTCCTGACAGAATGTGCTTCTCTGTCTGCAATTCCCACAAAAGCATCTGCTCCCTGCTGCTGGTGCCAGATTATCTCTTCCATGACCATTTTGTGACCAATATGTAGTTTTCCTGTTGGCATAAATCCACTCATTACTGAAAATGGCTTTTTGTTGACCATTGCATCAGTTATCTGGTCATAGCCCCTGTGGCCAAAAATAACCTTTCTGCGCATGTATCTGTGTGGGTCTTCAATTTGTGAATAAACTTCATCAAAAGGACGAATTCCAAATTCATTGAATAGTTTGGAATAATCATCAATGCTCGCTGCACTCCAGGGGTCAAGTTTAACGTCCATATATGGCCTCTTCATCAAATTAAGTTAGTATCCATGCTTTTTTTCAGATTACTATCTGCACATGAAATTGTTAGTAAAAATACCTAGTGATATGTAAATGTTCTTATCAAACAGATTCTCAAATAAGTAATATTTGTAACAAATAAAGATAATTAAAAATATAGACTGATAAACTGAATTATATTTTCAGTTCATCTCTTGGATATGGTTTTGATGCATCTTCCGGTATCTTCTCAACTAATTGAAGGTACTCGCTTTCCTGCATCAGGCATGTGTTGCGCTGTCCTCTGAAGGTCTTGTCCTTGCGTATTCTGTTCCAGATATCCTTGATGGATTCGCTTTCGATATTTCCGTAGCTGAATGGAACGTATGGGCATGGTTTTACTGAACCTTCCACGCATACATGCAACCATCTCTGTCCTGCCATGCATCCGAGCATTTTTCCTTCAAAATATGAGTTTGCAAATATTCGTGGTCCTTCATTTGTGGAGTTGATGCGGTGGTACATCTCAAGGACTATTTCTCTGTCCTCTTCAGTGATTATAGCATCTCCAGCTTTTTTAGGGACAGATTCCCATAGTGAGAACTCGTGTACTCCAATCTCTTTTGCAAATTCGTACATTGATGGAAGTTCATCAATGTTCTTTGGAGATACGTGGGTTGCCATGGTAACAAGTAATCCTGCATCAAGTCCCATTTTAATCGCGGATGTAGCTTTTTCAAAAGCACCCTCCAGGCGACGTACAGAATCATGTTTCTCAGCTTCTGTGGAATAAATACTAACAAGTAGATTGTGCAATCCTGCTTCCTTGAGCTTTCTTGCATTTTCTGGTGTCATCTCTGTACCGGGGGTGTACATGTTGACTATTGCACGGTCCTTGTCAACGTACTCGATAAGCTCGTATATCTCCTCACGAAGCATTGGATCTCCCTCGGTGAACACGATAACTATCGCTCCCATATCAAGAACATCATCTATGGCACGTTTGATAGTATCAATATCAAGGTCGCCTTCTCCACCGCTAACTACACAATGCTCGCAGTCGCAGTTACAATTACGTGTTATCTCAAAAGACACAGTTTCAGGAATGTATCTTCCAAGTGCGATCTGTGTTTCAGCCAACAGCAGACGCTTGAAAGCTTTACTGGGTATAGGGGGGAGCCATGTGGATGCAATAACCTCTCCTTCAGAAACGCGTGCAGGTTTCTCATTCTTCAACCTTTCATTTATCTTGCTCAAAAATGGATTGCATGCTTTGCGCAGGCTCCCACTTGCCTTAAGTTGTAATAAATCATTTGATTCATCCAGAACAATAGAAAGCCCTGGTATTGAAAGCAAAGTAATTTTATCGTCCTGTGAATCAGCGTGTTCAGATGTCATCTGCTTTTCCCCTCAGGTTAAACATATCTTTGGAGAATACATCTGCTTCCTTGCCTATTACAGATTGTGATGAGTAGACAAGAATCCCTTGCTCGGTCATTACGTATGGCCGCAGCACTTCGTCATGCTTTACTCCTCTCATCTTGAGTATTTCTATAGAACGGATGCGTTCTCCAGCAATCCTGTATACCTGAAGGCAGATAACTCCTTCGGCGAGGTACTCTTCCACACTGAAATGTTCATGATCTTTGCTGACTTCACTTGTAATAAGTGTGGTACAATCAAAATTTTCAACATTTTTGAAGAACTCAAGTATAATATGTCGAACATTCACCGGATCAGGTGATATTTTCAGGGATGTTATTGAATCAATGAAAAGACGCTTTGCACCGATCTCCTGAAGACTACTGTATATTTGCCTGAGGATGGTCTCAATAGTAGTATCATCGGTCTCTTTGTTGGAATTGGGGTCCTTGTTCTTTTCAATATATCTTCCATATGCTATGGGCTCCGCCCGTATGATCCTGAGCTTGTTCTCCTTGATAAGCCGTTCAAGGTCCCAGCCATATCTCCACATGTTGCGCATAATGCGTGCCGGGGTTTCCTCGAATGTAACATATACTCCCGGTTCGTTGTAATTGACTATTCCTTCGTGCAGGTATTGCGCACCAAAAGTTGATTTTCCTGCCCCTGGTCCTCCTATGAGGAGCAATACATCGTTTTCTATGAATCCGCCTTCTATGAGGTCGTCAAATCCAGGTATTCCGGTAGCTACTCGAGTCATTCAATTCCTCTATGAATTCGATAGTGCCATTAATATATAAATACATTTCATGGAATATAACATATTCCTTAGAGAAATTGACGATAAAAAAGATATGTGGGCCCAAATATCTGGCCCTGGGCCAATTATACTTTTTCAGAGAACGCGAGGGTACCGCTAATTCTCTTTATTCTGATTTTAACTGTCTGACCCTTGGATGCACCAGGTACGAAAATAGTGTATCTGTCCACCTTTGCAATTCCGTCCCCTTTGGAACCAACTGCATCGATGTGGACTTCATATTCCTTTCCTTCCTCAATTGCATCAGCCTTAGCAACTGCACTTGCGCGTCTCTTCTTCACAGGTCTGTGGCCACCACATGCAGCACACTTCAAAACAATTACCCTATCCATCTTTACCAGCTGGGTATCAGGTCTGTTACATTCAGAGCAGATGACGTATTCGTCAACATATGACTTAATGGTTGTTTTGAGTTGTTCAGTAGAAAAACGTCCCTGAAATATAGCTCTCATGCCATCTAGTTTACCTGCAGTACCCATTTCACGGGTAAGGTACTTCATAAGATGGTCTGGGTCTCTGTTGAGAGTATCAGCAATATTGCTGAAGTTGTCCAGAATCGTGGTTTTACCCTCGATCATTATTTTTGGAGTGGGGATCACGAAACGGGCATCCGTGGTCTCCATATCTGGCAGGTTTTCGATTGCACGGTTCAAAAGCGCTTCGTAATCGTCCATAAAATTCCTCCTGAATTGGGTGTATTTTTATTGTACAAGTTCCATGCCCTGATCAACAACGATCCTGATGGGTGTTGGAAGCTTCTGTCCTGCCTTACGGAGTGCGTCCTTTGCAGATGCGAAGTTTTCCTTGTTAACAGAGATTGTGAATATTTTCTGTCCTGCTTTAACTCTTGCAGCAGTTCCTACATTCTTTCCGAAAGCAGCACGCATTCCACTGGATACACGGTCTGCACCTGCTCCGGTTGCCTGCTTGTTCTCTCTGAGTACTTCGTGTGGGTAGACTCTCAACTTAATATGGTAGCCTGTTCTTCCAGCTGTGTTCATCATTGTCCTGTTAGCTGTGATACGTGCAGCTTCAAGTGACTTGTGTGTAAGTTGGCATCTTTCTTTAGCGATAAGTGTTATTTTTACAGGGAACTCAGCTGTTTTGTTACCCATGTCGTAGTGAATAACCTGACTTCCTGGTACACCGCCCATGTATTTTCTTCTTGTGAATGAGCGTTGTGTTACGTTCCTGTACATACTTGCTGGTTTTCTTACCATGGCCTTAATCTCCTTGAATTAATTATTTGGATATGATTACGGAATCAACAGCATCTTTGGGGTGCTTAGTTGATACCTTTGATTTGAATTTGCTGAATTATGTCAGCAAGATAGTTTAGTCTCAATGGTTCATCCCCTATTACCTAGGACCTTATAAGTCTTATTGCTCAAAATCATCTGCTCATTTTATCTGCCGGGTGAGAAGTCCGTAAGAGCCTGATAACATCATATTGCCATAGGGTGCTGCGAAATGGATCTTAGGCCATATCTGCTCATTCTTAGATATGTTCTCCATGTTCATGAGCATGCCTCTGCGGGGTCCGGTAACCATGATGCTGCGGATATCTTTGCCGTCTGTGTTCTCTTTGATGTAACATCCATGACCTCCATCATCAAAGATCTCTTCTGAACTAAGTTCCCCCTGCATAAATCGTAGCATAAGATCTTGTAACTTCTTTCCATTCAAACTGGATGTATGATGCTCAAAGAGTGCAACAATTCTATTCTCTTTTACAATAGCTGCAAGGGTGTGTCCGTTGCCTATGTTTACAACAAGTGCAGGCTGTATTGCTTCTGTATCATGCAATGCGCCAAAAATTGCTGCAGGTCCGGTGTCCATGAATGTTGCATCGATATCAGATATTGTCTCGGAGACTGCAGCTATTCTGTTGAATTCTTTAGGGATATTATCGTGCCCGTAAGAAAACACTTCAAAATCTCCACCCATGTCCATGAGCTTCTCAAACATTTTGAAGCGATAGATGCGATTGCTTGATCCCGGCGAATATCCGTGGTCCTGAACTGCTACTGCAATACTTTCAGGCATAGCTACTCCAAAGCTGCTCAATGCATTGTTTATGGCATTTATGTCCAGATCCACAAGCTTAATTACTTCTATATTTTTTTCATCTGGTATGTCCTCATTATTTTTTATTATGTGGATTCCCATCTGAGTTACCTGGTCAATATCATCTTTTATTGTCAGTGCAGCCTTGGGACTTGAACAAACGTTAGATCCCTGCTTGAGGTGCTCTTTTATAGCTCTGACAACAGGTCCGCCTCCCATAACTGTTCCGTCAAGGAATATATCCCTTTTTTTCTTTGTTGCCAGACGTACTTTTTCGGCAATGATCACAGTTGGTGATGGCATGACCAGGATCAGGCTATTTTCGACTTCCTTTTCTGTATCATACAGGAGCATATCCTGTGTACCTGTTCCAATGTCTATGGCTAATATCCTCATGCTTATCGAGTATTTCATATACTTATTTGCGTATAAATACTTTGTATGAAAGACTCAGTTGTCAAAGAACACAAAAAAGGAACAAAAAGATCCTGTAATTATGTAGTGATATCTGTCTCAAGTTCTCGTTTTGCGATCTATGGTGCAGTATCATCTCCAGAGGATGCAGATGATATTTCCGGGGAAAAGATGATCGATATGATAAGTTCTGAGGGTCATTATGTTTCAAAGTATTCTCTTGTGAGTGATGATGAGGCATCTCTTATTGCTGCTGTAAATGAAGCAGCAGATTCTGATGCAGATATTATAATTACAACAGGTGGTACCGGACTTGCACAAGCTGATGTGACCATCGAATCAATAACTCCACTATTCGAAAAAAGAATGCCTGGCTTCGGGGAGCTTTTCAGATATAAGAGCATTGCACAAATAGGAAGTTCAGTAATACTAACAAGGGCAGATGCAGGCACTTATAAAGGCAAGGCTGTATTTTGTTTGCCTGGCTCGCCTGCAGCAGTTGAACTTGCACTGGAAGCGATCATACTTCCTGAAACGGGACATATAATCAAGCACGTGTTGCAATAAATGCTGAATGGATCAGGCATATGCTATACTAAAAACATTTATATTGTATTCTGTTATTTTCTGCATGGAATAACAAACACTTATCATAATGTAACTACTTATATATCGTATATATATAAAATAAGCTCACAGTTTTCTGAGAACTATATAATTCTCGGGGAACAATCCTATATACTATTCAAATTATGGAGAACGCATGTCTGGCTACTCATTAGGCATCAAAGAACTGGATGATCTTGTTGGAGACATCCGGGAAGGGACTAATCTGATGATTATAGGCCCGCCTATGAGCCGAAAGGATGAGCTGCTGGATGCGATCGTATATAACACCTTCTCAACTGCTCAGGACTCAGCTATTATCGTTTCTACCCGGGAGCCGGGAGAGCGTGTATTGGGCTGGTTTGAAGAGCAGAATTTGGATATTTCTACAGTCAATATTGGAATTGTGGATTGTGTCACTAAAACGCTGGGTATTGGTGCATCAGATTCTGATAATATCAAAAGAGCATCAAGCCCTGTGGATCTTACTGGTATTGGTGTTAAGATAAGCCAGTTCTTTGAGGATTTCTTTGTGAGCAAAAATGCTCCGAGAGTGAGACTGTGCATAAATTCACTCTCCACGATTCTAATGTACTCAAACCTGCAAACCGTTTTTAGATTCCTGCATGTATTCACAGGTCGTATAAAAGCCGCAGGTGGATTCGGACTTTATGTTGTGGAAGATGAAATGCATGATCATCAGACCATAGCTACACTAAAACAATTGTTCGATGGACTCATTGAGATAAAATCAATGGGTGATTCTTATGCTATGAGGGTAGTAGGTCTTTCTCCAAAGCCAACACCCTGGTTCGAATATAGTATCGACGGCAAAGAAATCTCATTTTCAGTTTCAAAGACGAACTAATGAATATTTCTCTGATACAATTCCTGTATAATGTGGAATTGGTTCCAACATTCATTTTTTATATTAAGCTCAAAGCAAAATATCAATACATATAAATCAATTTACGTCACCCTTATCTATTATTGATTCTATCAGGTGCATCTTATGGAAAAAGAAAAGTTATATAAATTGAAGAATGAAGCTTCAAAGCTAAAACCTATTATAAACATTGGTAAGAATGGTATTACGGATTCCCTCATAGAGGAGCTTAAGAAACAGATAAAGGCAAATCGTCTTGTTAAGGTTAAAATGTTAAAGACAAGCTCTGATGGCGACGATCCTAAAACAGCAGCTCAGAAACTTGCAGAGCTGACCAATACCACTTTGATCGAAGTACGTGGCAGTACGGCTGTTCTCTACAAATAATTGTATTCTTTTAATTTGATATTTGTGCAGTATTCGCAAGAATACTTCTCATTTTGTTTATAATTTAATTAGGATTGGATCCTATGTAAACATCTCTATTCTTTATGCAATTTTTTATGGATATCTGTCAGAAGACTTATTACGCAATGTAATCATCATTATTTCATGAAAGATAGCAAATTACCACACGCGCTTCTGGTTATTGCTGTGTTAAGTATACTTTTTGCAAGTGCATATATGATGAAAATGGATAGTGTGCCAGATACTGAGATATCAGAAGCTGAAGCTATCTCTCTGGTGTCAAATAATTCCAATGCAAGTGAATACATGTCCACTTACTTCAGCACTCCTGAATGGGGAATTTCACGTGCGGGTCTAATTGATCCTTCAGAAGATCTGCCGCCTGGAATTACAAGTAATGATCTTCTCTGGAAGGTGGAGCTTATGGAACGTAGTTGTGCGTGCTCCGGCGTAAAAGACCTCTATTTGGTTGAAGGGTATGTTTCATCCAGCAGTGGTGAAGTTCTCGATGTAAAAACAATGTCTGTATTGGAAAGTGAATATGATAAGAAGACCTGTGCCTCAACGGCCTGCCACTAACCCTTCTTTTTTCAGGATTTGCTTTTTGTTACTTGTCCTGTTTGTTGCAAGCATATCTGTAGTTCATGCTGAAACTACAAAACTTGAGTACTTTTATGAAAGTGGCTGTCTAAAATGCGAAAAGACATCTCCTGTTATAGATGATGTACTAAACGACTATAAGAACATCAATTATTCAAAGCATGAGATAAGTTCATCTTTTTCTCTGGCCAGACAATACGGTGTGACAACTGTTCCTGCTGTGGTGATCAATCAGTCTGTGATTATAAAATATGACGATTACAAGGGTGACATTGGATATTTTCGTGAATTGGTCGTTGGAGGTATTGAAACTGCAGCTCCAATAGGTGATACAAAAACGGCGTCAACTTCATATGATATTGGATTGGAGTTGGGTGATGGACGAACTTCTATTATTGTATTCATAGCAGGATTGCTGGCTGGTTTTAATCCATGTCTGCTTGCCGTAATGGCCTTTCTTGCATCGGCTATAGTTTCATCCAATGGCTCCCGTCGGGATATGCTTGTATTGGTTCTGGGTTTTTGCAGTGGTATATTTGTAACCTATATGGTTGTAGGATTGGGGATACTCAACACCATAAGCTCCTTTCCTGAAATACGGGATATCATCACTATGTCAATGATAATTCTGATAACTGTACTGGGATTATGGCATATTTATGATGCATATTATATGAAAATCCATTCCCGTTCTTCATTGAAGACTCCTCGTTCACTGATCAGATTCATGGGAGGATTCGAGGGTAGGAATATTCTCTTTGTATCATTTGTTGGTGGGGGAATTTTCTCTTTAGTTAAAGCACCCTGTGTAGGGGCTGTATATTTAACAATACTCGAAATGCTGATGTCCGGCAATGATCTTCTCCAAGGGGCTTTCTATATGGGAATTTATAATTTTGCTGTAGTTTTGCCAATTTTGATACTGGGTGTATTCCTGGCATTTGGGCTTGAACCCGAAAAACTGAATGACCTGAGAGAAAAAAGAAGAGTAGAGATCCGCTTCATAACCGGTGTTATTCTGATACTACTTGCATTCCTTCTGAACTCCAATATCATCTGAGTAAAAATGCTGCTATTGCCACTGCTCCAAAGCATAATACTGCATTCAGGCCTATATTCATCAGGAAATGCAGCTCTTTTCCTTTTTCCAGCATCCTGGAACTTTCATAAGCAAATGTAGAGAAAGTTGTGAATGAGCCAAGTATTCCAATGCTCGCAAAATATTGCATACTTCCTTCAAGAGCAGTAAATGTCAGAATTGCGAGTATGAAGCTTCCAGTGATGTTCACTGTCATTGTTCCGGTGGGTATATCCTTTACTTTGGGCATTATGCTGGATATTTGGTATCTGCATATTGCGCCAATAAATCCACCTAATCCCACAAAAAGGATCTCATCTCCCATAAGCATTATTCAGTGCTCCTGCGGTCTGCAATAAAAATCACTAGTTTTCTTCCTGCTATAACCCCTGCAACGCAAAGTGTGATGTTCAGGCCGATATTGATAACAGAGGCCGGTATGTTCATCTGGAAGCTCTGTACCGAAAATGCGGAAAATGTCGTTAATGATCCCAGGAATCCTATCCCAAAAAACATTTTCTTTTTCGCACTTATGTATCCGAGATGATCTGAACTGTACATCAAGAAACCCAACAGTATACTTCCAAGGACATTCACAAAAAGTGTTCCGTAAACTGCTGTAAATTGTCCAGCAAGCAGGTATCTGGATGCTGCTCCCAAAAACCCGCCTGCACCGATAATTAGAAAATCGTAATATTGTTTATGCTCATCACTCAATTAACACAACATCCACTTCGTTTCCTTCTTCAAGCCCTTCTACGTTTTCAGGAATGATGGCAAAACCATTGGACTTCGCTATGGAGCTGAGTATGCCTGCTCCTGCGGTCATCAGGGGACGTGCCGTATCTCCTTCAACTATAACCCTTGCATAGCTCACATAGCCTTCTCTGGAGCTTATCTTTCCTGTAAGCTTCACATTGACTGTGATCTCAGGTATGTCGGGTATGTTCCCAACTTTCCTGATCGCTGGTTTGCCAAATGCAAAAAGAGCGACAAGTCCTGCAGCAGGATATCCGGGCATACAAAGTACAGGTGTATTTCCTGCAACACCAAGGGCAGTTGGTTTGCCGGGACTTAGTCCAACTCCATGGACCAGTTTCTCTCCAAGGGATTCTACTACACCTGGTACAAAATCTCTCTCTCCAACAGATGTTCCGCCGGATACTACAATGAAATCGGCATCCATGTTGCGTACAATACTTTCTCTGATAAGTTCTCTGTCTTCAGGGACAATGTCACAGTACCTTGCTTTAGCACCCCATTTTTCAACGTACATCCCTATCATTGTACTATTGATGTCCAGTGTCTTTCCTGGTGCAGGCAGATTATCGTCACCAAGGGGAATGAGGTCATTTCCTGTGGGTATGATGGCAACTATTGGTTTTGAGAATACCTTGACTTCTTCAATACCAAGGGATGCCAGAACAGCAATATCACATGGCCTGAGGAGATGTTCTTTGTTGAAGATTATCTCGTTCTGGCGTACGTCTTCCCCAATATCGCCTATGTTCTTACCGGGGTGTAGCTGTGCACGAACCTCGATCATGTCGCCTATCGTGGCAGTATCTTCTATCATGATCACCGCATCAGCTTCTTCAGGTACCTGAACTCCAGTGCTCAAGTGGCAGCATACGCCTTCATCAACATAATCAGATATCTGTAACATCACCGGGTTTGTGGGTGAAGCTCCCATGATGTCGACTGAGCGGATTGCGTAGCCATCCATTGCAGAGCGGCGATAATGAGGTACGTTCCTTGGTGCAAGTGTCGTAGTGGCCAGAACTCTTCCTGCAGCATTGCTAATTGGCACAATATCAGTTCGCTCCAGTGGCACAACTTTTTCAAGTAGTAATTCCCTGGCTTTGCTAACAGATGTACGTTCTTTCAGGATCCTGTCCATAATCTTTCCTCAAATATGATTTTATTTTTATTATCCACCGGAAACAGGTGGGAATACCCCAAGCTCATCTCCGTCATTTACTTTCGTATCAAGCTCTTCCATATGCTTGATATTATCTCCGTTGAGGAATACGTTGATGTATCCGCAAAGTTTCAAATCATCTCCTTTTCTTTCAAAAACGAGTTCATCAAGAGCCGGGTGTTTTTCAACAAGTGCAAATAAAATATCCTGAACTGTTTCTCCGCTTAATTGCAGGGATGATTCATCTGCTATCTCCCTTAGATTTGCAAACAGTTTGATAGTAATATCGGCCATGAATTCCCTATTCACTATGGATATGTAATAAATGTATTCATAGTATTCAGAATCAAATATTCCTAAATGACTTAACTAAATGAGTTTTAAAAAAGTCTGGTGGGATAGCGCGGATTTGAACCGCAGTCCAAGCGTCCCAAACGCTCGAGGATGGACCAAGCTACCCTACTATCCCAATCAGAAGGGTGTATCTCCTGCAATAGCAGTCATAGATTATAAACATTGCGTATGTCAAGGGATTTGAAAGCTATTTTTCAACGAATTCAGTAAATATCAGAATCTATTGTTCTCCAGCTCTGTCAAATGACCAGCTTCCAAGTGATATCATGGCTATTGCAAAGGCAATTATCACAGGTAGTGAGCGCGACATGGGTATAGATGAAGTTCCAAGAAGGCTCCATCTCAGTGCTTCTATTCCATATGTAAATGGATTCAGATGAACTGGAATACTTAACCAGGTTGGGAGGTCATCAAGTGGGTAGAATGCCGTACTTGCCATGAGTGTGGGAAAAGTTATGAATGTCATTATCATCTGGAATCCTTCGTGTGACTCGATCCTTGATGCAAGGGTGATACCAAGGCCTATGAATCCCAGGCCAATAATGAACATGATTAAAATACTGAACAACTGGCCCCATATAGATACGTAGTTAATTCCCAGGAAACCGCTGATAAGCATTATCATGGTACCCTGTATCATTGCCGTGCTAACTCCACCTGTAGCTTTTCCAAGTGCAGTGTAAAAGCGGTTAACAGGAGCTACAAGTATCTCTTTCAAAAATCCGAATTCCCTGTCCCATATAATTGAAACACCGCCAAGAAGTGATGCGAAAAGTATTGACATTCCTATGATACCGGGTGCCATGTAATCAATATATCTTCCGGAGCTTATGGTCATAGAACTCCCCAATGCTGATCCCATTATCAGAAGAAAGAATAATGGTGTTGCAAGAGAGCCTACTATTCTCGAGCGTGATCTTTTGTAACGAAGCATTTCCCGAAGCCACAATGTGAATACTGTGTTCAGGCAGTGCTTCATTTCACCTAGTTCCATCCTCATCCCAACGCTTGTACACATCATTTTCAACGCCAAGCAGATCAAGTCCTCGTCCTGCTATGGAATTTATTATGTCATCAATTTTTTGTGGTTTTGAATAGAATCCCGGGCACGCCGGAAGGATAACAGCACCTGCTCTATCCAGTCTAAGCATATTTTCCAGATGTATCTGATTAAGAGGTGTCTCTCTTGCCATTAGCACAAGCCTTCTCTTTTCCTTCAGGCATACATCGGCCGCGCGACCAAGCAGATTATCTGACATCCCACCTGCTATCTCTCCAAGTGTTTTCATGCTGCATGGAGCCACTATCATTCCATGGGTGCGATGCGAGCCGCTTGCAATAGCTGTGGTAAAATCATTCTCATCATGTACGTATGTTGCTAAGCCATGCACGTAGTCCACTGAATAATCAGTCTCGATCTCAATTATCTGCCTTGCAGCTTTTGTCATTACGAGGTGAGTTATAATATCTGTTTTAGAGAGGATCTCAAGTATTCTTATTCCATAGGCCGATCCTGAAGCACCACTGATACCTATTATTATTTCCACTATTGTTCCTCCTCTAATATCCCTGATAATTCTTCTATCATCTCATTTGAGACCCTGACAATTTCGAGAATCTCAGCTTTGCTTATATTATCCAGATGGATGCCAACAATAAAAACCGTTGTTGAATGACTCACTGCAGAAATCTTTTTTGCTCCATATAGTGCTATATCATCCTCTTTGTGTCCAGGTAAAGTGATAACAGATGCATAAGTTCTCTCTGATACTTTGTCAAATGAACCTGTGGCAACAGCACCTACGTGTTCATCTCCGCCTGTAAGTGTAACAACAATGTCCTTGTCAATTTCTTTCCAGTCAAGTACTAATCTGGTTCCGAAAAGCTCTCTGTATATCTGTTTCAAACTATCACTCAAGATCTGTTAAAAGGAACTGTTTTGTAACTTTTTTCACATCAAAGAATTCTCTTGCGGCTTTTCCTACCTTTTCACGATGCTCTCTGGGTGTGTATACTCCCATTTTCCAATTATCTCTATGTGCATGTTCGAGTGTTGCCACAACGTGGGATACTTCATCAAGCCGTTGCATTTTTCCATTCATTTTGACAAGAGCTTTCATTTCTGAAATATCAGGTTGTCCGGGAACATCTATAAGTATTTCTTTTGGATCGATCCCAACTATTTCCGCAATTTCAACTTCAATACGCTGGATATTCTTCCTGTGTTTCAGGACCCCTTCTCCAACTTCATCAAGCCCTACGTAGAGCGCACGTTTATACAATTTTCTATTCAAAAGACGATTTGCCAGCTCTCCTGCATATTCATCATCATTTCGAATTATTCCAAAGATCTCTCCATCATCCATTTTTCGCATATCGAATGGATTCAGTTCATTTCTTTGTATCATATCACCCACAGCTCTTGTGAACATTGTTTCTGCTATTCTTGATACATGATGGAAATAAACAGAAGGGTGCATTAGGAATCTTGATACAAGAAGTGATTCAGCTGCCTTCACTCCACCTGCTGTTAGCACAAGACTATTTTCATAGAATTGCATCTCATTGATGAGTCTTTCATGGTCTACAAGGCCGAATGCCACCCCAGTATAATGTGAATCCCTGACCAGATAATCCATTCTGTCCACATCGATCTCACTATTGAGTATCTTTCCAAACTCGGTCTCTCCCTTGATGTGTGCTTCCACTTTTTCAGGACTGATGCCATTGTCATGGAGTATTTCTGTAATCTCAGTTTTGTCAATGATAGACTTAATGTCTTCATGTCGCTGACGGGTATAATATTTCATGAGGCCTTCTGTTGCATGTGAATATGGGCCATGTCCAATATCATGAACGAGTGCAGCTACCCTGAGCTCATCTTTTTCTTCCTGTGATACTGTCTCTGTTCTCTCTATCAGCATGCTTGCCAGATGCATCACGCCAAGAGAATGTTCAAAACGAGTATGATTAGCTCCCGGATATACGAGATTGGAAAGCCCAAGCTGCTTGATCCTACGAAGGCGCTGCATAAGCGGGGAGTCTATTAGTGATAACGTAAGTTTGTCAAGTTTAATGTAACCATGAATCGGGTCACGGATGACTTTCATATCGTTTAAATAGATTTCATCATATAATGGTATTCCTATAATCGTTAAAGGAAACATATCATGATAATATTCTCAGGCGGAACCGGAACTCCAAAATTATTGAATGGTCTTCGAAAAGTAGTTTCAGAAAAGGATCTCACTGTTGTTGTGAATACAGCTGAGGATATTTGGGTATCGGGGAACCTGGTAACACCAGATATAGATACTGTTTTGTATCTTCTTTCAGATAGGATAGACACCAATAAATGGTGGGGTGTGGCTGATGATAGTTTCAGAACCCATGAACTAATGAAATCTCTGGAACATAATGAAAAAATGATGCTAGGGGATCTGGATCGGGCAACTAGTATCATGCGCTCGGAACATCTCAGGGCAGGAAAAACACTTAGTGAGGCTATTATTGAATTGGCAAAGTCATTTGGCATCGCTTCTAAAGTACTCCCTATGTCTGATGATACCGTTTCAACAATGATAGTTTCGCCAGAAGAAACAATGCATTTCCAGGATTTCTGGCTTGGAAAACACGGTGATCCGGATGTATTGGATGTTTATCAGGATGGGGTAAGTCATGCGTCAATTTCCCCCGCTGTTATCAAAGTATTGGAGCAAGATGATGAGGTGCTAATTGGTCCGAGCAATCCTATTACAAGCATTGGTCCTATATTGGCAATTCCCGGGATGAGGGAGATATTACAGAAAAAGAAAGTCATTGCTGTGAGTCCTATAATTGGAACAGAACCCATAAGTGGTCCTGCCGGAAAATTAATGAAAGCACGCGGTATGGATGTTTCTTCTTTTAGTGTAGCATAATTCTATCAGGACTTCATTGATGTATTTGTGATCGATGAAAGGGATGATATTGATGATTCAGCTTTTGATGAGTTGGATTGCAAGGTTATGCGTGCTGATACTCTCATGAAGAGCGTTGATATAAGCATAAGCTTGTCTAATATCATAGTAGATGAATTTGGAGCTATGCTTTGAAACAAAAACCTTCTACTTTATTTTTTAGTTACATAAAATATTTAAATACGTACATTTTTATTATTTTAAGGCGTATATTGTTTAATTTGAGGTGTACTTAATACAGTTTCAGGGTGAAATTGTGACTGAAGAATGGAATATCGATTTAAAGATCCCCGATATAGGGGCAATGGTCACGCTTATGACAACCGCGGTTTGCTCTGTTATTCTGGGCTCCGCGGAGATAACTTATACAATGGTATGGATATCTTCCGCATACGAGAGGCATGGAAAGGACTTTTTCCTGGACCTTTTGAATGCGCAGGCCCTGACATGGACGGCTGAATATATCCTTGTTGCAGGATCCCTTCTTTTGATGTCGTCAATGGTTTTCCTGTTAAGTATGGCATTTTCATTGTATGAATTGAACGGACTTGCAAAGAATCCTGAAAAAAAAGTACATACTAGAGCTCTTTTCGGAGTATTCTCTCTGGGAATGATCTTTTTGTTCATGGCATTGATATCTGCAATTGTTCTGAGGTATATTTAAACAACTAATTTCATGCTTAAGAGGATGATAATATGAGTTTGAAGATCAGTGGGACAATAAAAGAGGTTCCAAAAGAAGTTGAAAGTCCGGCATCTTCACTTGAGGATATTACCAGGACTGCAACAAAAACAGAGAGGGTACTTTATCCGATATCTGCTATAGTCGGCCAGGAGAAAATGCTCAGGGCTTTGATCCTGAATACCATTAATCCATCAATTGGCGGTGTCCTGATTCGTGGACAAAAAGGAACTGCAAAATCCACGGCAGTCAGAGGTCTTTCAGAGATATTGCCCGAAATTGAGGTCGTAGGGGGATGTAAATTCAACTGTGACCCTGCAGACCCGGAGAAATTCTGCTGGGAATGCCTGGATAAGAAGAAACGAGGCACACAGCGTATTCAGAAACGTATGATGAGGGTCGTGGATCTTCCGGTAGGCGCTACAGAGGACAGGGTTGTGGGCAGCCTTGATATTGAAAAAGCTGTACGTCAGGGTGTACAGGCTTTTGATCCTGGTATTCTTGCCAATGCAAATCGCGGTATACTTTATGTAGATGAAATAAATCTGCTTGATGATTTCGTTGTGGATGCGCTTCTGGATGCTGCGGCAATGGGAGTCAACACAGTTGAGCGTGAGGGTGTGAGTGTTAGCCATCCTGCAAATTTCATTATTGTGGGTAGTATGAACCCTGAAGAAGGGGAGCTACGTCCTCAATTGCTTGACAGAATAGCATTGCAGGTGGAAGTTTCCGGTATATATGATGTTGAACAGCGCATTGAGATAATTGAGCGCCGTAACCAGTTCAACGATGACCCTAAAAAGTTCATCTATGATTTCGGTCCTGAGCAGGAAAAGCTGCGCATGAAGATATTAAAGGGAATGCAGGTGCTTCCAAGGGTCGCAACAACCCGTGAGAATTTGCGTACTATTGCTGAGATATGCATTGCTTTTAATGTGGATGGTCACCGTGCGGATATCATGATAGAGCGTGCTGCCCGAACAAATGCTGCATATGAGGGCAGAGAGCGTATCACAAATGATGATATCATCGAAGCTGCTGAAATGGTTCTCCCTCACAGGATGCGCAAGAAGCCATTTGAAGAGGAAGAGTTCAGTGTTGATCAGCTTAGAGCTGTTGTAGAAGGTAATGTATGATAGGGTATTGGGGATGAGCTCGGAAGAAGTCGCAACTCGCCTGCGCAGGAATTTGTTACGCAACTATGGCATCAAGGTGATGTTTATAGGTGTACCTGTGCTTGGCATGCGGATCCCTCGGGTTTCTGTGTCTGAATTCTCAAGGCATGATACGGATACTCTTTATGATGTCCTGTATTCTAATATCGAGCAGCTGAGGCCATCTGAGATTAGTACTGTGTATGTGGTAGCTGATATTGATCATGTACAGATCGATCCTGTGGCTTTCTTTAAACCATTGCTGGGTGAAGATACTGTGCCGTTTCCATCGTTTTTAGAAACCGGTGAGTCCGGTTTTGGCACCCTTTTATCGCGCGAAGATGATACTGAGATTCTAAATGATGATGAATCATACAATTCTTATGAGCCAATAGATTCTGTTTCCACAGGGGATATCTTCCTTGAAGATGAGCTACAGGAAGATGAGTTGCAGCAGGTTTCGAAAGAGATAAAGCAAAATGATGATGCTTCTGCACTTTTGATACCGGAGTCCGAGGTCTTGCATAGGGACGAAACTGTCAGTGTTGAAGCGGATAATTCTCTACCGGAATCTGAAGTTCTTGTGGAGCTAGTTTCGCAGGATTATATTATTGATGATATCGAAGATATGCCCGATGGGATGGAGCATGAATTAGGATTAGATGCTACTGATGCTATTGACTCCGTTGTATCTTCCACATCTTCTGTAAATGACTCTGCTAATTCTGGCAAGGTTCACAAGGAGCTTCGGGAGGATAAGGTAGTCGGAAAGATACTGAATGAGTTTGCGAAAAATTCCCGGAAAAAGGGGCTGGCATCAGGAAGGCTGAAAACCGGCAGGCGTGCGGAAGTGCTTACAAAGGGTAAGCGTGGACGCTATGTGCGCTACAAAATGCCCGGAGAGAAGATCACTGATATTGCTATTGCTCCTACAGTACGAGCAGCAGCATTCCATTCCAAGGATGGGAAGATCGAAATTCGAAAGAGTGATATTCGGGAAAAGATTCGCAGAAGGCGAATATCAAGTCTTATCAATATTGTTTTTGATACCTCAGGCTCAATGGATGAGCATGAAAAGGTGCAGATCACCACAAGTGTTGTGATAGCTCTGCTCAAGGATGCTTACCAGAGACGTGACCGTGTTTCACTTGTGACATACAGCGGCAGGTCTGCAGAGCTTGTACTTCCGTTTACTTCGTCTGTGGAGGCTGCAAAGCGATACCTTGAAAATGTTCCATTTGGCGGCACAACTCCAATGGCGTCAGGTATGCTTATGGGTCTTAAAACTCTGCTAAAGGAGGTTAAGAAAGAACCATCTGCCGTACCAATTATGATTCTTGTTACTGACGGCACAGCAAATTCACCTCTGAACCTTGGTGGTAACATCAGAAGAGAGATACTTCAGGTCTGCAGGCAGATATCCCATTTCCATGTAAATATGCTTGCGGTGGATATCAGTGAAACCGGCTCCAATCTCGTTGTAGAGGTCGCCCGTGAGAGCAATGGTAGTTATTATCACCCAAGATCACTTAGCAAGGAGGCTTTGTATTCTGCTATCAAGCAGGAGCGGGACTCTAAGACCGCTTTTGCATAATGCTATTCTATATTTTTCCTTTTTTGACGGTTTGCTTTTATATAGTGTAAAGTATTAGCCATACTTATGCTGGAAAAACTTCGCGAATCTTTACTAAATGCTCCTATCGTGCACAGGGGAGAATATCATTATTTCATCCATCCCATTTCAGACGGTGTTCCTTCCCTTGACCCTGAACTGCTCAATGAGGTTGCAGAACACATATTGAGCATTGCAGATACCAATGTGGACAAGATAATTGCCATTGAGGCAATGGGTATCCCTCTTGCAACATTACTATCATTAAAGACCGGAATTCCATTCTGTATCATAAGAAAACGCTCCTATGAGCTTGAAGGTGAATATGTCCTGTCCCAGAAAACTGGCTATTCCAAGGGTACACTCTACATCAATGACATAAAAGAAGGCGATCGTGTCCTCATAGTCGATGACGTTATAAGTACAGGCGGAACCCTTGTTGCACTGCACCGGGCACTGAAAGAGATAGGGGCAACAGTATCCGACTCTGTAGTAGTCATTGAAAGAGGCGAAGGTTGTACTAAATTAAGGTCTGAGGGTTTTGATGTAAAGACTCTCATAAGCATTGGTGTGGATAAGAACGGGGTTTTCATAAAGGGTGAAGATTAATATGTTCTCAGGCGAAGGGTTCGATTTTCAGGTTGAGAGTATCATATCTATAATACAGGACAGTGGTGTAAAGATGGTTGGTCTGCAATTTCCCGAGGGCTTTAAGCGCAGGTCTCCTGCCATTGCAGAGCGCATAGAAAAAGAAACAGGTGTCATGGTAGTTGTTTCCGGGAACCCATGCTTTGGGGCATGTGATCTTGACGTTTCCGTGCTAAAGAACGTTGACCTGCTTTTCCACTTTGGTCATGCTCCGCTTGATGATAATGAACTCAGTGATAAGGTCTACTTCATCGAAACAAGGTCGGAAGTTGATGTAAAAGATGCTGTCAAGCTTGCTCTTGCAGAACTCGAAGGCAAAAGGATAGGACTCCTCACAACCGTGCAGCACGTTCATAAATTAAACGATGCCCGCAAAATTCTGGAAGAAGATGGCAGGGAAGTTGTTATTGGCACAGGTGACAGTAAAATAGCATATCCTGGTCAGGTGTTAGGCTGTAATTTCTCAGTCGCGCGCACAGAAGAATGTGACGAATATCTCTATATTGGTAGTGGCGAGTTCCACCCTCTGGGTGTTTCACTGTCAACTGGTAAAAGAGTGATGATCGCCGACCCATTTGTCAATGAGGTAAGGGAAGTTGATGCATCCTATATTCTGAGGCAGAGAAGTGCAGCCATAGCTAAATCACTGGATGCACAGGTTATTGGAATAATCTTATCATCAAAACCTGGTCAGGAGAGGATGAAACTGGCCAAGGACTTGAAAACTCTTGCTGCAAAGCATGACAAAGTTGCACATATTTTTACAATGGACCTTGTAACTCCAGAGCAACTATTACAATTCAAGGTCGATGCGTTCGTGAACACTGCATGTCCGAGAATTGCAATTGATGAAGTTGGCAGGTTCAATGCTCCTATGCTCACACCCCAGGAATTTGAGATCGCTTTGGGTGAGGCAGAATGGGAGGATATAGTATTTGACGAGATCACCGGTGAATGATCCATGAAACAGCGAAAACTTGAGATGTTGCTGGAAAAAGTTGCAGGGTTTGAGAAACCCAATGCATTATTAGAACAGTACGCAACTCCTGCACCTCTTGCCGCTGAAGTCCTTCATCATGCTTACATGCAGAGTGACCTTGAGGATACGGTCTACGACCTTGGATGTGGTACAGGTATTCTTGCCATCGGTGCAAAACTACTCGGCGCAGAGGAGGTTGTAGGATTCGATCTTGACAGGAAGGCACTTGAAGTTGCCAGGGAGAATGCCGAAAAAATGGATGTGGATGTTGAGTTCATCCATAGTGATGTTTCAGATGTAGAAGGGCATTCGAATACGGTTGTGATGAATCCGCCATTTGGTGCACAGGCTAAAGGCAATGATCGACCGTTTCTTTTAAGTGCGTTGAAACACAGCGATGTGGTATATTCCATTCATAACTGTGGAAGTCATAATTTTATAAGCCAGTTCATCGGCGATGCTAATATTACAGATTGGTACACTACAGCTTTTCCACTAAAACGAACATTTAAATTTCATAAAAAAGAAGTAGAGATAATTAAAGTAGAAGTATATCGTATAATATGCTAGTTACTAAAATATAACAAATCTCATTAAAGTATCAGATTTTCAAATTTTAATTCAATTTCAAGATCATATGAGGGATTCTAATTAGGATAAGAAATAGAAGAAAGACTTCACGCAGAAAGATCATATCTTCAAATTCAGAGGATCAACCTGTAGATAAGGTTGAAGAGCCGGTCAATGCACCTCTTTCTCAGGATAAACCTGTGAAGTCAGAAGTAGTTCCTAAAAAAGCCAAAAAAGAAAAGGCTAAAGCAAGCAAAGCAAGTGGATCTGATGAAAAACCAGAACCAATTCCCGCGGAAGAAGATAACATGGAAGATGAAAGTATTTTTGTAATGCCTGGTGATTTTGTCGGAACTACCGAAGAATTCATAGCAGGAGACGGTACGTATGCAAATGTAAGTGATATTTTCTCACTTAATATAGGATACGTAAATATTGACCGAAAATCACGCAAGATATCAGTAATTCCAAAGACAGACATACCACCTGTAATTGAAGAAGGTGACGTTGTTGTTGCTCAGGTTGTAAATATGCGTGATTCAGTGGCTCTGGTAAATATTGGTGCGATCAAAGGCAAGGGTGAGCGTGAATTCCAGACAAATGGCTCTGCAGCTATCCATGTTTCCAATGTGAAAGACTCTTATGTCAAGAATCTGTCCTATGAGTTTTCCATGTCAGATATCGTGAAAGCAAAGGTTATCAATACCCAGAATATGCGTCTTAGCACTGCACATAAATCACTTGGTGTGATGAAGGCATACTGCTCAAAGTGCAGAACTCCACTTGTAAAAGATGAGAAGAAATTGAAATGTCCTGCATGTGGTCGCACAGAGACAAGAAAGATTTCTGCTGACTATGGAACTGGCATAATTTAATTACAATTATTCAATAATTAGGTGAGATAAAGATGGAATTAAAGATCATTGACAAAACAGAAGACGAAATGCATATTGAGATAAAAGGTGAGACCCACACATTGCTCAATATGCTTAAGTCAGTTCTTCTTGATGATGAGAGGGTTCAGATAGCAACTTATGATATGAAACACGTATCTATCAGTGATCCAATACTCTTCGTAAACACTGATGGTACGGATCCGATTATAGTTGTCAAAGATGCACTTAACATACTGATGTCTCAGTGTGATGAATTCCTTTCTGTTTTCAGCAAGGCAGTAGATATTTAATTAGCACCTATCAGGTGCATAATTCCTTTTTTAAATTCTTTTTTTTACATGTCCTAGGATATCTTCTAATATTGATGGCATCTAATTATCATGTTGTATTTCTATTGGAATGGCCTGGAGGATATTATCTTATGGAAACTCGATTGCATGTATGAAGTGTGCAGATAATCAGGATAAAAAATGCATACTCACCACAAACCCAATAAACGAATGCATCGCTAAAATAGATGAGGCAGATGGTATTCCCGGGTTCAAGTTACTGGAATATCGGAATGGGTCTGGCAGAAGGTGAAGTTTCTGAGGATGAAGAAGGTATAGGAACAATGCGTGATCTCAGGAAGAACATGGCTTGGCTTTGAAGAAGATAAACGAATAGCTAAATGAATATTTTTAATAAGGATAGGTGAGTTCCCTGTCCATATAACACTAACAAAGGGAAAATCATGGTACTTGACGATTCAGCACTTAGTAAATTTGGTTTTATTTCACGTGGCCCAAAGAATGCAATAAACATTGACCCGCTCCAGACCGGCGGTAAGCTCACAGAAGATGCAAGAAAGTCTCTGGTGGAATGGGGAGATGGATATTCTGTGTGTGATTTCTGTGGTGGTGTGCTGGACCTTCTCAAAAAACCTCCGATCGAAGAATTTGTACACAAGGCTCTCCCTGAGTTCCTGGGAACAGATCAGGCCCGTGTGACCCATGGTGCACGAGAATCAAAGTTCATGGTCATGCATTCAATGTCAAGAGAGGGAGACACCATTGTTCTGGATGAGCTAGCTCACTATTCATCCCATGTGGCAGCACAACGTGCTCGTCTGAATGTTAAAAAAGTACCTCATAGTGGTGCGCCTGATTACAAGACAGATGTCGAAGGCTATGCCACAGCTATCGAGGAAGTGATCAAGGAAACCGGGAAAGCACCTGTTCTAGCTCTGGTCACGTATCCGGATGGTAGTTATGGAAATCTTGTTGATGTGCAGAGAATTTCAAAGATATGCCATGATTACGATGTTCCTCTTATGGTCAATGGTGCTTATTCCGTAGGAAGGATGCCAATTGATGCAAAGAAGCTGGGTGCGGACTTCGTTGTAGGCAGTGGTCATAAATCCATGGCTTCATCCGGTCCAATAGGCGTTCTGGGTGTCAAGGATGATTATGCTGAAATAGTTTTCAGAAAGTCTCCTACTCATAAGGTCAAGGAAGTTGAACTTCTCGGATGCACTGCCAGAGGTGCTACTATTATGACAATGATAGCATCATTCCCTGAAGTTGTCAGGCGTACTCGCAACTGGGGTAATGAAGTTGAAGATGCGCGCTGGTTCTCTTCAAAACTTGAAGATATGGGTCTTATACAGATGGGTGAAAAACCACACAACCATGACCTCATGTTCTTTGAAGCGCCTGTGTTCTATGAGATCTCTCAGAATGCAAAGAAAGGTCGTTACTTCCTGTACAAGGAACTTAAGACAAGGAATATTCACGGCATCAAATCCGGTCTTACTAAATATTTCAAGCTGAGTACATTCCAGGTAGGCAGAGAAAACCTTCAGTATGTTGCAGATTCTTTTGAGGAAATAATTGATAAGTATCAGAAAACTGAATAATACTTTTCTTTTTGATCCATTTCAATTTCAGAGCTATTTGTTTTAGTTAATAGGTCCCACATCATGTCAGTAAAAGGTCCATTGGATAAGAGATCACCTATTGAAACATTGAACAAGGTAAGAGTGAAGACAAAATCTATAGGCAGGATACTGAATCGTCTGATTCTCCTGTTCATTTTTGTGATTTTTCCAATGGTAATGGTGATAGGCGCTGATGACCGTGGATTGATCGAGGTTCCTGAGATTGTAAAATCATTTTTGAATACTTTTATCACCATTCTCTTATCTTACACTATGGCAACTATTCTCCTGAAATTAACGGTAGATCTGTTTTCCAATAGCTTTGAGGGAACCGGAGGACCTGAGGAAAAAATACTGCTTAGCAAGATATACGTTGCATTTATCTATTCCCTTGCAACGGTCATCATATTCTGGCAACTGGGAACTAATATTGAGAATATTTTCCTATCCATAAGTTTGGTGGCTACAGGTTTTGCTTTTGCCATAAGGAATATCATTCTCTCATATTTTATATGGCTCATTCTGCTCACAAAAAAACCTTTCAAAATAGGGGATTATATCAAAGTGGGTGATGAGGAAGGCCTTGTAAAGCATATTGGCCTTTTTTATGTAGTAATAGATCCACATCCAAGCACTTTTGATGATTATTTTAAGATACCCAACAAAGTATTTCTGGAAAAACCCATTAACAATTATGGCAAAGGAAAGTTCTTCTCTGAATTCGATCTTTACGTAAAAGAAGTCCCTTCTTCTCTGAATTCAATGCTGTTATCCATGCGTGAAAATGGGAAAACGATCACAGGTTCAGATGCAGCTTTTACACTGGACTCTGATTGCGATGGTGTTATGATCAATGTTGTTTACAAAGCTCAATATGCTGAAAAGGATATCATCAAGGATAGGATTCTTAGTATGATGATTGAGGAACTCGGTGTAAATGCAGTAAGGTCCTGATCTTAATTTGGTGTGCGGGTTATGTGCAAGAAGCTGAAAATGGATATTCTGGAAAAATGCAAAGATATGGAAATTCCTCTGGTAGGAGTGGCCAGCGTAGATGACTGGAAAAATCCACCATTTCATCCATGGGTTCCTGAGGAGTTTTATCCACAGTCCATTTATCCACAAGCAAAGTCAGTGATTGTGATAGGTTTGCCTGTTACGCTTCCTGTGCTTGAAACATCTCCATCTATCTACTATCGTGAACTCTACAAGACGATTAATTCTTTACTGGATCAATATGCATACCGTCTTTCTAATTTCCTTAATGAACAGGGTCATGCATCTATTTTTGTTCCCAGGGATGGCTATGGTTCAGTGGAAGTACTCAAAGAGAATCCGCTTGCTTTCTTTTCACATAGGCACGCAGCTCTTCTTGCAGGGCTTGGCAATTTCGGTGTAAATAATACCCTTCTTACGCCAGAATATGGTCCAAGGGTGCGCTTTGCTTCGATATTCACAAGTGCGAAATTATCTTCTAATCCCATCATGGAATATGATCTATGTACTCGCTGTATGGCATGTGTAAAAATGTGCCCTTCAAATGCGCTGGACACAAAAGATTATCCTCACGGATTGACTGACAAGGATGCCTGTACTTTTTTTAACATTGAACTTAACAAACGCTTTGTTTCTCCCTGTGGAATTTGTATCAAAGTCTGTCCTGTAGGATGCGACCGTTTGCATTATGGACGTGAGGATATTTCGATATATTCTGAAAAAAGTGATCTCTCAGATCATCATCGTGCATGGTATCATGTGCGCTCACACGGTGGAAAAAATTAACATTTTAACCGACCACACTTTATGCATTTGAGTGGTATATATGACTATCATTCAATGGAAGTTCATATCATGCAAAAAATATCAATTGACTCTGAAAAATGTGTGCGGTGTGGTATATGTGTAAATGTTTGCCCAGTTGGAATTATTTCTCCTGGTGAGGAACTAATGGATATTCCTTATATTCCGGAAGAAGCTGCTGCTTTTTGTAATGAGTGTGGTGCTTGCATAAGTTTCTGTGTAAAATCATGCATAAGTTCACTTTTCGATACAAATTATACAAGTTTGGACGTTTTAAAGAATCCTGATATTTCTGGCGAACAACTTGGTTCTTATATGGTCAAACGCCGTTCGATTCGAAATTATGGCAATGCTGCGGTTTCAAAAGAGAAAATAGACCTAATTCTTGATAATGTACGTTATGCTCCATCCGGAATGAATGGCCAGCCTGTTCACTGGACCATTGTGCATGATACTGATGTTGTTAAGAAACTAACAAGTCTTACAATCGACTGGATGAAAGAAGTTCTGGCAAGTGAAGAGCCACATCCTCTGAAACAGTTCATACCTTCACTCATAACCGCCTATGAATCCGGAATTGATCCAATATGCCGTGGTGCTCCACACCTTGCAATAGCACATGCACACAAGGATAATCCAATGGCTTACACTGATTCTATTATTGCACTTTCATGGTTTGAGCTTGCATGTCCTTCTTACGGACTCGGTGCATGCTGGGCCGGATTTTTGAACATTGCTGCAAATTCATATCAGCCAATAATGGATGAGCTTGATCTGCCTAAAGGCCATGCAGTACAACATGCAATGATGTTCGGACAACCTTTGTACACGATCTATAAGGTTCCGGGAAGGAACCCTGCAAAAGTTTCGTGGAAATAATTCTAAATTGCTGATGTAGATTTCACCTACATCTTTTTTGTTCTATTTTTGATTCTAGTGCTTGTTCAGGCATAGTCAATAATTCAATTAAAATTCAGCCTGAATTCAATTGTCTTTGGTGCTGGTTTGAATTACAATGGCTATATCATTATATATTATGAAGTGGTGGTATCTGTTGAGTAAAAAATATTTTGTTGTATATTTTTTGAAGGATCAGTTATGAGCATTGGCGGTAAGTATATTGTTTTCGTATTCTTTTTGGCACTAATTGCATTGTTCTTCTTATCATACACTCCGTCACAAGAATTCGTTTCAATTCCTGAGAATACCACATTTGATGAGATCGAAAATGAAACATTAACTTTGATGTCTCCGGTCGATGATGCACCTGCAACTCAACAGGTCGAAGAAAAACCGGGATGGTGGAAGCATACTGGTGATAGTACTGTATCTTACAGTTCTACAGATTCGCAGGATAAGAAAAAGGCGGATATTGTATCTATGATAGACCTTGAGATCACGGTCAATGGCGAAGATGCGGATTCGATTCCTGGCCCGAATTTATCAGCAAGCTCACAGGTTGAACTGAAATATATCATTACCAACATGGCTTCGCACTCGTTCTATAATTTGTCCGTAAGTGATGATTTCTTTGGTGATGTGGGTAACTTTGCTTTCCTTGATTCAGGTGAAAGCATTTCTTTCAAAAAGCCACATACTGTAAAAGAAGGTCAGTTTGAAATGCTGGGGGATGTAACCGCTCAAGCAGTCAACAATTCAGAAATATTCAATGACCAGGACATGTTGTGCTATCTGGGTATAAATTCCAGTGATGGGTCGGGTGATCCAGACGATACGGAAGGATCTGAGGATTTGAAAGACCCGGAGGATTCGGCAAATATTCCGGAGTTTCCAAATATAATAATTCCTTTGCTGTCCATTTTCGCAATTTTATTTGTGGTTGGAAGAAAATAATGATCAATTTATAGGCTGCTTATGTGGGGTCGACTTATTTTTATCTTACTCACTAATTTATTCTTTTATTTCTAATTGATAGAGTTATAATGATTTATCAAAACGAAGGATGGTTTTGACTCTTCCCACCTTCTTCATAAGCTTTTACAGAATTGATCATTTTTCTTGTGCTCTATATTCCCGCGTGAGTCCTACATAGACCTCAGCATTTTCCTTAATGCCATCTATATCTTCCTGTGTGCATTCTCTTCTTACTTTTCCGGGAACGCCAGTTATCACACTATTGTCTGGAAATGTTTTTCCAGGGGCTATCAATGCATTAGCACCTACTATGGAGTTTTTCCCGATGACAGCACCATCCAGGATCGTAGCATTCATTCCTATGAGGCTATTCTCACCTATTTTACAACCATGTATCACTGCACCGTGGCCAATGGTGACTCCATCTCCTATCTCAACTTTTAGGGGTGGGTCTGTGTGGATAGCTACGTTATCCTGTATGCTAACTCTCTTTCCAACTATGATCTCTCCGACATCACCCCTGATAACTGCATTGAACCATACACTGGAATCATCTCCAATGATAACGCTTCCGATCAAGTCCGCAGAGTCGGCAACAAATGCTTTGTCAGATATCTCTGGCAAGTTTTTCCTGAATTCTCTTATCATTTTATTCTCCTTATTTATTAATTGAAAAGGCTTTTTATTTTTCCTGTTATTAGCCAATATATTCCAATTCCTATCATTATTAGCCACATTATTTTATAAACATCATTTTCAAATATACTTAAAATAACTGAGCTAATAAGTAAAGTTAATTGTGCTGCACGTATTCTACTAGGGTCTAACTTCTTTCCAGATCTATCTCCTTTGCTTTTTATTGTTCGTGAACCAGCTATAACTGGCCCAAAAACAATGAATGTGATAAAAATCCCGATTCCATTGAATTGTGATAATGTAAGATGGTTTGTAAATTCATAAAAAAATGATATGGATGCCGTGAGGATCATGAACACTGGTAATAAATATGATTTTTCATCTATTGTTAGTCTGTTGTTTATTATAAAAACAAGGGCTGTAAGTGCAGCGAAGATCCATCCGTATAACAATGTTAATGTTATTGCGATGGCAACGACTACAATTTTATCTCCTATATATGGTTCCATTCCTACTGATTGATTAATTATTCGCAGACATATGAGGACCCATGCTAAAGGCAGAACATTTGGCTGAAGCTCAAATATAATTATTCCTATGATTGAAAGTGCAATGGCAGTAAAAGATGAGTAGTCATGATCGGGATCCACTTCTCTGGCAATGGCCCACATCAAAAAAACACTAACTCCAGTTTTTAATCCATAGATTGAAGCAGCATCAAAAGATCTTGTTGATAGGGCATGAAAAAAGGATGCAATAAATCCTGTGAAAATTGCTAATATAATTATCAAACGATTAGTTGGATTTTTAATATCCAATCCTCTGGAAAGGGAAAAAAGTTTGTAATTATTCATGTGCTCATTTTGTGAGTGCTAGTATTAATTCTTATTTCACACTTTCTGATGAGTTAATTCAGATCATATTTTGGCATAAACCTCATCATTATGATAATTATAATATATAATAGTATAGATATATTTATATAGTATATATGGGAACTATGAATTGCAATCACATGTTCCGTCAAAAACATGAATTGTATGATCAATATCGTACGGTGGTATGATATGTATCTCATCAAAAATCGTTAAGAACGTATTTACGAAGGGTAAATGTGGAAACAAAGGTACTCTTTCCCCTCAAGTATCTCCTGAAACCCGTTTCCCATTAACCTTCGTTAAATGGAGTATGAGCAAATTAAAGTGGAGTATGAGGGGGTTTATGTATGCTAGAAAATGGCATGCATTGGGTTATTGTCAATTTATTGGATTACGAAAAACCTCCCTTAAATATGCTTTAGGTTCGAGTGGTATAATTAATTTCCACTCAAACTTTTAGCTTTTTCGTACATCCAGTCAGCATCACTTCTTCTTCCAAGTTTATCAAGTATGTATCCAAGATTGCTCATGGTAGCTGCAACATTTTCCAGATATGATCTGTTCTCAGGTTCAATATCCAGTAAAGTACCATAGATCCGAAGTGCTCTCTCATAAACAGCTTTTGCATCCTCTATTCTTTCTTCTTCAAGGAACATGTAACCAACATTTCCCAGTACATGTGCCTTACCCTGTTGGTATAATGTGTTGGATGCATCTTCATTGCTCAACTGGTCATATATCTGCAAAGCCACATCATAATAAGCCTCAGCTTCGACCTTCTCTCCTGTTTCTGCAAGCAATGCTGCCAGATGTGCGCTGGTCTTTGCCAGATTTTTAAGATTTTCCCTGCTATGAGGCTCCAATTCAAGCAGGTCTCTATATACCTGACTGGCAAGTTTGTAATTGAATGCCGCATTTTCAAGCACTCCATCAGATTCCATAAGCTCAGCTACGGTCTCAAGAGCCTCTGCTTTTCCTTTAAGGCTTGGTATATTTGCAGGATCCAGTTCAATGACCCGGTCATACTTTGTGAGTAATCGTCTGTAATCGTCAATCATCTCATCAACATTTCCTTTTGTTGCTGCTATTATATCTATATCCGCTCTGAACTTATCGAGTATTCTTGCAATTTTTGAACGGTAGTATGAATTGCTTATATCATTTTTAAATAATTTGCAATAAATATCCAGAGCTTTTTCATGCTCATTGATATCTGCAAAAAGACTTGCAAGAGCTTCTTCAACACTTGTTTCTTTCAATGCATATTGCTGATTTTCAGGCCAATATGCAATAAGCTCTCCATATATTTCAAGTATTTCCGTATATTTAAGGGCGAGCTCCTCGTTTTTCTCTTCATCTACAAGGTCAGTTACAATGCTGTCAAGTGCCTTTTCAAGCTTCTTAGCATAATCGATTTCTGTAGGCTGTATTTTGAACAGCTGAATATAAGTGGAAAGCAAGTATTCTTTTTTACCGACCTTGGAATGTATATCTCCTATTTTAAGGAGAATGGCCTGCAATTTAATTGCGTTTTCCTCATTACCCTGATCAGAACTGTATATGTCATCGTATATCTTTTTTGCAGAAAGGAGATTTTCAAGTGCAGCTTCATAATCTTGCTTTTCAGCAAGCATATATCCATTTTCTTCGAAGAGAATAGCCTTTGCCGGAAAATCTCCATTCTCCTCTGTATCTTTCTGGAATTCGTCCAGACTCAGTTGATTGACCTTGATCATCCAGTCTTTGCTTTCGCTTTCCTTTCCAACAAGTTCCAGATCGGTTATCATAGATCTTACAGCAGATCGATATGATGGATTGGAAGGTTCTGTTTCAAATATTTCGTATGCAAGGCCAAGTGCTTTTGTAATATCTGCTGCAGCTTCATCCCATTTTTCCATTTCTGCCAGTGTCTTCCCACGAACATTGAATGATAATGCCAGACTCAGCTTGTAGGAAATGTTTGTGGGGTCACTGTTGCTTAGTAGTTCTGATAGGTTTACAATGATATTGTAATCATGAATTTCGATCTTATCTGCATCTTCTCTATCGATAAGATGTACGAAATTTTCGAGGATGGATTCTGCTTTATTGATGTATTTCGTATTTCCTCTGTCTTCTCCCAGCAGCAACGTGACCAGTTGTATTGCCTTTACCATTTCAGCTCTTGCAGCAGGCATCTCATCTTCTTCATCCAAGCAAGCAGCATAATCGTTAAGTGCAGATGCCATTCTATACATATTGGATGCATTGTCATTGTCTGAAAATGTACTTATGATCTCAATGAGTTCTTTTAGAACACCTTTAGCTTTTCCATATTCTTCATTTTTCACGAGCAGATCTGCATATCCTTCGAGGAGGGGTGCAAGCTTTTGATCATAGTATTTTTCTGAAGGATCTTCTTCCTTCATTATTTTGTATATACCAATCAATTCTACATACTTGCTGACCATACTATCAAAATCGGTTTCTGAATTTTGTGAACGCAAGAGATTTTCCAGAATGGTAATTCTATCAGATATTTGCGAATTGTCATCGCACTTGCCGCTTCCCAGTTTGTTCATGACAAGTAATGCTTTGTCAAAAGCTTTTTTAGCTTCATCACTTTGTCCCATTTCTGCTAACAAAGCACCGTAATTATTCAGGGTGGATATTGTGTTAAGCACATATTTACCAGACCTGTCTTCTTTTAGAATCTCTTCATAGCCAGCAACTGATCTTTTGTATTTGTCTCTGGCTTCTTCCATTTTCCCTTTTAGTTCCAGGATTGATGCCATGTTGCTGAACATTCCGGCAAGCTGTCCTTTATTCATATAGAATGTCGTTTTTCCCTCACTTAGAGAATCAACTGCCTGGTAATATCGTGTAAGTGCTTCGTTTTCCAGACCATTGGAATATAGCAGATCTGCATATGTTTGCAATACGCTTGCAAGTATTTCAGGTGCATTCGCCTCTTTCGCATGCAGCTCTGCTTCAGAAAGCTCTTCCTGTGCATCTTCGTAATAGCCTCTTTCGATCAAAGACACTCCTTTGTTCAAGTGTCTGACTGCCATATCTCTTTCTCTTTTGGACATAGGTGATATTTCTCGGAATTTTTATTGATTAGAATAATAAAAAAACATGGTCATACTATTTATCTTATATCTATGGCAATGCTCTAAAAATCATACTGCAATAAATGAAAAATATTTGAAATTCATTTTGATATCTCAATTTGGACTCTATTTTTCGTGGCATTGATCAGCTGCTCAATAAAGATATCTTTTTTGTCAGAATCTATTTCTACTCTGAATAGCACATTTTCTGAAAAATCTTCTTCTATAATAATTCCGTGCTGCAATACTGTCATTTTTACCTTTTGAATATCCGGGTATTCGAGTTTAATGCGTACAATTGATCTTTCGCGTACTTCCAGATATCCGGCATTTTCAATGGCTTTGGCTGCTGTTTCTCTGTAAGCCTTTGCAAGTCCTCCAAAACCAAGCTTAATTCCCCAAAAATACCTTGTGACCACAACAGCTACGTTATTAAGTTCCTTCATCTCCAGGACTTTGTAAATAGGCTTTCCTGAACTGCCAGCAGGTTCTCCATCATCATCATATTTGATTGCCAGATTCTTATCACTCTTAATCACATATGCATATACATTATGATCTGCATCGGCATGTCTGCTTTTGACCATCTGAATAAAATCACGGGCTTCTTTTTCATCTTTCACAGGGCTGGCATATCCTATAAATACGGAATTGCGAATTTCTTCCTCTGATGTACCAAGTGTATTTAGTGTAGTATATGCTTCCAAAAGATTCCTTCCTGATTTCATTTAGCTATCTTAATATATATATAACATGATTTTTAGATATTGGTATATATTCGAAAGATAATCATATAATAAGAATACTGCGACAAATGGGGTATACTCCTAGCTGACAGGTCATATTATGCTGAAAAAAAAGTTATCTTCATGGTTTATATTATTCATGCTGCTTGCATGTCTATTCATCCCTCTGGTCAATAGTTCAGTGAATGAAGCTGAACATTTCAATTCTATTGGAGTATCTCTTACAAAGAATGGTAGCTTCGATGAAGCTCTTGTCAACTATGATATGGCTTTGGATATTGAACCTGGCTATGTTAAAGCACTTGATAACAAAGGCTCCACTTTCATATTAATGGGTGAGTATGATGCTGCTGAGGGTATATATGACAATCTACTCCTTATTTACCCAAAGTCATCGGTAGCTCATTTCAAAAAAGCTTTGGTATTGTCATCAAAAGGTGATCCTGAGTCTGCTTTGATTCATTATGATAAATCACTAAAATTCCTTGAAAATAGTAGCAGCTCAGACTACGAATCATATTTTGATATTGGGCATGTACAAATCGTGGATATTCGGGGATCTCACGATGTGAATATCCATGATCTCGATAAAAGGAAAGTTAGTATCCTGTATCACAAGGGGAAAGCATTAGAGTCCCTCGATCAGTTTAATGATTCGTTGTATTATTATGAGCAGATCATTTCTATAAGTTCGGATTATACAGGAGAGCTGGAAAGGTATGCTTCGCAGTTATCCGGTTCCGGGAAATATGAAAGGTCTATTTTTATTTATGACATTATACTTGAGATAGAACCTGATAATACTCAAGTATGGTATAAGAAAGGGCTTGCTTATGATTCACTCGGTGACTATGAGTCAGCCAGTTCTTCTTATGAACGTGTGATCGAGTTAGACCCTGAACATGAAGATGCACTTTTGAATAAAGCAGCAGATCTTGAACACCTCGGTGATGTCCATATTGCTATTGAATATTATAATAGAGCTCTTTCTATTGATCCTTACAATGTAGATGTATGGTATAAAATAGGCCTTGCCAATGAAAAATCAGGAAATTATCAGTACGCTTTAAATGCCTATGAGCAGGTTTTGAAATACGACCCGCAGAACAAGCAGGTATGGTCAAAAAAAGGTAGTATTCTGGATGACCTTGGTAGATATGATGAAGCGATAGAAGCTTTTGACCAGGCTCTATATTTGGAATCTGATAATACTGCAGAATTGTCAGGTGCAGGTTTTTCCAATCCATTCATTTTCAATGTTGATATGACCGAGTGCTACATCGATATGCCGGATTTTTCATCAGAATCTGCAAGTCTTTGGTACAATAAAGGCCTGGCTTATCACAGGCTTGGGCGTTATGAGGATGAGATAGCTTCCTATGATAATGTCCTGGATTCTGAGCCTGAATTTGCAGTTGTTTGGTACAGAAAAGCTGTTGCATTGGATGAATTGGCCCGATATGATGAAGCAGTAGACTGCTATCTTGAGTCATTGGATCTTGATCCTTCATGCACGGATCTCTGGTATGTTGTAGGAACAAATTATGATAAGCTAGGTGATTACAACAATGCTCAAAAAGCATACTCTAGAGCTCTGAAAGCCGATCCGAACATCACCGCTGCATGGTACAACAAAGCAGTTGCTCTTGAACAAATTGAAAAATATGAGGATGCAGTTGACAGTTATAACAAAGTCCTTGAATTCAATACCGAATATGCAAATGTATGGTTCAGGAAAGCAAATTCTCTGGATAAGCTAGGCAGATATGATGAGGCAATTGTCTGTTACAAGGAAGTTCTAAGACTTGATCCTTCTAACTCAGCAGCCAGATTCCTTATCAATACTAATACTGAATTACTGGAAACAGGCTTTTCAAGGTCTTCTGATATCTCCGATAAAAGTTCAAATGCAGTAATGTTCCAGAATTCCAATCCTGGTATGATGATTTCAAGTTCATTAATGTGGGATACCAATTTTCCATACATTGCATCCTCTCTGACTGCATATGATAAATCTGAAACTCTTGGTCTTCAATTAGGATATGATGATGTATGGGTTGGAAAAGGCAATTCTCTTGCTAAAATGGACTTCCATAAAGATGCAATTTCATCTTATAATCAGGCAATACTTATAAATTCGAATTCCAGCACTGCATGGGTTGGGAAAGGTTCATCTCTTGACGCCATGGGTAATTTTAATGAGGCATTGGTATGTTATTCTCAGGCAGTTTTGCTGGATCCTGACAATATTGACGTGTGGTATCTCAAGGGCAGAGCTCATTACAATAAAGGCGAAGATCGGCTGGCAATGGAATCTTATGATCATGTGTTAGCAAGCAAACCAAATGATCACCTAACTTTGTATTCAAGAGGACTTGCAAGTGACAGAGCTGGTTTTTATGCACAGTCTTTGAGCTCATACAGTACTATACTATCCGCTGATCCACAGAATATCGATATATGGTTCAAGAAAGGAAATGCATGTTATCAACTTTCTTTCTATGAAAGGTCAATAGAAGCTTTCGACCATGTCTTAGAATCAGATCCAATGAACGTTACAGCTCTCATGTTCCAGAGTGCCTCTTCGGAAGGCCTGAATGAGTATTCTGATGCGATCGCTTATTATGACCAGATCCTTCAGATCGATCCAATGGACAGCAATGTAATGTTTAGCAAAGCTGGAGCATATGAGAAACTTGGAGATTACAGCAGTGCTATTTCCACTTATGATGAGATCATTAAGATCGATCCTGATAATATAGAGGCAATAAACAGAAAGGGATTTGCCTATTATCTCAAAGGTGATTATGCCTCTGCATCCAGTACTTTCGATCGAAGTATTTCTATAGATCCATCTGATGCCTCTGCATGGTATCACAAAGGTATGCTTTCTTACCTGCTTAGTAGTTACGCAGGCTCATTATCATATTATGAAAAGGCACTGGAGATTGACCCATTGTGCATAACCGCCTGGTACAACAGGGGTTTCATATTGAATATTCAGGGGGATGTGGATGGTGCCATTGAATCTTATGACCGTGTTCTGGCACTCGATCCAAATTCTGCTTCCGCCCTCTACAATAAAGAGTTCGCTCTATATCGTGTTGGTAAACACAAAACTGCGGTGAGCTTGCATGAGAAGCTAGAGTCCATTGATCCGGGCTTTGTAGAGTCTTTGGACGACCGGGGTACAAAGTTCTATCTTCCGTCAAATTACAGTAGCAAGCTGAATTATACTTTGCCTGAAAGGTGGTATTGATATTGATGCAGAATGATATTTTTGATTCAATGAATAAATCACAATCTTTATTGTATATGTCCTCGTTAGCGAAGCTATGATAAGTTCAGTCATCTTTGATATGGATGGTGTATTACTTGACTCGATGTCGTATCATGCTGATGCATGGGTGCAGGTATCGGGTGAATGGGGCATACAGGTATCCCATAGCGACATCTATGAACTCGAAGGTGCTAACCATATTCTTGGTCTTCAATGGTTATTCCAGGGGGCTGGACGGCAACTCGAACCTGAATATTATGAAGAGGTATTGGATCGTAAGATCGAAATATTTTCCCGTATTGCCGACGTAAAACCTTTTCCTGGTATTCTTGAATGCCTTTTACAGCTTAAGGGCAAGTTTAGTTTGTCGGTAGTAACCGGATCGGAAAGATCAACAGTAGAATCATTTCTTAATGAGTTCTTTCCTGGTATTTTTGATGTAGTTGTATGTGGCGATGATGTTGAGAAAGGTAAGCCATTCCCTGAACCATATCTTAAAGCAGTAGAAATACTTGGGGTTAGTACTGATGAGTGCATAGTGGTGGAAAATGCTCCTATGGGTGTGGAATCTGCCAAAAATGCAGGTATTTACTGCATTGGAGTACCCACGTATGTATCTCCTGATAAATTGTCAAAAGCTGATGTAGTTCTGACCGATCATGAATTTCTTCAGGATTATCTTTTAGCATTACTCAATTCATGATCAGGGAGTTTTTGTTTTTTCTTGTTTTTGTGATTACACTGAGCTTGATCTATCTGTGTCCGTATGGTGCCATTTATACTTTATAAATATCCGAAAATGGACACTTTTTTCCTAAATGGGGAAACTTTTATTAGCGCTTTTTCCAAGTTTGACACATGAACAAATACATGGTAAAGTGCTTACAATGCGGAGAAGTCCACGATTCTTACTCCATGAATTGTAAAAATAATGATGAATCCCTTCTTCGTACAGAGTATTCATCAAAACAATTGGTACTATCGGATAATCCCGGAATTTGGAAATTTTATGATTGGCTACCGGTAAATGGCATCATAGAGGAAGGTTCCGGGAAGACGGTGACCTATAAAAGTGAGGCTTTTGCATCTGAATTAGGATTTGATGATCTGTGGATATCTTTTAACGGTTACTGGCCCGAAAAAGAAGCCAGTTTGATGACATGCACCTTCAAAGACCTGGAATCCTTTCCAACCATGCAGCGTTTAAAGGAGCTTGATGAATCCCGCATAATGGTTGTGGCATCAGCAGGCAATACTGCAAGGGCATTTGCAAATGTTTGCAGTATCACAGGGCAGCCTTTACTTCTTGTGGTACCAAAGGCCAGTTTACACAGGCTCTGGACAATTCAGGAAGATAGTTCATCTATTTGCCTTGTTACAGTAGAAGGTGATTATTTTGATGCTATAGCACTTGCAGGAAAGATTGCTGCAAGAGACGGTTTTGTAAATGAAGGCGGTGCCAAGAACGTTGCCAGAAGAGACGGTATGGCTACAGTTATGCTGGATGCGGTTCTGACTTCAGGTAAATTATTCGATCATTATTTTCAGGCAGTAGGTAGCGGTACTGGTGGAATATCTGCATGGGAAGCATCCATGCGTTTTATTGAGGATGGCAGATTCGGTTCAAAGCTCCCACGTTTACATTTAGGCCAGAGCCTTCCATGTGCTCCAATTTACTCTCTTTGGAATGATGTGGATAAGGTTTCAGCTTCATGTCCTGAGGATATGTATGATGATGTTCTCTTCAACAGAAAACCACCATATGGACTTACAGGTGGTGTAAAAGATGCTCTTGAAGATACAAATGGTGTCATGTATGCAGTTTCCAATGAGGAGGCTTCCAGTGCACAAGCAAGATTTGAAGATGCAGAAGGAATTGACATAAATCCTGCTGCTGCTCTGGCTGTAGCATCAATCATACAGGCAGTTGAACAGGGCAATGTGAGATCAGGTGACAGTATTGTTCTCAACATTACCGGTGGTGGTCAGAAACGTCTTATGGCGGATTATCAGACCAGGCAATTAATTCCATCTATGGAAGTGTCCGCAGAGGACCCACAGGC